>JAEEGL012591867.1_pt1 | contig 28623 bp, 21 predicted proteins | sample 9134231 | NCBI WGS metagenome assembly JAEEGL01 (sample SAMN16246548, study PRJNA631951) | gut metagenome | biome: gut microbiome; feature: rumen; material: fiber-attached | host: Bos | place: Iran: Karaj | collected 2018-10 | reverse complement strand
TAAGCTTCCCGAGATGCATCCGATTGGACAGGTCTTACAGACCTATGTGCTTTGTGATGGTATTGATTGCTTCTATATTCTTGACCAGCATGCAGCCGCTGAGAGAGTCAACTATGAAAAGACGCAGGCTCTCTTTGCTTCAATTCGCAGTCGAATTGTTCCACTTTTCCCAATCACCGTTGAATTGTCTCCAAAAGAAAAGAACAATTATGACGAAGAACATATCAATAGATTAAATTCCATCGGTATCATTACAGAAGAGTTTGGAGGAAATACCATCAAAGTGATGGAAATTCCATCCTTCCTCAGTGAGAAGAACGATGAAGAAGTCATTTTAGATTGTGTCCATTCCTGTTTGAATGATGAATCAAGTGATCCGTTAAGCCTTCTTCATTTAACCATTGCCAATATCGCCTGCAAGAAATCCATCAAAGCCAATCACAAGATGTCGTTATTGGAAATTGAGGCCCTGTTGAAGGATCTTGCCAAATGTAAGAATCCTGCCAACTGTCCTCATGGCAGACCAACCATCATCAAGATCAGCCGTGCTGATATAGAAAGAATGTTCAGGAGAACCGGATTTTGATTTACTGTATCTTAGGACAGACCGCCAGCGGAAAAACCAGCCTTGCCTTAAAACTGGCAAGAGAATTTCATGTGCCGATTATTTCTGCTGATGCCTATCAGTGCTATAAGATCATGCAGGTAGGAACCGATAAACCTTCCAAAGAAGAAATCCAGGGTATCGAGTATTACTTCTATGATGAATATGAACCAGATGAAGAAGTATCCGTCTATGATTTCCAACAGAAATGTCGTCCTATCATAGAGAGATATCTCAAAGAAAATAAAGATATCATCGTGGTTGGTGGTAACTTCCTTTATGTCAAAGCCTTGCTATTTAATTATGTCTTCCAGAAGGAAGATGAGAAAAGAAAGAGTCCTTATGAAGATATGCCTCTTGAAGAGATGCAGTCTTTATTAAAAGAAAGATCGCTAGAAACCTATCATTCCATCGATCATCAAAATCCTAGAAGAGTCATCCGCGCATTGATTCAACTTGATGAAGGAACCAATCATCAAGACATCAAAAACCAAAACGATGGTAAGCCGATCTACCCTGTGAAATTCTTCCGTCTTGATGTCGACAAGGAAGAAGGAAATATGAAAATCGATAAGAGAATCGACTTGATGGTAAAACAAGGACTGATTGAAGAAGTCACTTCCTTATATCAGAAATATCCAGAGAATTCTCGTCCCTTTACCACCATCGGATATATTGAAATTATTCAAGCATTAAAGGCAAATCAACAAGTGGATAAAAGTGTAATTGACTTAATCAAAATCCACACCCATCAATACGCCAAAAAACAAAGAACCTTCCTTCATCATCAATTTGAGGACATTCAGTCGGGCAGTAAAGACGAAATCTATGAAATACTCAAAAATGAGTTAGAAAAACGTTGATAAAATCGTCGCTTTAGATAACAATATAAATATTGAAAAGAGGATATTCACCATGGCTAAAGAATTTGACATCCGACCCGTTGCTAAGACTTTAGGATTAGACGAAGACAACCTCATCCAATACGGACACGACAAAGCAAAAATCGATCTCACCACTCTCCCCAAAGATTTGAAGAGAAAAGCAAAACTCATCATCTGTACGGCTATCACCCCTACCAAGGCTGGTGAAGGTAAAACCACAACTGCTATCGGTTTAGCAGATGGCTTAAGAGCCATCGGCGACAACTCCCTTGCCTGCTTAAGAGAACCATCACTTGGTCCTGTCTTTGGCGTCAAAGGCGGTGGCGCTGGTGGTGGAGAAGCTACCCTTTACCCCGAAGATGACATCAACCTTCATTTCACCGGCGACTTACATGCCATCACAAGTGCAAACAACCTCATCGCTGCTTTAATCGATAACGAATTATATCAGCAGTCTGAATTAGACGTCGATCCAGAACGCATCATCTTCCCACGTTGTATGGATATGAATGATCGTTCCTTAAGAGATATCACCACCAGTCTGAATGATAAGAAGGCTATTCCTCATCATTCTTCCTTTGTCATCACTGCTGCTAGTGAAGTCATGGCAATTTTCGCCCTTAGTAAGGATGAAGAAGATTTCCTCAACAGAATTGAAAATATCACTGTCGCCTACAACAAGAATGGCGAACCGATCTTTGTCAAACAGTTGGAATGTAGAGAAGCGATCAGAAAACTCATGCACACCGCTTTACTTCCTAACCTCGTTCAGACCAAATATCATACTCCAGCTATCGTCCATGGCGGTCCATTTGCCAATATCGCCCATGGTACTAATACCATCATCGCCACTGATCTGGCCTTGAAATTATCCGATTATGTCATCACTGAAGGTGGCTTTGGTTCTGACTTAGGTATGGAGAAATATATGGATATCGTTTCTCCTCTTGGCAATTTCAGACCTGACCTTGTCGTCCTTGTCGCTTCTATCCGTGCCTTGAAGCTTCATGGCGGTGTCTTATTTGCTGATTTATCCAAAGAAAACCCTGATGCCGTCAAGGTCGGTTTAGCCAACCTTGCCCACCACATCAAGAATGTCAAGAACTTCAAAGTCCCAGTTGTCATTGGTATTAACCACTTCAAAGATGATACTGAGGCTGAACTCAAGGTGTTAACTGACTTCTTGGATCAGGAAGGTGTTGCCTATGCTCTTAACTATTCCTACGCCGATGGTCCAGAAGGTGCCATCGCTTTAGCTAAGAAGGTCAAAGAAGTCTTAGCCAAGGAAGAAACACATTTCACTCCACTTGTGAACAACACCATGTCTGTCGAAGAAAAGATTGAAACGATTGCTAAAAGAGTCTATGGTGCCTCTAATGTCGAATATAGCGAAGGCATCTTAGATGAAATCAAAGCCTATAAGGATGCCGGTTATGGCAACTTCAACATCTGTATGTCCAAGGTTCCAAATTCCTTGAGCGATGATGCTCACTTGCTCAACGTTCCTGAAAATCACACCACTCACATCAAGAAATTAAGATTATTCACTGGCGCCCAGTTCATTGTCCCACTCACTGGTGATGTCTTCACCATGCCTGGTCTTCCAAAGGTGCCAGCTTCCAAAAAGATGAATTAATATGACCATTTTATCCGGTAAAGAATTACGTCCACTTATCGCTAGTCAGATTGAAGAAGAGTTAAAGACGACCCGTGTCAATTTCTATCTCTTTTCCAACAAGGAAGATTTTCCTTCTCAGGCTTATCTTAGAGGTATCAAAAAGACTCTAGATAGTTTTCATGTTCCTTATTCGGAAGGCTTTATCGACACAAGTCTCAGCAAAGAAGAAAACCTTGCTCGCTTTGAAAAAGAAAGCCAGGGTAAAAGCATTCTGATGGCCCGTCCTTTGAAAGTCGATTACGAACATGACTTCCTTTCTCTGATCAAAACTCAATATGATCCTGATATGCTAACAGAAGTCAATCGTGGAAAACTCTTTGGTGGTGATTTGACCTATCTTACTGCTACCAGTCAGTCGGTTCGTCTCATCTTGGAGAATTATCATATCGATGTAGAAGGAAAAAGAGCACTTGTCCTTGGCCGTTCTACCGAAGTCGGTTATCCTTGTTTCCAGCTTCTTAACAAGATGAATGCTGCAGTTACCCTTGCTCATTCCAAAGTTGATTCTGCTACATTATCTAGTTATGTCAAGCAAGCTGATATCATCATTCTTGCCACTGGTAAACCTGGCTTAATCAAGAAAGAAGACTTAAACAAGGATGCAATCATCATCGATTGTGGATTTAATCCTAATGGTGGTGACCTCGGTTTTGTTCCTACTGAAGGTGAAGTAAAAGCCTATACTCCTGTTCCAGGTGGTGTTGGTTCACTTACTTCTTATTGTCTTCTTCTTAACGCCATCCATTTGATGAAATAACTTAAAGGCTAAGATAACCACAAAGCGTTGTCTTAGCCTTTTTTGCTAAGAAAAAAATGATAAATCTTCTTCCTTTAAGAGCATATATTATAGGGAGGAAGTTATGTCTATTCATATCAGTCATCTATCTTTTGCCTATGGCAAAAACACCATTTTTGATGATTTGAATCTCACCTTACCAGATACCGGATTTGTCGTCATACTAGGTCCTTCAGGTAGCGGTAAGACAACTTTTCTTTCGCTGCTATCCGGTTTATTAAAACCAGACAAGGGAAAAATCAAAGGAAATGATGTCAATAAATCATCTTTAGTTTTTCAATCTCCTCTTCTTTTAGATTATCTGAGTGTGGAAGAAAATGTTGCTCTTCCTCTTCTTTTACAAGGGAAAACTATGACCGAGATTTCTTTAGAAATAGCGCCGGTATTAGCAAAACTAAACCTCGAAGAACTAAAAGAGAAATACCCGTATCATCTAAGCGGTGGAGAACAAGTAAGAGTCGCAATCGCCCGAGGGTTGATCAAGAATGGTAAGACACTGATTTTGGATGAACCGACTGGTCAATTAGATGAAAAGAATTCCGCTGCTATCTATCAGACCTTAAAAGAATTATCTCACGACCATCTTATCCTTCTTGTCACCCATGATGAGACAAATGGTATCAAACTTGCCGATGAGCTCTATCGACTCGAGCATCACACTCTTAAATCGATCAAGAAAGGTCAACCAAGAATAAATAAGGAAGAAAAACTTGTTTCTTCTAGCAAAAAGAAATTCAGCTTAAGAAACGCAATCTTCATCAATTTTCGCTATCTTCTCAAAAAGAAAACAAGAACACTTCTATCCACCTTGTTTCTTAGTTTCAACATGATGCTGATTTATCTTGGACTAAATCTAAACACCAATATGACTTCTAGCATCAATGCTCTCTTACAAGAATACTACGCCTATGAAGTCATGAATCTATCCATGAAGGAAGAAGTCGCCCGAGAAGGAAAACTCCATCTCACTAAAAACTCCATTCCTAATGAAGAAGTTCTATCCATCCTGAAGATAAAAGAAACCTATTATTCCTTAAGTTATTTTCTTCCTACCTATCAGGAAGTCCAACTCAACAATAAAGCGATCGACACTTCCTTTTATCCGGTCATCAAGGAAGAGAAGGATCGCTTATCTGTCGGTCATGGGATTTCTTCCTTAGAAGAAGTCGTCGTCAATGAATCTTTTCTAGAAGAATCAGGTCTAGAACAAAAACAAGCACTAGGAAAGAAAATTCATATTCATCATCAAGCCTTAATCTACAGCAAACAATTTTCTTCCAGCGATAACATCTACATCGATCTGACGTTTCAGATTGTGGGTATTTCTAAAGAAAAGAAAGCCTTCAATAAACCATGTATCTATTATTCCTATTCCTTTTTCAGCGAATACTTAGAAAACCAGTATCTCATCAATATCTCTGAAGAATTAGAGAAAGACTTATCCGTTTTTGATTTACTTCATGATTCAAAATATGACCAGGACGATTTCAAGGCCAATGGAATTCTTACCTATCATAAAAATCCAGATAAACTAGAAGAACAAGTAAAGAAGATCTATCCTGATACCATCACCATCTCTTCTCAGGCTCTCGAGGTCAAAAACAGCACGATTGATATCATCTCCTCCTTACTGAAAGTCTTGACCCTGTTTTTAGTGCTGAATACCATCTGTTGCCTGATGCTTGAATTCCTAGTAGTCTATTCCTTATATGCGGATAATATCCGCTTATTTGCCCTGATCAAGACGTTCAATCGAAACAAGAAAGATATCCTCAAGAGTGCGTTTGGATTGCAGATGATTTTCCTAGTTTTAATCCTCCTTTCTTCTTTTATTCTTTCCTTATTCTCAACTCTCTTAACTAACGGCATATTACACTTTTTTCAATATCCAAGTTTTCTCTCCCTACTTGATCTCAACAGTCTGTTATTTATCTTTTTGATTTCTTTATTCTGTTCTTTAATCGGCGCCCTTTTACCGCTTAGAAAAATCAAGGATAAAGATATCAATCAAGAATTAGAAGGAGAAGATTGATGATTCAGCTTAATCATGTCAGCAAATATTACGACCAAGAAAAAGCCCCGGTCTTAAAAGACATCAACGTGGATTTTCCTGATACGGGATTATTTTATCTTGTCGGTAAATCCGGCGCAGGAAAATCCACCCTGATTCATCTTTTAGGTCTGATGGATGATTCCTATAAAGGAAGTATCAAAGTCAACCATCAGGAACTAAAAGAACTAAGTGAAAAAGAAAAAGCAGATTATCGTCTATATTTCTCTTCTTTTGTCTTCCAGTCTTATCACGCTGAAGAAAAAGAAACAGTCCATATGAATCTGATGAAAGCCTTGGCTATCAGCAATCTTACCCTAGAAGAAAAAGAAAGAAGAATTCATCAGAGGTTAAAGGAAGTAGGTCTTCTTCACAAAGAAAAAGAAATCTTTAAGAATCTCTCTGGTGGAGAAAAAAAGAGAATCTCACTTGTCCGTTCCTTGATCAAGGACTATCAAATTCTTCTTTGTGATGAGCCTCTATCTTCCCTGAATCCAAAACTGAGAAAAGAGATCACCAGAATTCTAGAAAAAGAAAGCCAGAATAAACTCGTGATCATCATCACCCACGAGAAAGAAGAAATCCCTGATTCGGCTAGTGTCTATGAACTGATCAATGGAACACTATCCAAGATCAAAGAAGGAAATAACCAAATAAGAAAAGCATCTAGTCTACATTATCAACGAAAGCCATTTTTGGGTAAAGCGTTATTTGAGCAGCTTTTTAACTCCTTAAAGACCAAAAGAGAATTTCTCCTGATCACCTTATTCTCTTTGATGTTTGCCTTATTTGCTATTTCCCTATCTTTCCAGTTATCGGGCAGCGTCTCTCTAGCCATGCAGAAATCCATGTCATCTTATATGGATGAGAATTCCCTAGTCATCACACCTTCTGAACAAGGCTATAAACAAAACGGCTTTACCACAGCAGACTACCAGGAACTTGAATATTTAAAAAACACCTACAAAGAGGATGTCATCGACACCTGTTCTTTCTATCTTACTTCCTTAGATTCCATCTTTGGCAACAATCAATCGATCCAGTTAGTTTATAACTCAAGAATCGTAGAACTACATAAACTCTCCTTAGATTCCTTTTTAGAATATCGAATGCCAGAAGAAATCACTCAAGAAATCGATGAGACCATCAAGGTGAGTGAAGAAGAAGTGATTCTTGCCTTAGATGATGAATCTCTCTATGGCTTATATATCCTTCTTTTTGATGGTAAGCCAAAAAACATCAATGATGCTAGTTTATCTAGGATCAATCAAGCACTAAAAAATAGTAACGTCATACTCCGCTTACAAGCCTTAAAAAGCGAATGGGGATATGACTTAGACCACTCCTATAAAATCAAAGCCATCATTCCAGATAAAAGTTGTTACATCATAAATCCATCCAGTTTATTTGCAAATATCTTTGTTAATGAGGTGATGCATTTTAAAGAATGCTTAGAAGAAGAATCTCTAGCTGAATATAAGCCTTGGACACTAAGAAAATGTGAAGGATTTCGTCTATATCCTGGACATGCCGACATCTTCTTAAAGCAATTCCTTTTTGATAAGACAAGCCACGACTACGCCTTAAAAATGATTGTCAGTGATAACTACTATAAACAAGAAGACATCAACACCCATAATCACGTCGCCTTAGTCAAAGACTATCTACCCAAGGTCAATCTTGATGAGATCAATAATTTCATCAAGCATCATCCTGATGATGTCTTAAGCGTATCTTATTCTTCTCCTGTCTATACCTATACTGCCTCTGGTTATATTTCCGGTTTTGCTAAGCCGTTCTTCTTTTCTAAATACAAAGAGAAGCTAAATCAGATTGAAGATGAGGCTTATTATTCTAGTGAGGATCTAGGTTCTTTTCAGGGCTCCTTGATTCAGGAGATTCCAGGTGTTATCAAAGCCGATCTGATATCGAGCATGGATCAAAATAACGGGCTTATTTTCACTACTCTCAACAACACCTCATTAACGACCTATTATGGAAAAGCTCCACGTTTAATGAATGAAATTGGTATCTCCAAAAAGATGGCTGAAACACTGTTCCATTCCTGCACTCAAGCCTTAAATAAGAAACTATGTACTTTAACTTTGAATAAGATTGAAAAAGTAGGAAACAAATACCACAACCACTTTCTTTCTGGTGAAGTATTGATCACGGGAATTTATGATAGCGAGCAAATTGCAATCTATCAGGATTCTTTATTCCCTCTTTGCTATTGTTTCCAGAACGGTGGACTAAACGCCAATGAAAATAGAGTCCAGCAGGCGGTCATCAAAGTAGATTTGAATCATCATTCTTTAGATTATTATCTTACCGAGATCAAGAAATATGGTGATTATGGTGGTTCTTTTCCAATGTATATCATGATTCAGGAAATCAAAAAGACCTTATCTTTCTTATCGATGTTATTTTTAGGCTTTGCCATCCTTTCCTTAATCACTTCCGTCATACTTCTATCTCTTTCCCTGTACCTGATATTATTAAAGGACAGAAAGCAGATCGGGATTCTTTTAGCTTTAGGGTATACCAAACAGGATATAAGTTTTTTCTATCTGATATTATGTCAAACAATTGGATTATTAGGTTTCATTTTGTCTTTGTTTATATCAATCATTACAGAGCAAATACTGCAAAAAACCCTAAAGGAATTGCTAAACACCTATATATTTTCTATAATTCCTTTTTTCATTTCTTTCCTCGTAAGTTTTACAATTTCAACCATGATTTGGTTAATAATTTCAAAAAAATTGCAAAAAATCACTCCAAATGATGCATTCGAGCACATCCATGGGTAACCGCTTACATTAAAAGAGATGATTTTTTTGTCGCACATATAATATTTTTATGATATATTTTTATTCAGCATTGAATTGTCAATGTGAAGAAAGGGTTTAGACTATGAAGGGTACTGTTAAAAAGTTCGACAAAGAAAAGGGCTATGGCTTCATCACTGGTGAAGATGGCAAGGATTATTTCTTCCATTATTCTCAGTTAGTCATGGAAGGCTTCAAGACTGCTGAAGTCGGTCAGAAGGTTGAATACACCGAAGCTTCTACCGATAAGGGTCTCAGAGCTAACGATATTCATTTCGCTGACTAATCAAATTCCATCGGCTTAGCTTTAATCTTTGTTTAGATTATATAGCTAAATTTAAAGGGTCGCCTATCTTCAGGGCGACCCTTTTTCGTTACTAACGAGCGTCTTTAAACGACGAACCACCTACGAACTCTCTCATGATAGAGTTGCAAGGAATATCCGAACAACCGATTGGAACAAAATAACGAATCATATTCTTCAATCTCATGGCGATAAGATATTCGCTGAGATTTGGTGAAATCTTATCAAGCTGAGGAAGAGCGATATTTCTGATGGCTGATAATTCATAAGGCATGAAGGAATCGAAGACGAAGTCGGCATTTTCTTGGGTTGGATAGATATACTTGAATTCACCATCTCTGACACTTGGCCACATACGAATTGTCGTAAGAGCATCCGTACCTCTGGTTCTGGCATCACGGGTGATTCTTCTCAATAATCTCATATCGGTCATAGAAATCGGCGTATGGTCATCGATGTTGACCTGTGGCTGTGGAGCAATATAGATCTTATATTTCTGCGTAGTAGGAATATTAGAACAAACCACAGAATTCAAAGCGTGAATACCTTCGATGATGATCGGTTGATTATCAAGCAAGGTAACCTTCTTGCCGTTTTCACGTTCATGTGTCTTGAAGTTATAGACAGGTAAGACAACGGTCTCACCTCGGATTAGTTGATCCATCTGTTCATTGAACAAGGCAATATCGATTGCTTCCACACTCTCTAAGGAAGTGCCAGGAACAAACATATCCTTTGGTAAGAAGTAGTCATCCATGGAAATACGGATTGGACGAACACCTCTGCTCATCAACTCAAAGACAAGACGATTGGAAAAACTTGTCTTACCAGAAGAGGAAGGACCAGCGATACAGATCAAACGAATTGGCGTTTCGACATTGATGATGCGATGACCTAATTCAGCCAGAGCGTTGTTGCATCTTGCTTCACAGAGGTTGATCAAAGCCATCGGTGAATACTGCTTGATGAAGTGGTTGATATTAGCCACGGTATCGAGATGGTTATTCTCTTGCCAATGAGAAGTAGTCATCAAGGCTTCAGCGAATTTGGCTTCATCCACAAAGGTAGGAATCTCACCACCGCATTCCGCTCTTGGAACCTGAATGACAAAACCTGGAGCATAATACTTAATCTTGTATTTGCTTAAATAGCCAGTGGAAGGAACGAGGTTGCTATAGATGTAATCATAATATTCGATTTCCGAACACTTGGTCTTATAGAGATGGACAAAATTTTCAGAACGATACTTGATAACCTGGATCTTATCCTTGAAGCCCTGTTTCTTATACCAACCGATAGCTTCTTCTTTCGAGACTTTGATTCTCTCTAAAGGAAGATCCATCTTGATCAGTTCCTGAACCTTCTTGTTGATCTTATCGACAAAGGCAGGAGAGACTTTGACATTCTTTGGGTTCATGACCTTGCAGAACATAGAACGAGAGATGTTATAGAAGAATCTCATTTCCATCTTTGGATACAAAATCTTGCAAGCCATGGCGATGATATAACGCATGGAAGCAGAATAAATCTTGGTCGCATCCAAGTCGGTGAGATCCAAGAATTCGATATTATAGTCACCTTCTTTATCAATGACATAGGTAAGTTCTCTGATTTTGCCATCTACTTTGGCACAATAGTATTTTTTCTGCTCATCGCTGTTGAGTAGCGAAAGCAAGGCTGTTTTAGCAGCGACATGAATGATTTTCATAACTTTTTTCCTTTCTAAGCGGTTACATTGAGTATTTTCTATTATATTATTTCCAAATGAAAAAGCAATGATTATCTAAAAAAACAATCCGAAACTTTTTGTCAATCTCAATGGAAACTCGACTGGAAACTCAAAAATAAAACTAGTTTTGATGTAAGCGCTTTTCTAGTGATAAACTTTACCATTTGTTTTAAAGTCATAAATAAGGAGCAAAAACAAATGGAACTTAAAGAGCAGATTCTTGAGGAGGCCATGCGCCAATTCAACCGCGATGGTTTTGACTTCAAGATGGATGACCTAGCCAAAGAGCTACACATCTCCAAGAAAACAATTTATAAACATTTCAAGAACAAAGAAGATATTTTCCACGTTTTTATCGATGAATCTTTCCAATCCGTCCATGAGCAGCAGGAAGAAATTTTCTATGATGACGACCTTTCTATCAAAGAAAAACTTCTTCGCATTCTCAACACCCGTTCCAGATTCGAAGACCGCCTCTCCATCGAAAAAACCATGGAATTAAACACCTACTATCCCCGTCTATATGAATTGATCATCAACACCTATAGAACTCAATGGGATAAAGTCAAGAAACTCATCATTCAGGGACAGGAAAACGGCGTGTTCAAGAAAGATATCAATGTCACTCTCGTTCAGACCATGATGATGGAATCCATGCAGATGATGCACCGCGACAATCTCCTAAGCAAAGCTAACCTCTCCTATCGCGACGCCATCAAAGAAGCTTCGGAAATCATTGTCAAGGGTATTTCTCTCTAGATTTTTCCATAAAAGTTATATTTTCATTAAAAACTTTAGTTTTTATGTTATAATCTATTCCGCTTAAATTAGAAACATCATTAGAAGGAGCATATAACCATGGCTGAAAAGAACGCTTTAACCAGAAAAGGTAAAGAAGATTTAGAACTTAAATTACAGAATTTGACCGAAGTCGAAATGCCAAAGGCCAACGACGAACTCAACTTTGCCAGATCCCAGGGTGACTTATCCGAAAACAGCGACTATGATGCTGCTAAGGAAAAATTCGAAAACATCAAAGCTGAAATCGCCAAGATCAAATACATCCTCGATCATCACACCATCATTGAAGAAGTGGAAGAAGAAGGTGGTGAAAAGACTGCTCGTTTAGGCGGCAGCGAAATCACTGTCTTAGACCTCACCAGAAACAAGGAACACAAGTTCACCATCGTCGGTTCTGTTGAAGCTAACCCACTCGAACACAAGATCTCCAACACCTGCCCAGTCGCTCAGGCCATCATCGGTCACAAGGTTGGTGAAACTGTCACTGTCAACGTCAAGACCCCATACAAGCTCAAGATTGTTGATATCGCCTAATCATCAAAGTAAATCAAACGTCCTGCAAAGGACGTTTTACTTTTGCCAATTTTTTCATCTTCTTTTTTAAAAAGCCTAGCCTCGCACGCATATATTATGTGGAGGCGGAAATATGCTTAAAACTATTGTTATCGGTCTGATTGTCACGGTCGTTGGTCTATTTGCTCTAGCTGGAGTAAACAAAGCGGTCGAAGCGATGAATCAAGACAGTACCTTAAACGGGTACAGCACAACCCTGGTTGCAGATGAAAACAGCGTCAATATCGCAATCAGCGGTGAAATCAACCATCCAGGATCCTACTATATCAACCCAAACAAGACGCTTGGCGATTTAATCACCTTAGCTGGTGGTGTTACCACCAAAGCTGACACAAGCGCCTACAACACTTCCCTCATCATCAACAATCGCACTTCCTTCTACATTCCACCACAGTTGATCATCTCTGATCTCTGCGTGGATTCTGATGCCGAGAAAGTCAACATCAACAAAGCCAATGAAAGCGAATTGCTCTCGGTTGGTTTTACTTCCTCTCAGGCTCCAAACATCATTTCCTATCGCAGTCAGAGTGGACCATTTGAAGCCATCGAAGATGTCTTGAATGTCAAAGGTGTAGGCAAAGCAACCTTTGAAAAAGTCAAAAACAAGATTCGCATCGCCTGATGGCTATCTTCTTTGCTTTTCTGTTTTTTCTGATTGGACTATTAGCCTACCTTTTTCGCCCGTTTCTTTTGGTGTTATCCCTTCTTTTATTCCTCTATCTTTATTTTTATCGATTGGAATCTTTTTCCATATATTTGCTCTTCTTATCTTTGTTTGGGTTTCTCCTCCTTTTCATTCTGCCAAAAGGCGATGAGAGTAAGACCATCCTTGATGGTATATGCATCGCTAGAAAAAATTCATATTATGTTCTGCTTACCTTCTCAGGAAAATACCTAATTCCTGATACGGGAGGAGAAACCACTCTCTTTTCTCTTGTACATCTAGAGGGCAAATGCAATCCTGTTTCCTTTACCCATTATGAATCCATCTTCAACTTCAAGGATTATTTGAAGACCCAGGGTGTCTTTTATCAGTTTGAAGCCAAAAAGACGACCTATTATTTTCACAATCCGATATCCAACACGTTTTTGAAGAATTATGCCCTATCTTTTCTCAATCCCGAGTCTAAGACTTTCTTTTCTTCTCTCCTCTGTGGAGATTCCTTATATGACTTAGAAGAAAACAAAGCCTTGGGAGAACTTGGTATTCTTTCGGCTTTATCTTTATCTGGTTTCCATATTTCCTTCTTTTTGAATCTTCCGAAAAAGTTTCTAAACGAGAAGCAATTAAAACGCTATCCTTATTTTGAACTTGTTTTTATTTGCTTCTTTTTATTCTTTTCCAATTATCGATATGCGATAAGACGAATCTTCTTGTTGAGAATCGTCCATCTGACTAGTGATAAAAGCAAATATAAACTCAGCTATATCAACCAGTTGTCCTTAGTCGCTTTTATCATGTTGATCATAGAACCCTATTCCATTTTAAGTGGTTCTTTTTATTATTCCTTCCCTTTGCTATTTACCTTGGCTTTGTTTCCTGAAAAGAAGAAAGGTGTTATGGCTAATCTTCGCTTCATGGGTTTTATTCTTTTATTCTATCTTCCCTATCGACTCTATCAGTCTCCTTCTTTTCATCTTCTTTCCCCCTTCTTTCAGATTCTCATCATTCCTTTTGGTCATCTTTTATTCATTCTTGGATTGCTTCTTTTTGTCTTTCCCCCTATTGGCATCATCTTTAACTATCCCGTTATGGGACTGCTTAACTTCACAAAAGTCATCGGCGGTGTTCCTTTTTCCATAAACGGAGGAAATCCATCCATCTTTTTTGTCATCATTTATTATTTATTGCTCGCAATCTATTTGATTTTGAAGACCTACAACTTTTCTAAAGAGAAGAATCTTGCTTTATATGCTAGTCTTATTTTTTTCTCTCTTACCTTCATTCCAGATTATTTTCCTCACTACAAGGTCACCTTCATCGATGTCGGACAAGGAGACTGTACGTTGATTCAATATGGTCGATTCAATCTTTTAATCGATACTGGTGGTAATAAGAAAGTCGATATTGCTAACGATTGTCTCATCCCCTACTTCAAGAAAAACAAGATTTCCCATTTAGATGCCATTATCATCACCCATCCAGATTTCGATCATTATGGAGCACTTGAACCCTTAAAAGCCTCCTTTGATGTAAGAAATGTATTCTGGCATGATGATTTCCTGAAAGAACAACACCATAAAAAGTTCTTCTCCAATTTGGCCATTGAGGATTTAAATAGTCTGCCTGGCAGCAATGAAATGGATAACAACAGCAAATCAGGAGTCTATCTTTTTCAAATCCATCAGACTTCCTTTTTGATCATGGGAGATGCGCCAAAAGAAATCGAAGAAAACATATTAAAAGAACACCCATCTTTAGATATTGATATTCTCAAAGTAGGACATCACGGATCGAATACATCCTCAGGCAAAAATTTCCTCAAAGCCATATCACCAAAGTTAGCGATTATCTCCTGCGGTGAGAAAAATTCCTATGGTCACCCTCATAAAGAAGTCATATTCAATCTGGAAAGTCTTCACATTCCTTATAGGAGAACTGACACAGAAGGCACTATTTGTCTATATTGTTAGAGCAAACATTTGCCATGAGTGGAAAATAAATTATATAATTGTTCGGTATGAAAGACACTTATTTACTCGCTGACATCGGTAACACTACCATCGATCTTGCTCTTTACGATGGTGTGAAAATCGAAAAAGTTAAAATTCCTAACCAGGATCAGAAGAAGATTGAAGAGCAGTTATCTTTATGGGGAGAAGAAAACATTCAGAACTGTGTGGTTTCTTCCGTCAACCAGGAAGGCAGTGAAAATCTCATCATTACCTTAAATCAGATCGGCCTTCCCTTTGAAATCATCACCCCAAAAAGAATGACCGATTTTGCCAATCTCAATGGTTACACCATCACCAACACAAGCTACCTTGGAACTGACTTGTTCTGCGACATCATCGCCTACGATGCTGCCCCTCAGATCATTATTGATCTAGGTACAGTAGGTAAAATCCTTTATCTCGATCGAGATAAAATCTTCCATGGTTGTTCCATCTTCCCAGGTATCAGAAGAATTCCCGGAATGTTAGAACAATCTGCTGACATGCTAGATAATTACGATTTGGCGAAGAATCCTCCCCTTGTCTCCTTAAAGACTGAGGAATGTATTTCTTCTGGCGCCATCAATGGTATTGCTTGTCTTGTCTCTTCCATGGTGCAGCAGATTCAGAAGAAATATGATGCTTTTGATAGCAAGGTTTTCCTCACAGGCGGAGACAGCGTATTTGTTCAGTCTCTCCTTGAAGAATATGGTCTTAAGGATGTGATCTATGATCCTGATTTGTCTATCAGAGGATTGCTCCGTTTATTGAATTTATAAAAGAGGTGTGAAAATGAAAGAAAATGCCACTCCAGTACAAATGAACTCCACTAAGTGGACCAAACTTGTTGCTCCTTATAAAGAGGAAGCTTTTGAAACCTTAAAGAAATTTGTCGGTATCGACTCCGTCTTAGATCCTGCTACCCAGAGTGAAGACAAGCCTTTTGGTCAGGGTGTTGATACTGCTTTGCAGTTTGTCGCTGACTTAGGAAAGAAGATGGGTTTTCATGTTGATAGATGTGATAACTATGTCACCGAACTCACCTATGGTGAAGGCGATAAGATTTTAGATATCTATGCTCATGCTGACGTCGTCCCAGTCAAAAGAGAAAACTGGACTGCCGATCCATTTGTTCTTCGCCTAGAAGAAGAAAATACCATGTATGGTCGCGGTACTAGCGATGATAAGGGTCCAGGCTTAGCCTGCTTATATGCTGTTAAAGCCTTGATGGATCAGGATATGCTTGGCGGCTATAAGATGAGATTCCTTTTTGGTGGTAACGAAGAAAACGACTCTTTATGTCTCAAGCACTATTTTGAAGAGATGAAAAAGCCATATCCAACCTTGGGTATCTCTCCAGATGCTGACTATCCTTTGATCTATGCTGAAAAGTCCATCTATGCTTATGAAGCTAGTTATCCTGTCACCATCTTAGGCTTATCCAACTTCCAGCTTGGCGCTGCCTTGAACATCGTTTTACAGGAAGCGAGCTGTGAAGTCTCTCTCCACCAGGATAAGATTGCCAAGGAATTACCTCTCTATCTTGAAAGACACAAGAAAGTCAAAGCCACCTTTGATGGTAAGAAGCTTACCTTTATCGGTAAACCATATCATGGCTCCATGCCATGGAATGGTGTCAACGCTGGCTTATACATGCTGCACTTCTTAGGTGAAATCTTCGGCAATCAGACTTTAAAGAATATCTTCTTTGATTATCATGACGGCATGGGTGAACACTTCCATGGAAACTTCAAGGATGAACATTTCACCGAAACCAGTTACAACGTCGGTAGAATCAGTTATGACGGAACCAAGCTTACTATCGCCGTCAACTTACGTTTCCCATCCAGCCTGAAGGTCGAACCTGTCATTGAAAATGTCAAGAAAGGCACCAAAGCGGAAGTCACTCTTCTTGGCGGCTCTGATGGCTTTGTTGCTGATCCTGATTCCGATTTCGTTAAGATCCTTCTTAACGCCTATCAGCAGGAAACTGGTGATATGGTCGCTAAGCCACTTGCTATCGGTGGCGGCACCTATGCTAGAGAAAGCAAGAACTCCGTCGCTTTTGGTGCGCAGTTCCCTGGCAGAGATTATCGCATGCATGGCGATGATGAATTCTTCCCACTTTCCGACTTCTTCGACAACATGCAGATCTATGCTCATGCCATCTACGACTTAAGTGAATACTTAAGATCCGGTAAGAAACCTTTCTAAGATATGAGACTCAGACATCGTAAATGGGCGGATGACGTCCTTCTTGCCAACAAAGATATCGCAAGAACCCTAGCTGATTTTCAACCCGAGACCTTAAAAGATTACCAGCATCTGGAAATCGGTTCTGGTCAAGGCGGATTCCTTCTTGAAGTCTGCAAACTTCAACCTCAGGATAGATACCTCGGTGTTGAAATCAATCGCAATGCCTTTGCCTTAGCCGTAAAGCATGCCGCTTTAGTCAAAGAGGATAGACATAACTTCTTATTGCTGAATGCACCAATTGAAAGAGTCTTTCCCCTTTTACAAGACCAGCAGTTAGATACCATCTATCTCAACTTCTCTGACCCCTGGCCAAAGAAGAAACAGCATCACAGACGTTTGACCTATCCGACCTTACAAAAAGAATATCACCGCATTCTGAAAGAAAACGGTACTTTGTATTTCCGTACGGACAACATCGACTTATTCAATGATTCCATTGAATACTTCACTCAGGCTGACTTGTTCGACTTTGAAATCATTCAGCCATTCTATTCTGAAAATGTCGACTATCTTCCACCGACGGAATATGAAACCAAGTTCCGTGCCAAAGGCGTTCAGATCAACGTACTGATCGCACATCCAAAGAAGAAATGACGTCAGCAACCCTGCTGACGTTTTTCATTTACCAAGGAAAACTAATAAATAAATTTATTAAGCGAGAAAAAAGTTAAGATTTTTTGCACTTTTTAGCACTCCGGACTTGAATTTGCTAATTTCATGTCTATAATACTAATTAGCATTTGCGTAAAGTGAGTGCTAAAAGGAGGGCGGTATGAAACTTGCTCGCAAAGACGAAATCTTAAAACACATCGTTGAAGAATTCATCCAGACCGCTCAGCCGGTCGGCAGTAAAGCCTTACTGCAGAAATATAACCTGAACTGCTCTAGCGCAACCATTCGAAATATCATGGCTGAGTTGGAAAAAGAAGGTATGCTGGAAAAGACTCACATCTCTTCTGGTCGTGTTCCTTCGGCGAAAGGTTATCAATATTATCTCGACCATCTCGATAACTCTTCCTTAATGAATACGGTCGATATGGAGTTCCAGAGAGAATTCCAGGAAGTCTTAAAAAGCAAATCCAAATCTGTGGAAGATGTGGTTGCCAAGTCCTGTCAGATGTTATCTGAAATGACCAATATGGCCACTGTCGTCCTCGGCTCAAAAGCCAGCGACGAATCACTTGTCTCCATTCAGTTGTTAAGACTGACAGAGAAAACTGCCATGGGCATCTTCATCACCGATTCTGGTTATGTGGAAAAGAAGACCTTCGTCGTCAATTCCAAAGACGTCACCTTCCAGCAGCTTACCAATGCTATCAGCATGTTGAATGAAAGACTTGCCGGAACCAAGATCGTTGACCTCGAGGCTAAACTCAAAGCCTTAGAGCCAATTGTTACCAAGATGTATGGTACAAGCGGCGATGTCGTCATTCAGGCCTTCTTGGAAAGTGTAGTCAACTTCACTAGAAAGAGATATGAAGTATATGGCGAAAAGAAATTGCTCTCCTTACCAGAGTTCTCTTCTGATAAAGAAAGCTTCCTTAACGCCTTTGAAGCCTTAAGAGATCCAAACTCCTTAGAGAAGAACTTCTCCGAGAAAGATGATCTTGGCAGCGTCAACATCGCCTTCACCAACGAAAACAAGGGTGACTTTGCCATCGTCTCCAAACAGTTCAATGGCGATAACTCTTTGGCGGTTGTCGGTCCTAAGAGAATGGATTATAAGAAAGTCTTGTCCGCACTGGAATATATTGTCTATATGTTAGATCGCTATTACTTCTCCAGCGCACCGCAGAGCGCCTCACTTGTGCCTATATCTCCTGCTGAAGATATCGCGGTAGCAAAACCGACAAGAAAACGTAAATCCACCACGAAGAAAGGAGTCAAATGATGAGTGAAGAAGAAAAGAAAATAGAAACGCAAGAAGAAACGATTCCTGTTGAGGAAGTCAACACTGATCCTAAAGAGGAAAAGAAAGAACATAAAGATGCTAAAAAAGAACTCAAGGAAGAAAAGAAAAAACTTGAGCTTTATGAAAAGCAGCTTGATGACTTAAAAGTCAAATTGCTCGAAGCACAAAAGAAAGCCGAAGACTATCAAGCCAAATTCGAAGCAGCTGACAAGCAGGCTGACGACTGGAAAAACAAATACTTCCAAGCCTTTGCGGATATGTCCAACACCAGAAAACAGGTGGAAAGAGAAACCGCTGACTTCAAGAAATATGCGAAGCAGTCTCTCATCGAAGAAATGCTTCCTGCCTTAGATGGCTTCGATATGGCTCTGAAGAATGAACCAAAAGATGAAATCGTCAAGAAATACTTACAAGGCTTCGTCATGATTCATTCCAAGTTCCTCTCGGTCTTAAAAGACCAGAGCGTAGAAATCATCAACCCACAGAAGGGTGATGACTACGATCCAAACACCATGCAGGCCTTCTCTACTGTCGATGGTGAAGAAGACAACAAGATTGCTGATGTCTTCACCAAAGGTTACAAACTGTTCGATCATCTCATCCGTCCAGCCGGTGTCATTGTCACCAAGAAAAAAGAAGACAACACCATCCCTGTCACGGACAACAATGCTGAAGCTGCTACTGATTCCAGCAAAGAAGAATCAAAAGAAAATGCTTAATACTCAATTGGAGGATAAATAATTATGGCTAAAGAAATTATCTTAGGTATCGATTTAGGTACTACAAACTCTGTTGTTTCCTACATGCAGGATGACCAGACTGTCAAAGTCATCCCATCTCCAGAAGGCACCAACACCTGTCCTTCTGTCGTCTCTTTCAAGAAAGATGGCGAGGAAGTCGTCGGCAACGCTGCTAAGCGTATGTTATTGACCAACCCTGACACCGTTCACTCTATCAAGAGACACATCGGTGAAAGATACATGACTCACATCGCTTGCCTCAACAAAGATTTCACTCCAGAAGAAATCTCTGCCAAGGTTCTCAGCTACATGAAGAGCTATGCTGAAAAGTATTTGGGTCAGCCAATCTCCAAGGCTGTCATCACCTGCCCAGCTTACTTCAACGATGATCAGAGACAAGCTACCAAGAACGCCGGTACTATCGCTGGCTTAGATGTTGTCCGTGTCATCTCCGAACCAACCGCTGCCGCTTTGGCTTATGGTATGGATTCCAAGAAGTCCGGTAAGATCCTTGTCTTCGATTTGGGCGGTGGTACTTTCGATGTCTCCGTCTTGGATATCGGTGATGGTACCTTCGAAGTTCTTTCCACCTCTGGTGATACTGCCTTAGGCGGTGATGACTGGGATAACCATGTCATCGATTGGTTGATTGGTGAAATCAACGCTCAGTGCGGCATCTCCATCTCCAAGAACAATCCAGCCGATCGTCCAACCTTACAGCGTTTAAGAGATGAAGCGGAAAAGGCCAAGATCAACCTTTCTGCTCAGACCAACACCACCATCTCCTTACCATATATCGGTTTCAAGGATGGTGCTCCAGTCAACTTCGAAACTGACCTCTCCAGAGCCAAGTTCCAGGATTTGACTGCCGATTTACTCGAACGTTGCAGAACTCCATTTGAAAAAGCCTTAGCTGATGCTAAGTTATCCGTCAGCGATCTTGATGATATCATCATGGTCGGTGGTTCCACTCGTATGCCAGCCGTCATCGAACTCGTCACTCGTTTAAACAACGGCAAGAAGCCAAACACCTCCATCAACCCAGATGAAGCTGTCTCTGTCGGTGCCGCTGTTCAGGGCGGTGTCATTCGTGGCGATGTCAAGGACGTCGTCTTACTCGATGTCACTCCACTTACCTTAGGTATCGAAACCTTAGGTGGTGTCATGACTCCACTTATCCCAAGAAATACTACCATTCCAACCACTCGTCAGCAGATCTTCTCCACTGCCGAAGATAATCAGCCAGGCGTTGAAATCCAGGTCTTCCAGGGTGAACGTCCAATGGCTACCGATAACAAGTTCTTAGGTAGATTCAAGTTAGAAGGTATCCGTCCAACTAGACGTGGTGAACCAAGAATTCAGGTTACCTTCTCTATCGACGTCAACGGTATCGTCTCTGTTTCCGCTAAGGACTTAGACACCAACGCCGAACAGCATATCACCATTTCCAACTCTTCTGGTTTAAGCCAGGATGAAATCGACCGTATGGTCAAGGAAGCTGAAGCTCACAAGGCTGATGATGATAAGAGAAAGAAAGACGCTGATACCAGAAACGAAGCTCAGGCTATGATCGATCAGATCGATAGAGCTGTCAACGATAAGGATAAGCCAATGGATGAAGCTACCAAGGCTTCTGTCACCAAGATTCGTGATGAAATCAAGGCTGATCTTGATAAGAACGATCTCGATGCTGTCAGAGCCAAGATTGCTGAATTACAGCAGGCTGCCAACCAGGCCTATCAGGCCCAGGCTCAGTCCACTGCCAAAGCTAGCGAAGCTAACGCCGGTGGCAACGCTCAGTCTAGTGCTGCTGACAACGATCCAAACGTTGTCGATGCCACTTTCACTGAAAAGAAAAATAACTAATAAACAAGCGGATTAAGCCCGGTCAACCGGGCTTAATTCTTAATAGGAGGATTACAACATGGCAGATCAGAAACGTGACTACTATGAAGTCCTTGGTGTCAATAAAACTGCCACTCAGGATGAAATCAAAAGTGCTTATCGTAAGCTTGCCAAAAAATATCATCCTGACTTAAATAAATCTCCAGATGCTCCTGCCAAGTTCAAAGAAGCAACCGAAGCCTATGAAGTCTTAAGTGATGAGAACAAACGTAAACAGTATGACCAGTTTGGTCATGCCGCCTTTGATAACAACGGAGCCAATGGCTTCCAGGGTGGATTCAATGGCTTTGGTGGCGCTGGTGGGTTTGAAGATTTCGGCGATCTCGGCGATATCTTCTCTTCCTTCTTTGGCGGCGGTTCTGCCAGAGGAAGAAGAAGCAATATGCCACGCCGTGGTGCAGACAGAACTGTTCAGGTCAAGATCAGTTTTGATCAGGCGGTCAAAGGCGCCCAAGTCGATATTCCTCTTTCCTATGTAGATACCTGTCCAGATTGTCATGGTTCTGGTGCTCAAAATCCAAATGATGTTGAGACATGTAAGACCTGCGGTGGTCAAGGAAGAGTCAGAATGCGTCGTCAGACTCTCTTTGGTATGATGGAAAGTGAAGAAGAGTGTCCAAATTGCCACGGAACAGGTAAGACCATCAAGCATAAATGTGATCATTGCCACGGAAGTGGCCGAGTCCAGGTCAACGAAACCATCACGGTCAACATTCCTCATGGTGTCGACACCGGAAACAAAATTAGAATTTCTGGCAAAGGCGAACCCGGCATCAACGGCGGTCCAACTGGTGATTTGATCATTCAGATTCACGTCGCTCCTTCTCAGACTTTCGTCAGAAAAGAAGCCGATGTCTATATCAACGCTCCTATCTCTTATACCGATGCCCTTCTTGGTGGAACCATCACTGTTCCAACTGTAACTGGTGATTGTGATTTAGTCATCCCACCATGTACTAACCCAGGCACAATCTTAAAAATGGCCGGTAAGGGTATCACCACTCCAAATGGCAAAATTGGTAACCAATATGTCACCATTAATGTCAAATTCCCAAAGAGCTTGAACTCCGAACAAAAAGAATTGATCAAGAAGTTAGATGATATTGAGTCAAGTAAAGGCACTCTCTTCGGATTATTCCGCAAGAAGAAATAAAAACAATCTTTGATTTTTAAAAGGTGATGGAACAAATCCATCACCTTTTTCTTTAATTATGTTCGTGTAACTCACCAGTCTTATAGGCGTCAATCAAGTCTTTAAGAACACCAATTTGTTCCTGCAAGTCTCTTCCCTTGTCGGTATCCTTGACTAACACACGGTCGTGACAGCGTTCGACAATCTTGACCTTGGAGAGATTTCCTTCATCCTTTTTGAAGTTTCTATGCTGAGCCAAAAGATAATAATGAGAATTATAAATCAAGGTGTAACCGGCAATACCCGTTTTGGAATGATAGGACTTTGCTAAACCGCCATCGATCTTAAAAAGTTTACCATCCGCTTTGATAGGAGATTCACCTTTATTCACTAAGACTGGAACATGACCATTGATGATATGTCCACGTTTTTCATCAGCACCAAACTCCATCAGAATCTTTTCCACATATTCAGGTTTCTTAGAATACTCATAATATGGATTGTAGTCTTCATGATACAAAGAGGGGTCATTGATGAAGATTCTTTCAAAGGTGGTAATCTGGTCTTTACCAAATAACGGAGATTTTGGACCACACCACAAATACCATAAGAAATCCGTCTCAAATTCCTTATTCTTGTGATCAAGAGGCAACGAACAGGCATATCTGACCTTCTTTTCGCAATAATCCAAATATGCTTTTCCTGAGAAGGTTCCCTCAATGGTCTTGACGTTCATAAAGGAACCATCTTCGTTCATAGGAATGCAAGCGTGATATAAAAGATTTCCGTTATATACCTTATACATCGAACCCTTCTTAAGTAAGAATTTCACGTGTCTCTGAAGTCTTTCAGAATGGGTAAAACTATACTGAAGACTTCTCATCAGGCTTTCTTCTTCCTTGGTGAGCTGACGTAGAGAACCCTGTTTCAAAGTTGGAAGATTCTTATCCTGCAGTTCGAAAGTCTTACCATTCAGACTGATGGTACCCTTATCTAAATCAATGCCATCTAACAATAGACGATTATTGATACCATATTCAGGATGACGAAGAATCAACTGGCCTTCTAATTTGAACGTGATTATTGCGATGACTTTACACATCGTAGCCGCTAAGGATGGGGATAAGGAAGCTGACACATTGGTATCTAGTAGATGCGGTTTAAATCTCTCGCAAGGATCATTCTTATATAGTTCCTCAGCGTACATGGATAAAGGACGAAGGTTGATACCATAACCAGATTCAAGAACATCAAAGGAGTTATATAGCGTTGCGATATAGATGACATGAGCAATACAGGCTAGATTACCGCAAGCAGCGCCAATCCAAGGTGTATCATGATTTCCCCATTGGATATCCACTTCCGGGAAGGTCATCAATTCATCCATGATCATATCGGCTCTTGGACCACGATCAAAGATATCACCGATGATATGAAGATGGTCGACGCAAAGATTCTGAATCAATTTAGCTAAAGCAATGATATAGGGATCTGAATAATCTAAATCTAAAATAGATGACACAACCGCATCGTGGTATCTCTTGGTATTGAGATCCTCAGAGTTGGTATTAATAAGTTCATCTAAGACATAAGCGTAGGAATTTGGCATTCTTTTACGTATCTTACTACGGGTATATTTTGAAGAGATAAAACGGGCTACCACAATCATCTTCTCCATCATTTCTTTTCGCCATCTACGGCAATCTTTCTTTTGATAGTGACGAGTGGCTAAAACCTCTTCTGGATAATAAATCAGCCTTGCTAATTCATCATATTCTTCCTTCGATAATGAATTACCTAAAGCCTTCTTCATCTTCATAAAGATGACACCAGAACCAGATCTCATCAAATAAGAGAAAGATTCATATTCACCATGGATATCACTTAAAAAGAATTCTGTTCCTTTAGGAAGTTCACAGATGGCAGATAAGTTGATGATTTCCGTACTGGCACTTTTGATGTTTGGAAAAGATTTTGACAACAATTTCAGTAAAGCTAAGTCTCGCATAACATTTCCTCTTCTATTTCATTATATTGATTTCACCCAAAAAAGAAGTAAGGAAAAGACAAAACAGTAAAAATTGCGAACAAAAAAGTCAAAAATTACAAGAAAACCCCTCAGCAAGATGCCAAAGGGTTACGAACACTAGATATACAAGACTACTTTACTTTTTCGATTTCTGCTTTTGACCAACCGGTAGCCAAAGCAATCTGTTCAACTGAAAAACCATTTTCCTTCATGCGAAGAATAGTCTCTCTCATAGTCTCTTTACGACCTTCTTCCCGACCTTCTTCCCTGCCTTCTTTACGTCCTTTTTCTCTAGCTTCTTTGCGGGCTTGATCGAGTTCTGGTTTGAACATTTCGCGGATATCTTCCTCAACAGACATTCTCTTCTCCCCCTCTTTACAACATTCTACACTTTTCTTGATACGAGGTAAAAGGATTTCTTCTGTTTTGGCACATCCAAAATCGTGCATCAGTTTACCAAACGTTGACTTTTTATCTACATATTTCTGATTAAGAAGATACCAAACATATGAATCTGGAGCCACTCTTCCCTTGAAGTCATCTTTCAGTCTGAAACGATAATAGGGTCTGCCATCACCATAATAATCAAAACCCATGATGAAAATTAAGATTGTCTCGGGAAGTTTAGAATAATTCTCACCAACACCTAAGTTATTATGATCAATCGAGGATTGGTAATACCTCATACGTTTGAACGAGAAGTTCTCTGAAGCTCGTTGTATCTCAATGTCATGAAACACATTATGCTCATCCACGGCCACAATATCCAAGCGCACTGAATGGTGCTCGGGTCTAGCAAAAATATCCTTCTGCACTTCTGAAGAGACCACCTTCAGATCATTTCTGTTAAGCATGATGCGCAACACGTATTCCACCAACCCTGGATCATCTTGAAATACTCTTGTCATCAATACATCATGCATCAAAGTCATCTCATCAACTTCTTTCGCAACCCGTTTTTCCAGTTCGTGTTTTGTCATATATTTCTATCCTTCACATATATATGACCCTAAAAGCAAGAAAATTATCAAACAAGTTCATAAAAATTTCTGAAACGAGATTTAAGCTACCTTTTTCTTTCATTCTCAAAATCAATACTTTATAATTTTCCTATGCCAAATAACATGCCAGGAACAAGAATCCCATTACAGGGAACCATCAATACCAGAGACTTGGGTGGATATACCACCAAAGATGGTCGTAAAATCAAATATAAAAGATTGATTCGTACTGACTTTTTAGGAAATATCACCCCTGCTGATATTCAATATATCCAGGATGAATTACACCCTGTCTATGAAGTGGATATGCGTTGTGAAGATGAAATCCATGCAGCTCCAAACAAAGAAATCCCTGGAGTGACATTACTAAACTATCCGATTCAAGAAGCTCATAAGAAAGAAAAACTTGTAGAGACCAAAGGTCCTCATTTTAATATCAAGGATAAAGGGATCAGAAGCACCGTTGAATATCTCTTCAGAATGGATGTCAACGGAGATCTGACTTATGCCTTTGAAAAGGTCTATCGCAATATGGTCTTACCCTATGGGCAAAAGAATTATGAAGCCTTCTTAAGACTTTGTCAGAAGAACAAAGAAGGTTGTATTCTCTTCCATTGTGCGGATGGTAAAGATCGTTCTGGTCTGGCTGCCGCCTTATTATTGCTCATGTTAGGTGTCGATAAAGAAACCGTCATCGAAGATTATCTCAAGAGCAACGAAAACACCAAAGTCAAAGGTGAAAGAAGAGAGAAATACCTTCGTGAAGAAGCCCATATTGAAGATGAGAACATCATCAATTCCATCAAGATGGTCGCTGGTGTCAGAAGAAACTGGATTGAAGCCGCCTTTGATGAAATGACAAAGATTGCTGGAAGTGTAGATAACTTCATCAAAAACAACTTGCACTTCAGCGATGAAGATATTAAAGAATTACAAGATAATTATCTGGAATAATTAAATAGAGATTGACCTGCTTCTAAATAGGTCAATCTCTATTTTTGATTCATCGTTTCTTTTCTCTGGTAAGCCAATAATAATGGATCAATGGTATTAGGATAAAGGCAATAAACAAACATAAGATCAATGGTTCAAAGTGAATCCATTCAATCGGCTTAGTATATCCATCGTAATATGGATTCAGCGGTTGTTGAGAGTAATAATAGTATCCTTCCACACGTGGCTGATTATAGGTAATCATCAACTGTTCATTTGCTAAAGGAATGAAGAACACAAGATAACCGATAAACGAAATCAACAACGCCGGAACAATCTCTAAATAATGTGAAATCAACAGACCAAGATTCAAGGAACGAACGCTCATCTGATTTCTTTGGAAGATATTCTTCTGCTTTCGATACCATCTTCGGTTGACTTTACGAGTAAAGAAACTAAAGAAAAGGTATAACGATAAACAAATCAGAGATAAAACAAAATAAGTGAAATAAAAACTTTCGCCAGAAACTGAGGCGTCATACAAGCAATCAACTGGCATTAACGGAACAGAGTGTTGATCGATATAGGTTATATAATCAGCATCGTTTAATTCACAAGAATAAGTGTAGTTTTTTCTGTCAACTCCGAAGTCATGATTTAAATTGAAAAGTTTAACTAATGGTAAAGAAACATGGATTTTATTATCGATAGAATTATCATTCACCACAACCTTCAAACCCCATGCGCCAGCAATCGTCTTGCCGACAAAATTACCGGGTAGCGATAAATAAAAATCTTGTCTGTCTTCAATCACATTAGCGGATAGAAATAAATTCGTACCTCCACATAGTTTTCCTTCATTTTGGTCAAATTGATAACCGGAAATTTCTCTAAAACGAAGGCCATCAATTGAAGTATTGATGTTCTTAGCACTGGATAATAACACATCATCGATAAACTGATTAGAGCAAAGAATCAATTCACAATTAGTTTCATATTTGTCCTGAATCGATTGGATGAATTTGCTCTTTTCAGGCATCAAAGCATTCAATCTTTCATCATCGATGACGACTAAAGGATAATCCTTTTCGTCCAAAGAAATCACTTGATCAATAGTGATAGAACGTTTTTCAAGATTAGAATAGAAATAGAATTCATCATCATATCCACCAACAAAAACAGTTTTTTTGGGTGAATTCTCTATATCAAGAACTAAGCACTCTCTTCCTTTGGCATTGATATATTCAAAGAATGAAGAATCTATTAGAGAAATATCTTTTCGTGAATAACACATTGCATGAACGGAAAAAGGATCATGATAAAGCCTTCTAGCAATACTATCTATAATGGAATCAGAGTTGACATAAGACACCCCTAATGCAAATAATGCAAAAGAAGCAAGACATAAAATAGACTTCCAAAGAGAAGACCAGAACTTTGAATGAAAGTAAGACTTGACAGATAAGAAATAAGAATCTTTTGTCTTAACCGTGCGTGCAGTAAGTAAAGAAGGCTCTTCTAGCTTTTCGCTTTGAGATAAATCAATATTTTTGGCAATTTTCAAATCATCTAGCGTAATATCGTGATTTACCAAAACAATATAATGCTGGCTGGAAAACTCATTGAGAAACAAAACCAACTGTTGTTTCGTATGATCATCAATAGAGGAGAATGGTGCATCCAGGAAAAACACATCAGCTTTCTTGGATAGACAATAGATGATTTCCGCCTTCTGGCGTTCACCACCAGACAAGGACGAAATCTTTCTATCCATGAATTTGAAATTGAGTAGACGACTTAGCTGTTGCAT
>JAEEGL016623870.1_pt1 | contig 28625 bp, 23 predicted proteins | sample 9134231 | NCBI WGS metagenome assembly JAEEGL01 (sample SAMN16246548, study PRJNA631951) | gut metagenome | biome: gut microbiome; feature: rumen; material: fiber-attached | host: Bos | place: Iran: Karaj | collected 2018-10 | reverse complement strand
ACATAAAGAGCAAGCCGCGCGCCGTGGGCGAAATCCCCCAAAAAGTATCTTCCGCGCCCACAGACATCGCGTGCCGTGGGCGTAAAGTGCAAATTTCCGTCCCTCGCGGCCAGATGCGTCCCGGCTGCCGTCATCCCGTGGGCGTGAACAAGCTTTTACAGTACAAAACGCCCACGACATAAAGAGCAAGCCGCGCGCCGTGGGCGAAATCCCCCGAAAAGCATCCTCCGCGCCCACGTACATCGCGCGCCGTGGGCATAAAGTGCAAATTTCCGTCCTTCGCGGCCAAATGCGTCCCGGCTGCCGCCGTCCCATGGGCGCGAACTTGATTTTTCACAGCATATCGCCCACGCTGTCCGGAGAGTTGATCATAAATACCCGTGAACAGTAACAACTGAAGCCGGCGGTTCTTTATGTCCGTGGGCATTGTCATGCAAGTATCTTTCCTTTAGATTATATATAGAGGATTGATATGAAAATTTTGGTAAGTGCCTGCCTCGCGGGCGAAAACTGCAAGTATAACGGCGGAAACAACCGGAACGAAAAGGTGCTGGAGCTGATGGCCCGGAATGAAGCAATCACGGTTTGTCCGGAGCAGATGGGCGGACTCCCGACGCCGCGCGTGCCGTCGGAGATCCGTAATGGCATAGTGATGACGAAGGATGGCCGGAATGTCGACGCCGAATTTCGCGCGGGGGCGCAGGCGTGCCTGGAAATCGCGCTGCGCGAACAGCCGGATCTGATTATCCTGCAGTCCAGGAGCCCCAGCTGCGGAGTGAAGCAGCGGTATGACGGAAGTTTTGCAGGAATACTGACAGACGGCCCCGGCGTGACAGCGGCGCTTCTGATGGAGCACGGCTTTAAGGTGGTCGATGCGGAGGACCTGCAGGACGAACCCTGTCCTTTCGCTGCTGTTCAGGCCGGACAGAGGGGTGATCAGGAATGAAAGATACAAAGTACAAAAGGTATTGTCTGTTTTCCCTCGCGGCGGTGATCGCCGCTTCCGTTTATCCGCTGCATAAGGGTATTCGGGTCCTTGTGAATATGGCTCAGAACGGCGCTGTTCCCCTGGAGGAATACCCTAAGTATGTCATTCCGTATGCGCCGGTCGCCTTTGCCGTTGTTATTGGCGTTCTGCTGATCCCTGCGCTGCAGAAGGTGACCCAGAAGCGGGATATGCTGTACGGATCGCTCGTTTCCATTGCCGTATTTTTTGCCGCTGAAAGGATCATGGAGACGAAGATCCTGGTGCAGACGCAGGAACTGATCCCCCTGGAAAGCTGGCAGATGTCGCTGTGCTATGTGCCCCGGAACAGTATGAAACCAGGACATGGGAGGCTGTTGACGTCCTGCTGGGCGGCTACAGTCCTGCATTCAAGATCCATTTTTATCTGATCTCGGCCGTGATCATCGTGTCGCTTCTGAATTGTTTTTATGGCTTTGCGAAGATGATCCGGTCCGGCGATAACAGCAGGAAAAGGGCACTGATTATACAGGCAGTCACCGCTGTGATCTTCCTTGGAATGTGTATCTGGGCCTGCTTTACGGCTTTTTACCGCACCGGAGAATTAACGGTTTCTCCGCTCTCGTCTGTCCTGATGGCAGTCTTCTTTGCCCTGCTCGGCATCACAATGGGAGTGTTTGCCGGATCCTTTGCTCTGGGAAAAAGCAAAATGCTGTCGGAAGTAATTCCTTCAGCGACAGCTGTTATAGTTACAGTCTGCATGTACATTGGCGAAATGATCCTGCTGAACGGAAATCTGTACAGATTCGGACAAGGCTTTCTGTTTGACGGATTGGGAAAGCTGGTGCTGGCCCCTGCAGATATTCTTGTCATTATTGCTTCGGGCGGAGTCACATTGCTGATATGCAGTCTCTTAAATCACTGTGACGAAACATAAAGTACAGGTACATGTATATGCTTTAACAGGAAAGGTGACAAATATGTTGTTTCAGAAGTATTGGAAATCCCGGGATCCGGGAAAGACTGAGAAAATCGTCAAAAAGGTACGGAAAGAAGATGACATAAATGTGCTGGTGGAATTACTGAACGAGTTCCCGTCCATGCCGGTCAAGGAAGCAGCAATGGACCGGCTGGCGGAGAAATCGGAACTGGCAGAAGTGTTCCTGTCCGGCAAGATACAGGACAAAGGGGTGAATCAGGCAGCTCTGGAAAAGATTGGCGAAGAGGGAATTTATACTTATGCCTGGAAACACCTGCCCGATGCAAGGAAGGTCATGTCCTACCTGGGAGAAGACATGCTGCTTCGCCTTGTCAAAGATGAGGAGAACTTCCCTGATAAAATCCGCGAGAGCGCCTTTCGGAGAATCAAGGATCCGGGATCAATTCTTTCCATTGCCTGCATGGCGGCTGATTCTGCACCGTCGGATTCGGAACTCCAGCTGGTTCTCTCAGCCTTTGGAAAACTGGACAAAGAGGAGGATATTCTTTCGGCCGTCGGGAAGTACGGGGACGCCAGGACCATCAGACGGATCGTGGAAAAGATTCAGGATCCTCAACTGCTGGAGACGATTGCTAAAAGCGGCAATGAAGCCGCAAAGGAGCGTGCGGCAAAAAAGGTCGAAGAGCGAAGGACGTTGGAAGCCATGGTCGATGATGCGTCCCTTAGTCTCGAAAAAAGAGCCAGGGCCGCAATGAATATCGCCAATGCATATTCGGACTACTCTGCCCTCGACAGGCTGAAAGAGTTTGGAATCAAGAGAATCAACGGGCACGTCTTGCTGCGAACCATCTACCGGGAGTGGGAACAGGTTGAGTATGTCTGTCTCAGATGCGGAAAGACCGGGGGACAGGAGGACGACAGCGAATCCACCCGCCATTATGGCTGCCGTTTTGCTTCAGAACTTTGTGCGGGCAGTCCGCGGTAGTTCAAAATCCCGCTCTCCTTGGCCGGAGAGCGGGATTTCTTTTTTTGACGGCTTTTGTATGATGACGTTTTTTTAATGACTCAGGTTATTACGATTTCCGGCAGGACAGCCTTGCTGCCTGGGCTTAACCAGCCAGGGCATCACCAGTCGTAGTCATAGTCGTAATCATCGTAGTAGTCGTAGGAATAGTCATAATCGTCATAATCATAATAGTCATAATCATCGTAATCGTCGTAGTAGTAGTCATCATCATAATAGTAGTCATCATAGTCGTAATCATAGTAGTAATAATCATCGTCGTAATAGTCCTCGTAGTAGTAATCGTACTCGTCAAAATAGTCGTAATCGTAGTAATCAAAATAGTCTTCGTAATCTTCGTAATCGTAGAAATCGTAGTAGTCATAGTAATCGCCCGGATCAGACCAGGGATCTATGTCCCACTCATCATAGTAATAGTAGTAGTCATCATAGTCGTAGTCATAGCCGTAGTAATAGTCATACCACGGATCGTACCACGGGACGTAATCGTAATCGTAGTAGTCGTAGAAATCCTCGAATTCGTAACTCCAGCCGGCGTCGTTGGACTCCAGCAGCTGCCCCTCGTCGATGTAGAAATCATCGCCGAACGCGTAGAAGATGTTCTCCGTCCCGTTCCAGTACCAGATATCGCCGTCGCTGTCTGTCCAGTAGAAAGGCCTCGGCAGGCTGTATCCCGAACTGGAAGAGCCGGAGCCTGAAGAACTGCCGGACGAACTTCCGGAGGAGGACCCGCCCGAAGAGCCTCCGGACGAAGAGCTGCCGGAAGAGGCGGAGGAAGCGGTGTTCGTACCTGCGCCTCCGACCGGAATAACTGCAGCGGACCCGGGGCCGGACGAATTCAGCGCCTCGGAAATATCTCTAAGCGTAGGGATTTCCTTGTCGCCGGACGTCCTCCAGCCGTAGTGCGCCGTCATATTGCCCAGCATCTGGTACGCTGTGTGTAAATACCGGTTGAAGACCGAAGGCGCGGAAATAACGGCTATGCCCGGCAGGTAACCGAAGGGACCGCAGTATCTCGCGAAAACACCGCCGTAAACATCGCCGTCGTAGGCCGGATCGTACAGGTCTCCGCTGAGCTGCGCGAGACCGGTTATCTCATAGTAAATATCACCGTTGGTGAAATCCACCGCAGCGGCAGTTTTGATGTATTCGCCGAAGAAGACGTCCATCAGCTTGTTGATGTCGACCTGGATCTGGGCTGACGCAAACGACTGTCCGCGGTTGTAATTGTCGTCCGAATTCTTGTCCAGTCTCAAAACAAACGGAATGATGTAGACATAGGAATCGTCGCTGTTTTTCTTACCGGCGCCGGGATACATTATCGCACTGTTGGTGTACTGGGCATCCACAGTCAGTGAATCCGGATAATAGAAGGTAAACTCCTCGCAGGCCTCCAGCTTGAGAGATTCATGCATCTCATCGGAAGGGCAGGGGAGATCATGCTCGGGAAGCTCGGAACGGAAATAGGAATTCCCGTCGTCCGTGTACAGGATGTCCTCTTCCCCGTCGAGGGTGTAGACCGTCTCGCCGACGATGTAGCCGGTCCCGGTTTCGCCGTTGGAGCCCTCAGCGTTGATATTGCCATCCACGTAGGAATAATCGGCGTCATAAACATAGAAGAGCTCGCCGTCTTCTATCACATAATAGGTGAGCTGCTTGTTCGGATGGAAATCAAGCCAGATTCCACCTTCCGTATTTTCCCAGATGCCGAAATACGAAATGAGGGGCTCGCCCTTCTGATCGGGTGCCTCGGACAGGAAAAGCAGGTCGCCGTCGCTGTCCTCAAGCTTCCCGTCGTCCGTAAGGGTCACATATATAACCGTTGCGCCCTGGGAATTCTTCAGGTACAGAATGTCGCCGTCCAGCTCGACAGGTCCGGTGCCGTATATGTTGCCGTCATAATCCAGGGACGTCCATTTGCCGCTCGACGTGATTTTGATATAGGAGTAGTACTGCTCATATTCCCAGTCCCCGACATACTCTTCGGGAACAGCTGGCTCGTTTCTTCTCCTTCTTCTTTCGGAGTTCCCGTTCTCGTCTTCCTCCCCGGAATCCCGGTCTTCTTCCTCCTCTTCTTCCTCAGAATCCCTCTCCTCGTCTTCTTCTTCCTCAGCATCCCGGCTTGAGTGGGATCTTCCGGACCGCGAGGAGCTTCCCGACGATCCTGCGGCATAAGCTGGCAGCGCGGGGGCCGCTGCTGCACCGAAGAACATGATTGCCGCCATCAGGAATGAAAGCAGCACCGCCCACTTTACAGACTTCTTTTTCACTGATGCACCTCCTGCCGTGTTAACTTAATGTCAGACTGCATGCTTGCATAATTCATTATAATAAGCAGCTTTTCCCGCGGCTTCATCATATAGAAGGATTTCATTAGGCATCAAGCCTAATGAAATCCGTAAACGGCGGCTTCTGAAAGGAAGGCGTCCGAATCAAAAGATGCGTCAGCAGATATTGATGAGGATTTTTGAGCGGCAATCCGATGCCGGTTACAGTTCACACGTTAGCTTGACTTCTCCTTAATGACTTTATCATAACCTAGTCCACAACGGATTTTCACACCATCTAAAGCACAGAAAATAGCGATTTTATCGCATTTTCTGTGCTTTTTCTATTGCATTATATATGGTTACGTGATATACTATACTCATAACCACAAGGAGGTGAATTATGGCAATCATAAAGCAGTTCGACAAGCGTTCCGGAATCACTTATGCTTATGAATCCCATTCCTATTGGGATCCGGAAAAGAAGATGACCCGCGCAAAACGTAAACTCATCGGGCGAATCGATCCTGATACCGGAGAAATCATCCCTACCGATGGGCGAAACCGCCGAAGTCAGGAGGATGTCTCTGAGACTAAGGACTACAGGAAGCTTTATGAGACACTCCTTAAGAAGTATGAAGCACAGGAAGTCCTCATCGCTTCGCTGAAGCAGCAGATAGAGTCTCTTAAGGCGCACTGATGATTGATATCCTCGATTACAACACCCTCCAATGCCGGTTAAAGGCAGCCAAAGCAAAACTGGAAGAATTCCGTTCCGGTGCGGCTTATGCGCATGTTCTTGAACTCAGGGAGGAGGATCAGCGCTACTATCACCGCATCATTGGACAGTTGGAGAACGAGCTGGCTGATGCGCATGCAAAAACAGTCTCTGTGCGCAACCAGTGGTTTGAGGTATTCGAGGATGTACAGAAGGAGCATGATAAAGAGATTTCCGGCCTGGAATCAAAGTTAAGGGCCATGGAAGAACGTGCGCTTAAGGCGGAAAGAGAACGCGATGAAGCGCGTGATGAAGTAAAAGCCATCCGCCATGAGCTATACGAAACTGCTTCCCGTCTTGAAGAGGAACAGGGGAAGAACCTGAAGCTCCGGGCCCAGCTTAACCGGGATTATGAGAACTCATCCATCCCTTCCTCACGCTCAAGGAAGCAGAAGACGATTTCCAATAACCGTGAGAAGACCGGCAGAAAGCCTGGCGGACAGCCGGGGCATGAAGGGCATGGCCGCAAGAAGCAGACGCCGGCCAATACCATCTTTCTTCCACCGCCCAAAGAGGTTGAAGAAGACCCCGGCTTCAGGAAAACGGGGAAAGAAATCGTCAAGCAGCTGGTCTCTGTCTACATTGGGCTTGATGTCACGGAGTATCATGCCGATATCTACTACAACTCCCAGACCGGGGAGCGCATTCATGCACCTTTCCCGGAGGGAGTCGTAAACGATGTCAACTATGACGGCAGCGTGCGTGCCTTTCTGTATCTGCTGAATAATGAGTGCAACGTATCGATCGACAAGTGCAGCGCATTCTTAAGGGAGCTCACCGGCGGAGCACTCTCCATTTCCAAGGGCATGATCAGTTCTTTAAGCCGGTCATTCGCTGAGAAGGCGGACATAGAGAACAGACACACCTGCTCCGACATGCTGTTGGCGCCCGTAATGCACATCGACTGCACCAACGCAAAAGTAAACGGAAAGCAGGCACAGATCTTCATCTGCACAACACCGAATGGTGAAGCGCTCTACTTTGCCCGGAAGAAGAAAGGCCATGAAGGTGTAAAAGGGACCGTGGCAGAGGATTACCAGGGAATACTGGTGCACGATCATGAATCGACCTTCTACAATTACGGGTCAGGGCATCAGGAATGCCTTGCGCATGTGCTCCGATACCTGAAGAACAGTATCGAAAATGAACCGGAACGTGAATGGAACAAGAAGATGCATCCACTGATCCGGGAGATGATTCACTACAGGAAGACGATTCCGGAAGGATCCGGTCCGGACCCGGATCGGGTAGCGGATTATGAAAGACGCTACAGAGAAATCCTTGAGGCTGCGAAACAGGAATACGAAGATGTTCCTGTGAGTGATTACTACCGGGAGGGTTATAACCTGTATCTGCGGATGGATAAGCTCATGGAGAACCATCTGCTGTTTCTGCACGACATGCGGGTCCCCATGACCAACAACGCCGCAGAACGCGGCCTGAGACCGATAAAACGCAAGCAGGCGCAGGCTATGACATTCCGCAGTTTTAACAGTATCGATTATCTCTGTCGCGGCATGAGTCGATTGAATCAGATACGCCAGACTGGAGAAAACCTGTTTGACAGAGTATCCGAGATATTCGGATAACAGAAACCGATGACCGTCTGCTATGCGCAGTATAGGTCATCGGTCTTTTTGTCTCAAGTCAATGTGTGAACTGTAACTAATGATTTGAGATTTGACGCACTGCATCAGTATAAACCGCCAGTCAAACTTTTCTGCTGATGCCATCGTCATTATATAATTCATAATCTAAAGGATCAGCATCATAGGTTATATAGTTAATTGTAGAGTAGTCGATCTCTGCGGTGGATAATGCAGGAGCAGCAAGAGGGAGTACATGACCTTTTCTCAGGAAAAGGATTGTTTCAAAAAGGCCGCATTTGATATAATGATTGCCTTTATTGAGAATCTCTTCTGTATATTGATTCCAGGACCGGAACCGAATCAGTTTCATATCCTCAGGTAAATAGACATAACGGCCCGTCATGTTTTGATGTACTACAGGGGCAAGCATGATACTTTCTCCAGCCATAATCTGATCTTCAATTTCATAAGCCCGAGGGTCAGCATCCCATATGAAGGAGAGAGGCTGGAAATACATACAGTCATTGTGTGCCGCTTTCATGAACTCGCTGTAAATGTAAGGAATGAGGGCATAGCGCAGTTCTATAATTCGTCTGAAACCATCAATACAACTGAATCGGTATAATTCCTGAAATCTCGATCCCAGGCTTGTGTGATTGCGGTAAAGAGGGGTCAGTATGGCAAGTTCTAACCAACGGGCCATGAGGTCTTCTGTGCAATCCGCGCCAAATCCTCCCATATCTGATCCGGAATAGAGAAATCCGCACATATTGAGTGCTGGAAGCTGTTGTAATGCCAGGAGGAGATGGCTCCACCATGATTTATTGTCACCGGTCCAGACGCCGCCATAACGATGCATTCCTATATAACTTGAACGGGAGAACAAAAGAGTGCGTTTTTCAGGCTCGATTCTCTTTAAAGCTTCGCCAGCTGATTTAGTCATGTAGAATCCATAAAGATTATGAACCTTGTCATGGCGGATAAGTTTTCCCTCGTGTTCATGATAGAACCGTCTATAGTCTTCAGGATTATTATCGATCGAAGAAACAAGAGCTTTGAATTCGAAGAAGGACTGGATATCCAGATTCTGATTTCTGTAGTTTTCTAGATTATCAAATACTTCCTTGAGATGGTCGTCTGTATAGAATATGGCGGGTTCATTCATATCGTTCCAGAAACCATCGATTCCCTGATTAATGAGAATCTGATATTTTTGTCCGAACCAATCCTGGACTTCAGGTTTAAAAAAATCAGGGAAGTGAACTCGTCCCGGCCATACCGCAGCCACAAGCCGTTCTCCATTTTCTTTTTTAACAAAATAATCGTTTTCACAGCCTTCCTCATAGATATCGTAACCTTCTTCTATTTTCACTCCGGCATCGATAATTGGTACGAGGTGGATGTTATTTTTCTGCATCTTCTTAACAAATGCAGGGAAATCGGGAAAGCGTGTTGAATTAATTGTGAAGTCTTTATAGCGCTCCATATAATCAATATCCAGATAGATGGAGTCGATGGGAATAGAGGCGTTATGGTAGGCGTCATAAACATTTTGTATGTCCTCCATGGTTTGATACCCCCAGCGACTTTGCCCAAAACCGAATGCCCACTTCGGGGGGATATAGCTTTGTCCGATGATGGTGCGGAATAGGTGCACCACTTCAGAAGCTGTACGTGCAGTTATTCTATAGATATCTGCATTGCCTGAACCTGAACGGATAGTCAGCCGATCAAGGAGCGTATAGCCAATATCAAATGTGACGGTACCGGGATCATCAATAAAAACACCTTCGACCATCTCTGCGTCGGGGGTAGTTATCAAAAGGAAGTTTTGTGAAGCATAAAGGGAGTGTTTATCTTCTGTGTGATTTGGATCGTCAGAATTATTGCTGACATATATCCAACCTCTTTTATTGATTCCCCTCACAGTTTCTCCAAGACCAAAAACAGTCATGGTATCAGACAACTGTTTTTCCAGAGTCCCCAAAGCTTTATCAATTTTCCAGGCGGGTAGGGTTTCCACATAAGTAATGTCTGTCTCTATGTTGTCGATTATGGCACCGGTATGAATCGGGTTACCCATTCTAAGTAATTGAATCATAAGCTATCTCCTTTAGAAGGTAAGTTGGGACAGTAATACTGAGTCCGTTTTCTCATCCTTAATCCTGTTTCATGTAGATCATGTCCCAATATTTAAGGGATGGAACAGTGAATTCGATATAGTTTCCCTTGCTGTCGTTTCCTTTTGAAAAATCCAAAGACACGGATTCACATCCTGAAAAATCAGGAGAAGCGATAAATACAGAAGATATATTTCTTTCCGTATAGAATTTAACACTAAGATTATTCTGCAGCTCGGGATCTTTTTTCCGGCCTTTTTCATCTACCCATTGGTTATTATTGTTTCGCAGATTGATCAGGTGTAGTATCTGGTATTCGGAATCTTCTTTTGCATAGGTCCAGACAGTATAGCTTTCACCATTATAACTTGTTGGGATATCGGCTATTTCGACGCAAGTATCTATTGTGTATTGCCCATCCCTGAGCAGATTTTCATACGCTACGGAGAAATTGCACATTTCAACCATTGCTTCTTTTAGTGTTTCGCTCATGGGAATGTCATCATCAGGATAATATGCGGTATGAAGCATATGATCGCCATTTCCTAATTCAATCCGTCCGCCCCCGGCAGCATAGGCAACCGCATCCATAAGCAATACAGCAGCGTCATTCATATACTCCTCTTTAGTTTCAGGGTTTATATAGGCCTTAACAACCAGCGATTTACCTTTGCCATCGATAGAGTAGGGTTTACTGTCATCCATGCTGCGTTCTACTTCTCTGAGGATTGAATGGTAAGTGTTGAAAACTTCACCATCCCGAGCCGAGTCCCACGGCCAGAATTCAGCGTAAAGAACATCGGTATTGCTCTTATTTGACTGTTCGTTTCCCTGTGCACCAACAGGATTGAACGACAGATACTTGTCCCCGAGTGCGGCTTTAGCATTATTCAGGAATTCGCGATAGGTATCCATGACAAGATAGATCGGGTTACCTTCTTCGTCATAGCCGAGGGGGCCACCGTTGACATCAGTGAGTTCCCCGTATTCACCAACGGTATCACCATGCCATCCGTCAAATCCAAGAGTATCGAGAGCCCGATTCTCCTGAGCAAAAATGTATTCCTGCCATTCCGGGTTCAGCGGATTGACAAAGTATAAATGTCCGTTTCCGGAAGGGGAGTCTCCCATGGTAAATACAAAAGGACCTTTACCCTTAGTATTCCCTTCCTTAAACAGGAGCTGCCACTGACAGGCAGGAGTAGGTTCTCCGTTTTCATCAGTAAAGAAAGTATCTGTGCCCGCATAAATCATGTTATAGGCCATGTTCACCATATTTTTCTCTTTAGCGGCAGCAATATACCCGGTAACAGTGGAAGCACTGATTGTTCTTCCTGCCCAGTCGGTCCAGTCCGTCAGGTTTTCTGCGGTGAGTCCGTTTGGTAAGGGTTCGTGGTGAAGATGATGCCAGTCATAATACTCAATAGCATTTATGTGATAGGCATTCATTTTTGAAATAAGATCTTCGGGAGATATGGAGGGTTCATAGTCACAGAGATAGCCATAGCGAGGGAACTTCACCCAGGAAGAAGAGACATCAATAGCTGTAGTATCGCTGATCAGTGTATTGCCCATATCGTCTTTGACAGAAGTTTTTACAAGATATCCGGTATAATCTTCAGAAGGGGCCGTAATCTCGATTTTCGAATTTTCAGAATTATCAACAGTTACGGTTGTTTCTTCTGTGCTGACTATTGCTTCGTTATGAATAAGAGAAGTCTGCAGTGTCAGGAAGTCTCCTGGATAGCTATCGACTTTAAGAGAGTAGTGAATATTCACTATATCTCCAGGAGAATACATCGCTTTATCAGTACCCTCGAGATGAAAAGAAATCTCAACATCATTATTTGGAAGCGTATTTGATTTCATAGCTTTAACCCCAATGTATGCTGCTATACTCAGAACAATAAGACCCCCTAATAGTAGTATCTGCGTCTTTTTATTTATCATAATCTAAATATCCTTTCTTTTTTTACGACTCTGGTTGCGATACTCACTAGGGGTAATTCCATTTACTTTTACGAATAAATCGGTAAATGCACGCAGGTTGGGAAAACCGCTTTCCTCAGCAATTTTAGATATGGACATGGATCGGTTCTCCAGAAGATAAGTGGCGTGACTCAGTCGCAGTGAAGACAGGTAGAATTTGAAATTCCTCCCGGTTTCACGGTAAAAGAGTCTGGAAAAATAGGCATTAGTAAACCCAAAATGAGAAGCTACATCACCTAATTGAAGGTTTTCCCTGTAATGAGCATTAACATAATCGGTAAATTGTGAACTGCTGAGTTCATTTGAGGGATCAGATTCTTTAGTTGTAGAGTCAGAGGCATCTTTTCCGGATAGCAGCAGGCTGAAAATGGCAAGAACACAGCTGTTCATACCGATGATTCGATTAATGCCATTAGACAAGGAATAACGATACAGATGATATAAATGCTGCCAGATTTCTGCTCTGTGAGGTGCAATATCATCTTCCCGGAAAAGAATTAACTGCTTTTTATCCTGAGCACCACAATACATGCGGATATATTCTTCCGGAACAAGAACAGCAAAGCCCAGAAAATCTTCAGTTACCTCATAAGAGATATGGACAACATTAGGATTAATAAAAACGAATTCCTCAGATTCGAGGTAAAGAGTTTGATCGCCAACGCGGTTCTCGAGTTTTCCGTTGATGCAGACATTAAATTCATAACTGCTATGCCAGTGAGGAAGTGGACCTAAATTTTCATGGAGATTCTCTTTTTCATTTTCAATAAGTTGGGAATGAAAGACTTTACAGAGACAGTTGGTTTCCGGAATGACCTGCTCATATTCTATTAATTCCATAGATACCTCTGGTTATTGAATATTAATTATGGTGTATTTACTTAGTTAAATGAACAGTAATAATGCATGTTTTGACGAAGCAAACCCAATACCTATATTAAAGCTACCGCAAAATGCACAATTAGTGAAGCTTGTTTACTAATAAAGTAGAAAAAATGCACAACAAAAGCAAAAAAAGGCGTTGAAGGGTAAGCCCTGTAGAAGCAAAATGAAATTGATCCCACATTACTACACTCACACAGTATCAAGGAGGGTGAAATGAAAAATAGAGTCATAGCGAGTATTGTGGCAATAGCTATTGCGTCGGTTGCCGTTATGGGCTGCGGTGCTACTGCAACTGCACCTGCAAGTAATTCAGGTGATGCTCAGGAGGCACCTGCAGAGGCACCTGCAGAAGAATCGGCTGCAGAAGAGGTTGCTGAAGGGGCAATTGCATATACCGGTGATGAAGCGACAGTTATTTACTGGCATACACACAGTGACGCAGAGGAAGAAGTACTGTTAGAAGAAATCATTCCAAAGTTTGAAGAGCAGTATCCGAATATTCATATTGATGCAGTGAGAATGCCTTACGATGGATTGATGCAGCAGATTATCACCAGTATTTCCAGTGCAACCGGGCCGGATATGATGAGAATGGATATTATCTGGGTTCCGCAGCTGGCTGAAATGGGTGCTCTCCAGGCAGTCGATGATCTGGAGGGGTTTGCAGAATTAAAGGATACTCTTTTCGAGGGACCGCTGAATACAAACTTTTATAACGGTAAATACTATGGTCTTCCGTTGAATACGAACTGCCTGTCGGGTGTTTGGAGCAATGCGATGCTGGAACAGCTTGGATTGGAAGAGCCTCCGGCAACTTATGATGACGTTCTTGCTTTAAAAGATCAGCTGGGTGAGGATCAGTATCTTATCGCCTGCGATGGCATGAATACCTGGGCCATGGCTCCTCTGTTCTCTTCTCTTGGCGGCGTGTATACCAATGAGGATTATACAAAGGCTACCGGATATCTTGACAGTGAAGCCAGTATTAAAGCAATGGAAACCATTGTCGAATGGTTTGATGCCGGTATCATTGGACCTTGTATGAATGGTGGAAAACCGGATGTGGCGAACGGGCTTTATGATGGGCAGTATCTCTTTGCATATCAGGGCCCCTGGTTCTTCTCTAATGATGATGAGGAGCAGATTGGAAAGGTAAGAGGAGGACTTCTTCCGGCGGGCAGCGCAGGATCACTTACGGTTAATGGTGGTGAGGACCTGGTTATTTTTGAAAACAGCGATGTGAAAGAAGCTGCATGGGTATTCGCAAACTTCCTCATGAGCGATTTTTCACAGACTGCACAGGCTGTCGGCGGTGGCCACCTGATTCCCACTGTTAAAGCAGTTGCTGAGAGTGAAGAAGTACAGAACGCGCCTAATATGAAAGTTTATCTTGAACAGTTGGAAGGCGCGGTTCCGAGAACGCCTACCCCGGCATGGGAGAAAATCTCTGATAAGTTAGGAATTGCTTTTGCCAGCTGCCTGCTTCATGAAGATACTCCGAAGTCTGCATTTGAGAAACTGGCACCGGAGATTGATGCTCTGCTTGCCGGCGAGGGTGAGTAACTGAAGATTGGATGAATACGAAAACGCACTGTGTTCAATAGTCTTTTAGGGATAGAACTCGAGCGGTTTGAATGATGACAGGAGACTTTTCTGAATGGGTGATCTGTTTGGAAAAGTCTCCTGCTTTACATCCGAATTAATAAGAGAGGACAGATAATGAAGGAGCAACCGTTTAAAAACCGTTTTGAAAAAGGAGTAAAGGAGTGGATAGCTGTTCTTCCCTTTTTTACAGTTGGATCAGTACTCTTTATTGTATTCGTTTTATATCCGCAGATTAAGAATATCTATATTGCGTTAACGAACTACAGCATAATGCCAGGATCGGAGAACGCATTTGTTGGACTGGCTAATTTTAAGAGAATGTTTGTCGGAATTCGCGAAAAGGGTTCAGATGCATATTTTTTCTGGATTGCGTTCCGAAATAACATACTTGCGGTACTGGTCACTGTTCCGGGACAGATGGTTATCGGTCTTCTGGTGGCAGTATTTATACATAATCTGAAATTTGCAAAAGGCATATATAAAGCACTTCTTTATATTGCCGTTATCTGTGACTGGGTCGTTTTTTGCAATATTGTGGATTATATTTTTCAGCCGGACGATGGAAGTCTGGTTAATTACTTATTGACAAGCATCGGGATTCTTAGAGAACCGGTTTCTTGGCTGAAGAATACCTGGACAGCCAATTTCGTGATCTGGTTCTGTTCGATCTGGAAGGGGTTCGGATGGGTAATGATTATCTATACAGCCGGGCTGCAAGGAATTCCGCTGGAAAGGTATGAAGCCGCTAAAGTGGACGGAGCCAGCAGCATTCAAAGATTCTTCTATATTACTATTCCCGGTCTTAAGGCAACGACGTTTTATCTTCTGATTAACCTGATTAATGGTGCAATGAATATTTTTATTCAGGTATTCCTGCTGACTAAAGGAGATCCTTTGGGCACTACGGACGTAGTCATGGATTATATATATCGGAGGGCATTTAATTACTTCGAGTTTGGATATGCCGCTTCCTGCGGTCTTGTGATGGGAGCAGTCGTATTTACGTTATCCATGTTCCTTAAGAGGTATTTGCGCTACGGTCAGGAAGACTAGGGAGGGGATAAAATGAAAAGAAAACAGAGAATTTCACAGATATGTATTCATATCTTTTTAATAATGATGTGCGCAATCAGCCTGATACCGTTTTTATCCATGGTTTCAACTTCTTTCATGAAGGTTAAGGGCGTGCTGCCCAATGAGCCGATTATTTTCCCCAAGCTTCCTTTGTATACGGAGAATTATGTAAAAGCATGGGTATCGAATCATTTTCAACAGTATTTTGTCAATACCATAATTGTTTCTGTAGGCGGAACTGTTGTAAATCTGATTATCTCCATTACCATGGCTTATTCATTCGCAAGGTTTACATTTCCAGGGAAAGAAGCCATATTTAATGTTCTTTTGCTTACAATGATGATTCCGGCCCAGCTGGCGATGATTTCCCAATATACGGTGCTAAATGGCCTGGGATTGATTGATACATATAAAGGAGTATGGCTGCTTTGGGGCGGTACCTGTGTCGCGGGAAATACATTTTTTTACAGGGGCTTCTTTGAAGCTGTTCCAAGAGAACTGGAAGAGTCGATGTATCTTGATGGAGCGTCCCGTCTTCAGACACTTCTTCACTGTATTATCCCGCTTAGTAAGCCAGCTATAGCGACACAGCTGGTATTTGCGTTTAACGGATATTGGTCAAACCTGTTTGATATTCTGACTTTTACCAAGTCAACGAGCAAGAGAACACTGTCGGTTGCATTGCAGTTGTTCAGAGGACAATATACGACGAATTATGGACTGATGTTTGCAGCAAGTACGATAGTCATAATTCCGATAATCGTGTTATTTGTTGTGTTCCAGAAACAGTTCATGAGGCAGGGTCTGGTAGACGGAGCGGTAAAAGGATAGATTGAAAAGAAGAGAGAAGTGCTTGTCAGTAATAGCAGACATAACAGCAGATTTATACCGATTCGCATAAACAATAACAGACAGGGAGGCATAACTATGTTTGCTAATGCAGCAGTAAATGGATCATATGGAATAGGTGTTGTATATCTGGGCGAAGAAGTAAAGAATCAAGGGAAACCGGAACTGAAATCAGAGGAGTGGAATTGTGCTGCTACACTTGATTCCTTTTACAGTGCCGGGGGGAGAGAGACTGTTTCCAGTACAGAGGCAAAAATGAGATGGGACACTGAAAATCTGTATGTAAGGATTACATGCAGGGAGAATTCTCCCAGAGTATTACGCCCTGTTAATGGAAATACCTGCAACTCAGAGTGGATGGTACGAAATGACAGAGTAGAAGTTGTAGTTGCAGGCAAAGAGTTTGGAAACAGGGATTATGCCGTATTTGGTGCAGAATCCTGTGGAAAAACCGATGCACATATCGAAAAGGGAATGACCTATTTTGGTGGAGATCATGCCATATTAAATGATTGGTATGAGGAGAAAAATGAAGCCGAGATTATTGCGATTTCTTCCTCTGAATACTGGGCAGAAGTCTGTGCTGAAGAAGACAAATGGACAGCGGAGTATACTGTCCCCTGGCGCCTATTTGGCGGATTCCCCGGTAAGGACGGGTATTTTCGATTTCAGATATACAGGAAGAAGAATCAGACTAATGAGGTATTAGCGCTGACTCCTTTAGATCTGAATTCAAACTATGACAGCCGGTTTGATTTTGATCCGGAAACCTTTATTGAGTGTTATTTTGGGGATACCCCTCATGTTGAATATGTAAAATGCGCCTGTGTAATTCTCCCAAGCGGGATCATGCATTGGCAGCGACCTGCCGTACTGCGATGGCCGGGAGAGGAAATACGAAAAAGAATTCTTGAACTTCAGAAATCTGGTGCTAAAACGACGGAAGATAATCTTGCAGACCGAATTGTAACTGTTCAGTGGTGGCAGGACGTTCTTATTCTCGAAGGAATGGACTTTTTCCCGAATTCGCGATGCGAGAATTCTTTTGAGAAAATCGATCCCTGGGTACAGAGAAGGCTCTGTAATGAAGCTTTGCGGCGTAAGGATACGGATGCGGCATGCAGAATTCTTGACGTATTAATTTCATATTTCAGGACTTTGACCGAATGGTGGTACGCTGATGGCACATTAGGCAACGCAGATGAAAAGAATTGGAAAAAGCTGTTGTATCTGGAGAAAACAAAAGTCACGGAAAACAGAATTGAGTTGACATTTGGTACTGAGGAGGGGGAGAAAAAGGCATACCTGATTCCTCAGCGCAAAGGTGCACGGTTCTATATTGAAAAGAAAGGGGATTTTGAAGGGGAGTCGGTACCATTTACCGTAGAAGAAAATGTACAATGCTTAAGCATTATTACTGCTGGTAGCAGGATTTGTATTAAAGCGGGCGGTGAATGGAAGATAGATATAGACGGTAAATTCATAATCAACTGTGAGAATATCCGATTATACAGGAATAATGGAAAGATCGGTTTTGATGTTCGACAAAAACTTCTTGCGGAAGAGATGCTTTATGGATTTGGAGAGCGTTTTGATTCGGTGAATCAAAGGGGGAAAATCCTTACCTTGTGGCACAGGGATGCTTTTGAGGGGTGTGGCTGCTCTATTGGAAATCAATCATACAAAAATATATCATTCTTCCACTCAACCGCAGGCTATTCTCTCTTTATTAACAGCTTTTATCGAATTCGTGTTGATGCAGGCAGAGACTACGAAGGACTTCGAGTTTCTACGATGGGGGATAAAGCGGACTTTACAGTGTTTACAGGTTCTCCGGAGGAGAACATGGATGCCTATACCAATCTGACAGGTAGACCGCTTCTTCCGCCTTCATGGGTCTTTGAGCCCTGGGCAGGAGGCGGCGTTGGCCGGTGGCAGCAAGGACCTACTCATGATGTTGTAAAGGAAATGGAAGGTGTTCTGAACAGATTCCGTAATCTGGATATCCCGCATTCCGGTCTATATGCAGAAGGAGCTGGATGGAGGTTTAAGGATCGCTATAACAAAGACGAATTATATAAAATTGCCGATTTTACCCATGAGCGTGGCATTCATGTTTTTTCTTGGCAATATTCGCATATAGATGAGGATGGTGCTGCTGAGTATCTTCCAGATTGCCCCAGGGAGGAACTCCCTGTTACGAGAACGCCATCGTACACGGGCGAAAAGAAACTTCCGTCTGAAATTGATTTTTCTCACCCCCGTGCGATGGAGCTTCTCGAGGCTCAATGGAAAGATCGTATGGACGCGGGATTTGACGGAACAATGGTAGATTTCGGAGAGATTACTCCGGATGAGGCTGTATTTTATGATGGCAGGAAGGGCGATGAGATGCATAACGCCTATGCGACCGAGTACACCAAGGCGTATAGAATTCTCTTTGAAAAATATCGCGGAGAGAATCATGTCCTGTATTCCAGGTCAGCGGCTGCTGGAACACAAAAATATGCATGTCAATTCGGGGGAGATCATCTTTCAGGTTTCAGGGGGCTTTCTTATTCAATTAACGGTGGTCTTACAGCTGCTGCTTCCGGGCTTCCTTTCTGGGGAGTGGATGCCGGCGGATATGACGGCCTTTGTGATGAAGAAAGTTATCTTCGATGGACGGAATTCGCCGCTTTTTGTCCGATAATGCGTTATCACGGTACTCAGCCCAGGGAACCATGGATTTATAGTGAATTCGCTTCCAAGGTATATAAATACTATGCCTGGCTCCGGGAAAACCTCCTTCCGTACAGCGTTGAGACTTCAAAGATCGCGCACAGGACAGGAATGCCGATGATGCGTCCTCTTCCTATGATGTTTCCTGGAGATGAAGAGGCAGCGGCATACGAAGATGAGTACATGTTCGGGGAATCGCTGCTTGTAGCGCCGGTACATGAAGAGGCGGAAGAAAGAGAAATCTATTTTCCTGAGGGGAAATGGGTTAATTTCTTTGACCACCAGGAGATTGTTATGGGTGGGAAAGCGTATATGAAGAGTGTTCCTGTGGATAGAATTCCGGTTTATATTCGGGAAGGTTCGTTTATCCCGATTGTCATGAATGGGGATTTGAACCTTGGAGAGAGCATGTCTTTCGAAAAGGAAAATGTGATGATTGTTTCAATGCCAGGAGAGACAGATTATCATGCTGTATCGGAAATGACAGATTGTCGCAGTATTCGGAAAAATGATGATTATATCAATATATACATAAAGGGAATGGCTCATGTTTCTTATGTCATTATATTGGGAGCAGCAGATGGTACTTCGGAAGAAGTTATCCCGGAAAACAGGATTTCTGCGATCACGGTTAATGGGAATGAGCTTAGGAAATCGGCATCTGTAAATGATCTTCGTTTTGGATCAGGATGGTTAAATCGCGGAGACGGTTCTATTGTAATGAGAATTCAGCCGGGTGAAGAACTGACCATAAATTGTCAGTGAACTCATTGGTTTTCAATGGAGGTGCGTATGCTCTTAGAGGCAATAAAACATTCGGGAATCTATCCGGACATATACACGAAAGACAGGAGGACGCTGACTTTTAGGCTTAGAGTATCAAGAAAGGATATGCCGGAATGTACATTGGTGTATTGTCATTCAAATTGCCCGGATATCCTTTATGAAACAGAAATGCGGCCATTTCTCTGGGAAGAATTATTTGCCCATTATGAAGTAACACTGCGGTTTTCAAAAGTGGCCAGATACATTAAGTACTATTTTAGAGTCAGGAAGGAAGAGACGGTTTACTATACGGCATATGGCATTCAGAAAGAGCCTCCGGTGAGGGGCCGGTTTGAATTTACTTATGCAACTGGAACCTCAACAGAAAGTCTTCCCGCCTGGTGTATAGGAAGTACCTTTTATCAGATTTTCCCGGAACGTTTTTGCAATGGAGATACCGGGAATGATCCCGATACCGTTGCACCGTGGGGCAGCGCACCTACACCCGAGAATTACATGGGAGGAGATATTGCAGGAATAATCTCCAAGCTTCCTTATATCAGTGGTCTGGGGATTGACTGCATATATCTGAATCCCATATTTAAAGCGAAGTTCAATCACAAATATGCAACGATAGATTACTTTGAAATTGATCCTCAGTTTGGTACTGTGAACGAGTTCCGGGAACTGGTGACAAAAATACATGAACACAAGATGCGGATAATTTTAGATGGTGTGTTCAATCATGTAGGCGTTGATTTTGCGCCATTTCAGGATGTAATGGAAAAGGGGAAAGACTCGGAGTATTGTGACTGGTTTCATATTTCAGAATATCCGATAGAACTGAATCCTCAGTATTATGAGTGTTTTGGGGCATATAAAGATATGCCTAATCTGAATATGGGAAATCCGGAAGTAAGAGAACTGATTCTCGGGGTCATGGAATTCTGGATTAGAGAGTTTCATATTGATGGATGGCGGCTGGACGTAGCCGATAATGTGGATGAGGCACTGTGGACAGAAGCCAGATACCGAATAAAAGCAGCTTATCCGGATATTCTTCTTTTGGGAGAAACCTGGGGAAGCGGGAGAAGGCTTCTTAGCGGTAATCAGCTGGATTCCATAATGAATTATGTATTCAGGGACGCAGTTCTGGATTTCATAGCGGAGGAAAAGATAACTGCTATGGAGTTTAATACCCGAATTCAGGGGATGCTTGCTGATTATCCTGAGGAAACAAGTCAGATTCTTATGCTTATCCTGGGGTCTCATGATACAGAGCGGTTTATTAATGCCTGCGGCGGAGATAAAAAGAAACAGAAACTTGGAATAGTATTTCAGATGCTTTTTGTGGGTGCCCCTGTGGTGTATTACGGGGATGAGATAGGGTTAGAAGGCAATACGGATCCGGACTGCCGCAAGTGCATGATATGGGAGAAGGAGAGGCAGGACAAAGAACTGTATCTGTTCTATAAAAAACTGATAGATTTACGAAGAACTAATACAAATATAAGGAACGGAAAATATGCTGTTAATTACTGCAGCGGGCATACTTATGGATTTTTCAGATATTCGCTGAATAATCCAGATACAAGAGAAATATACTGTGTTATTAACGCCGGACCAGAAGCAGATGAGATTAATCTCCCGGTATTACAGAGCGGCACATACAGCGAATATTTGGGAGAAGGTATAGCTGTAGCGGAGAAAACAGAGCAGAAAGATGAGTTTTGTATTTACCAGAACGGTTACCGAGGAATAATTAAGATTCTTCTGCAGCCTTATGAGGCTAAGGTATTTGTGGTGACAGGCTAAGCAAATTATGCGGATTCGAGGAAGAATATGAGACTGGATCTAAATAAACAGACTGGCCCCCTTTACTGGTCTACATATGAATATCAAAGAGAAAACAATTCTTTTATGCCGGAAGAACGATTTAAGGATAACGTGGATTGGATGGCAGAAGAATTCGTTCCGTATGGTTTTGAAATGGTGTGTACGGACGGATGGATAGAGGATTCGTTTTGCCTTAATGAAAACGGGTATCTTCTTCGGCATCATGATTCCTGGAAACATAACTGGCTCTATTGGGCTGAATACTGTAATAAGAAAGGGCTGGCACTGGGGGTATATTATAATCCGCTTTGGATCAGCCCGGCGGCGGTGAATAACAGGGAAATAAAAGTTAAGGGAACAGATATTCCGGTTCACGATATTACCGATCATGAATATGTTTATGAAGGTAATAGTTATGGTATAGACGGCGATCGGTTTTCTTATGCTAATGCAGAAAAAGCTTTGTATTGGGTAGATATTGCAAAACCTGGTGCAAAGGAATATGTACAGGGGTATGTAAAGTTTTTTATTGATAATAAAGTTGATTTCCTTCGTGTTGATTTTCTTTCATGGTATGAGGACGGACATGATAAAGGGAAACTTATCGGAAGGAATCATGGTGTTGAACACTATAGAACTGCTTTGAAATGGATAAAAGAGGCAGCTGAAGATAAAATCATGATCAGTCTTGTTATGCCGCATCTTAAGAATGAAGGTAAAAATGAGTATGGGATGGGCAGTTTGGCAAGAATCAACGAGGACTGCGGAACAGGGAAATGGACAAATTTCAGCGACATGAACAGGGGCATTCAATTTCCATGGTGGTCGCAATGGTCCAATCCTTTTGACGGCCTGATTTACTGGTCAAACCGATTTTATAAACATGGCATGATAATGGATGCGGATATGCTGAGGCTTAATACATTCGATACAGAAGATGAATGTAAAAGTGCTGTTTCTCTTGTAGTCCTTTCCGGTGCACCGCTTGATATAGCTGATCAATACGATACTATCGGTAAGAGAGGAATATATTTAAAAAACAATGAAATTCTGGAATTGAATCAACGAGGAATGGTGGCATTTCCTTTATCTGATGATCCTTTAAATGATGCAAGCTGCATCTGGGTGGGAAAGATAAGTGAAGAAGATTATATTCTTGGATTGTTTAATCGTGATAGTGAGAAAAAGATAGTCAATATTAAGTTTAGAGATGTTTTAGGAATATCTGAGGGAAGAGTTCGTGATCTTTGGAAACACGCAGAGCTGGGAATTATGAGAGAAGTTACAGTTGAAATTGGTTCTCATGCATGTAAAGTTTTCCGAATCAAGATAAAATAAGAATGCAGCTTAAGAACATCGTGAGCCGTTGATACTGCCGCATTTCTCATGCCATCATCTGCGGCACACTTTCTGTACGCGGTTTTGTGAGAATGAGACAAATCTGAAGGGTATTCAGGCAGCCATGGGTTATAGGAGTATTGAGAGGACCATGGACGTATATGCAGAGGCGACAGAGAACAGGAAACAGGGTACGTTAGAGAAGTTGTCGCATCTTGATCTGTTCTGAAGTATTGGTTACATTAGTCAAAAAGGCAAATACCGGAATTTAGTGAAAAGCACTCGCAGGAATCGTTACGAAACCGCGGGTGCTTTTTGAAACCAATGGTGAATTGAAGATTTTTACGTATCAGGTGCTTGAGATATCCCACAGCCTGATAATTGTCATTGCAAAAGCGCAAAATGGCGCGCTATTCTATTAGCAGGGCATATGACAAATTGCCCGCATTTATGTGCTCTGACATTCATTTCGAACAATTTCTGATAATTGCGTTTATTTGAATTGAATAGTGATTTATATAATAGGTGCGAAGTATGAAAGTAGATATTGAAAGAGTCTGGAAAGATTTACTGAGGAATTCGTATGGCGCTTTTTATATTGGCGGATTTGGAGGCGCAATGATTGAAGCTCATGATATTAAGAATATGTCTACAGATGAGCTGATTGAATTGGCATTAGAACAGGGCTTGGATATGGACAAGTATCGATACTGAGAGGGTATAGCAGTGAGCTTAGATGATAGAAATTTATTGATTGTTGCAGATGGGGTAACTACAGTTTTAATTCTGTGATGTCTTCAGAACTCGTTTCTTTATCTGGTTCTATCTTCATTTCCAACTGATCTGCTAATTCGCCTGTCTGCCTCAGGAGCTCGTCAGCCGCCATAAGAAGTGGGGTGAGATTCTTCCTTGCCCGATCGCTGTCTTCATTACTCAGGTCTATTGCAATGTCCAGGATGGACTCGGACTCGTCGAGAATGGTGATGATCTGCTGAAAAGTGTCAATATGTATCTATTATCGCTGATGTCATTGTTATTCTCCTCCTGGCGGGAATATGCGCTAGAAAAAAGTATACGCAGAATAGTAATACTCCGGGTCGACTTGCAAGCAGACAAATTGAGGATGCTGCACCGGGTGCCGGATTGGCGAGGTCCATTTGATGGATGTCAGGAGCGTCTCAACAATCTACAGGTGGGAGAAAGGTGCATCGTTTCCTGATGACGAGAAGCTTGGGCTCTTCTGTGAAACTTTCAATGTCGATCCGGAGACCTTTGTTGTTATGAAGAAAAAAATAACGAAATTTGCACGAAGGTGTAATGGATTTGCCCTTCCAGCTGACCTACTTATAGAAGCATTAATTTCATAACAATGAGGAGCACAATAATGGAATATGAAACAAGACAGCCTCAGGCAGGCAATAAGAGGGATAAGAAATTCGTGCGTTATAAAGATGGCGCGGAGAAGTACAGTATGGGAATAACCAAGTTCCAGGAACTGGCCAAGGAAGCCCACGCCGTTTATAAGATTGACCACACGGCGCTTGTAAACTGCGAAATCTTTGAAGCGTATCTGGAAGGATTCCGGCTTATCTGACGATTTCTGATTTGTCAAGGATGTCGATGCCCCAATCGACAGCCTTGAGGACACTACATGAAATGCAGATAATCGGACACAGAGAACCTTCGCGAAGTTCTGTACATGGTAACGACTTTTAGCAAAGAAAGAAATTGTAGTTATGAAGTAAAAACTGACGAAAGTAGGACGAGGGTGTAATGGATTTGCCCTTCCAGCTGACCTACTTATAGAAGCATTAATTTCACAACAATGAGGAGCAAAACGATGGAATATGAAACAAGACAGCCTCAGGAAGGCAAAAAGAGGGATAAGAAATTCGTACGTTATAAGGATGGTGCGGAGAAGTACAGTTTGGGAATAACCAAGTTCCAGGAACTGGCCAAGGAAGCCCACGCCGTTTATAAGATTGACCATACAGCGCTTGTAAACTGCGAAATCTTTGAAAGGTTTCTGGAAGGATTCCGGCTTGTCTGACGATTTCTGATTTGCCAAGGATGTCGATGCCCCAGTCGACATCCTTGAGATCAGGGGTTCATGGATCCGATAATCGGGATTATAACGAACGTTCGTGAAGTTCTGAAGATCACAATGGATTTAGTTTTACAGATTCCTATGAAAAGGAGGCCATATGGGTCATACAAGAGATGATGTTGAAAGAACCAAAAGAGCTTCTACAAAGTATGTATGTTACAGGGAAGGTGCTGAGAAATACTGTATGGGTATGACAAAGTTCCAGGAGTTGGCAAAGAGGGCGAAAGCAGTCTATAAGGTCGGCAGAATGGCGCTGGTGAATTGTGAGCTGTTTGAGTGTTATCTTGAAGGGTTCAGATTGAAATAACTGAGAACAGCAACAGGAACCGCTTCAGTAAGGAGAATGTCCTAACATGGCAAAGGGAAGAAAGGATCTAAGGGGCAGGCTTCTGAAACAGGGAGAGTCCCAGAGAGCATCGGACAAGAGATACGTATATACCTATACAGATCCTCTTGGAAGGCGCAAGTTCATATATGCACACGATCTGGTTGAGCTTCGTGAAAAGGAAAAGAAGCTCGTAAAAGATCAGCTGGACGGGCTGGATACATATGCTCAGGGCAGATCTACGATCAATGAAGCATTTGACCGTTATATGAGTACTAAACAAAATCTCAGAGAACATACAAAAGCCGGTTATATTTACACGTATGACCGCTATGTCCGTGACACGTTCGGCAGGAAAAAGATCGCAGCGATAAAGTATTCGGATGTTCTGCAGTTTTATTATTACCTGCTAAATGAAAAACAGATTTCACTTTCGACAGTGGATTCCGTCCATACGCTGCTGCACCCAACGTTTCAGCTGGCCGTACGGGATGAGATCATCCGGAAGAACCCGTCTGATGGTGTGATGGCTGAAATCTCAAGAAACAGTGGAGTAAACCGGGGGATCCGTCACGCTCTGACAATAGAAGAGCAGAGGGCGTTTATGGATTACATAGCCAATCACCCGGTATATGTGCACTGGTGGCCTTTGTTTACGATTCTGCTCGGAACAGGGTGCCGGATCGGAGAGGCTCTCGGTCTGAGGTGGCAGGATCTGGATTTTGATAAGCGGATTATTTCCATCAATCACAGCCTGGTTTACTATCAGACTCCGAACGATAAGAGATGCATGATGCGCGTTTCCCTTCCAAAGACGGAAGCCGGTATCAGGACGATCCCGATGTTGGATCTTGTTTATGATGCATTTCAGATGACCTATGAAGAACAGAAGGAGCAGGGATTCAATAAAACGGAGATAGACGGTATGTCGGGATTCGTTTTCAAGAATCGTTTTGGAGATGTACCGAATCCGCAGACCGTGAATGATACAATCAAGAGGATTACCGAAAACTATAATGCAGAAGAAGTATTGACAGCAGCCAAAGAACATCGTGAGCCGTTGATGCTGCCGCATTTCTCATGCCATCATCTGAGGCACACTTTCTGTACGCGGCTTTGCGAGAATGAGACAAATCTGAAGGTTATCCAGGCAGTCATGGGTCATAGGAGTATTGAGACGACCATGGATGTATATGCAGAGGCGACGGAGAACAGGAAGCAGGAGTCATTTGAGAAGTTGTCGCATCTGGATCTGTTCTGAAGTATTGCATTAATTTGTCAAAAATGGTAATTACCGGAATTTAGTGAAAAGCACTCGCAGGAATCGTTACGAAACTGCGGGTGCTTTTTGAAATAAACGGTGAATTGATGATTCACATATAAGGTGGAAGAGATATCCCACAGCCGATAATTATCATTGCAAATGCGCAAAATAGCGCACTATTCTATTAGCAGGACATGAGACAAATTGTCGCAATTTTGTATTCTGATATTCATTTCGAATAATTTCTGTTAATTGCGTTTATTAGAATTGAAGGCTGCGTTTTATGTGGAAATGGGAATCACAAAGTTTCAGGAACTTGCTAAGGAGGCAAATGTGTGTGGTATGATGCTATCACATAAGCATAGGAGGGATGAGCGATGGCAGAATTGGCTTCACTGGATCGGGAATACAAGGAATGGATCAGATCTGTCAGTCAGAAATATCGGCAGAGTCAGATTAAAGCCGCCGTCTCTGTCAATCGGGAACTGCTTGCCTTTTATTGGGATCTAGGCAGGGACATATCCGAAAGAGAAAAGAAATGGGGAACAGGTTTTTACGAAACTCTCAGTAAAGATCTTCAAAGGGCATTACCAGATGTGAAGGGATTTGCTGTTTCTAATCTGAGGTATGTACGCAGGTTCTTCAGTTTATATTCCGTTTCAATTCAACCGCAAGCTGTGGGCGAATTGAAAGAAGGCGATGCGAAGCAAGTTCGCCCACAACTTGTGGGCGAAATAACCGAGGCAGAACTGTTTTCTGTTCCGTGGGGACACCATAGATTGATATTGGATCGCTGTCACGGGGACGTCGGGAAGGCGGTTTTCTTTGTCAGAAAGACGATTCAGAACAACTGGTCCAGAGCGGTTCTGATGAATTTCCTCGATACGGATCTCTATGAGAGACAGGGTAAGGCGATCAGTAATTTCCAATATGCGCTTCCAATTGCCCAGAGTGATCTGGCACAGGAAATGACTAAAGACCCTTATAATTTTGACTTCCTGACGATTCAGGAGGATTATGATGAGAAGCTGCTGAAGGAGGCTCTCGTCGATAATATCATCCAGTTTCTTCTCGAACTTGGAAGGGGCTTCGCATTTGTCGGAAAGGAATATCCACTTCCCATATCCGGAACAGAAGAGAGGATAGATCTTCTGTTCTACCATCTTTGGCTTCATTGCTATATAGTTGTCGAAGTGAAGGTGAAGGCATTTACCCCTGCAGACATAGGTCAGACCGCTACATACGTTGCCATTGCAGATGACCTGATTCGCAGGGAAGGCGATGGAAAAACAATCGGCCTGATCATCTGCAAGAGCAAAAACAATGTGCTTGCAAAGTATGCGGTAGGAACGACAAATGAACCGATCGGCATCTCAGAATATGAATTGTCTCACTTCCTGCCTACAACAGAGGAGATCGAACAGGTTCTCCGTGATACGGAAGAGAATCCAGACAAAGAATAATGGTGTAAACATGGAGTAAGCAATGAGAACGTCATAATCATAGGTTTTATAATCACAATGAAGCATATCTCTGATATAGTTACAATTTAAAAACTAATGAATACACAGGAAGAGAAGAAGGACACGATTTTGAAAAAGATGGTTCGAGTGGGGGAAATCTTCTGTTCAGAGATATTGATTCGTGTGACATAGAGCATATCGAGGAACCGCTGTTAGACGACGATGATGAATATCCTCCTGAAGACGATGATTGACGGCCTCGATGGTTAGGATTGGGAAGAGATTTTTGATCAAATATATTTAAGTTGGATTAATACCATTAGCGGATGTATATCAAAGGTATACGTTGGCGAAGGAGAATGTCGGAATTATGAAATTCAATATTAGGAATATTCTAGCATTAGTTTTGACAGTTCTGTTGTTTGCCAGCATGGTTCCGGTAGCAGCTTTTGCCGGCGTTACAGACAATGTGGGTCCTGAAATCAGTGACATTCAAATGACTCATAAGGGAGAAACGTTAAGCCCCGGGGATTCATTCACTGTACGGGCAAAGGTTGAAGATCCAAGTGGTGTTGGCAGTATATCCGTAAATGTAATTGGGCCGAGCATAGAGTATGGCGATACAGTATATAATGCAGAAACAGGTTATTATGAAGTAACCTTTACGTTTGCCGATACAGATATTGTTGGCAGATACTATGTTTATTCAATTGATGCAAGTG
>JAEEGL016333494.1_pt1 | contig 28625 bp, 37 predicted proteins | sample 9134231 | NCBI WGS metagenome assembly JAEEGL01 (sample SAMN16246548, study PRJNA631951) | gut metagenome | biome: gut microbiome; feature: rumen; material: fiber-attached | host: Bos | place: Iran: Karaj | collected 2018-10 | reverse complement strand
TGATGATTATCGGCGACTGGATATGGCAGTTCACTTACGTCATCTTCGATGGAAACCACTTGTTCCTTGAGGAATATGTTGAGGGAGAAAGCAAGATGTGAATACAGAATCAGCCACAAAAGAAAACCGCCCTTTTAACAGGCGGTTTTCTTTTGTTTATTAGTGTCGGGATGAAGTACATTTTACTTAGAACACCACGTTCCTTAAACAACAAAAAGACAACATCAATGATGCTGTCTTTTAAGCAGTCGGGATGAGGCGAAAAAAATTTTTGTCTCATTGCGTCATAACTCCCTGATAATCAATAGGCTTAATTTCTGATTTGCACAAATACACGCCGAGTATTCACTTTAAAAATCAAACATTTGTTACTGATAATCAGCCATTTGGAATAATATTCCAAACAAACGTTGTTTTGTTTTTTATCTCTCAGCAGAAATTATACATCTTATTATTTTTCTTTCCCTGCTGTTTTAAGTTCAAGAAGTTTGTTTGTAAGGCTGCGGATGTCATCAGCCTGCTGGACAATCTGCATCGACTGTCTATTGATGATGGTGTGCAGTTTCTTCATCTCCTTTTGATAGTCCATAGAAGAAGATGTCTCGCCCATCAACAGCCAGTTGGCATCAATCCAGTCCACAGCATTCACTATTTTAATAAGGTTGTAAAGCCTTGGTTCCCTTTTGCCGGCAAGATAGTTGCGCAGGGTTTGATCGGCCACGCCAGACTTTCTTGCAAATGTTGCCGTGGTATGCCCTTCTTTCTCGAGAATATATTGCAATCTCTCTTGTACTGTATCAAAGTGTTCCATAATCAGAATTGTTAAAAATCAAACATAATTTTAAAATAATCACTCGATTGTTTGGATATTTCAAACAAATGAGCGATATTTGCACCATGTAAAACAAATTTCGTCACGAAAATAATAAAAAATATTTGATTATAAAACAAAAATAGTTGAAAAAATGGATTTTAGCACTTACATGAAAAATCTGCCAAACACTCGCCGCGAGAAAGTGTTAATGCTGGCAAAAGCGTGTTGCGTGAACGAAACCTCCGTCTATCGTTGGATTACAGGAGTAAGCACTCCTGATTCCTTAAAAAGGAAAACGATAGCGGAGACTCTCGGAATGCCGGTAGAAGAACTGTTTCCCACCACTAACTGACATAGTTATGAAAGTTGCGGAATTTGAAAAGGCGATTGACAGGTATCCCGAAGACATCACTATAGACGAGATGGTGCTCAGCAAGGGGCAGGTAAAGGAAGTGTATGGACACTCGCATCGTGTATATCTCAAGTGGGACTCCTTCGGACGAGGCTATTCTTGTCATCTCGACGAGTTTCCCGACAGTGCTTCACGGCCAGACCACCTGCCCATCGGCGAGACGCTCGATGTCCGCGACATAGTACGCTGCTGGGCAAGGGATGTGGTTTACGACTTGGAAGAGGATACATAAAACAATAACGGCATATACATTCGACCCGTTGGAAGGGGGCGGGTATGTTGCAGTGCCATGTTATGCGCATCCTGTCCCCCTATTATCTTGCATTACAGAGACCCTGACTCTCGATGCCCACCAGATAGATAAGTGCCACTCTCGCCCGGGCTGAGTGATGGGGCTATCTCCATCGCTCAGCCTTCATGATGCACCGGTTGATAAACTCCGTGCGTTCCTTGGCGGGAACGGCTTCAAGAACTGCCGCCACCTCCTCGGTGGCACCGAAGTAGAAATTCTTCACGTATTTCCTCTTCCTGCCTGAGCCTTCACGGGCGCCGCCCCAAGAACCATTGCCTGAATCATTACACATAACATAAAAATTTTGAAAAGTGAAAAATATAAATTATCTTTGCATCGAAAACCCAAAGGTGGGAGGGTTTCCCCTCCCTGTTGGTAGTCAGATTCCGATTTCAAATCTTATCCTGACTAACCAAATCCTAATCGAAAGTGTGAGTTTCATAAGGCTTTGGGTTTTCGTTTTTCCTACTCTTTTCAAGGTTTTCGGATTCCCCTTTTGTCTCTCATTGACACTACAAAGATACAAAGAAAACTTGAAAAATACAAATTTTTCAAGATATATTTTTCAACTTTTCTCAAAAAAAATCGCAGAAAGTTTTGCACGTTGCAATATTATCACTATATTTGCAGCGTCAAAATTTCACTTAGCGGCACGTATGCTGCTGGATAATCTCCAGCCTTTTTTGTGCCATTACATTGAGGGGAAACAAAATTACTGCACCGTGTCGGGAGTCGGGAAACCGCCCCGGAGGTTCTTGCTAAGTGAGACCTTGACAGCGCGTAGTGCAGTTTCTTTATGTCAAAAAAACTTAGCTTATGAAATCAGAAACATTGCAGGGCAGCACATGCCTACAGAAAGACGCCGTTTCCGCCAACCCGCGGAAATGGAAGAGAGTTTGCGTTCGGCCCAGGAAGGAAGCCTCGGAGAGACCATCCCTGAGAATGGTCTCACGGAGAGGCGCGGCGGCGGTCCGTCACTGGCTCAGTGCCACGTCGCCCGCCTTCTCCGCTATTTGCGGAGAGAGGTTTACCCATGGGGAAGTGTTAATCGCTCATCTCGCAGCAACCGCACTTATCGCGGCATGCTGCCTGGCAGAGCACTTTGAGAAAGGAGGCACACTATGAGAGAAAAACTCGTATTCTGCCATTATCATTACGAGAAGTCCAAGCACCCGAAGTTCTACAACAGCGCATGTAAGATGCTGGAGAGAGCAAAGAACTGTGCCTTTGTAAGCCAGGCAGACATTGAAATCTTCTTCGCAAGGGTGAAGAACGCGCTTGAGATGTCTAAACCCGAAGGACATCAGGCAACGGTTCAGCACAACAAAGGCAACGGAGGCGGGCAAATAACTGTCGTGTCAGGCAAACTAGATGACGACGTGGCACGGCTTTACTACCAGAGGATTGAGGGGTTTCTGGAATACGACTTGTGTTACTCCCTTACCGACGTAAGCAAACGCTATGAGGAAGGAGGCAGCCATGAGTGACAACATCCGCACACTGTCGCCACAGGACGCACGCCTAAAGGCTCTCCTGAATGAACTGCTCGACGTGCAGGCTTTGGGAATGTACGTAGCGAAACTCGACGACATTACAACAGAGATTCTAGACACTGGCATCATCGACGACAAACGGGAGGCACTCGCCTACGTGCGTGCCTTCCACCGGCTTGCCAGGCTGCTCAGGTCGCTGAGACACGAGATTGAGAGCAAGGGAAAGGAGGGAAAGCCATGTATATAGACATCGACAGCAGGTTCCGCGTCAACCTCATGGACATGAACGGAGAAGAGACACTGGCACTCATCAGAGTCCTCGGGAATGCCAGACTCGTGGAACGCCGAATCTTCCACAACATCTACCGACAACTGACAAAGGTGCCGGTGGACAAACTGATGGGAGGACAAGGCAAGAGAGAGGGAGGGCATAGGCATGGCTGACCTGAGCAAACACCGTCCCTCAGACACAGACTTCTACAGTTGGGTCGACAGGTACATCGAGAAGATGGGAGCAGTGCGTTTCAAAGCCTATGTGGACTGGGCGTACGAGATTCTCGACCGTCTGCAGGAGGGAAAGTACTATGAGATTAAGGCCATTGTGCCGGAAGAGAAAATAGACCTTTTTGTCAAGGTGGGGTGTTTCTACGTGAACACCCACCGTGGCTACTGGTTCAGTGACGACTACAGCAAGATAATACACTATGGAGAAACTTGTTAGAAAACCATGGAGAGAGGATGACAGGAAGTTTCTGGAAGAACATCTTGGACACATGACGCTCAAAGACATCGGCGATGCACTCGGAAGGTCAGAGATGTCCGTGCGATTATATGTGCATCGTAAGAGGTCGTATGTGGGGCCAGCGGCAAAACGCAACATCGTGCAGCGCATGCTCGGCCTACGCTACAGGCATCTTGAGGATTTCACGCCCTCACGCGCTTTCTACAACGAGACCGGCATCGGCCAGAAGCGGTGGTGGGACCTGTACCATGGCCGAAAGGCGTTGAGGAGAGAAGAATACCTGGCACTCGCCAAATATCTTGACGTAACCTTGGAGGAGGCCTTCGAGTCAAGGCAGCTTTCATTATTTGAAGAGGAACGCGATGATTAAAAAGGAGATAATTAGCAGAATCAAGGATTCGCTCAATATAGTTGATGTCGTCGGCGAATTTGTCACTCTCCGGAAAGCCGGAGTCAACTACAAGTGCGTATGCCCGTTCCATGACGACCACACGCCGTCAATGACCGTTTCACCATCCAGACAGACATATCACTGTTTCGTATGCGGTGCTCACGGCGACGTGATACGCTTTGTGCAAGAGTACGACGGCAAGTCTTTCGCCGAGGCACTCAAGTGGTGCGCCGACGAGGCAAAGGTGGAACTGCCGGAGCAGGAGATGACAGACGAGGAAAAAGAAGCATACAAACTGCGAGAGGCTCAGATGATAGCCATCGGTGCTGCAGCAAGGTTCTACCAGGGGCAGACATCACAGGCAGAGTCGTATCTGCAGCAGAGGGGATACCATATAGGCGACAAGACACTGGCCGACTACGGCATAGGATACGCTCCCTCCGGCAACGCCATGCTCAAGACACTGCAGGCGGAAGGCTACAACGTTGAGAGGCTGAAAGATGTCGGACTCGTGGGCACTTCCGAAGACGGACGGCAATATGATTTCTTCCGCGACCGCCTTATGTTCCCATTCATGGACCTGCACGGCAGGGTGGTAGGCTTTTCCGGACGAATGGTTACGCCACGCGAGCACACAGGCAAATATGTAAACACCGGAGAGACGCCGTTATTCAACAAGGGAAGCAACATCTTCGGACTATACCAGGCACGCAAGGCAATAGCGAAACTCGACTTCGTCTATCTCGTCGAGGGGCAGTTCGATGTCATGTCGCTGCACAACGTGGGAGTGGAGAATGTCGTGGGTGGCAGTGGAACGGCGTTTACCGACATGCAAATTAAGCTGATCACTCGCTTCGCGCAGCGGGTGGTGGCTATCTACGACGAGGACCCTGCCGGACAAAAGGCAGCGCTGAAGAACTGCGAGCTTCTGCTGAAGGCGGGAGTGAAGGTCCAGTGTGTCAGGCTCGACAAAGGGCAGGACCCCGACGACTTCGCGAGGGCGAACGGAGACAAGACGCAGCAGCTGCTGATTAACCGGACCGAAAGTTTCCCGAAATACTTCCGCAAGGTGCTGGTGCCGCACGGCAAGATGAAAGACACCATTGCCGTAAGCGATGCTGTGAACAAGATATCAGAACTGATATCGTACGTCTCCGATGCCACACTACGTCTCGGCTACATCAAGGAACTGGCAAAGATTTTCGACACAAAGATGGATGTCATAGAGCGCAAGGTACGAGAGATGAGAGCAGGGAAACCGGAAGCAGACAAGGAAGCAATGAAACCAGGCATCTATGGACTGGATGCGATGAAAGAGAATCTCGAGGCCGACAAGCCTGGCATTATAACCTCAGACTATCAGTATTTCCTTGACAACTATGACGACAGCCCCGTGCTGTACATTTCAGGCATTCCCGACAGTAACGACATCCAGAACCTGCGACGCACTTACAGCTATTTCGTTTGCACAGAAGACGGGTGTTCTGTCGACAGCGACACCGGACAGGAAAGCAGCTACCTACGCGCCCTTGCCGACATCTTCCGTGCGGGAGTGACTCAACTGTCTGTCATCGTCGCAGACCGTGAGGAGACATTCATCGACTACTACATACGTCTGCATGGAGAACTGCTGCAGGGATACGAGGGAGACCGCGTTCCACTGGTGACACGCTGTGTGGAGCTCACCAGTTATGCAGAAGACTCCGTCATAACAATCAACCGGCAGAAATACTGCTCCTCGCTTAGGCTTACCAGAGGCCAGTTCGAGGACATACGCAAGCCCTTCGTGCGTAAGCGCAAGTCTGTGATGGCCATCAACTCACAGTCTGACAATATTGACGATGACTATGACCCTGACGAACTGCCGGCATATGTCGAGGAGAATGAGGAGTATACCAGGATGCTGAAAGAGTGCGGCTACTACCCGCGACTTAACAAGAAGGGGGAACCTGTTTGCTATATGTTCCGCAACAAGGACAGCAACAGCTTTACACAGGTAGCCGACTTCTTCATGACGCCTTTGCTCCACATCTACAATGACGACTATGAGCAGAACAAACGCGTGCTGCGAATAAACCGAAGATACTACGACACACCCATCTATATAGAGGTGGCGTCCAAATCGCTGCTGAAAAAATCGAGCATCGAGGAGGTGCTCATCAATCTCGAGGCGGTGAACTTCACCAATGGCGAAGAACGGCACTGGACAAAGATACGCGAGTATATGAGCCGCCATTTCGTGATGTGCACAGAGGTGGCCACATACGGCAACCAGCAACAGGAGGGAACAAGCCGAAAGACAGACGAGCAGTTCTTCGCGTTTGCTAACGGAATATTCCACACAGAAAACGGAATAGCGGCATTCGAGCCCGTCAACGAACTTGGGGTGGTGACACATAACAAGAAAAACTACTACCTGCCTGCCTACTCCACGATTTACGCCGGCAGCGGAAGACAGAGCGACAAGTACGAACTCATTTCCCAGCTGACCTATCGGGAAGTGCCTGCCGAAAAACGCGTCACATTCAACGAATGGGCAGCACTGATGAACCAGGTATACAAAATCAACGACAATGGGAAATGGGCTATAGTGTTCGCTGTCATGTGTGCTTTCCGCAGCAACATACATGCACTGACACGCATCTTCACGGCTCCGTTCTTCATGGGACCGATGAGTTCTGGCAAAACGCAGATTGCAATATCCATACGCTCGCTGTTCGTGCCTCCTACAATCCCTGTGTTTAATCTCAACTTCGGCACCGATGCTGCCATGTCAACAATGATGGGCACCTTCCGTGATGTGCCTGTAGTGCTTGACGAATACAACAACAAGGACATCTCTGATGTCAAGTTCCAGGCCCTCAAGGATATTGTGTATGACGCATCAGGAAAGCAGAAACGCAAAGGCGTGGGGGGAAGAGAAATTGAGACTGACAAGGTGTATACACCAGTAGTGATATGCGGGCAGGAGACGCCGCAAAGAGACGACAACTCGCTCATGAGCCGAATCATTGTATGCGAAGTGCCCAAACCCCGAAACCGCACACCCGAAGAAGTGCGGCTGTTTGAGCATCTAAAAGACATCGAGGACCCCAATAAGGTAGGCCTGTCTAACGTGCTGCTCGACGTGCTCTCTCTGCGACCGCAGTTCATGGATCATTTCCGCCAACTGCAGCAGGCTTGCTACGACCAACTAAAGGAAGGTGTCGTCAACAGCGGGGAACGAGACAGACTGATGAAAACGGCAAGCCTGTTTCTCGGCACAGTCAAACTCATTGAAGACTACAGCGACTTTGAACTGCCTTTCACTTATGATGATTTCCTAGAACTCGTTCGCGACAAGATAGAGTTCCAGTTGTCGCTCATCAGGACTACCGACAAGCTCGCGTTGTTCTTCACGGCTATGAACGTGATGGTTGACACAAAGACCGTGCTCGAGGGACGTGACTTCGACATTGACCAGCCACGACGATGCACACTGAAGGACATGCGAGGAAACGAGCGCACTGTGACCTTCGCGCCAGGCAAGAACATCATGTTCCTGCGGCTGAGCAATGTGTTTGCACTCTTCGACCGCAGCAGTTACAACAACGAGGGTGCTACATTGTCCACCATCGAGCAGAACCTGAGGTCGCATCCATCGTTCATCGGCAAGGTGTCATCACACAAATTCACATGGGAGGAGACTGTCGAAGTGCCAAAGAACGACGATGACGGTACAATGATTAAAGTGCGCAAGAAACGCTCGTCGCCGACATCTGCAGTAGTCATAGACTATGACGTGTTCATGGAGATGTACGACCTTGACCTGCGTCGAGACAACGACACAATACCCGATACTCACGCATCTGCAGACACGCTGCCGGAACGCTCCCAGACCACAAACGTCCCACAACTGGCAGACTTGCCGTTCCCGCCACCAGAAGAGTAACAGCCAGAATGGCCGGGAAAACTCCATAATATGTTAAATAACACTTTTAGTGCAAAATTTTACACTAAGAACTTGCATAATATAAATATTTACACTATCTTTGCAATGTCAAATTAAAACAACAACAGTTATGCTAAAGGAAATCACAGAACAAGAAAACGACCTCATCGAGGCAATCAGGAACTACAAAAAATCGTTCCACAACAAAAGCAAGGAATTAAGGCGATACGCCACAATCCTATTCGACGAAATGATTAACGATTAAACAGCAAGCCCCGCTCATTGCGGGCGGGGCTTCTAAAAACGATAAAACTATGAGCAAAACAGCAAGCACAACGCAGACAGGGCGTATGACAATGTACCAGCAGATGGACGACATCTTTGACGCTATCGTATGGGGCAATCTTGCTCGTACATATCTCGACAAGTCAGCCTCCTGGTTCTACAACAAAATGAAAGGCATCGACGGCAACGGCAAACCGACAGAGTTCAACGTAGAAGAACGAATTCAACTGAAAGGAGCGCTGTGCGACCTCGCCGATCGCATACGGCGTGCCGCCGATTCAATAGAAGTTTAGGCGAGGGGGGACTGTGACCCTCCTTAATTTGACAAAAGTCGCCCGTCCGCCTGCGGGCGCAAACATCCGCCCCGTCGCCTGAGCCAGTGACGGGGCTTTTCTATTGCACGACACCAACAAGTGTATACGCTCGGCGGCATCCGCCGCCGCTGGTTGTGTTTCTGACACCTCGGCATTATTTACTATATTATTACAGGTACAGTTTACCCCAATTTAACACCGCAAAGGTAGTCAGAATTATTACCGCCTGCAAGGATTCGGAAAGAAACCTGCTGGCGGTTTTCAAATATCTTTTTCCATACCGCAAAACCGCATGAAAACCCCCGAACCCCCAAATTTTTCAAAAAGCATCGAAAAACACGTCATTTTGAAAATTAAAATTAAAAAAATAGCGTCCTACCTTCCTACCTTCCTACTTTTTTCAAAATATTATTATTTATATTTATATATAATTGATTGATTTATAAGGCTTTCCGATGGTTTTGCGAAGTTTCTCAAAAAAGTAGGAAAGTAGGAAATGGTAGGACGCGGTAGGAAATAGGATTGGGGACAAAACTTGCTCTCAACAGGTGAAAAAACACCGTTTTTTGCTCTATTTACAGCAAATAGTAGGAAGGTAGGAAACAAACAAACGGGGGAAATACTTAAAAATTTGTTTTAATAAAATTTGGTAAGTTGTTTAAAATGAGTATCTTTGCAACGTTCATAGAAAACAAAGGTAGGAAAGTAGGACGGTAGGACGCAAAAAACAACAAAAGAATATGTCTAACGAAAAAACGCTCTCAAAAAAAATCACAGGCATACATATCACACAGTACCTGGCAGAGTATGCTGTGAAAAAATTCCCTGTCGACGCGAGTACTGGCGCAATAAAGATTCCGACATCCTCCGACCTGTACCATATTGTATGGAATGGAATGGCAAAGCCTCCGCGCGGCAGCAGACATGAAGAGAAAGCAAACCTTCTCATATGGCTGCCCAAAAGACGGGACGGGAAAAATCCAATCTACTATAACTACATACCTAACTCTACTGTACGCATCATTGAATCGGCAATACGCTCATTTTTCAACTACGAATTGCACCACAAGTTGATGCAGAATGAACGCAGAGGTGCTCCTGACACGATAATCAACATCGCCTATGAGTTCCTCAGGGAATACAACCTACAATCCATATCTGCAGATGCATTGCTTAAGAACTGGCAACGGTACCGGCATGGTATTTTTCCGCACAAACCGAGAAAATACAACAAAACCCATCGTTTTAATAATAATTAACAGCCACGAAAACAGCCATATTGTCCTTTTAAAAACATATACCAGATGAAAGAATTCAACACCATCCTTAACCTTCAGGTTCTTGAGGGGGCCTCCGATTCATATGCCTTCTATGCAGATCCATTCCAGTTTGAACCGACAGCAACGGTCGAAGAGGGAGGCATTGCCTACGACTGCAGTCAAACGTTTGTTATCGACAGACCTGACGACAACGCTCTCAGGTTCTTCTCTATTCCCAAGTCATGCAAGTTGCAACTGTCAACATCTGACGGCAGCAAATACATTATTGGAACAGACGACATTCCCGCTCAAGTGCATATCATAGGTCACTTATACAAATGCCGGCTGGTTGTGGAATGCAAGATGACCACTAACCCACTTTTGTGATATCTTATGTTCAGAAATGTTAGGTACCAACGTTGAATATAATCATAAAACTGGAATGTCATGGTAGTTGCAACAAGCATTTTCGGAGTTTAACAGTCTTTTAGCATTCCTTATTATATAGGTATCTTTGCGGTATGAACGAGATACAACAACTTCTGCTTTCAGACATGCCGCTGTGGATTTCTCCCGGAGGGTACATCCAACTTATGATAAGCGCATTTCCCGTCATGAGAAGTGTAGGGCTGCCTATGAGAAATGTCGCTGACGACGACGTGACACTGGCAGGACTGCAGAGTGCCCTGCTACCTGACGCAAAGACATATCAGGAGAGGACACACTCGCACCTGGAGTCCATATCCAATCTGATGAAACAGGAAGACAGCACAAAGCAAATAACACTCACCGACGATTTTAACTCCGAAGAACTGCCGGTAGGCTCTATCGCATACCACCGAATATTCGGACTGATAACTGCCGGCAGCAGATGGTACTTCAGCAGCAAACAACTGGAGAAAGACCTTCAAGAAGCAGAAGGAAACCCATCTATTACAGCCCATCTGCTGCATGTAAACTCTCCTGGCGGAGAAGCATGGTATCTTGACAGGTTGGCTGAGACTCTGCAGAACTGCCGCAAACCGATACTCGCTATATACGAGAACTGCACATCGGCGGCATATCACATTGCATGCCATGCGCAGCGAATATACGCCAACACAAAGTTTGACTTTGTTGGATGCATCGGAACCATGACCTCTTTCTATGATTTCGAAGAATACTACAAGCAACTGGGCATAAAGAAGGTAGAGGCAAAAGCGACACAAAGCGACTTGAAGAACAAGATGTTCGACGACTTGTGTGACGGAAAACCAAAGCAGTACATTGAAAGAGTACTGAACCCGCTCAACGATAATTTCATCGCGACTGTAAAGAGTCAAAGAAAACAACTGGCACAACTCGGAAACGACACTCCAGTGCTTCGAGGGGAGACCTACTACACGGAGGACGCAATACAGATAGGGCTGTGCGACGGACAGCGCACCCTTATTGAGGCAATAGCAGAGTGTGCCGCTATGGGAAAGAAGTATTATGACACACTTCAGAAAAAGAACAGTTTGTATAACGCCATATTGTAATTGTTTTTAGTTAGTTAATTAATTAAGTGAGTATGAAAAAGAAACTTTATGCAATCCTCGAGCGTCTTGGCTTCAAGCAGAAATTCGAAGACAAGTCGCTCTCGCAAGAGGAATTCAACACGCTTGTGACTGAATACCAGAAGGAGTATAAGACTACTATCGAGGAAGATATTCAGGCAGAGAAATCAGCAAGCGAGCAGAATCACATGCAGGAGACTTTGAACATGATTCATGCTGCTATCGCTGCTGTGGCACCCGAGGCGGCAAACCCTGCACAAGAGAATGCAACGACAGAAGATGTCGTTAAGGCCATCAACAACATCGGTGCGTCACTTCAACGCCTTGCTGCAGAACCGGAAAAAGACAACCCGCAGGAGGTAGTGACGGCACACCCCATCAGCATCAACGGTTTTGGCAACACACCACAGTATCTCTTCGGCATCGAGCACCCGATGTTCGACATGAAGAAACGATGGAACCAGATAGCAGCCGCACCGCGACGTTATCCTTCTATGGTGGCTGCCGACGAAGAGGTCGAAGGACGCGCTTTCCAACAGGAGGTACGCGCCTACGGACGTTCGCTGCAGCAACGACTGGCGTTTCTTGTGGAGAACAACTTCATTGGAGACGTGAAGGGTATCGCTCAGGGAGAATACTCGAACAACTACAGCGGGCTGGAGGATGCTAAGCTGGGCGACCAGTTCATCATTCGTCGTCAGGACGCTCTTATTGCACGTATCCTCGCAATACGTGACCTTACACAGTATTTCCCTGTGACCTACGGCATTCAGGACCGCGCGGTTCTGATGAACGCATTCTTCGGAGAGGTGTCACAGGGATATCAGGCTGGCGAGGTGTACAAAGGCTCTATGGAAATCGAGGCTCTCGTTGGCTATGTTGACGATGCCATGATAAAGATTAAGTGGGGTCCAATGAAAGAAATCGAGCGCATGTACATCGGTTATCTCAACCGAGAAGGAAGCGACCCTATCAAGTGGACAATGATTGAGTTCCAACTGCTCAACTCTCTTCTCAAGGCACAGCAAGAGCAGAACAAACGCCGCATGCGCGGTATCTACGTGAAACCAGAGGAAGGGGTGGCTGGCTCCTACCTCAATGCTGGTACCGGTATCATGTACACTCTTCTTCGTTATGTTCATGAGAACAAACTGAAGACATTCGACGATGCTGCATACAACACATACACCAGTAGCACGTTCCTTGCTGCCGTCCAGGCGTTCATCGCTGACATTAAGTCGCACATCACAGAGGACATGGACATCGACAACCACGTGCTCTATCTGAACAAGAACCATCAAGACTGGTGGATTAAGAACATACGCACGGCATACCATGTGGACACAGACTTCTCAGGCCCTAACGCATGGCTCAACAGGGTGCCAGACACTGACGTCAACATTATCTGGCTGCCGTACATGGGACAGTCAACGCTGATGTTCCTCGCAGAACCAGGAAACCTGCAGTTCCTGGAGTACATACCTGGCGAGATGCTCGCAGTGAAGATGGAGCAGCAGATGGAGATGGTTCGCGCATGGTCAACATGGAAAGAGGGATGTGGTGCAGCATTCACTGGACGCACTTTCCCGACAAAGGCTCTTATGGATGCCAACAACTACGAGTTCCAGCAGATATTCCTCAACAAGCCGTCTAAGGCTGTAGAGGCTGACGCAACAACTATCGACGGCGCTACCGGCAAGTGGTTCCTCACTTCAGCAAACACCGCCGCGACCGCTCTTACGGACATCACAAATCCGAAGGCAGGTGTTGCATACTGCATCGAGATTGGCTCACTGACCAACAAGACTACCATCGCAAAGAGCGGCAAATTCGAAAAGATCACAGAGGCATTCACCCCAACTGCTGTGGGAGACTATATCATGGTTATCCTGCGCAGTGATGGCAAGTTCGCAGAACTTGAGCGTTGTGTTGGAGGAAAACGCACTATCAACCAGGCTCTCCAGCCAAATGTGCCGGGCGGCCGTTAAGCATCTTCATTATTTACAATTTCTTTAAGTCATCAATCCGGGGAGGACGGGCTCCTGCCCTCCCCTTTTTAAAAGTAAGAACCAATGAAAAAGAACATTATCAGCAAGACGTCAATACGCAAAGGAATGCAGTATGAGCGCAAGCAGGGGAAACTGCTGCTCACCGTGCTACTTGGTCTCCTGGCAATCATAGCCTTCATTTGGGCTTGGTGCGAGCCATCAAGCGCTGCAGGTTTCGGATACGGTATCAGTTGCGCTGCCATGACAGGAATCGCGAGCATAGATGATGTCAGCGACAAAGAGACGCATGGAAACGAGATAGGATACTATGTCGCTCTCATCCCAATATCGATGATTTACGATCCAATGGCGTTCCCGCAGCCTGACGCTGACTCACGTGCTATCGCCGCATTCGAGTTGAAGAATGGAGAGACGTGTCCGGTGTTCGAAGCACATACCATACCCACGCTTCTGAGCAATACGGAAAAGGGAGACGTGACAACCAACGGAACAAATACATTCACCATGATTATGGGAGGCGACCGAGCAGTGCTACATACTTTTGTCGAAGAGTTCGCGGGAGGAAAATTCGTTATAATGTATAAACATATCAAGGATACTGTTTGGATGGTGCTTGGAGAACCAGAACGCCCAATGATACTCAATAACACCGAGACAAAGGACGATGCTGATGGGCGATATACCACACTGACATTTACACGAAACAGTGTGTATCTGCCACTGCCTTATACTCCAACCACCCTTCCCGTGGCACATACTGACTAAAAAATATGCTTATGAACGACATAGAAAGAATAAGAGTGACTCATCGTCTGAGTGACCACACTCAGACAGAGAAAGACCTGGAACTGCTTAGGCAGAGGGACAAGGAGGCAGCGGAAAAGTTTGGTGTCAACCCACGACTCTTTGCCGATGACATCCTCTTCGCATTGACGAAAGTAGCATCAGAGGCTGATATCCTCTCCAATCGTCACCCATCAGAACCTGAAAAGGAAGAGGAGAAGGAACCTGCTCCAGACCCTGAAAAGGAAGAGGAGAAAGAACCTGCTCCAGACCCTGAAAAGGAAGAGGAGAAGGAACCTGCTCCAGACCCTGAAAAGGAAGAGGAGAAAGAACTTGCTCCAGAACCTGAAAAGGAAGAGGAGAAAGAACTTGCTCCAGAACCTGAAGAGAGAGAGGCTAAAAAAAAGCCCTCACAAAAGAGCAAGAGTACCCAAAAATAAAGTGGCATAACCTTGAAGACCAGGATGTTCAAACCGCGACAATCATATATAATGACCGCATAAACACCTGGCGCAGGATGAAACAACTCGACGAGCAACTGGACAAAAAACCTACGGAGATTGCTGTCAAGGAATTGGCAGAACTGCGTATTCGAAACCTCCAGGCGTTCGACGAACTGCAATCATTCAACGACAAGGGAAAGTTCCTCAATAAGCATCCCCTACTCTCCGCAAGATCCGAATTCTCGGTATTGCAGAAACTTCTGAAGACCAATCCCACAGAGTTCTTGCATCGCCATAAAAATGTACTTGACAACATAAAGAGATATAAAGCATACATCAGACGTGAAGACAGAAAGGGACAGCGGGCTGCAGACAAGACAAGTCTTGAAAAATACGAAGAGAAGGATCGGATGTTCCGAATGGTGCTAGAGGAACTGCAACAATAGTTTTGGAGAATCTCTTTTTTGTAAATCATAAGATTAATAGATTATGTAGGCGGAACGTAGTGATACGCACCGCCTTTTTTACGCCGCGTCTTTTGCGCGTGAAACGATTCCACTTATTTTTGTGTTATGGATGAAATTAAAATAAACCTCGACGAAATGAAAAAACAGGCTGAAGGGGGAGATACTGAAGCCGTAAAACTACTGTCTGAACTGGAACAGAGAAGACAGGAAGAAGAACTAAGAAAAGACCTTTTCGGAGTATGACAAATCTTCAGCAAATAGAAGAGATACACCCAGACCTTATATCACAGTTCCTCGCAACAGGGAAGTGTGACGGCATCCCAGGGAACATACAGATGTTCCTGATGCAGTTGTCGTGGGCGATGGAAATATATGAACACGAGAGAAACATAACACGTGCGGCACGAATATTGCAGCACCGGATCAATGCCGAACAGCATGTAAAGATTGAGATGCGTACGTGCCAGGCAAGGATTTACGAGGCCATCAATTATTTTCAGGTTGACAATAACGTTCCCATTAAGGTCTGGGAGAACCAATACGCAAACCAGTTTGAGAACCTCGCAAAACTTTGTGCCTTGGCAGGCGACTACAAGACACAAAGCAAATGCTATGAACGCGCACTGGAATGCAGGCGAAGGGCTTCGGAGATAAAAGGGACAGAACGCGACCTCGGCGTGGTGTTTATGATATCACCGGAACTGACACCAGAACAACTGGGATTCGAGAAACAGAGCCTGAAGGAGATTGCCGCAAAGTGCAACGAGGGATTCTACGTAACACTGATTAACGGACTGCCCATAGAAAAGGCGGAGAAGAAAAGGCTGCTTCGCGATGCAGACATTGAAGAAGCAGAGATAATAGAGGAGGTACAAAATGGAGATTGAAAAGGCTTTTTCCGACTTTGAGTCGCTATACATGAATCACGCGCAAATTGTATGCAACCTTATAGACGCTAACCAGATGTATGCAGAACTGGGACGCGGTACCGGAAAGACGGAAATGGTAATGACGCCGCGCATTATAAGGGTTGCTAACGACATGCCGCGTGAGTTGATGTTCCTGGTGCATAAGACGTATGTGGCGCTGCTTACAAACGTATGGCCATCAATACAAGCGGCCTTTTCTAAGAACATAACAGTGAACGGACAGCAGAGGCCAATGCTGGAATATGGAGTTGACTATGTGGCGGGGGAATCGAAACTTCCGGCGCATTTCCAACAGCCACGATTTCCTTTGGCCATGGCAAAGCACTCTGTCGTGTTCCGCAATGGCGCTCATCTGCAGTTGGTGAGCAGCGACCAACCGGAAAGTGTGGCAGGACGAAGCGCTGTCCACGCGTTCATAGAAGAGATGAAGCACAACAGTGGAGAAAAACTTAAAAGCCGACTGTTCCCTACCCTTCGTGGCGGAGGTGCAGAGGTACGACGCTCTGCTTATTATGCCGGCATCACAGGAGTCAGCGACACGGCACGTGTGGATTTGGGTGAAGATGACTGGTTTGAAGACTATGAGAACAACATGGACAAACAACTAATCAATGAGATAGCAACGGTTGCCATAGCGCTCAACAAATCTCTTTACCGTCAATTCTCTCTGCAGAAGCAATTACGTGACACAAAGGACCCAGTCTTTGCCGAGAGGATAAGGCTGGAGAACCAGAAACTTAAGCATTTTGTTAAATTGTGGCAGCCACGGCTGGCGGATATGCGACGCAATGCTGTGTTTTATCTAAGAGCCAGCAGTTTCGCCAACAAGGACATTCTTGGACCGAAGTTCTTCAAGACTCAGATTGAAACGCTCGATATAGACGAGTTTCTGACATCCATCTGCGCCATCAGGCACAAGGAGGTGACAAACAAGTTCTTCGCTGCATATAACAAAGAACGACACCAGTTTAAAGACTCATACATATACAGTCAGATTCTTCGTTTCAGCCTGAAAGATCACTTCACCCTCTCTGCAAGGTTCTTGGTTCACTACGACAAACATGATGCACTCTATGTTGGTTATGATCCAGGACACTTCCAGAGCCTGATAGTGTCTCAGCAGAAAGAATACGGACAGCGTCTTGACATAATAAAGGAGTTCTATGCGTATGTTCCTGATGACCAAAACGAACTGGCAAGACAGTTTTATGAATTCTTTGGCCCAGACTCTATAAACAAGACTATACACCTTTTTCCAGACCGTGCAGGAAACAAGACAAAGGAACAAATGGAACAGATAACCACGGACTCAAAGACAATGCAGCATGCACTCGAGAGTTACGGATTCTCGGTGGTTCTCTATAATGAGAAGCAAGGCACCATATATCATTGGCAGCAGTTCAAGTTATGCTTGTTGCTCTTCTCTGAGCGCACTAACTATCTTCCGAAGATACGCATAGATGAGAACGAGTGTCCGAACCTATGCAGCGCAATCCTGATTTCCCCTCTGAAAAAGACTGACGGGAAAATAGAACTTGATAAGTCGAGCGAGAAGAAAGAGTCGCTGAAACGCCAGGCAGGACTAACCACACAACTACCCAGCGCAATGATTTACCTACTATACGGACTGTACGGAGACATCGCCAAGAACGACCTCACATCACTCCCCGACGACCTCCCAGACAATCTTACTATATAAATCTCACTACTTCTCATGTCAGGTGGACACAGCCTCATTTTATTCTCGGAACATCCTTAAAAATGACAAAAAACATCACAATAATACTACAAAAGCATCATAAAAAACCTCAAAAACACCATAAAAAAATTGCCAACAAACCACAATAATTCTCCAAAACACATCAATAATCATCTCTTTTTACATCGTTCAAAAATTCAACAGCCTTAATATCAGCAATTTAGCAACTCCCATAATAAAAAACTCCGCATCGCAACGACAGTTCTCGCCACGAACCGCTGAGTTTTCCAAAATCGGGGCAGGGAGGCCAAGGGGGTGGAAATATGAGGGCACAACCCGCATCGTCCTTTGTTCCACCACCTTATTAATATAATTTCGCGACATGGATAGTAATTACGCAATGGATGGTCTTGCGGCATTGCAGTGGGCTCGTGAAATATCCAAATTGCCAGAAGGTCATTTCACTGTGTGCTTTTACCCATACTCGAGAACGAAGGGCATGGCAAGCAGTACTATGGTAATCAAGGAGAACTGTAAATATCGAAAGCAATTACCTAACGAGAAATATCAGGTCGGCAGCGAGAACTATTTCCTTTTTACCGATGGTGACGGCGAGCCACGTATGTGTTATAGAATACTTATACGGTACATGGGGTTTCCGAATGACAACTATAAACTACATAAGATAAATTGGTTATGAATGACGAATTAAAAATACATGGCAATGCAGGCTTATACATATCCGATGGCAACATCTTCACCATTCAACTCGGAGAACAGATATTCCAGCAGCCGGCTTTTACCACTCCAACAGGCATGATGCCTCCCAGCGACCATGTGTTTATTGGACTGAACGGATACCAGATTTGTTGCCGCGGTCATAACAATGCACTCGTCGAGGATGTCACACGTGACATTAAGCACAACCGTTTGTTACCACGCCTCTACGACAAAGAGATAAAAATGTTGTACGGTCATGGACCTGCTGTGTTTATTGAGACAATAGACAAAGGTAAACTCCGACGTGAATACACCACCCTTCCTGATGTGGCAGACTGGTTTAACACATGGGAAGAAAATGGAATGGAGGCGTCTGTCCAGGATTTCGCAAAGATGTGCATCAAGAATTACTATTACTTTCGTGATTTCTTTGTTAAATGGCGTTTCTCACGCGGTAAACGTATTGGCATGTCAAAGCCTGTCGCAGGACTGGAGGCAATGGACAACCGTTACTGCAGGCTTGCAACGACCAAACGTGACGTAGCCACAGACCTTGTTAGTTACAGCGACTTCCGCCACATAGCGGTAGGCAAATGGAACTTTGGAACCAACGCTTTTAAAGTTTACCCCAAGTTCTCTTTGGAAGAACTCGAGAACTATCAATATGCTGCCATCAGTCATCACAAAGAACGTTCTGTCGATGAGTTCTACGGTGTCAACGAGACTCATCAAGGTGCGCGTCCATACATTAAGGGAAGCAACGAAACAGCCAATTACATCAACTCTTTCCTCCGCAACTCGCTTGCTGCCAAAATACATATCATTATACCGAACGCATGGCTCGAGGCAAAGCGAAAACAAATAACCGCTCTTTGCCAGGAGAACAAAAGGCGACAGGGTAACAAGGAGAACCCAAAACCGATGCTGAAATATAACGATATAGAAATTGGCACAGATTACAAGGAGTCAACGCTTTTGAAATACATGAAAGAAGAACTGCGCAAAGTGAGCCAATATCTATCAGGGACCGACAATCAAGGCAAGGCATACAGCAGCGTGTCGTTTATGGACTCACAGGGACATGAGCAGTCATGGAAAATAGAGACTGTTGACCTTAAGTATAAAGAATACATCGATGCGCTGATTGCGTACGACAAGAGAACTGAAGAGGCTCTTCTTTCTTCTGTTGGTCTCGACGCTGCCATTTCTGCCGTCGGAAAGGACGGCGTTATCAGCAAGTCAGGATCTGATGCGTATTATAATTACCTTATATATATTATGAGTCTGACACCTGAAGACGAGATTTGTGCAGCACCGCTAAATCTCGTGCTTAGAGTCAACTTCCCAGAATACTGGAACCAGGGATACCGAATAGGCTTCTACCGTGAGGTGCCCCAGCGACAGGAAGATATTGCTCCAAAAGACCGCCTAAACAATCAACAGTCATGAATATATTAGAAAAGTTATTCTCCGGCATGGCAGACTTCAAGAGGTTTGCCCCGGGCGTGGACTCTAACAATTCTCTTGAAGACCTCCGTCCTGCTGGCACCTCTGCCAAAAAGAGAGTCGATGTCCTGCTTACTAAGAAGATTGCCGACACAATAGCCGAATGTGAAAGCGACGAGATAAAGGACTATCTGCGCATGGCCATCGCCAATCTAACCTGCTGTCAGCAGTTGGTGTTCGATGCTGTAAACCGGAGAAAGCAAGAAGTGGATGTCTACAGGTACGAGTTGGAGAAAATGCAGCGCACATACATGGAAAACTACTACAATGCCATGGACAGCATCATCCAGCAACTCAACAAGTCTCCAGAGGAGGGTGACACGACATCAGTAAACGCTCTCTGGCGCAATACCCGTCACTACAAACTGCTGGCATCCTGTCATATATCCACATGCGAAGAGTTTGACACGATTTTCACAATAGACTTGTCCTACCACTTCTTTTTCCGCACAATACCCCTGCAGAAAGAATGTGTTGATGAACGTCTTGGCGCATATTTCTCCCGTATAACCGAAAACGATGAAAACATAACGAACATACTTAAACTTGCTCTCGCAAAGAAAACCATAGCCAAGGCTTTGCGAAGGTTCGACATTCTAGAGTTTCCTCCCACTATCCGTAACCTTTTTGAAGAGAATACTGCCTCCCGCTCCGGTTCTGACGAGCATAATCAGGCACTTACTCTTGCAGACAGTCTTAATAGCGAGGCTGATGAACTTCTCAGCAATGCCGAGGCACTGTTGTCTGACGATGACAGTTCCGACTTCTCTACAGAGACCTCTTTCAACCGTCCTGATGACAAAATCATCATGATGCCATAATAGAATGACTACCAATGAAAGAAAAACGCATCTTTTGAAGATGCATTTGAATTGTTTTTGTACCTTTGCAGGCGAATACGTGATGAGTTCTGAACATTAAAGGCTACACACACCACCATACATAAGAGACAGCAAACGCTTCGCCCCGACACCTATCCGTGCCGGGGCTTTTCGTAATCAATCATACTGTCCTTTACCCTATCGCTGCCTGTTGCTATCTTTGCCGTCATGAGAGATATCGACCTCGTATATAAGGACAACGCATTCTGTATTCCCAACGCCTGGGAGAAACTCACACCAGAGCAATACCAACACCTGGTGGACAATCTCTTACTATTGTCTGCAGGGAAACTGTCGCCAGGCGAAGTGCGCATGCGCTATGTATGTGACGTAATGAATTGGGACCTGCGGCGGTTTCGGACAGAGGAGCAGATTGCTAACCTGCTCGTGATATCCGAGATGGTGACGTTCATCTTCACCATACAGTATCCGGATGGATGCAAGGCAATCCAGCGCCTCTCCGACGAAGAGTACTGCCAGGCAAAGCGTATCGATCCTCACAATCTCAACTTCCCGCTTGCCGCAGAACTCAGGCGTGAGGATTATAAGTTCGTCGTCGACTGGAGGTTCTGCGCACAACTTCTCCCAGTACTGACTGTTGACGGACAAAAATACCATGGCTACGACGTAAATACCGAATACGGAATGCTCACAACTTCGCTGGTAGCTCTGCAGTTCCTCGAAGCACGTGCTCTAGTCGGCAAGCGGAATGCGCTGCCGTTGCTTGCTGCAGTGCTCTATTATCCTGGCTCATATAACTCGGAAGGTGCGCACCGCCTGGCTCGGAAGTTCCAGAAGTTGCCTGAATCCACCCTGATGGCGGTGGCATTCAATTTCACAGCCTTCGACAACTTCCTGATGTCATCGACAGACTATTCCATCCTCACGAAGTTCAGCACCCCGAAGGCAAAGGAAATAAGCATTGATGGAATCGATGCTCTTTATGACTTGTCTGCAGACGGTCTCGGCGAGGCTGCGTCTGTCGAGAAAATGAATGTGCTGACTTACCTTCGCCTGATGCGTAAAAAAACAATTGAAAGTGTTAAGAACCTGCAGGCTCTCGGTTACGATATAGGAAAGATTGCAAATACAACAGGACTTGATATCAACGTAATTAATAAGATTCTATGATAAAAGATATTTTTGTCTATTTTTCAATGTTCCCAAAGAAAGAGGGAGTCTTGTCAATGGCGGTTAACGGTACCAGCAACATGGCGGAGTACCAGGATCTGTTGTCCGCGATTACCAATATGAGCGATGAACGTCGTGTCACAGGGCTCGACAACTATGCCTACGGTCAATCCTTTGACGAGTTGAAGGCGCGACTCGATAAATGTGTCGGCTCCTACCTTTTCATCGACTTCGGGGAATTCGGCATCCATGCAGACAGTCATAAGTCGCTGATATACACTGAGCAGACAGCCGTCACCGTGGCAATGAAACTCGGAAACAACGTGGATGCACTGGAGCGCATGATTGCAAGCAACCGCACACTGCAGATGCTCTCCAGAATTCATGCTTACATCATGGCTGATGTGGAATGCGGTGTCATTGACTGGGCTGACCGCACGTCGGCAGAAAGCGCTGAGATCGTGCCGTTCGTAGCATCAGAACTTAACTCCGTTGGCTGGACGCTGATGTTCCGTGCCATATCACCTGACGCACTCGGCACTCATGAACTTTACCGGTCCTTTGCCCGGATGCACCGATAGATTATTTTTGCAGATATAATTTAAACAAACATAATATGACATACAATCGCAATCAACGAAACAAAATCGGGCTCATCGCCTATTTCTTCTTGGGGGTGTTGCTTAGCGGACTGGCAACAGTCATTGCCATTGCAAGGGAAATGTACCAGGCTAACAAAGGAAACTCCGACCTCGAGACTGAGGATGTGATAAACTACAGCATTTCATCGGCACTGGGCGCCACCGTGCAGACGGTAGTGTTGGCTGCAATATGCATAATATTCTAACGATATGGAAGACTCTATCTTACACCAGTTGACCGCTGTAGTCTATATTATAGCCGGATTGCTCGTCACTCCTATCTTGTTTGTCGCCCTAGACTTCTGGGCAGGTATCAGAAAAGCAAGGCAGCGTGGGGAGGACCTGCGAAGCGATAAAATGCAGCGCACACTTGCAAAACTGTCACGCTACTACAATGCCATACTTGCCATGCTTGTGGTAGATGCGATCCAGATAAGCGCGTTCATCTTCTTGCACGTTTTCAATGGGTGGAACCTATGGACATTGCCTGTCTTCACACTCCTGGGAGTAGGGTTTACCGCGGCTGTCGAGATAAAATCTATATTCGAGCCGGCTAACGCAAAGGAGAAGAAGGAACTCAAAGAGGTCACTGAATTAGCCACAGCAATTGCCGAGCATAAATCCAACCCTCAGGAGATAGCGCAGGCTATTGTTGAATACTTGAGAAAGGAGGATGCCAATGGCTAAGATTGTTATCGGCGGCACGGCACACCGCCGGCGCGAACTGGGGAAGTGTAGTCCAGACGGAAGACTGCTCGAGTGGCAGTATTCTCGTCAAATTTGGACTGAAATAAAGCCCAAACTAGAATCTCTCGGATTTAGAGTCGTTATTGACTACCCAGGGGAAGATCTGCCCAAGAACATCCAGTCAGCAAGCCCCACCCAAGAGAGGAACCGTGAACTTAACTTGCGGGTGAACATCGTTAATTCCATATGCAGGCAATACGGAGCAGAGAATTGCATCTATGTGCCAATTCATGTCGATGCCTGTCCGCCTGCTGACGGCAAGTGGCATACTGCGGGAGGTTGGTCCGCATGGACCACTCGTGGAAATACACGTGCCGATCTTCTTGCAGAGTGTCTTTGCGAGGCGGCAGAGAGCAACCTCAAAGAGTATGCGGCACGCATGGAAAAGGGAAAGAAAGACGGAGCCTATGGCGCAGGGCAACGTGCATTCCGTTTCGATTATTCTGATGGCGACAAGGACCAAGAAGCCAATTATTATGTTCTTCAACATACCTTGTGCCCCGCTGTCCTGACAGAGAATCTCTTCCAGGATAACCTGTGGGATGTTGACTATCTGCTCTCTGATGAAGGCAGGCATTGCATAGAGAGGCTGCATGTCGAGGGCATCGCCAACTACTTTAAGAGTGTTCAGAAATTATAAACCGCACCCTAAAAACAACATGAAGAAATCAACCATAGTTCTGAGTGTAATAGCAGCCACGCTCGCTGTCGCTGCTAACGTCGTGCTCAACCTCTACTTCGATGCGTGCGACGAGATAAACCGTCTGCAGTCCAACCAGAACATTCTGCTGCACAACGGCAACACACACATTGGCACAACAGACGAAGGCCATAGTGTTGCTTCTACAGGCGAATTGACTCTTAAATTATCGGAGTTCCAGCAAAGCAACGACTCCTTGCGTCAGGCTCTCAACGAGATGAAAATCAAAGAGCGGAGGGTGAAAAGACTGACCACGACAACCTCCCAGTCACAGGTGGAAGTAATCGCGCCCGTGCGCGACAGTGCAATTGTCAGTCCAGGACATGTCGACACCGTGTCCTGCTTGCATTACAGTGACCCGTGGCTCTCGATGGACGGCTGCATAGCAGACTCACAATTCACGGGTACCATCGAGAGCCGCGACACTCTTATTCACGTCGCCCACCGCATACCGCGCAGGTTCCTGTTCTTCCGCTTCGGCACTAAGGCTGTCGAGATTGAAGTGATGAGCAAGAATCCACACACCAAGATAACCCATATAAAACACCTTGAATTTGAGTGACAATTAGATGATTAGGTTAGTAGTTTGATAGATTTAAGGTTAGTAAATGGTTTTAATTTGTTTTTCAAAGTGTTTTATTTCATTAAGGCCTGCCGCAGTGATTGCCCCAGGTCTTTTTTCTTTCACATAAAATTGTTATCTTTGCACACATGATTCAATACACACTAAAGGGAGGAAGTATCATCTGCGCAACCTCCGCGAAAGATTTCCTGCAGAAACTCCACCGCCTCTCACAGCCCAGCCACAAGATGCCGGAAAACGAGTTCTTGAAGCGGTTCGCCAACAGAGTCGCAATGTCCGAGGGCTATTCTGTCCGCACAGACAATCCTGGTGTGTTCCTCGCCGACCTCCTCGCCCATGGATTCGTCACAGCATCTCGATGACTCTTGTCATGTTAAAAAACAACTTAATTATGCATTTTTCAAATTGAAAATATGTACCTTTGTGAGCAAAATATAGCATATGGCTACAAGGAAGAAAAAGAAACATAAATTCGTCGACACCCTGACCTGCCTTTATGACAAGTACTGGAAGCCAGGGACTGTTTTTGTTGCCTGTATAACAAAATATGTGAAAGATAGTAATAAAACATACCTGGAATAGAAAAAAATATAATCTTTTTAGAGAGATTTCGTTATTTCATGGAGATAAAAAAAGCCGCTGGAGAATGATGTTCCATCGGCTTTAACAATTATTTCTGCTATTTGTTCGTTTGCATGGAGTTTTGCCTTATGATATCCATCGGGATGAGTGGCATAACTATACCAGACAACTGTGTGCCTTTGAAGTTTTTAACGAGCATTCCTCGCAAGGCGCCAATAGCAATGTTGATGAAAGTGTCTATAAGCAACGGCTCACTGGTGGTGAAAGATTCATCTTTAGTCTGTATGACCTTGTCGAATGGGTCTACCCAGAAAACACAGTAAATACTCTGGCTTGCAATGACCTCATTCGACTTTTCGGGTGTTATCTCAGTGACCATAGTCACTGCAATCTCGCTACTTTCAGGCATTGGCTTAAGTTGGTGCGTGAACTGGAAGTTCACGACATCCAAGCTGTTGGTCTGAAAATCAAAGTCTGGTTTGAACGAGAATCCCACCTCCTCCATTTTCTGAAGTCTGTAGTGTATTTCCATATTGTTATGCGTACTGCTGATTGTAATCTGACTGTTCTGTACCTATATTAAGCGACCATGAGACTTGAGACTTCACGACAGAATGCGTATTCTTGTGGGAAGAAATGTTGTAGGAACTGGCTGTTCCAGACTGCACAACGGTCATTACAGACGTGTTGAGCAACTGAATGCCCAGTGCCTCCTCAATATCGGTAAGAGTATCTGAGGTGAAATTGCGGTCACCAGAAAGCCATTCGGAAATGACGGTCCGTGATTTTCCCATCATTCGTGCGAACTGTGTTTGGTTGAGTCCGCGCCTCTTCATGGCCTCCCCGATTTTTGCTGCCAGCATCATGCGTTTGCGTGTCCTGGCAAGCTCTTTTTCGTCGATGTTAGCAAGAAGTTCGGCAAGAACCCCCACTGCTTCCCGTTTTCTGATTTTCATAATATCTTATTCTAATGTTCCATCGTCATTAACTTTCAGTTCTCTGTTTATAATCATCCTATAAATGTCCTTAGCTATGGCCTTAATTTGTTCTGCCTTTGCATGGAGTGGCGGATGGTCTTGGTAGGATTTGGCTGATGGCGGTTTGTACCCCCCTGAACCGAATAACACGACAGCTTCGTGAAAATAGATGCCGTAGAGCCTAAGCTGTCCAGTATAGTCAAGGGCAAACACGCCGTCTCCCAAGGAACCTTCTCCTTCCTTTAGAAAATCCTTACGGATTCCCGTGTCGTTAGCCATGACTTTAATCTTATTGATTACTTTCTTAAGATCCTTTGTGTATAACTTGTTTTCTTCAAAGAACTGTTCGAGTAGAGAGGTTTCCTCACCTTCTGGAATGACAGAATACACATGGGCTTTTGCCCCTGTGAATGCCTCCATTTCCACTATCTCGAAATCCATTTGCAGTATATTAGTATCATTATTTCAGCTGCAAATATATGATGTATTTCGGATATATCCAAATTTTACTACTAAAAATTAGTTTTTTTAATACGTTTTTTATATTTCAACACACACCGCTCCGACGCTTGAGCCTGCGCCGGGGCATTTCATGGAAAAACGAAAAAGTCTGCAGGCTGTGCTTTCCTGTCGGGAAAAATGTTTTCACTTCTATATTAATTATGAAATTTTGAGGTGAATAAGTATAATTTTTATTATAAAATTTGCTTTTTATTTGTTTTTACCATATCTTTGCCCACGGAATAAAGAAAATGGCAAACAAATAATTAGAACATCTTTATGCTAACAAGAATCAAAAAACTGTTCCAGCTTAGGCTGGCACTTCCGACTATTCTGCTTGTAGTCGGACTATTCTTGTTCTTGTCATGTATCTTTAATTGGTTTGGCTTAGAGAGCTCTGATTCTGGTAAGGTGTGGTTTAAGCTCATGGAAAAGGCTGGAGACCTTATCCTGATCTCGTCTATAATCTCTTTTCTGATTGACTCTGCAGAATATCTGGGTATCTTCAAAAGAGAACTGGAAGAGGTTATCTACGACACCAAATTCCTGAAGAAACGAAATGACATAGAGGAAATATGGATGAAAGTATCAAAAGTCCTGTTTCAGTCGAAATTCCCGAATATCAGTACGGAACTTATGTGTGCTGTCAAGAACTACTATTCGCCTGATGAGGATTTGAAACTTAATTATTATAATGACTACAGGAATATTTATACTGTAAAATATGATGACCAGAATCCTGATTTTATACATGTTGAAAGCAAAACCTCCTATATTCTTAAGGTGGAAGACGAGAAAGAATTTGAATTTCCTATGAGATATTGGACGTGTGTTGACGAGGGGGAACAAGATTCTGTAGAAGCGGCCATGAGTTCTATCACTGTTAATGGAGAAACTGCAGAAGACATAGGAGTTCCTGAGAAAACATATGAAAATGGAACGGTCTGCTACAACTTCAAACTTAAACTTAAAGGATGCACGGAATATCGGATTCAACAGATCCTTAATCAGAAATACAATCTAAAGGAAGACAACTTTCTCGGTTTCCGAGCCAGGTGGCTGGTTAATGATATGAGAATCCAGTTGTTCCATCCAGCAGATATGAAAATTCTGTTCGTCAACCGTGCAACTGCTAAGGGCTTTGAGCTCAATAACAATACGGATACGTTCAAGGAATATGAATACAAAGGATTAATTCTTAAGCACCAAGGTTATATCATTATATTAAATAGACCCTAAGAGGCAATAAAATTATGGCAGAAAAGAAAATCAATGGCGACATGGAAGTTTAATCTGACATTCGTTACAAAAGTGAGAAGAAACATTGGTAACAAACATTTTAATTAAGCGGTTCCGACACCTGATGCCGGGACCGCTGTTGGTTTACAAGGACATCCCCATCACTGTCAGGAAAAGATGGACTATCTCCAATATCCTATAAACAATCACTAATATTTTTTTTAATTTCATGATAATATGATTTATTATATTATCCGGCCTTTCACCATCTCGGAAAGGGCAGCAAAGTATGCCTTTCTACAATAAATGATAAGGGAATTCTGAAACAAATCAAGAGAAAACCCTAAATTTACCTATTTTTTTTGTCGGTTTCGGGATTCTTTGTTGATTTGGCCTTTATTCTGTGGTTTAAATCTTATTAACGTTTTTTTTTTGTTGTTAAGAAAAAGCATTATAACTTTGCCGGCGGAAATCGGTGGTTCTAGTGAACTCCGTCGGGCATCGGTCAATTGCCCAGCTCTTCAGAAGGCTGGCTTTTTTATTGCCAGGTCATTATAAGCCATAGGCGGCTGAAAGTTCCGCAGAATCCACAAGCCCTCGGGGTAGCTGGACCACT
>JAEEGL013324239.1_pt1 | contig 28625 bp, 18 predicted proteins | sample 9134231 | NCBI WGS metagenome assembly JAEEGL01 (sample SAMN16246548, study PRJNA631951) | gut metagenome | biome: gut microbiome; feature: rumen; material: fiber-attached | host: Bos | place: Iran: Karaj | collected 2018-10 | reverse complement strand
CCGGGCTTTGCCGAAAGTTCGTATTCGCGGCTGAGATACTGCGCCGGGTCGTTTGAAGGCGACCAGCCGAGCTCTGTTACGGTGCCTTTGCCCTTTGAATCTTTTTTCAAAGTCACACCCTCGCCGCTTATCTCAACGCTTTGAATCTCCTTTATATCCTTCCACCATTCATCGGTGTATTCCTTGACGGTGTAGCCCGCTTCTTCAAATTTTTCAAACCCTTCCGCTCCGGGCTTTTTGTAAATAGCAACATGCGGGTTTGTTATTTCGTGACCATATGGTTCTTGTATATATAAATCATTAACTGCACCGTCTAAAATAAAAATGTTAAATGCTGTTGAGTCAAATTTTGTAGAATCGTTTGCAAAAAACACCTTTGTGTTGTATTCATCATCATATGGTGACAAACTGTCAATCGGTTTTGAAAAAGCATCAGGGTTTCCTTGAATAACAATGTTTTTTGCATCAGGCAATTCAATTGCACGTATGTTTATTTTGGTTATTGAATCCGGAACAATGAGTAAAAGCAGTTCTGTTTTTATATAGTGCACATCATAATTTCGAGGCAGCGGAGAATTTAAGCCAAAGTAATAAGTTAAAAGATAATTGTAATAAGGATGAGAATCACCTCCTATTTGAAAGCCTTTACTGAGATTTATATTGCATAATGGTACATTGGCTTTTTTCTTTGATAAAAGAAACGGTAACTCACTGTAAACTGTTTCTGCTGTTGGAGGATAGTTTATTTTAACAAGGCAACCTGTATTTAGTTCACATCCTTCTATGCCTGAAACTTTCTTACCGTCAATGCTTTCCGGAATGTTTAGAATGGTTATGTCGGCTTCGTTTGACCCGACATATAATAATTCACCGGTTTCTTCATCAATAATATACTTGTACGTTCCATCTGCTGATGAAACGATTTTCATTGAATCGGCTGAGCCTTCTGCAAAACACAACGAGCCAAAAATAATAACTGAACAGAGTAATAAAGAAATAAAAGATATTATTCTTTTCATAATCATTCTCCTCAATTCAAATAAAAGCTGTTTGCGGTTTTTCCACTTGAATATGGGAATATTGTTGAATAGTATTTCGGCTTGTTGCCGACTTCGTATGTTGAAGGGTCAATGAAATAATCACCATTGTAAATAATGGTCGTATAATTGAAAAGTGAATCCGTCCGATTACTCCAATAAGAACTTTTTAAAATCTCATTTGTACTGTCATCGAGAGTTTCGTTTGTAATTTTCAGGTAGTTATAAAGTTGATCGAGTTTAAGATAATACTGATTCAGATGAGGCGTGTAAATCGGTAGCAAATTTGCAGGGTTGAATTTACTGTTGTTTAACAAGTCACCGAAAACACTTGTTATTACTTCTCCTGCAACAAGATAACGTCTTTTGTAAAATTCGTTTCCGGGCGCTTGGTCTTCATAGTATTTTTGAGCATCGGATGTTTTTCCTTCCACTAAAAAATACTTTATGTCTTTAAATTGTAAAACACCTAAACCGGCAAGACGTTTCAACGCGCCGTAACATCCTTTGTCTCCACAGCACAAATGATTAGTATCTTCATTTTGAGGGATATTTTTTGCCGTTTCCAATAAAGAATAATCGGCGTTGCGCTGTTCGGCATTTGTTTTTTTCAAAACAGTTCTTGTTATTGTAATTGTTTCTTTTATAACGAAATAAACAAACAATTTAACAAGATAAATGATTTTTTGAGAAACATCTTCTTTTCCATCAGCACGCATAACATCCAGAAATGCGCTGAAAATATCTTCCGAGGTGACCGTCCTTTCCTCGGTTTCTTCAACAGTATAGTAAGACTCGGGAATAACATGATTTGAACAATCATCAACAAAATCGGAAACTACAAAGTATTTTCCTTCGTTTCCGAGTTCACCGTTGCCGTAAGCAGTTCTGTTATCATAATCAATGCTTGAACAGGGAACAATGCTGCGATGCGCATAAATATCACCTAAAAGATGAAAAAGCATTCCCATAACAACTGTTGATTTCTTTTCGTTTGTTTCGGCATTGTATTTGGTAAACATTGCAGGAATATCAGTGTTGAGAATTCTGTTCATATTTATTTGACCGGTTGTAGTCTTTGAAAGACCCATCAACGGAATAAATGAATTTGCATCATAGCTTATTCCATATTTATAATGTCTTGCCAGAGTATATAAAAACCTTACTGTTGCAATGTAGTTTCCTACTCCGTGATATGAAGGACTGCCTTTATAAATGAAATAATGTGGGTTTGATAATCCGACATTTTTCGGATTATCTTTAAGATAATCGGGATAATCGCATTGCCAACTTACTTGCTTAATCAACTGTAAATCCGACAGATTTGTATAACTTGCAAGTCCTTCGTGACCATCTTTACTCCACTGACCCTCAACAAAGACATCTTCATCCGAATAATCATCAGTGGCTGATGTGTTTGCGGAAACATAATCATTGTTTTCACTGTAATCTGCCGAGAAAGTATTGTAATTATCAACGGCAAATTCAAGGTCAGGTATGCCGCAGCCGTAATCGTTGCTGTTGCCGAGTCCTTTGCAGCTGTAAATCAGAAGGTCCTTGATAAACTCTGCCGATTTGGATGTGTCAATACCCAGGAGCACTGCGGCGCAGCCCGTAATATGCGCGGCGGCAATGCTTGAACCGGAAACAGCACAATAACCGCCCAAAAGCGATGTGGAATAAATATTGATTCCCGGAGCGGAAAAATCACCTGTTGCAGTACCTTCGGGCTTCTGCATACTGCTGTTTACGGAACTGACAGATATAACCTCGGGGAATGCTGCGGGATACTGCACGGTTTCTCCGTTGCCTGCCGATGAAATCATAATAATACCGTGCGCGGAAACATCTTCAATCTTTGCTTTAAGGGCAGGTGAGTATTCATCCGTTCCGAAACTCATATTTACAATATCCATATTATTGGCTATGCACCAGTCAAGCGCGTCAATAATCCGGCTTACCGGAGCCTGATTAGCTCCGTCCAGAACACGGACATTGTAAATCTGTGCGTCGGGTGCTATACCGACTGTTCCCGAGCCGTCATCGGGTGCGGCAATTATTCCGGCTACAGCGCTGCCATGGCCGGTGAGGTCATCGCCGTTGCAGTATTCGGGATCTTCCAAATCGACACCTCCGCAGGCATACACCTCGCTGTAGATATCAATGCCTGAATCAACAATGCAGATTTTGACGCCTTCGCCCGTGTAACCGGATGAGTGCGCGTATTCGGAATTGAGTGCACTGAGATTCCACGCTGTTAAATCGTCTTCAGGTTCGGTTGATTCAACAGTCTCCGAATTTGCTCTTACTATAATACTTTTACCGGATTCGAAATAAGCAGAAGCAAATACCGGAAGTACAGAACTTAACGAGATAACCATTGCCATAATAAAGGCAAAAAATGAACATGTGATGAACTTTTTCGTAACATTCTTAAAGAATAACATCGTTTTTTCCTCCTTGTTTATTAATTGGATAGTATTAATTAAAAACGAACAGAGGCAAAAGCAACCACTACAATAACAAAGGGCATATTACATCCATATTCAGACTGATAATAGTTTTTGTCGCATAGCAGTTTGCTTCGTCACCTAAAACGATTGCCGCTCCTTAATTCTATAAGCCTCCTTTCACAAAGCGCAATCTGACTCAAACGCCTTTTTGATACAACTAGATGATACTCTAAAAACGTAAAAGAGTCAATAGTCTTTGGAGATTTTTGGCGTTTTTGACAACTGATGCATTCCAAATTTTGGTGTATCCAACATATTGCAGTAAGTGTTCGACACTCCGGATATGTCTTTGTCTAATATTTTTGCCTTTTCTCTTGCATTTAAGAAACGTTTATGATATACTTATTTTTAACATATCTGAAAAAGGAGATGTTTGATTTGAAAAAAATAGAAATAGGTAAAAATATCAGATTCTACAGAACATTAAAAGAAATGTCTATGGATGATTTAGGAAAGGCAATAGATGTTCAGAAGCAGACAATTCAAAAATATGAAACGGGGAAAATAGCTAAAATCCCTGACGAAAAGATTCAGAAAATAGCGGCTGTATTTGAAATTGAGCCAAAAGAACTGACTGATGTTAATGCAATTGATATTTTTAAACTTGGAAGGCAGAGCTATATTACCGGCGCTGTTAATATTCCGGAAACTAAAAGAGTTTCAGTTTATAAACCTGTTTCATATGGTCATCTCAAGAGAAAAAGAAGGAGAGAAGAAGTTCATCGCAGAATTGCTAATGAAAGAGTTGGAACTTTTAAAAAAGTAAAGTTTTGATCTGCTTTTCAATTGCCAAAATAAAAGAACAGGAGCTGTTGCAGTTGCAACAGCTCCGATTTTTTATTATGAGGGTATATTTAACCATATAGATTGTTATATTCTTCAATAGCATAACGATCTGTCATAGATGCAATATGATCACATATTCGTCGCATCAGAATAATTTTGTATGGCAATTTCATATTTACGCAGGTTTTTTCAAATCTCAATCTAACTGATCCTATTCCTTCTTCTCTTGCTTTATCAATGCTGCTTATCAGTTTGCTTTCAACCATAAAGTGAATAATGGGCCCATCGGGTAACTGCTGAGGATGAGAATAATATGCTTCAAATAGTTTTCTGATAAGGTATTTCCCCTTTTCGTTCATTCGTTCAACATTTCTGGAGTGGTGAACGGATTGTATAATACTTTCTTTCAGTAGTTTTGAATCAATTTTATTTGAAAACGAAATAATAGAATCCCGCGATAAATCAAAGACACCTTGTTCATACATTTCATCATAATTTAAAAACAAGGTTTGCGCTTTATCGTCTGTATTTGCTTTCGGCATCTTATTATTAATACTTTTTTCTATTACGGAAATATTATGCTTTGATGTTTCAACCAAATCGTTTACTAACGTATTGATAACTATATGGGACAGTTGTGCCAAAGCCTTTCTTGTCATTGCTGGATTGCTTGAAAGATCATCTAAACAATTGGAGTCCTCTTCAGATAAAGCCTTTCCGATTGCTTTTTTAACTGTGCTGCATATTTGACATATAGGTACTGCATTCCCTCTGATTGCATCCTCCAAATCATGATGCCATTGAGCAATATCGTCTGCCATTTTGACTATGTAACCTTCAAGCGACCACGCATCTGTATTATGTCCTTTAATGCATAAGAGTTTTGAAAATAAATTCTGAAAATTAGGTTGATAGTCTTTTCCTTTATAGCATAAAGATGAATGATTTAGAATTCCCCACATTGTATAGTTTGTAAGATTCAATCCAACATTAGTACCGGAATCATCTCTGTAACTATCTTCAAGCATTGAAACAACACGCACGCTTTGTATGTTGTGTTTAAACCCAAACATACTTTCTATTTTTACTTGATCTTTTATTTTTGAAGAAGATTCACGCTCTAATTGATCTTTTATTTCTCTTAGGTTTTTTCTATATAAAGGTGAGTTTTTTATGTAACAAGAATTTTGACTCATAATTGCGTGAAGCATTTCTTCTCCAGCATGTCCAAATGGAGTATGCCCAAAATCATGCGATAAAGCAATTGCCTCAGCCAGCGCTTCATTTAAATTCAGTGCAACAGTAATTGTTCGTGCAATTTGTGACACCTCTATGCTGTGTGTAAGACGATTCTTTTTATGGTCATCCGCACCGATAGTGTATATTTGAGTTTTGCCGGCCAATCTGCGAAATGCCGTTGCATACATAACTCTGTCTCGATCTCTCATAAAAACTGTTCTATAATCAGGAAGCTTTTGCTTATCATCATATGATTGTGAAATAAACTCATTTGGAATATTAAAAATTGACTCTTTCATCGTATATTTTTCCTCCGATTATTATTATTCATTTACTGATAAACCTATTTGATTAACCATCTCATCCGCAATTTCTTTTGATATTTCCCCATCACTTTTAATGACAGATATCAAAATAGATTTATCTTCTAAATCAACAAAATACTCTAATGATTGCATAGGGGAGAATGTCAACAAAACTCTTTTCATTTCAAAACTGCCTATGGTTACTGTTTCCGGTGCAGATATATTTGCTCCCATAAGCTGAAGCTCGCTTAATGTTTCAGACATATATTGTTCAAAGTCATCATTAGAATAAATATGTTCTTCAACTGTTATTGTTAGCTTGTTTTCTTCACTACTCTCAATTTTTAAAGAATTACCATTACCATAAGCTGTATAATCTTCCGGAATATGCAAATTGTATGTTTCTGCAGAAACATTTTGACCATCAATTGTAAACACGGACTCTTCCGTAAAAAACTCTTCATTATTGTTGGTGTTCAGTCCAGTTTCTGCTATGCTTGAAGTCTTTTCACACGAACAAAAAGAAAGCATTAGAAATAAAACAAATAGCACAAGCATTATTTTTCTCATCGTTTTCAACTCCTGATATAAATAGTTTTCGAGAATGATTTAAATTTAATCTATGCAGCCCGTTCAATTTTTATTGTTCAATCACAGGTAATATATGAAATAGCATTCTAAAAAACGATATAATTTTTGATATGATATCTGTTTTAACAATTACTAGTTCCGTTTTAGAAACACAAAGTACTCTTCCATATCTGTCAATAATCTTAGCTTGAACAGTAAAGGATTCAATAGCATTTTCTATAGTTATTTTATCTCCATATTTAGTTTCTTCTCCGTTTATAAACCACACAATTGCTGCATTTTTAGGAACATTTTCTGCTTTAACTGAAAAAGTGATTGTTGTTAAATAATCTATTGTTCGTTTGTAAACGAAGTTGTTTATTATTAATGGCTTATTTACTGCAAAAGGATCCTCTTCAACAAAAATTGCATAAAATGTCAAATCATAGGCTGGCATAGTGTCGGGTATTTCGGGGGTCCAACCACAGAATATATATCCTGGCTTATATGGGTTTTGAGGTTTAACTATTTTTTCTCCATATGATAAATAGTCACTATATCTGTATTCTTTATCAACAGAAAACGTTATCAAAAACGATTTGGTTGTTAAATTATCTATTGCGCTTTTCAACAATTCTACATATTCATCAACGATAGCTTGTTCTGAAACATCAAGGTTTCGATTAATACTTTCTATTATCGTATTTAATCCAAACACGCTGTCTTCAGTATATATACTAAGATCTTTTGGGATCATCTCTAAAGCCTTGTCAAGCTCGGAGTAATCCGCAACAGAATACGCCGTGTTTTTAATTGCTTTCGTTGATGTTGAATAAGTTGCTCCATTGTTTTCACAAATTACAACACAATAATAAAAAGGGGCTTTGATAACTGTTTTCGTGTCAAGAATGTTGTCTCTCTCTCCCTCAAGAAGGACGGTATTCTCTGTTGTTCCGTCGTATGAAGCAAACCATTGATAGCATAAATTAAAACCAATAGCATCAATCTCTATTACTTTTTTTCCATCTATTTCATTTGGAACAGTTGTAGGAACAATATAGGGAACAGAAATAAAAGTGTGTCCATATTCGTTTGCATATTGTTGTGCATATGTATTTGGTATTCCGTAAAAAGTCATTTTTTCCAATATACACGAAATATTTTGTAGTGTGCTTGAAACAACTATGGAAGAATGATATGGTAGGCTTGAAGCGCTTTCGAGTAGAGGAGCGTAAATTAATTCAAAAGATATATCGTTGCCATATATGCTTGTCGCAAATGCACTTGAATTTGTTATTTCTTTACAAGAGCTTAAATCCATATATTCAACAGTATAATTGTTTTTCGCAAAGATTGTTATAGTAAACGATTCAATAGAAGAAAGAATAATATTTCGCATATTGTTTGTTATTTCGATTTGCGCGTTAGAATTAAATCGTTTAAGTTCGGGCAAAACAATATGGTTTGCTGATGGCGAAATATATATGGAAGAGCTGTCACCAAATAATTCATTAAAAAAAATCTCTTCAAGTTTAGGAAACTCATATATCGCAAGATTGTCACAATTTTCAAATGCGGATACTTCGCATGTCGTCATTTCAGGCAACTGGATATATTGTAAGTTCTCACACATACAAAATGCCCCTGAATCTACGACTTTGCAAACCGGGAAATTTGCAAGAAAAATATTTGAGCATCCTTGAAATGCGGCAGGAGCAACGGCTTGCAGTTTTGGGATAAACACTTCGCTTAAACTAACACAATTTTCAAATGCATAATCTGAGAGAACTGTTAGCTTATCACAAGAAACATATTGCAAATAAATGCTTTCTGCAAAAGCACTATCTTCAATCTCTGTTAATAATGGTAAATGTAAATACTGAACAGTTGATTTATAAAAAGCAAAACTGTCTATGTGATTAACATTTGGAATGTTCAGTTGTATTCGCTGTTTTGCCCTTTCAGGCGAGTTTGTTTCACTGAAACAATAAGAAGCGAGATACTTTGCAGCCGGAAGGCTGATGGATTCAAGTCGTTTGCATTTTGCAAATGCATTTTTTCCGACATCAACAACACCACAAGCATTTAGTTTTTTTAAATACCGACTGCTATAAAATGAATAATCTTCTATCATTTTAACAGAATCTGGAAGATATACTACTTCTGCTTTCATATTTTGGTTGGAAAATGCATTTTTTCCAACAGAAATTGGCGTAATACCATTTACTTGATCAGGGATATAAACCGCCGTTTTATCTGTTATACAAGAAATAATCATTCCCTCTGGACTGATTTCAATTTCATCATCTGATATCGGTTGAGTAATATAAATGGTTCTGATAATGGTTTTGCTCTTTCGCTTTTCGGATGAATATGCTACCGCACTGATGGTTGTTGTATTTGTAAGAATAATCGGGTCACTATATAAAAATGAATTCTGATTAGGTTGGCTTCCATCCAAAGTATAATAGACAGTGCTTTCCTGTGGAAAAGTTATCGTCACTTCGGCTATGTCACGATAGACGTCCGTTTCCATAAATATTGCGGGTGTGTCCGTAAAACCATAATCATTATAATTGTTTGGTATTTCGTTAAGAATGCCAAATGCATTAAGCAACCCGTAGCCATAATAAAGGTCTGCGTTTTCTTCCTGTGTAGGTGGCTTTGTACTGGAAAGTAAAAGTGCTCTAATTTCTTTTGACGATGCATCGTTATGAAGTGCTTTTGCCATAGCACATGCAGCAGAAACAAAGGGAGCAGCCATGGAAGTTCCGCTGAGCGTTTTATATGAATCTTCAGGAAACGAACTGTTGATCTCTGAACCTGGTGCAGCAATTGAAATTGTGTCACCATATGAACTGAAACCGGAAATCATTCCATTTTCATCAATAGAAGAGACAGAAAGAGTGGTATTAAAACCGGCGGGATAGTTTATTTCATCACTTGCATCGTTGCCCGCAGAAGCAACAACTACAATATTTGCTTTTTCCGCTTCCTCAATTGCTTTTTCTTCAAGTTTTGAGTATTCACCTCCAAGACTTAAGTTTATTATATCTACTCCGTCTTCTATTGCACGGTAAATACCAGCTATTACTTGAGAGATTGAACCTGTACCATAATAATCCAAAACCTTATACGGCCGAATAACAACATTTTCCAAAGAAACATTTGCAATTATTCCTGCAACATGAGTTCCGTGTCCGTTATCGTCATATGTATTGATTTCTTTCCTTGTATTATAATTATTTATTGTTGCAACATTAAACCCAGTATCTTCTATACGATTAGACAAAATGGGATGCGTTGAATCAACACCAGTATCAATCACTGCAACAGAAACCGTTTCCAATGAATAGTTTTCAATTGCAGTAAAAAGCGAATCAAAGCCTGCAAACTCAGCGCCCCATGACAAAAACGGAAATTCTTCTGTGTTATTTATTGATTTGTCATAATTAGAAACACTTATGGCTATATCCGGTTCAACACTGTTTACATAATGTAAATGATTGTAATAATTATATGCATTGATTGTATCTTCAATTGTTGTAAACTGAAGAACCCAAATATTTCTGTATCCTGAAACTACGGACACCGCATTAAGTGTATTAATATTTTGATTACATTCAACAAGCAACCGCATAGATGAATAATTATTATTGTCTTTTTGAGTGCCTTCAGCGATAGATGCTTTGCTATTGTTGAAATTTACAGTGCTCGTTTTTTTATAAGTGTTAATCAATTCATATAGTTTAGATGAAAATTGCTCAGAATCTATTAATGAAATTGCAAAAGTATTAGGGCTTAAGAATGTTAAATGCGATAGTATTGAAATGATAAGCAATATGTATGAAACGCCTTTTTTCATATCAACATCTCCTTGATTATGTCTCATTCAGAGCCAAATTAATAAACTTTTCTCCATATCCCAACCCATTGCATTTTTTTAAAAACATCTGACACTTTTTCCATCAAATCTAAGGAGTTTTAATGAAACTGAACATATAGGAATAGAAGATAATTGTTTTACAACTAAAAGAGATTATCGCATATATCAATTGTGTTCATATTTTTCTCTTGTTGAATTGTTTATGCTTGCATTGAAATCATCGGGTAAATATTCATCCGGAATATATTTTCTATAATCCAAATCCATATAATAATTACAAAAGATTAATTCAATATATATAATCTTACTCCTACAATCAGTTAGAGCATATATAATTCCATAATATGAGTCAGCGTTTATAGCAAGAAGTTTATAATCTGAAAATCCCGATATTCCATATACTCCAATATAGTTTGTAGAAGGATATGATTGAAGTCTTTTAACTTCTAAAAGATAATCGTCTTCAGGAAAATCAATAACAATATATCCTAAATATTGCGGATCAAAAGGATTGTAATAAATCATTATGTAGTTTGAAATAGACCATTTATCTTTCAATTCTGCTGGAAAAATATCTTCATTCATTCCACATTTGTTTCTAAATTCCTTTCTTGCATTTTTTCCGCTTCTACACAAGAGATACGTGTGATGATCCGTGTAAACAATTCTTTTGTTTGATTTACAGCTTGATAAAAATGAACAAAGCAAAATTATAATAATAAGAAATAAAACAATGCTCTTGATATATTTATTAATCATAAGTTTAACCTCTTGCTATGAGAAACTAGCGCCATTTTTATGTGCCTTTGCTTGTATCCCATATTAATTCAAATACTAAAATATAACGTAAAGGATTCCCCCCTAAATCTATTGGATCTGCATGTTTTCTTATTTCTTTTGCTTTGTTTTCCCCAATAATTGCTTTTATGTTGTTATAATAATAGTACAACATTGAATGAGCAAATATTTCTTTTTTTATTTTGTTTACTCCTAAATCTTCTACCCAGGCATAGTATTTTGCTACTATTGAACTAACCTGTTTATTGGTGAATGCATGACATACTTCAAAACTATTTGTAGTTTTTTTCTTGCCGCTATATATTACTGTCGAAACATAAAAATACTCTGCAATATCAGGTATATTTTTTTGTAGTGTTGCTATATCTTTTCTTGTTACGCATGCTAAAGTTAAGAGAACCTCTCCTGTGAAAGAAGCAATAAACCTGCTGACAACTGATGTTGCTTTTCCTTGATAAGCATTGCCTTTTGGGTCAAACATATTCACAGGGTCATTTGCACAATAAGAATAGAGATTTGCGCCAAATACTCCATGACCAGTGACATAAATATTATCAGAGTTAACAAATCTTTTCCATTGTGGATTGTAGTATCTTGATTGTAATAAATAAAGATTTGATTCTTCATCATAGCAATAACCTTTATAAGTTATTGAATTGTTCATCGCTATAAGCATAGAAGCAATTAATTGGCCAATGTTATCCCAGCGTGTATAATATGTTGCATTACCCCAAGCATCATATTTATATGTAACAACATTCATATGATTGCTTTCAGAATATATGCTGATTACACTGCCAAATTGATCTTTTATATAGTAATAAATGCCGGAATCATTAACCACAATCCCATATGGTTCGCCATCAGAATCATATAAATATCTGTATTTGTTTCCAGTACTGTTGTCAGGATTAACAGTTTTCTGTGCAATTAGTTTTCCGTTATTCCATATATAATATGTTGTTAAGTGTAATTGAGGCTGGTTGCTGTTATATGCTAAAAGGCTAACGGTTTTTTTCGTTCGATTTCCTTCCGAATCGTAATCATATTCAATGATTTGATATTCGTTTTGGTCTCCGGTATTATCATCGACGGTGTAAGGACATTTATAGCTTTTAAGTTGTTTGCCTTCCCACTCAAACAAATAATCCGAGCCAAATGATATTGGATTTCCAACTGCATCGTAAATAAATGACTGATTATTGATAGAGGATAGCAAATCATTATAATTTGAATTATATGAATATATATCTGTATTTATAGGAGTTCCTAAATTAGAAGAAGTCGTATATGGGAAGGTTTCAACAGAAGAAATATTTCCATAGGGATTGTAATAGTAAACAAATGTTTTGTTTAAGTCCTCGTTGTTTTCGCGGATTAGTTGTCCGTTGCTGTCATAAACATATGAAGTGTTTATGCTCTGATGATAAATGGGATCATATTGAAGACCTGAGACTCGTTCTATTGCTGTAACTCTTCCGTTACTGTCATAATTATAGTTTTCACCTATTCCATAGTAGAAGTGGCTTTCATCAAAATCTTTATGTGTTGTTGTGAAAGACGCTATTTGATTAGTTGCTTTTGTGCTGGTATCATGGTATTCGTAATTTGTATTAAATTTAGTGAATTGAACTGTCGAATCTATGTCCGTAACATATTGTCTGTTAATAACACGATTAAATTCGTCATTATTTGAATTTGCTACAATATTGTAATCATAAGGAATAGACAATATAGTTTGAATATTTGATTCTCCGGTTAAACAATTATAGTTGAACGCTCCTTCTGCAGGGATAGTTGTATTCCCGTAAATATAAGATTCACCAAAAATATCTTCAACAAACTGACCGTTATTATTTGTAGTTGTTGAATATAAAACTTGATCATTTGAATCGGTAATTATATATTCACCATTATTGCCGTATGTTGTGGTTAATCCAGTTTCATTGTCTGTTGAACTTGCAATTGTTCCATTAGAATTATACTCATATTCATATCTTGGCGAAGAAAGAGTATTAACATATATTTCCGTAATACAATTATTTTCATCATATTCATAATGAATATAATCGCCATTTCCATATGTGATGGTATTTATATTTGAATCGGTGTAATCATTATTATATAAATAAGATACAATGCTTTTTTGCGCTTGAGTGTTGTCTTTGACCTGCTCGCTTGTACAATTGCCATAGTCGTCATAAACAAAGTTATATGTAATTCCGTTATGTGTAATGGTTGTAATCCTATCATGGGTATAAGTATATAGAACGCTGGCATCTGTATTAGATAACGAAGCTACAGCTTGAGTAACTTCTGTCAGCATTCCCATCGCATTATATGAATAAACAATGTCATCGTTTGTTCCTTCACTTACGGTTTCCAACGCCCCATTATCGGCATTGAAATAATATGTTGTTTCAACACCGTTAACATCAATAGTTTTTGTAAAGTAATTGCCATTGGAAGTGTATTGTTTTGATTCGCTTAACTCAACACCGTTTACCGATATTCCTGACTTAACGATATTGCCAAAAGAATCATAACTGGTAACATCTTGAGTGTTGCAACACACACAATTTGAATTTCCATTATTAATGCATTCACAAACACAACTGCCATTCTGACAATTAACACATCCGCAGCATATTTGTTCGCCTGTGTTTTCGTTAAGATTAATAACACCATTATCTGCCTTATAAATTCCAACATTATCAAAATAAAAATCACCATTTTGTTTATTGACAACAATGTTAATGGTCAAGAAATCGTAAGACTCAATGGTATCTGAATATACAAAACTGCCAAATGATGTTTGGTAATTATTTATTAGTGTATTGTCGAAAGTTGTATATCCTATAATTGTTTCGACTAAATCGTCTAAATATTCATCATATACAACCCCTCGAACTTCTATTTTCACATTTCTGCTGTGAACTGGAAGTGAACTGCTTGATTTCATAGTACCAAAAATAACAAACTGATCACCCACTTCCCCAGTTAATACTATTTCTTGTATAACATTAGAAGTTATCTGCTCATTTGCCGTTACTTTTAACACTTTATTTCCATTAATTTGCTCAAATGAGTATATTGTTCCATCCCCTTCATACCAGTAAGTGCTATTGTTACCTTCAAAATCACCAGATGAAACTAGATTGCTCCCATTTTCCGGTATAATAATACTTGTTAGATTGCCATTTTGATCATATCTATAGTAGCACTCTGTGCCATCGCTGTTCCTTCTATAAATAACATCTAGGTTATTATTGTATCTTATAATTGAGCTGATTGGAGTATACCCGGCTTCTGGGTTAGCGGGCGTATTGTATTCGAATTCTCTTAAATAAGTGTTTTGTAAATTTATTTCAATTTTTTGTAAAATATGTCCTCCTTTTGTCTTAGTCAAACATGAAACCCTATTAGAATATGGAGAAACATAATCAATAGACAGCAAGGTCCCATCGATGTCTTGTATGCTGGTTAAATTTCCTGTGGAACTATCATATGTATATGTAACCTCCTCGCCATCAGGGTATAATACACTGCCAAGTGCTATATTTGTTAATCCAGATAAAAGATTCGGTACAGTGACATATTGATAATCAAATATATAATCTGTATCATCAAATTGTATAGTATCAGCATTCTCGCTTATATTACTATAGACTTGTAAAGATTTTATTCCTGAATAACCTGAGGGATTTGAAAGATTTCCAAAAATAAACTTATAACAACGCCCAACGCCGTCTAAAATATAGTCAATCTGACCATTATTGCTATAATGTATGGATATGGTATTTCCGTTTATATCTTCTATTGAAGTTACTCGTCCTGTAACATCAAAATAGTACTTGTTTTCGTTTGAATCAGCTATATAATTAAAACTATAATCATTTAGAAATGAATAATTAATGTTAATCCACAATGAATACTCTCCATTGACATCAGACCATTTTTGCCGCCCTTCGTTGTCATATATGATGCTGCTTTGATCCGGTCTTATAAAATAAATAATTTCCCCTTCAAGAGTGTTCCAACGATAAATACCAGTTGTTAAAGACGAAAAGACACTATTATAGTTCCATCTTGAACCTATGCCCGAATAATTCATTGAAGTCGTTTTATAACCAAAATCAATAACTCGTGAAACACTAACCGGCATGATATTGCCATCAATTCCACACTCTTCTCTCTTAAGTTTTAAGGTTCCGGTATACTCGTTAATATATAATGTACCTGCACGACCAATATCAATACTTTGATATGAAAAATCAGAATCATTTTCGCTTATTACACGATACTTCCTCGATATAGAGAATCCTCCGATTCGAATAACATTTCGTCCAGTAGTAGTAAAAATAACACCATTATTTGTGAGAACATCTCTTTCCCATTTGCAAAATGTATCGGTAATATCCCATATATATGACCCGACAGACGATATTTTAATTGTATCAACAGCCCTGTTGCTAAAAGAAATCGTATTCGGCAGATTAGATACTAATGTATAATTAATATTGTTATCCCAATTTGAATTTACTTCGTATGTATCAACATAAGAGCTCCCAGTTTGCTTCTTATAGTAAGAAACGTCAAGTGTAATCTTTGCTTCAGTTGTAGCAATTTGACATCCGTGTGCGGAAAGAGAAATGCTTGTTGGTTTTACCCACAGAGCGCAGTTGCCGGTGCTACATATGGTATTATTATCATTATTATCGCCAAGGAATCGATACATTAACGAATCATCGTCATCTTCTATAATCATCCTATTGTTAGTAGGAGCGACTGCATTATCTTTATCAGCACTTACTATTAATCCGTTTATCATAGATTCAGCTTCTTTTATACTGTTAGGAGTTGCCCAGTTTTCATTAATATCTGTCCATTCTCCATTAGTACATATGTGTATCGGGGTACTTGCTGTGATAGAATAAAAAGAGCCGTCAGTTAATAGAAATGTTTTAGAAAAAGCATTTCTTTCGCTATAGATTTCATCTATGATGGTGTAGGCATCTTCTGGCTTCACATCTTTTGATTCGGCAGAAAAACATGCTGAGTTTGAACGGGTTGCCATACTTGCAAAGACACTAAAATCACATATTTGAATTACTAATACTAAAGATAAAATCACGGTTATTATTTTTTTCATTATAAAACTCCTTCTCTTTCTAATGGTGAAAACCGGTAAACTTCATTTTATTAGCTGATTATTATTTTGCTGTTTTGAGACGCTATTCAATAAACCATTTCTTCATTTCCGTTTTTTCTACCGTCATGAAAAAATACCCGTCGGTCCATAGCTGACCTCTCTAAAGTTCTTTTTTACCTCCGGACGCTCGGCAAATAATCTCCTTTCCGTAATACTATTTACCACTCTTATTCTTTCACTTGGACTATGTGTAGGCGTTTATTGTATCAAAAAATGCACATGATTATTATCTGCTCCGATTTCAAAAAATCTTATCCACTCAAACCTAAGTATCCTATTTTTAAAAGCATCCCAAATTTTCATAAATAACCTCATAATAAACTATTTGTATTATAGCTATGATTAGAAAACGCGAATAAAAAGGTAGCCGATAGTTTGTCAAAAAACATAGTTACTGAATGATTTTGATATAGAATTAATTGTTTCAAAGGTAAGATTATAAACATCGTTGACTTGATTAGCTAACGAAGAGTCAGTATACATAGATAATGGAACATTATAATATCAGATAACTCCATTAATAACCATCCTTATTTGATATATTTCTAAAAAATAACACCTTAATTACAAGGCAAAATTCAATATGAACTTAAGGGTTGACAAATGGGAACCTCTTTTGCTCAAATGAATTCAATAAATCAAAACCACCAGTTGAAATGGTGGGTTTGATTATAATATCAACAAGTATCATCATTTTTTCATTTTGCAAAAATAACAATAGATAATAAGTGCTTTATTAAATCTCACTTAAAAACATTTATATGCTTTTTCTTTTTCATATCTAAATCCCTTTTTGACACTGTATTTAAAACAAAAACTAATATAGGTTTAATGAAACAGTTTTAAAAAACGAAATGGTGAACACTTAATAAAGATTATCGCTTATCTAAAATCCAAAATAACCAAAAGAAAATTAAACGGAGTATTTTTATGATAGGATGATAATCAACTTTAATGTGATATACTACGCGGTGATTATTACTAAAAAATGCAACACATACAGCCTCGCCGATAGCAATACCCTCAATTGTTCCGTCCGGTGATAGTATGGCAATTTCAGGGTTTTGATTGTCAACATATCGAGCAGTTATTCCTCCAGAAAAATCTGCATTTTTAGATTTATTAATAATGACATTGATATATTGATCAGATTCAAATGTATGAATTGCAATAGGGCTTGGCAAATATCCAGATCTTACCGCAATTGCCCTAATTTCTTTGATATTTCCTGTTGAAATAGGTCCTGAATAAACCGTTGATTCAATGTTAGGATCTGATTTGCTTGTTGTATAGTAAACCGTTGCTCCAGTTTCGTATGTTATTGTTGCTGAATTGCTTCCGACAATAATTGTTGGGGTAGATGTCATCATATCAGCAATCATGTTTTTAAAATCAACTATTCCGGTCCCGTAATTATTGTTATAACTGTTCCAATCAGGTGGAGTATAAGCAGTACTTTTTAATCGTTCTTTTATTTGTTGCGGCGTAATATTAATAATAACAATTTTGAGTATTGCCGCAGCAGCGGAAACAAACGGGGCTGCCATAGAAGTTCCATCTTTAAATGTATATTTGTTATCAGGTATTGAGCTGTTAATTGCTGCCCCCGGAGCTGATAAATCTATCAATGAGCCGTAATTTGAAAATGAACATGGTTCATTTGAACTGTTGGTTGCTCCAACAGTAATGGTCGATTCAATGTTAGCAGGATAATAATTATTCACATTATCGTTTTCATTTCCGGCACTGCAAACAACAGGAATATTGTGAGAGATTGCGTTGTTTATAGATTGCTCAACCGAACTAGAAGTCCCTTTCCCAGCTAAACTCATATTAATGACATCAACATTCTCTGCAATGGCCAATTCAATTTCACTATAAAGTTTTGTGGTAGTTGTAACAACTTTATCAACATAACTTTGATAATAGAAATAGTTAAATGAACGAATTCTAACATTTTCAGGAGTGTTATTAACAATTATTCCTGCAACATGTGTTCCATGAGTATAATTTTTTACTAATACAGATGGCGAATTATCTGCCGGACGGTTTGAAGGCAGAATTCGATTGTCATCGTTACCTATTTTGAAAAAAGAATGGTTTTCATCCACACCTGTATCTATAACAGCGACGACTATTCTTCTGTTTGTAAGCAGAGCAGAATTGACAACAGAAACCGCAACAGAAGAATGTACCGCTTTAGAACCCCATTCATTATTTAACTTTGAATTTGATTGTTGGGTATTATTAACATTTAAAGATTCATCAATCAACAAATCATCCAACAACATTACTTCATCATATTCCACATAGTTTATATCATTCTGAATTCTAAATGAGTTATATGCATTATCTGCGTCCAATTCAGAATCATATTGCAAAATATGAATCCCGTCATATCCTTCAAGTTTTGAAATAGCCCCAAAATCATTGCTAATAGGAAGGTTGCTGCCATTTGAAACAATTAATCTATTTGAATAAATAGATATTTCTGTTCCTCCGGAACTTGGAGAAACACCAAAGGTTTCATATTCTTCGTTATCCGATATAAACGAATCAATTTGATTTGAAAACTCACTTGCACTCATCTCGGTAATATCTGTAGCATATGCGGATTTATCAATAATTAACACAAAAGATAAGCACAATAAAACTGATAAAAATCGTTTAAACATTTCTTATTGCTCCAAAAGTATAATAAAAATAATGAATAAGTGTATCAATAATATCCATAAGCCAATAAATAACCGAGGGACGAACTGTAACATTGTATTGAAGTTGTTCTTTATTATCTAAAGTGATTCTTAATTCAGTATTCCCGGGTATATTTCCTTTGATCGAATCATCAATAACAGACACGATTTTATCGTTATCTGAATCAATGGAGATTATTTTTTCTCCATTGGTTTCAATTTTGATTTTTTGACCGGTTTTTATTTGAACAGAATATTTTTTTATTGTTTGTATGTTGTTTTCAAAAATGAGTTCCGGAGCATCTTTATCAGACAGAAAAATCCATATTTTTTCAAAATCAAAACCTTTAAAATATTGTTTTTCTTTAAACCCATTTTCACTTATTGAAATCCCGAAATAATCGGTTCCGACTGATTCCAAATAATAGCAGTTAATGACATGATCAGTTGATTCGCCTTCATTGTCTAAATCAAATATTTCATATGCTCCGATTAAAGCATTAACCTCAAAAAAAGGATCTGCTGCCGAACTCTCTGCTTCAACCCTTCCCTTATTGAAAGAAGTTTTTATTAAACCGTCAACGAATCTTCCGACCAAGCCTCCGACTTCAGCAATTCTACTGGATTCTTTTATGGAAATGGAACCATTATTGTGACAATTAAGAATATTCCCATTCCAATAACCTGCGATTCCTCCGGCAAGACTCCTTGAATACATATCTCCACTATAATAATTTGATATTAAACTAATGTTTCCATAATTTGCACATTGTTCAACGGTGCTGTTGTGTGCTTCGCCGACAATTCCTCCCGAACAAAGCCTGACGAGATTATCTGCCGATATTAAAGATGTGTTTATAAATGAAACACACTGATAAATTCTACATGTATCTGCATAGGCGCATAAACTACCGGAATCTGCTTTTTTTGAAATCAAATAAATCGTTCCGTCAATTGTTATTCTTTTTATTTCTGCATTTTTTATATACCCAAATAAACCGGCATATTCGTCTTCACCTATATCATTTATTCTAAGGTTAGATATTTTATAAAAACCACCTTCAATTATTCCTGTAAATGGCAATTTTTCTGTTCCTATCGGCGTCCAGTTTTCATACTCTCCGAGGTTTATGTCATTCATCAGAATATACTTGCCGCTTAAATTGCTGCGGATATTGTCAAGCTCCTGCGCCGTGCGGATCGGAGTGTAGCCTTTCGGCACTTTTTCATCTTCGGCAAACGCAGGCACAACTGTTCCACAGAGTATTGTTAATGTAAGCAGTAAGCAAAAAACTTTTTTCATAATTATTTCCTTTCGATTTTTATATTTTTTATGATTATGAAATTATATTTCCTTTTATGGATATATTCAAAAAATCAGACAAATCGGAAAAAGCGTTACCAAATAACAATCACAATTGAAGAATAGCCTGTAATAATGCCCTCTAAAAATGTTTCTAAATCACACAAGGATATACAACTTGAAAATAAAAGAAGTGCTATTTACTCTTATTTCAAGTAAATCATTATTTATCAAATTGCTTATTAATAGCGGCGATCTGCTAATTAATAATTCATTTTGTTGCTGTTGATAACAAATTCTGTGCATTGCATAATTCTTTTATTCTTAATACAGTTGCTTCTCTAATCTTCATATTTGTAAATACTAATCAAATATTAGTGTGATTATACTATTATTATATGATTATCGTGGTCCATAAAAGACTTTTTTGACTTTGAAACAAAAATTTTTATTTGATAATTATCTTCAGGTCTTCAATCAACATATCAACAACATCTACGGGTATATCATCTTTTGAAACAATAGAAATGATTTTTTTAATTCTTTTTATTGAACACTTTCATTTTACTTTCTCCTTTTCTATTTAATAATAATAATGAAAACAATTTCTAGTTTTTCTGTTTTGTTTTGCCAGAAAGAAGCAAAACAGATTCGGTAACAATCGAACATTCAACGACAAATGAAAAACACTTACAATTAAAGCAATAGAACAATAAAAATAAAAACAAATAAACAACCAAGATAAAAACGGAAATTGCTTTATACCTTTTTCTTTCAATATTTGTTAAAGGCTTTTCTTTTGTATCAAGAGGAGACAACATAATAATGACTATAGAAGAGGTTGCCATCATTAAAATAGAAATAATTGCTGGTTTGAAGATAATCAAAAATTTTATGCCTAAAACACTCAAAAACATTGCTATTGTTGTAAAGCAAAGACATTTCCATTCTTTATCAGCATGAATGCCGCCGGCATAAGTCCTTAATAAACTGAAAAGAACATAAAACAATATGCTTTCAACAGTTATTTTCAGTAATATGCCGAAAAATGCAGTCACTAAAAAGAATAATAATTTTGACAGCAAAGAAAAGAAACCATAGGTATATAAATCTATATCTTCTTCGGCAATTACCGATGAACGACTAAGGCCGACGGCAATCCATTTTGAGATTTCACTTATCAACTTTTTCTGACTTCTTAAATCTGTTCAGAGAAGCCGGTGCTTTAGGCTGATAAATAATACTGCAAGAGGTGTTGTTTGCTTCTCTTTTCAATGATTTCTCAGCAACTGTTTTAGCTACAGTTGCTGCTACCTTTTTAAAAGTCATCATAATCCCTCCTTTCAAGCACAAAAATACATTTAATATTTTGCATTGGCAATATGTTTTAGCGAAACGCAAGAAAAATCGACAAAATTGCAAGAAATCACACTCTTATAGGACTTTCCAAATTTATTTTTTGAAAAATCATAGTGCTATTGATATTATCGATGTAAATTGGTGTTGCTGTTAAATCAATTATGATAATATATGCTCGGTGATATTTATGATTTATGATAAAGAAGAAATCGGGAAACGAATAGCACGACAAAGGAAAAAGATGGGATATTCTCAAGAAGAACTTGCTTTTATGGTCGGTTTATCTAAGAATCAAATCTCAAGTATTGAATGTGGTAAGTCAACGCCAAAACTCCCTTTAATTTTCAGCGTTTGTAATCACCTTGGTGGCACACCAGATTCATATCTAATAGGAATCAAAAGCAAAACAACAGATGAAATTGTCGATCTCGTTAGAGGATTGAGTGAAAAAGAACAAAACAAATTAATAAAAATGTTGAAAATCTATAAGGATTATGATGAAGAGAACCGCCGTTAAGGCGGTTCTTGCATTTTTGCGGTTTTTTCTTGCAGTTTTATATTTCCGTTGAAAAAAGATGTGTTAAATGATATTATTGACAAAATAAGAAAAAGGCAGTGATTAAATGAATATTCTAATATGTGATGATGAATTACATTGCATAGAAGAGTTGAAAACATACATCTCTGATTATATGCAAAATCGAAATATTCAATACAATATAAATTCATTTACATCATCGGTGGATGCGGCAGCCTGTGAACAAGCGTTTGATCTGGTCTTTTTAGATATTCAAATGGACGATATTGACGGTATTTCTTTAGCTAAACTGCTAAAAGAAAAAAACAATAAAATCATCATTTTTTTTGTTACATCATTTGATGAGTATCAGGACAATGCTATGGATTTAAGAGCATTTCGTTATTTTGAAAAACCGTTTGATCCAAATCGTCTGTTTTCAGGTTTAGACAAAGCAATGGAATATCTGGATATTACTTATGTTGATGTATTCTTTCATTCAGGAAACATATGTCGAAGAATAACAACAGACAGCATTATTTATTTAAGTAGAGAAAACAGACAAACAATACTTTCAACCACGGATGGAGAATTTATCGTAAAAGACTCTTTTGATGAATGGTGCTCAAAACTTCCAAATCTTTACTTTTCGTTAGTTCATAAATCTTTTATGATAAACCTTCATCATGTTGATATTTATAAGTACACCGAAGTAATAATGGATAATCAAGCAAGAGTTCCAATAGCGACAAGAAAACAAGCTGAATTTCACAAAATTTGGTTTTCGTATTTAAAGAGGCGTTAAAATGAATTATAAAGTTTCGTGTCTAATTGGTGTTGCAATAATTGAAACCTTAATTTCGTTTTTCTTTTTTAATCAAGTTTTTGAGAAAAAGAAAAGCACCGTTTTTTCTTTGCTGACATGCGGTGGATTATATGCAATAGGAATTATTCTTAATATTTTTCTTGATTCGGTTATTATCAATACATTATTTTATGCTCTAATCAATATTTTATTTTCCTCATTGTGCTTTTATTCAGACATAAAAAAGTCTGTTTTTTATTCAATACTGTTGGATGTTTTTTCAACGGGTCTTGAAATTCTTGTGATTTTTGCTGTTTCAAGCATTTTCAAGAAAACTCTTGATCCATTCAGTTCAAATGCTTTTGTTCTAATGTTGGAATCTTTATTCAGCAAACTTCTTTTGTTTGTAAGTATTATCCCGTTAACGAAAATGTTAAACAAAGGCATAACTTCCACAAGTTTTCCCAAAGGATTTTATTTTTTCCCTATTACTACAATTCTTTCTTTAGTAGGTTTATGGTTTATTAGTATTGCTTACCCGATTAATAATAATGCTGAATATGTATTCAGCGGAATTATTATATTAATGTTCATTTCAACTGTTATCATTTTCATTTCTTATCAAAACACGGAGAAAAAAGAAATCACTATATATAGACTTAAAGCAGAAATTGAGAGAATCAAAATAGAGCAGTCACATTACGAAATATTAAAAAAACAAAACAGCGATATATTGCGGTATGCACATGATGCAAAGAATCATTTAGCAATCATTAAGAATTTAAATGACAACCCAAAAGTTGATCAATATATTGATGAAATGAATGAAGAGCTCAGGTCTTATACAAAAGTAAGTCATACCGGGAACACAACATTTGATGTTATCTTGAATAAGTATTTATATGAATGTGATATAAATGAAATCAAATTCAACTGTGATGTCAGAGTCAGCAATCTAAAGTTCGTTGAAAACTATGATTTGATTGCAATACTAAGCAATCTTCTCGATAATGCAATCGAAGCAGCTGTTCATTCAGAAAAAAGAACTATTACTCTTGAAACCGATTACAGAAATAATTATGCCGTTATCATTATTTCAAACAGTTGCGATATCCCTCCAATGTCAAATGATGAAATCCTGTTAACGACAAAATCGGATAAAAAATTCCATGGAATCGGCTTGAAAAGTGTAAAACGTTCATTGAACAAATATAATGGCGATTTCAGTTGGGAATATGATTCTGATAAAAAGCTGTTTTCCGTTACCGTTAGTTTTTTAAATAAAAACGCTTCAATTGAATCTTAGCAAGCAATGCATTTTCGTCCAGAAATGTCCTAAAATGCGTCTTTTAGATTTATCACCTAAAAGACCTTGTTAGGAATATCCCTAAAACCCTCTAACAACATCCGAACTTTGTTCCGATGAATTGACGCAAACAGCATTTGCTTTAGCTCCGCCGGAAATCTCAAAACATAAAAATATCCCACCGACTTCAATGAGATTCGCTCATCAAAATCGGTGGGATTATTCTTTTTCACATTAAACCTAATGCTTATAATGCTGGCTGAATTGTCATATCATTCTTCAACAATTCCGAACATCATTAATAAATGATTCGTTAAAATAATAATTCGCCACAACTCTGTTCCTTAACTTATAATAGTTTTTCAAAAACAGATTTGATATTTGTGAAACACCCAATATCACACTTTGAAAATATTCTGAAATATCTTTTTCCTCTAATTGGTATAATTCTCCAATTACTTTACTTTTATTACGTGCATAGGTTGATGTGCTCTTAAAGTGTTCGTCAACTCTACCATTATTGTGAATTATCATATTTCTTAATTCAACGACATCTATAAAATGAATCCAAACACTTTTGTCAATAGAATTCTTTATATCTATATCAAAAGCCTTTTTAAAATCCTTGTTTGCTTTCTCGATATTCATAAAATCATTTCCTGTTTGTCTTTGTATAACCTTTTTAACATATGAATTATTAGAACAATAATTATTAACAAACAACAGTGCATCAAAATAATCCCTAAATAAAACTTCGATGATTGACACCAGCGAAATCAATTCAACTTGAAGGCAATCATATGATAGCAACCATTCTTCAGTGTCATTATGAGTTCTTTTAAATTCCTTTAAACCCAATTTGTTTATTCCTTGTATTCTAACAAATCTTGAAGTTTGCCTAAATATATTTTCAACGGCAGAAGCTCTGCCACAATGAGGGCAATAATTATATCCTGCCTTGCCTTGTATTTTTTTATCATGTATTATTAATAGAATAAAACCGCAATATGGACAACATACTTGGTATAATTGAATACGTCTCCTATGCATATTTGAAAAAAACACATCTATTGGTAAAGGCTTTCTATTTATCATATGGCAATATCCACAATACTCTTTATAGTAATAGTTTCTCATATATTCCATTTGTTGTCCATTAAAATTAGACATATATTCTTCATCCACTAACGCATAGACTTCATTTCTGAATTTATCCATATAATACACTTCCTTAAATGATTATTAATATCATATCATTTTTATTGATTCAATCCAAGTGTTATTTAGAATTGTATAAAACAATTATCTATTTGTGATGTCATAGTGTATGAAACAATAGCTGTTCTCAAGATATTAATTGTTTATAATATAAAAACAAATTCTATGTTTTATCATACAAACTATTTCTACCTGTTAAGTTTTTATATATATTTCTGCTTGCATTAAACTGTAACACTGCAATTTCATGATCGCACTTAAAGCCTTTAACATACAACCCATTATCTGTTTTAACGGGATTCAAAACATAATCAAACCGTTCTTTCAATGTTTGCTGTGCTGTTTTACCCTTATTGATATGCAGCGGCATAATTCTTGTTGTCGCCAAATTGTATCATACCCTTAAAATCAAATGAGCCTGAGGTAATCCCAGACTCTTTTTTCTATTCTTTTAATAACAGTTTGACAATGTATATTTTAGGTATTTTGTGTCCATAACAAAGAATATCTTCAATAATAAAACTATATCCTCTATTTATCAGCAGTTCTTTTTCCGGACGATGCCATATTGTGACATTGTTTATATAGCCAGCTTCCGCACCTTTTGGAATTTTAATAATAAGATAACCTCCGCATTTATGCTTTTTAATGTTAATTGCAGATTTAACATGTGTCCCTTTAAATTCCGGAAATGTGATGATATCTCCGATTGCTTTATCATCCAGCAAGCCGTTCTCTTTTTTTGCCATATAACGATAAACTAATATATCTTTGGGAACAGATGACCTTCTCAATGCATTTGCCATATATTCCATATCAGTTGGAAATGCTTTTCCTTTTTTCTCCGCTCTTCGTATCCTGACATTTACATTGTTACTTGTGCTGTTACGATATATTCTGAAAAAGCTCTTTTCTTTATGCGATAAGGAATTAATCCAATCAGCTTGTAACTCTTTTAATTCCTTTGATGATATAACAGAAAAACGGTCAGTCATATTTGAAAAACTATCTATTCGTTGTTTCAATATAAATCTCCTTTTAAGATAATGTCTTTAGATATCATACAATGGATTGTTTAGATATTTGAAAAGAAATTATGAATTGTTTTTAACAATTATTACATCACTTTTTCAACCATTTCATACATCAGAGCCCAACGTTCAATCAATACCATTGAGTATAAAAAAGAATTTGCAACTTTAACGGCATAAAATTTATTCGTTTGATTGACAGGGTGCGGCACATTGTTGAGTCCGTATTTTGGGACTTTGTTTGTGTTAGTCTATATAACGGCAGACAACGAGAGGAAGTGATTTCAGTGAAAGACACTAAAGAATTCTCACGTGAGCATTCACACAAAATCCCCATGCTTGACGCGTCGGTTATATATCGTCTTAATGCTTCCGGCAGCGGATTGAAGCTGTATGAAAGAGTCAAGAACTCAAAAGGAAATGAAAAGTATAAGCCGAACACTGCTCTTTTCAGCGGTGCGCTGAAATACTGCCTCGAAACAGAAAAGCTGGAATCGGTATATAAAGAAGCTTTCAGAGTGAAATCGTTTTGCTCAGTTCATAATGATAACAGATATTCAGATGCAATAATCAGCGTTTCTTTTGATTCCACCTATAAAGAATACAATGTGTTCGGTAAAGTCGAAGGATACAACGGCGAAGGTAAACTGTATGTAAAAGCCGGTTGCCGTTATGAAAACGGCAATATTATTGATTCAAATGGTAATGAATATGAAATAATAGATAATATTTGCTTAAATGGTGATGAAATACTCGCCGTGATAACTTATGTCCTTGTATCAAATAACAATCTTCCTGGCGGTTGCCGTAATTTCGGATTTGACGCAGATAATAACAGCTATACATTTAAGCAGGCAAAAACAATACTGTCCACATCAGATTTGAGAGATCTGCTCTATGCCAATGGCTTTATTATGCTCAACGCAAAAGGCAATCCGATTGAATATGTCAGATATAAGCGCAGCGCAGGTATGAGCCGTGTCGGCAAGTGTTATTTCATCCGTAAAGAGATGTATAAGAAAATGATGGCCTGGAGTGATTTCAGTCCGGGCATCTCAAAGATTGATGCAGAATTGAAAGAATTCGGACTTACTCTCATATCGGATTCCGTTGCTCACGAAGCATATACAGCTCTGACTCTCAGCACCATAGAAGATACAGTTGAAATCCCGCTTGACTCAATTCTTTTTATGAGGGATGTAGAAGGATTCTCAACTCCCGATGCAATCAATGTAAAATACGAAGAAGGCAAAGTTGTTGCAAAGAGAGAAAGAGTCAACATCTCAAGTATCCTTTGGGACGGCGAAGCTCTGCTTGATGAATCCGTATTTGAGCAGGCCGGCAGAAGTAATAAAGGAATGATGCTGCTCCGCAACAGATATTTCAAATCATGCGCGTTCAACACCAGATTACAGGAATGGTTTAATACAAGTAATATTAAAGAAGTTTCTCAGTTAAACGGGTTTACTCTTGCCACCGACATCTCGCAGGTAAAAATGGTAGTAACCGAATCCAGTCTTAAGTTTTTGAAAATGTTTGAGGGTGATTTTGAAGATAAAATCAGATACTGGGCTGAACATATCAAGAACAGCGGCGGTAATATATTCGGCATAGTCAAAAGCGAAAAGCCGACAAAGTTTGCCGGTGGTCAGTATGTTAGAACAAGTTATCAGTTAATCAATACGATTAATATAACAGAGGAAGAAGCGAAAACGCTTGTCGCCCCTGTAAATGAATTCAAGCGGAATCTAAGAAATGATTACCGCTATATGAAGTATTATCTTGACGAATTCCGCTCTGATGATTCCGATGCCGGTTTTAATCCGCTTCTTTACAAAAAGAAACTTGTATCAGGAATTCTGGATAAATATCCCGGGTTCGCTGAAACAAAAATGTATTATGGTTTCAGAAATGATATTATCGGAGAAATAAATAATTCGATTAAACACGGCAAACTGCTTGTCCGCGGAACAAACGCGGTATTATTCGGAAACGGATTGGATTTGCTTATTTCATGCGGCTTTAAAGATTATCATCCATGGAGACT
>JAEEGL012716175.1_pt1 | contig 28626 bp, 28 predicted proteins | sample 9134231 | NCBI WGS metagenome assembly JAEEGL01 (sample SAMN16246548, study PRJNA631951) | gut metagenome | biome: gut microbiome; feature: rumen; material: fiber-attached | host: Bos | place: Iran: Karaj | collected 2018-10 | reverse complement strand
CCATTCCATAAAGCCATTTGGATTCGATCATCTCGATTCCTTTATTCATGAGAGTAGCCGAATCGATCGTGATCTTGGCACCCATCGCCCAATTGGGATGTTTGAGTGCCTGCTGAAGCGTAACCAACCGGAGCTGTTCTTTTGTATACCCACGGAAAGGTCCGCCCGAAGCAGTCAGCCAGATTTTTCTGACATCCTTTCTATGAACTCCCTCCATGCACTGGAAGATCGCACCATGCTCTGAATCTACCGGAAGAATCTTAACGTTGTTCTCCTTGGCAAGCTTCATGATATATCGTCCGGCGCATGCCAATGTTTCTTTGTTGGCCAGTGCGATGTCCTTATGTGCTTTGATCGCCTCAACAGTCGGAACAATGCCGATCATGCCAACAAGAGAGGTTACGATCAAATCGGCTTCGGGCATAACAGCAAGTTCTGTCAGTCCGGACATTCCGACAGTCCAGCGGCAGGAACAGACAGACGAAGACAAAGAAGCCAACGCCTCTTTTACGGTTGCCAGATTCTTCTCATCATAGACACAAACGATGGAAGGGTCGAACTCAAGAATCTGCTCAGCCAACAGTTTGGGTTGATTGCCGTATGCTGCCAGCGCGACAAGTTCCAGATGCTCCTTTTCTTTTCGGATGACATCGAGACTTTGCGTTCCGATCGAACCGGTGCTTCCCAGAACAACGATCCTTTTTCTCATAAAATTACCTCGAAAAGCTCCAGGACAAATACCACGATAGGTGCAACAAAAAGCATGGAATCAAAACGGTCCAGGATTCCGCCGTGTCCCGGAATCAGATTGCTGTAGTCTTTGATCCGCATCACGCGTTTGATGGAGGATGCAAAAAGATCTCCGCCAATCGATGCCAGTGAGCCCATAAAGCCAATCAGCAGAGAAAGCTTGAGCATAACACCGCTTTCCACCTCTACTGTCCGGGCAATGATCAGTCCATATAATGTACACAGGATAACCGATCCCAGCACTCCGCCTACCGCACCTTCAATTGTTTTTTTCGGGCTGAGGCGCGGGCTTAACTTGTGTTTTCCAAATACCATTCCGGTAAAATAGGCCAGTGTATCACTGCCCCAGGCTGCTGCGACAACATACCAGACATAGAACTGTCCGTTATCTGCATCTCTTAGTATATACAGAAACGAGAACAGAATGGGAATGTACAGGACAGCAAAAGCAGTCGCTGCTCCATCTGCAAATTTTCTTTTCGGGTACATCGTAACGCACAAAACCATCAGAACCATCACCAGACAGGTAAAGTAATAAAGCGTGATATGTCCGTTCCAGATCTGTCGTTTAGCAAAAAACAGAAGAATATACCAGACAATAGCCGCCACCATACTGGTATATACAAAAGGACGGTACAGCACCTGTTTGATTCCGTCCGGCTGTGGGGTGGGTTTGGAAAGCGCTGATCCAAGTTCAAACAAACCGCCCAGACTAAGCAGCAGGAGCGCTGCCAGAAGAACATTTCCACCCAGCACCAGAATGGCTGTAAGCAGAATGATCAGTACGATTCCACTGATAACTCTTGTCTTCATTCTTCTTTCCTCCCGCCAAATCTTCTCTGCCTCTTTCCAAAGCTTTCAATCGCTTTATTTAGTTCTTTCTCATCGAATTCCGGCCAGTAACAATCAGTAAAATACAGTTCTGAATAGGCTATCTGCCAAAGAAGGAAATTACTGATCCTTTCCTCACCGGATGTACGGATCAGAAGATCCGGATCCGGAATATCTGATGTATCCAGATAAGCGGATATCGTATCTTCCTTTATCTGATCGCCGGATAGTCCATCTTTGCTCATCTTCTGAAAAGCACGAACAAGTTCATCTCTGCCTCCGTAATTGAGCGCGATCGTTAAGTTGAGATTTTTCATTTCTTTCGTATCTTCTTCCATCTCACGGATCAGTTGCTGAAGATCCTCACTTAACCTGGATAAATCACCGATCACACGGATACGGATACCCTTACGCAGCGCATCGATTTTATTTTTTGTCAGATAACGTTTCAGAAGTGCCATCAGATATGACACTTCTTCTGAAGAACGTTTCCAGTTTTCAGTAGAAAAAGCATAAACTGTCAGATATGGAATACCTCGTGCAATCAGTAAATCTCCGACTTTCTCTACATTGTCGGCGCCTGCCTTGTGGCCCTGCTGGCGCAGCAAGCCGTATTTTTCCGCATACCTTCCATTCCCGTCAAGAATAATGGCGATATGGCGGGGCATTTTTTCTGTATTCATTTGAACCACCGTCTCACACATTTTACTGATGGATGAAATGCCCCGATCCTTCTCCTGATAGGGATCCAGGCGGAAGGACCGGGGCATGCCTGATCCGGTCTGATCAGTATCAGACAGCCATGACTTCCTTTGTCTTGGCGTCGACCATCTGATCTACTTTCTTAATATAATCATCAGTCAGTTTCTGAAGTTTTTCCTCCAGATCTTTCTGATCATCCTCAGTAATGATGCTTTCTTTCTTTTCTTTCTTGATCAGTTCCATGACGTCACGGCGAATGTTGCGAAGTGCGACTTTGGCACCTTCTCCGCGTTTTCTGACGTCTTTGCTGGTCTCTTTACGTTTTTCTTCTGTCAGCTCAGGGAAAACCAGACGAATGACTTTTCCGTCATTATTGGGATGGATGCCCAGATCGGAAACCATGATCGCCTTTTCGACCGTTTTCAGCATATTGGATTCCCATGGCTGGATGACGATCATTCTCGGTTCGGGTACACTGACATTACCGACCTGCTGAATAGGAGTCGGTGTCCCATAATAATCCACCATGATTCGATCCAGAACATGCGGGTTGGCACGTCCGACACGGATCGTATTGTATTCGCTTTCGAGATTGGCAATCGCCTTCTCCATTCTGACTTTGCAGTCCTCGATCTCCTGTTGTTTTACCATGATTAATCCTCCTTATCTATCAGATAATATCTGTGCCGATCTTCTCGCCTTTGATTGCTCTGCAGATGCTGCCCTCTTCGGAAAGTGCAAACAGTTTGCAGGGCATATGGTTATCCATCAGAAATGCTGCCGCCGTCAGATCAATGACTCGAAGCGTTTTGGCAAGCATCTCCTGATAGGTCAGACTATCGAACTTCTTTGCGTTCGGATTAAGATTCGGATCTGAATCGTATACCCCATCCACATTTTTGGCCATCAGGATGAGATCTGCTTCTATTTCCACAGCACGAAGCGCAACTCCCATATCCGTCGAGAAGAAAGGATGTCCGGTACCGCCTGCAAAGAAAACGATCTTCCCTTCTTTCAGATCTCTCAATGCCTTATCCTTGTTGAAAACTTCGGTATAAAGACCGATCGGATAGGGTGTATAAACAGATGTCTCCATTCCTTCGCCTCTGAAGACTTCCGAAACATACAGACAGTTCATAACAGTTGCCAGCATCCCGATCTGGTCAGCTTTGACCCGATCGATCCCTTCACTGCTGCGTCCTCTCCAGAAATTGCCTCCGCCGATCACGATACCGATCTGGCATCCGAGTGCTTTTGCTTCCTTTACCTGAGCTGCTACTTTTTTTGCTTCGGCAAGATTCAGGCTGAAGCCTTGTTCTCCCGACAGCGCTTCTCCGCTCAGTTTCAGTATGATCCTTTGTATCATCGTAAAGAACCCTTTCCTTCAGGATAGAATTGGTCTCCTGATATCATATCATACTCTGTCTGGAATTTCAATCTTTCATCTTTCAAACTCTCGCATTGGTGGAGCCGAATCCCCCATCCCTTTTCGCGTGTGTACTTCTTAACGAATCACGGTCCGGGATATACAGTTCAAAAATACCCTGGCAGAAACCTTGTCCTCTTTCTATAGCGAAAGGCTTGCTGCCTTCATTCCGGATTTTGATAAAAATGCATCCATCGTTCTGAGTATTTCCATAGTAGTCTTCGTCAATGATTCCAATGGTATTGGCGAGGCGCGTATAATACTTGAATCCCAGCCCGGATTTGGGTACGATCGACAGCCGGGTATATCGATGACAGTGTGCTTTCACTCCTGTCGGGATCCGGATCTCTTCACCCGGTGCGAGCTCAAATGAATACGGTGCAAAAAAATCTGCACCTGCAGATCCTTCCGTTGCAATTCTCGGCAAAAAAACATCTTCTTTCTTCAGTCCGACTTCCTCCAGGACTTGCCCTTTTACCGGTTCAAAATAACACTCGGAAGAAAGTTCTTCGATCAGAAGATCCAGCAGTTTTTTTCCTTCCATTTTCCATACTCCTTCATGTCAGGATTTTATTCATTATAATCCACTAAAAAGAAAAAGGGAAGATGCAACATGCATCTCCCCCCTTCAATTCTTTGGAATGATTATTTACCCATCTGTTTGGCAACTTCTGCAGCAAAATCTTCCTGTTTCTTTTCGATGCCCTCACCGGTCTCGAAACGGACGAAACGATTGACTTTGATCTCAGTGCCGTTTGCCTTGCCGACTGCTGCCAGGTACTGGCCGACAGTCTTCTCGGTATCAAGGAAGAATTCCTGATCCATCAGGCAAACCTCGGTCAGACGTTTCTTCATCTTACCGATTGCCATCTTTTCCTGAACCTGCTGCGGTTTGTTCGCATTCTTGGGATCCTGTGCGATCTGTCCGAGAATGATCTCATTCTCTTTAGCCATCCACTCAGCCGGAATACGAGCTTCGTCGATGAACAGAGGTGTCAGAGCAGCGATCTGCATCGCAGTGTTCTTAACAGCCTTTTTGATCTCATCATTGACAGTATCGCAGGAAACGCTTACCAGAACACCGATTCTTCCGCCGCCATGCAGATAGGAACCGATATAGGAATCGGATTCAACGATCTCAAAACGACGAATCTGAAGGTTCTCATGAATAACAGCAACTTTTTCGACCAGCGCATCACCGACAGTCTTGGAAGGATCTTCGATCCAGGGTTCAGCCTTGAACTCATCCATGTTCTTCGCATTGGTAGCAAGCGCCTGAGCACTGACATTGGCAACGAAATCTTTGAACAGATCATTCTTGGCAACAAAGTCAGTTTCGGAGTTTACTTCAACGATGGAAGCTTTTTTGAAATCGTCGGCGACTTTGAAAGCAACCAGACCTTCCGCAGCAATACGGCCTGCCTTCTTGGCAGCCATTGCAAGACCGGCTTTACGAAGAACTTCTACAGCACTCTCAATATTGCCGTCTGTTTCGATCAGGGCTTTTTTGCAGTCCATAATACCTGCGCCGGTCAGATCGCGCAGTTCTTTTACCATCTGTGCGGTTACGTTAGCCATTATTCATTCTCCTCTTCGATTTCGACTACTTCTTCTTCCTCAGCTTCTTCTTCAGCTTCCGGAGCAGGAGCGTTCTGCTCGCCCTGGTTTGCTTCAATAACAGCGTCTGCGATCATACCGGCAATCAGTTTGACAGCACGAATGGCATCATCGTTTCCGGGGATGACATAGGTAATCTCTTCAGGATCGCAGTTCGTATCAACGATCGCAACAGTAGGAATACCAAGGATATGGGATTCCTGAACAGCGATCTGTTCCTTGTGCGGGTCAACGATGAAGATCAGATCAGGAAGGCGATCCATCTTGCGGATACCGTCCAGGTTTCTCTGCAGCTTTTCAAGCTCTTTGCGAAGGTTCATGACTTCCTTCTTCGGAAGGGCTTCGAAAACGCCTTCATCTTCCATCTTTTCAAGTTCTTCCATCCGGGCGACACGGCTGCGGATCGTCTTGAAGTTGGTGAGCATTCCACCCAGCCAGCGGCTGTTGACATAGTACATTCCGCAGCGCTCAGCTTCGACCTTCATGGTCTCCTGAGCCTGCTTCTTGGTACCGACAAACAGAACTGTACCGCCGTCAGCAACGATATTCTTAACTGCGGCATAAGCCTCGTCTACCTTGCGGCTGGTCTTCTGCAGATCGATAATGTAGATCCCGTTTCTTTCAGTGAAGATATAAGGAGCCATCTTCGGGTTCCATCTTCTGGTCTGGTGACCGAAATGTACACCGGCCTCCAGGAGCTGTTTCATAGAAATCACGCTCATGTTACATTCCTCCATAATTGGTTTTTTTCCTCCTCCGATCCGACAGATGCCGGATACCCCTCGGGGAACCGCCGGCAAAGGGTCGGAGTGTGGACTATTCACAAAATGGTATTCTACCATATTTGCATCATAAAGTAAAGAGATTTTTTGCTTCAGACCAGACGATTCTTCAGTTTGTCGATCGCACTGGAATGAAATGAAAGAACACTGTAATAGTTCATTTGTTTTTTTCTGGCGATCCGGATAAATGACCATCCTTCAAAATAATGATCCTGGATCATATTGCGTTCCAATTGACTGAGATGATCCATTGCTTCATAAAGATTCAGCTGCTCATCTGTGATCTCCATGATGGATGTATCCGGCAGTTCTTCCTTCGCATTCAGCGTCTCATTACTGACGATCTCTGTCATCAAGCCCAGTACGATCGGACTTTCCTCACGGTTCTTTCGGACTGCCCGATGCTTGGAAAGCCATTGATAGCGCATCGCACCATCCAGCATTGCCCCGCGGATCCAGTGACAGGCATAGGTAGCAAAAGATCCCTTCTCTTCACAGTAATGATCCACTGCCTTGATCAGCCCGATGCATCCTTCCTGATAAACATCTTCTTCCGTCATTCCATCAGGAAATCCGCCTTTGATCCGACTCATGACAAATCCAACCAGGGCTATGTTCTCTTCAATCAAACGTTTTCTTTCTTTTTCATCCACTGTCAGCTCCTCTCGGCTGAAAGTGGGTACAGGTCTTATTCTTCGGGCTCTTCTATCTCTTTCTTATAGCCGCAGCCTTCCTCCAGGCAGACCAGTTTTCTGATCCTTCCCTGTTTTTCATACAGGATATGACCGCATTTCGGACAAACTTCACCCGTCGGTTTATCCCAGGACATAAAACTGCAGGTCGGATTGTCTTCACATCCGTAATAGGTTCTGCCTTTACGGCTTCTTCTTACCAGGACATCTTTCCCGCACAGCGGACATTTGACGCCGATTTTCTCCAGATATGGTTTGGTATTGCGGCATTCCGGAAATCCCGGGCATGCATAAAACTTGCCAAAACGTCCCATCTTCAGAACCATATGCCGTCCACAGACATCACAGATCTCGTCCGTTACCTCATCCTGAATGGTAACTTTCTCCATCTCTTTTTCGGCATTCAAAAGCTGTGGCTCAAAGGTAGCATAGAATTCCCGGATGACGTCTTTCCATGCGCGCTGTCCGTCTTCTACCTGATCCAGTTCACTCTCCATCTGGGCAGTAAAGCCAATATCGTTGATCGACTTGAAATAGTCAGCGCTCATTTGATGAACGATCGATCCAAGTTCTGTCACATACAGCGCTTTCTTCTCCTTGGAGACATACCCGCGGCTGATCAGTGTTGTGATCGTCGGTGCATATGTGCTGGGACGTCCTACACCGTTCTCTTCCATTGCTCTGACCAGAAGCCCTTCTGTGTAACGTGCCGGCGGCTGAGTGAAATGTTGTTCCGGGAGAATACTCTTAACTTTCAGTATATCTCCTTCTTTCATTTCCTTGAAGCCTTTCAGGGTTTCATCTGTTTTCTCTTCGTCCTGATAGACTTTTAAAAAGCCGGGGAAACGAAGAACCGATCCGGATGCTTCCAGACGGATTTGACATTGCCCTGCCTGATTCTCTGCGACAATATGCTGGGTTTCATATTCACAGGGAGCCATCCGGCTGGCCAGGAAGCGGAAATAGATCAGGTGATACAGGCGAAACTGGTCTTTTGAAAGGGAATCTTCGATGCTTTTGGGATCCAGCATCAGGTTTGTGGGACGAATCGCCTCATGTGCATCCTGAATTCTCCTGCCCTTGCCCTGACGGCGAACAGAAGATGCAACATAATCTTCGCCTATTTTGGTCCGGATATATTCTGCTGCCTGCTGCTGCATTTCTTCTGCGATTCGTGTGCTGTCCGTACGCAGATAGGTGATCAGACCTGTTTGCCCTAAACCGGCCAGTTCGACACCCTCATACAGCATCTGCGCAATACTCATCGTCTTTTGAGGGGAGAAACCCAGTTTTCTGCTGGCTTCCTGCTGGAGCGTACTGGTCGTAAATGCTTCCGGGGCTTTCCGGCTGCGTTTACCTGTTCGAATAGACTGGATCTTAAAAGCATCTGCTTTTTCGATTTCTTTACAGATCTTTTGTGTATCAGCCTGATTGCCAAGTTCTGTCTTTTCACCGCCAACAGCCGACACCTGCATTTTGATCGTGCCGGCATGGGTCTGATTTTCAAGCAGGGTATCGATTGTCCAGAACTCTTTTTGTTCAAAGTCCGCGATATCCTTTTCTCTTTCACTCAGAAGCGAAAGACAAGCGGCCTGTACGCGTCCGGCGCTGAGACCTTTTTTGATCTTTTTCCAGAGCAGCGGACTCATCTGATAACCGACGATCCTGTCCAGAACACGTCTGGCCTGCTGTGCATCAACCAGATCCTGATCGATCGCTCTTGAGTGCTTCATGGCTTCCCGAACAGCCTGTTTTGTGATTTCATTAAAGGTGATCCGGCTGGCTTTGTCAGGTGCAATTCCAAGCGCAATGGCAAGATGCCAGGAAATAGCTTCTCCTTCGCGGTCAGGGTCTGTTGCCAGATAGACGACATCCGCTTTCTTCGCAGCTGTTTTGAGTTCGCTCAGCACATCTCCTTTTCCGCGGATCGTAATATAATGGGGTTCAAAATCATTGGCTATATCTACACCCATCTGACTTTTCGGAAGATCTCTGACATGTCCTTCCGAAGCGATGACCTGATAGGTGCTCCCCAGAAATTTCCGGATCGTCTTTGCCTTTGTCGGAGATTCTACGATCACAAGTTTTTTCGCCATACTTTTCCTCAATTCATATCATGAATTACTTTCGATAGATTTTTAGTCCTTCCCTCCGTTCGATCAGTCCGTCCATTTCCAGCATCGTCAGTCCCATCTGAACTTTCTGAGGGCTCATTCCGGTAACGGAACACAGTTCCTCTGGTGATGATCCGAAATCATCGATCCTGTCATACAGCCATTTCCATCCGCCGAGGGATTTCTGCTCGACTTTCATTTCTTCGATCGGAATCTGTCTGATCCGGTACTTTTCTGCAATCATATCGACGGAACTGACAATTTCTGCACCATCCGCCAGGAGCCGATGAACTCCAACCGAATTCATCTCAAAAATACTTCCCGGTACGGCGTAGAGATCCTTTCCCTGCTCGATCGCATGCTGGGCAGTATTGACTGCTCCGCTCCTTCCTGCCGCCTGTACAACGACAGTTGCCAGCGAAATCCCGCTGATCAGACGGTTTCTTTCCAGAAAATTCCACTTCTCCGTATGGGTACCCGGGGGATACTCAGAGAAAACAAGTCCGCTCTTTGCTGTACGTTCAAACAGCCATGTATTGGAAGACGGATAGCATTTGTCGAGTCCGCCCGGAAGGAAGGCGATCGTTTCTCCGTTAAGATCCAGGGCTCCTTTATGTGCACAGCTGTCGATTCCTCTAGCCATGCCGCTGACTACCACCAAACCTTCTCTTGCACAGGCCCTGGCAATCTCGTAAGCCGCTTTTTCTCCATAGCTGGAGCTGTTTCTGGTCCCGACGATCGCGATCGAATCTCTGTTTGCCAGAGACAGATTGCCCCGATAGAACAAAGCCTTCGGAGGATCCGCAATATTACGGAGGGTTTCCGGAAAAAAAGTTTCTTCAGAAAAAACCAAACCGATTCCCTTGCGGTCACACTCTTTTCTCAGTGCAGCCAGATAATCAGTTCGGTCCTTTGCATTCAGAAACTTCTGGCCCAGAGACCACAAGTAATCATTTTGTTCTTTTGTAGTAGTCTGTATCATGAAAATCCTTTCTACAGACTCTTAGACCAAAACATTATAAGCGATTTCCATGATCTTGTACAGCCCTTTTTCAAATTTTCAAAAAAAAGTGAAAAAGGGCTGAAAAACTTACGATATTAATAATAGGGGGAACTATATCTTCATTTCAGAAAAGCTGTCCTCTCCCTCGTTTCCCTGGGCAGCTGAAGGAGGCGTTTTTATGTTTTATCGTATTCACAGTGCTGCAATCAGTGGTCTGACGGGTGTTCTTCTGGAAATCGAATGCTACGTTTCCGGAGGTCTTCCAAACTTTACTGTTGTTGGTATACCGCCGTCACATGCAGCGGCATGCCGCGAAAGGATCCGAAGTGCCCTGAAGAATGCAGGATTCACTCTGCCGCCGTCCAGAATCACGATCAATATCCGATCCAAAGACCAACTGCTGACTCCTGATACCTCATCTCTATCCGCCCTGGATCTTCCCATCGCTCTTACGATCCTGGCCTGCGAACGACAGATCCCGACGGATCTTTTGGATCAGGCTGTCTGGCTTGGCGAATTTGGTCTTGACGGGAGTATCAAACCTTTGTACGGCGCGTTATGTATGACGAGGACAGCCAAAAGAGACCTTCCTTCTCTTTCCAGTATCTTCCTTCCTAAGGTCAATGCATCGGAAGCTGCTCTGTTTCCCGGGATCCCGGTTTATGGAATCAGCTCTTTGCAGGAGACAGTCGATCTCATACGCACGCGGAATCTTCCAAAACCAGCGCTTCCTGTCCAAAAACAGGAGTCGATCCCTGTTTCCGGATTTGATCTGATCAAAGGTCAGCAGCTGGCTAAACGAGTCATGACTATATCAGCAGCAGGGATGCATAACATTCTGATGATCGGTCCTCCCGGATGCGGAAAAACCATGCTGGCCCATGAGCTGCCCACACTGCTTCCGCCGCTGACTTATGAGGAAAAACTGGAACTGACAGAAATCTACAGCAACAGCCAGATGCTTTCAGCAAGCGACGGCATCATCAATGACCGGCCGTTCCGCCAGCCACATCATTCGACTACCTCTATCGCGCTGATCGGAGGCGGAAACATTCCACGACCCGGAGAAATCACGCTCTCTCATCATGGTGTTCTGTTTCTTGATGAGCTGCCGGAGTTCGCCAGAGGCGCTATCGAAAGTATGCGGGAACCTCTGGAAGAACACAAGGTTCGAATCAGTCGCTTATCCGGGACTTACATTTATCCCGCTGATTTTCTGCTCGCAGCTGCCATGAATCCCTGCCCCTGCGGCCATTATCCCGATCGTGACCTTTGCCACTGCAGTGAAACAAGGATCAAGGCATATTATGAAAAAATCAAAAGTCCTCTTTTTGACAGAATCGATCTGATTGTCACTCTGAAGCCGGTCACTTCAGCTGATATTCGCAAAGAGACTGACTTTACCTATAAAAAAGCACTGGAACTTGTCTCAGCTGCTCATCAGGCCCAGGAAAAACGGTTCGGCCGGAAAGGCCATTATAATTCCCGCATGGGTACGGATGAACTGGAAAAGTTCGCAGTGCTGGATGAAGAATGCCGTCTCTTTACAGAACAGGCAATGTCGCGCTATCATCTGTCGATGCGCGGTTATCATAAAATTCTGAAGGTTGCCAGAACTCTGGCGGATATGGAAGGATCAGAAAGGATCCGTCTGTCAGATCTTGCGGAGGCACTTCAATACCGAAGCATTCTCTAAGGATATCTTCAGTGATCGTCAGTAGGTCTCCATTTCATCGGATGATATTTGGACTCATCATCCTTGAAACCCACCTTTTGATACAGCGGATAGCCATCCTCTGTTGCAAGAAGATCAATCACAGAAAGCTGCATCCTTTCAGCATCCTGAATCAAACCATCCATGATTTTTCGGGCATACCCCTTCCTCCGGTAAGAAGGACGAGTATAGACATTCAGTACGACTCCGGTTTTCCCGTTTGGAAAGGATGGGCTCATAGGTTTTTGGACGATGAGCAGAAAGGCACAGGAAGCAATGACCTTATCTTCCCGAATCAGATAAACAAAGAGCTCTTGATTCAGTTTTGATCGGTAATAATCCGGCAATGTCTCTCTGATCTGCCGGATCATATCAAGTTCAAGACTTCCGTTATCCTCCTCAAGATAAGCCAGCCGTAATTCCACGAGTTCATCTATATCCTTGGGCCGAGCTTTTTCTATTTCCATAATTTCCTCCGAAAATAATTAGAAAACAAAATTGCCGTTTCTGAAAACCGGAACAACAGTACCGTCTTTACGGATGCCATCGACCGACATCTCCCGGGTTCCAAACATAAAATCTTCGTGCTGCATCGAATCATTGGCGCCGTGCTTGGCAAGTTCTTCCTTGCTCATTTCGGTGCCTCCCTTGAGATTCTCAGGATACGGACGTCCAAGAGCCAGATGGCAGGCAGCGTTTTCATCATACAGTGTATTGAAGAACAGAATACCGGATCTGGAAACGGGAGAGTCGTAAGGAACCAGCGCAACCTCACCAAGATAGGAAGAACCCTCATCAAAGGAAAGCAGTTTAGCTAAGATATCTTTCCCCTTTTCCGCATCATAATCGACCACTTTTCCGTCTTCAAACCGAAGCCAGAACTTCTCGATCAGTTTGCCGTGATAATTCAGCGGTTTAGAGGCATACACGATCCCGTTTGTTCCGTTCTTCAGCGGCATACAGAAGCATTCTTCCGTAGGCATATTGGGATCAAAGAAGACACCTTTCGGCGTTTCACATCCTCCGCCGACCCAAATATGCCCATCTACCAGTCCGACATACAGATCCGTTCCAAGCTCACTGACAAAGTGAAGTTTTTCAAAATCGTATGTATTCAGTTTTTCCGCATGTTCAGTCATTTCCTGATCATGCTTTGTCCATTCAGCAATCGGATCATTATCCTCAGAAACTCTGGTGACGGAAAAAATCGCTTCTTCCAGTTTATGAAAAGCTTCCTCTTCACTCAGATCCGGAAAAACGACTTTTGCCCACTCTTTGGACGGAATGCCGAACACGCACCACTGTCCTTCATTATTCATGGTATAGGACATCAGATCTGCCATCTTCGTATAGTAAGCCATATTGGCAATATTCATTTTTTCGCTGTCCACGTCAGCCATCGAACCTGGTTTGTCCGAGGTGATCGAAATATAGCAGGCACCGCCGTCATGCTGATATTTAGTCTTGTCATACATCCATTGGGGGACTTCAGAAAGAACCTCTTTCGTCCCATACTGATATGACATTTTCGTCAGATCTGTATCCCGCCACTCTACCTGAACATAGCGTGCACCAGCTTCGTAGGCATATCTGGCAACTTTTCTTACAAACGCAACATTCTGAACACTGGAGTTAATGATGACCGGTTGATCTTTCTGAACATTAACACCTTTTTTGACAACCAGCTCAGCCAGTTTATCATACATCTTTTCTGTTACCATGGATAATCCTCCTGAAACTAAAAAAACAACCATCCGAAGATGGTCGTTATGGATAATGCGTGCAGTAGGATTCGAACCCGCGGCCTTCTGGTCCGTAGCCAGACGCTCTATCCAGCTGAGCTATGCACGCACAAAGCGGGTGAAGGGAATCGGACCCTCGTATCTAGCTTGGAAGGCTAGTGTTCTACCATTGAACTACACCCGCATAAGGGAAAATGCCCAGAACCGGAATCGAACCAGTGACACGTGGATTTTCAGTCCACTGCTCTACCAACTGAGCTATCTGGGCTAATATGCCGGAGACCGGGCTCGAACCGGTACGGGTTTGACCCCGCAGGATTTTAAGTCCTGTGCGTCTGCCAATTCCGCCACTCCGGCAGCGGAGCCACGGTGGCGCGGCTGCACAATTAAGCCAGTCATTCGCGACAATCGTTATAATAACACAGCACCCTGTTAAAGTCAACTATTATTTTTCAACTTTTTTCTTCCAAAAGGCAAACGGCCTGAGCAGCCATCCCTTCTTCTCTTCCTGTAAACCCCAGATGTTCTTCAGTCGTTGCCTTGACATTGATCCTGTCTATAGTTACTCCAAGAGCCTCAGCGATATTTTTTCTCATCTGCTCGGTATATGGACTGATTTTCGGCTTTTGAGCAATCAGGATCATGTCAACGTTCCCGATCTGATATCCCCCCTGATCCATTTTATCGGAAACAATTTTCAAAAGTCCAATGCTCGATGCTCCAAGATACGCCGGATCAGTATCCGGAAACAGCTTTCCGATATCTCCGAGTCCAAGGGCCCCAAGAATCGCATCCATCACAGCATGAACCAGTACATCAGCATCCGAATGACCATCCAGGCCAAGTGAATAAGGGATCTTTACTCCGCCGATGATCAAATCCCGACCGACGCTCAGACGATGAACATCGTAACCTATTCCGATTCTCATAGGATAAATCCTCCAAAAGAATTCATATATCCGATTATACCACAGGCAGAGAAAAAAGGCCAGAAATACAATCGCCACGCTGTTCGAACCTCTTCGAGGTTCTCATATCAGGCTGCGCCTTATAAAGGCAATCAAAAGAGCTCTTGTCGGAAAACAAGATTCTCCTCCAAGAGCTCTTTTTCTGCCTTTGCACGGCTTTGCTTTATTACATCATTCCCATTCCGGGGGCGCCGCCTGCTGCGGGGGCGGGTTCAGGTTCAGGTTTGTCCGCTACGACAGCTTCAGTCGTCAGCATGGTGCCGGCAACGGAAGTCGCGTTCTGCAGTGTAGTTCTGGTAACCTTAACAGGATCGATGATTCCGGCGTCGACCATATTCACGAACTCGTTGGTGAGTGCGTTGAATCCGGTTCCGGTCGGGGATTCCATCAGCTTATTGACAACAACAGAACCCTCGGTTCCAGCATTGGTTGCGATCTGGCGGACAGGAGCTTCCAGGGCTTTGACAATGATCTCTGCACCTGTCTTTTCATCTCCGGTAAGTGTAGCTGCCAGTTCTTTGGTTGCTTCGATCGCATGGATGAAAGCACTTCCACCACCGCAGACAATACCTTCTTCTACAGCAGCACGTGTAGCTGCCAGAGCATCTTCCATACGCAGCTTCTTCTCTTTCATTTCGGTCTCAGTAGCAGCACCGACCTTGATTACAGCAACACCGCCGGCCATCTTGGCCAGTCTCTCCTGCAGTTTCTCACGGTCAAAATCGGAAGTTGTCTCACCGATCTGAACCTTGATCTGTTCAACACGAGATCTGATATCCGCTTTGTTTCCGGCTCCGTCAACAATCACGGTGCTCTCTTTCTGGACTTTAACGGATTTTGCACGGCCCAGCAGATCCAGGGTAGCTTCCTTCAGATCCAGACCCAGTTCTTCACTGATGACACGTCCGCCGGTCAGGATCGCGATATCTTCCAGCATAGCTTTACGGCGATCGCCGAATCCGGGAGCCTTGACAGCGACACAGTTAAAGGTACCGCGCAGTTTGTTGACAACCAGGGTAGCCAGAGCTTCTCCTTCAACATCTTCTGCAATGATCAGAAGTGCTGCACCAGTCTGTACGATCTGTTCCAGAACAGGAAGGATCTCCTGGATGTTCGAGATCTTTTTATCAGTAATCAGGATATACGGATTATCGAGACGCGCTTCCATCTTGTCCATATCATTGCACATGTAAGCGGACAGATAACCACGATCGAACTGCATACCTTCTACAAGTTCCAGCTCGGTATTCATGGTCTTGGACTCTTCAACCGTGATAACGCCGTCATTGGATACTTTCTCCATCGCATCCGCAATCATGGTACCGACTTCATCATCACCGGCGCTGATAGCAGCGATCTGTGCAATATGCTCTTTGGAGCTGACAGGAGTGGAGATCGATTTGATGCTCTCAACAGCACAATCTGTTGCTTTCTTCATTCCTTTACGAAGGATAATGGCATTGGCGCCAGCGGCAATATTCTTCAGTCCTTCATGAATCATAGCCTGAGCCAGAACCGTTGCGGTGGTAGTACCGTCACCAGCGACGTCGTTGGTCTTCGTCGCAACTTCCTTCACAAGCTGTGCGCCCATGTTTTCAAAACGATCTTCCAGTTCAATCTCTTTAGCAATCGTCACACCATCATTGGTGATCAGCGGTGCGCCGTATTTCTTGTCCAGAACAACATTACGGCCTTTCGGGCCAAGGGTGACCTTAACGGTATCAGCCAGCTGATCAACACCAGCCAGGAGCGCATTTCTGGCATCTACGCCAAATTTGATTTCTTTCGACATGATAATACCTCCGATAATTATTCTTCAACAATCGCGAGAATGTCGCTCTGTTTCAGAATGATATATTCATTGCCTTCCAGTTTGACTTCCGTGCCTGAATATTTGGCATAGATCACCTTCTGGCCGACCTTGACTTCCATCTTGACTTCTTTCCCGTCGATGATTCCGCCGGGACCTACTGCTATGATCTCCGCTTCCTGCGGTTTTTCTTTTGCGTTACCGGTGAGCACGATGCCGGATTTGGTCGTCTCGATCGCTTCCAGCTGTTTCACAACAACTTTATCGCCCAAAGGAACTAACTTCATTGATAATACCTCCTGATCAATCCATGTTTCCAAATTGTTAGCACTCAAACAAGTCGAGTGCTAAACCACAACTGCTATCATATTCGATTCGCCCTTTGATATCAACCTGATACATCCGAAATTATACGTGTTTTTCTTCTTTTATCTAAATTTATCTCGTTTTATCTCCGTTTTACTCTGTTTTCGATTTTCTTGCCTTGACTGGACTATTTCCACAGGCTATAATTTTTTCATCAAACAGACAAGGAGTTATCTGTCATGATCGGGATTATCTGCGAGTTTAATCCGTTTCACTACGGTCACCGTTATCTGATTCAGAAAGCAAAGGAAGCTTTTCCGGATCAGCCGGTCATCTGTGTCATGAGCGGCAATTATGTCCAGAGAGGTGAGCCTGCATTTCTCGATAAGATGACCCGTACCAGGATGGCTCTTCTCGGCGGTGCTGATCTCGTTCTGGAACTTCCTACCTACTATGCGGCCGCAACTGCTGAAAAATTTGCTTTGGGAGCCTGCCGTATCCTAGCCTCTACCGGCCTGATCACATCTCTTGTTTTCGGGATGGAAGAGCCCTCCAATCTCCCTCTTCTTAAGCAGGCAGCGTCTCTCCTGGTTGACCAGGATTCTCCTTATCCTGAACTTCTCAAAGAGAATCTTTCCAAAGCTTCCTCCTATGCATCGGCCAGAAGTGAAGCTCTCTCGTTGTTACTTGGCCGCCCTCTTCCTGCCGGTCCGAATGAGATACTGGCATTGGAATACCTCTGTGCTCTTCAAAGACTTTCTTTTAATCCTGAGCTCCTGCCTGTCAAGCGTACGATCCCTCATACCGATTCACCATCTGACCAGGCCGGACTGTATGCATCTTCTTCTGCGATTCGCAGAAAGGCTATGGAATGTCTGGATATCGCAGATGATCTTCCGGAAAATACTGACAGCGAATATGTTTTTCCCTCCCGCATGTTTCCAGCACTCATATACCGTCTGTGTTTTCATGATGCTGCATCTCTTGCTAAAATCGATGAGGTTGAAGAAGGATTGGAAAACCGGATCCTTCATTCAGCCAGAGAAGCGGCATCCTATGATGAACTGCTTTCCGGCCTGAAAACTAAACGTTATACAACTTCAAGACTTCGCAGAATCCTTCTCAATATTCTGCTCGGTATTACAAAAGAACGCAAGGAAGCGCTCTCCTTTGCCGAAGGTCCTGATTATATTCGTGTTCTGGGCATAAAAAAAGAGCACCTGTCACTTCTTGGTGCTCTTTCTGAATCCAGCACATTGCCGATTGTGACCAGTCTGACTCATGATCTTCCATCCCTTTCGGAAAAAGCAGTCATGATGCTGGAGGATGAACTTCTCTTCTCCAGGATCTATCGGTCACTTCTCAAGGATCCATCTGCCTTGTCAGCGAGTGAGAAAAGCATCCCGCTGATGATTCTTTCCCAATGATTACTCGTTCGGATAGACATATCCCTCGTAGGTCTTGATCTTTCCTTCGGTATCCTTGACCTTCATGTAGACAGTATCTCCGTCTGCATTGCCGGAAGAAGAAATTTCGACTTCGTACCCATCTGCCAGATAAACTTCATATACATCATAGTTCATGTTATTATGGCAGATGACACCGATATCGAAGACACCAGGAGCACTTTCCGCAGAAAACTTGCTCATGGAAATCGTGACCGTATGACCGGGCTCCGTTGCAGCAAGAAGAACAGATTCACCCCACTCTTCATCCGTTGAAAGAGTGATATACATGTTATCCCAAGTCTGGTCCAGATTGTTAGTAAACTTGACGCTGGGTACCGGTTCGGAATTGCATCCGGCCAGAGCAAGTACCATCAGAAGACTCATCAGAACACATAACAGTTTCTTCATTTCGTTTTTCTCCCTTATTCTTGTTTTTTCGGAAACAGCGAGCCTTAAATAGGCTCGCTGCGGTATTTCATGGCAAATGCATGCTCTTTTACCGGATACTGTTCTGCTACAGTCGTATACCAGTCATTATAAGCATTTGTCTGAAGCGTATTACGGACATTCATCTCCCAATAAGGCAGGTTATCGCCAACGTAATACATGATATGATAGCCATATTCGGTTTCAATGATGCCGGAATCTCCAGGGAAACGAGCTTCATCAAAACACCAGTCATTGAAAGCTTCAACCATCTGGCCTTCATACACACCGGAATAAAGACCGCCGTTCGATTGAGAACCGGTATCATTACTGAACTGCTGAGCCAATGTTGCAAAGTAATCTTCCGTCGCTCCATAGGAAAGGAACTGCTCATAGACCATCTCGGCCTGAGACTTGGCAGCTTCCTTGGATTCTTCAGTAGAATCCTCGAAACGAACCAGAATATGACGAACATCGACCGTTTTGTTGTCATTGCGGTAAGGAGCTTTCGACAGATAAACAGCAAAATATGCATCCCCGGAAGCATTCTCGACAACCGCTACACTTCCATCCGGATGATCCTGGTTGAAGATCCAGTCACAAAGATTGACATCGACATTTGTAACATCATCAAAGGACAAGCTCCGGAAACGTGAAGTATCCTGCACTTCAGCGCCTTCCTCTGCTTCTGCTTCAGCCTTGGCTACTGCCTTCTCGGCAAATTCTTCTTCCGTGGTGATTCCTTCAATAAAAGCATCAGCCTGAGCTTTGGCTTCTTCAGCTGTTACAGCTTCCGTTGTCTCATTACCCTCCACGACAGAAAATCTGACCAGTCTGATATCAGCAACGTCAAAATCTTTGGCATTCTCCTGATAATATGCTTCGAGATCTTCATCTGAGAAGGTGAATGAAGCCTGTTTCTCATTCTTATAGGCTTCCGCGAGAAGTTCACGATACACACATTTCTCCAGCGTATCCATATTGAAGCCCATACCGAAGTTATTGGAAAGATAAGCGTTGACGGACACACCTTCTGTCTCAGCGTTGGTTTTTGCGCCGGTCAGAGTTGTCTCATAGACATTCTGAGCATCCTCAGGAAGCGTAAAGTTTGCTTTCTTTGCTTCCTCGGAAAGAATGACCAGCTGCTGCAGGTTATCCTTGGCCTGCTGACTGAAATAATCAGCATAGCTCATTTCATCGTTATATGCCTGCTTCTTGAGAGACTTTGTCATATCGATCGGCATATAGCTTCCCTGGAAATAGGAATACATCGTCTGATAATAGTTATTAAAGGTAAGACGATAATAATAGCTGAATTCGGCTACGGAGATATCTTTATCCCCAATCGTCAGTGCTTTGAGCATGCGGCGGGAAAGTCCTGTATTCGGGAGAATCAGAGCAGCAATTAACAGGATCGCCACAATCGTGGCTCCGATTCCAGCCAGACTGCGCTTGGTTTTCTGGGAAATTTTGGCATTTTCCCGTTTCTTGATCTGCTGCTGGCGCTTTCTCGCTTCTTCGCGGCGCTGTTCGATTTTAGCTTGTGTGTCCATAACAAAACAACCTCTTTTATGAAAAATAAATATCAAACGACAAAAACACACCTCCGGCATGGCCGCCAGCCAGGCCGGAGGCGGTATTGTCTAGATTTTCCTGTCGGTTTAGTCGTGATGAATATCCAGTTCCTTACGGTTCTGCTGAAGGATCCGGCTCTTCTGATCGATCACACTGGCAAACTCTTTCGAGCGATTGTCGATAATACCGGCAATCTTGGACAGCTCTTCATTTGTAAAGCCGGCCAGCTGCTTCATCTGATCATCGATCTGCATCAGAAGATCATCCGCATATTCCTTGGCGCCCATCCGCATTTCCTTGGAAACACGCTTCGCGTTGTCGACGATCTCTTCAGCCTGCTGATAAGCCTTACGGGTTACCTCATGCTCGTTGATCATCTTCAGACGTTCTTCTTCCGCCTCTTTGATCTTTGCTTCCGCCTCATGCTGGGCATCCACAATGATCCGGTTCTTTTCTTCCAGCACCCATTTGGACTGCTCGATCTCAGTAGGCATTTTTAAACGGATGTCCGTGATTGCATCAAAGAGCTCTTCACGATCTACGAGCACCTTATCACTAAAAGGTACTGTTTTCGCCTGCTCCAGCATCTCTTCGATACTTGTTAAGATTTCTTCGATTTCCATCTGACGGTCCATGACCTTACCTCCTGAATTGATATATCATGTCTAAAATTGACGCTGGTACGAAATGCTCGACATTTCCATTGTGTCGAAGCACATCTTTCACGATCGTGGAACTGATATAGGAATATGACACATTGGTTGTCAGAAAAACAGTTTCCATCTGAGGAAGAAGGGAACGGTTTGCCTGCGCAAGCTGCAGTTCATATTCAAAATCCGTGACGGCTCTTAAACCTCTGATCACGATCGCGGCATTTTGTTCTTTAAGAAAATCCACCAGAAGCCCGCTGAAAGGCAGTACTTCCACATTTGGCAGATCTTCCGTCGCCTTCTTTAGAAGGGCGATCCTCTCTTCTACTGTAAACATCGGACTTTTCGCACTGTTTTCCAGCACACCGACCACCAGACGGTCCACGATCCGCGAACCGCGTTCGATGATATCCAGATGTCCAAGGGTGACAGGATCAAAACTTCCGGGGCATACACCGATCCGCACGATTATTGATTCTCCAGTCTTTCAAAAAATGTAAACCGGGTCGTCTTATAGGTCTTCTCTCTGATCCTGGAAAGGCCAGATAACTCAACCTCTGTCCCGGAGGATGATTCAATGATCAGCATTCCGTCCTCACTAAGCAGATCATGTTCGGCGATCAGCTCTCCGATCTTCTTTTCAAATCCGTGATCATAGGGCGGGTCCATGAAGATCAGATCAAACTTCAATCCTTCTTTCTGAAGCATCGGAATAGTTCTTTCCACCGATGCAGAAATCAGGCGGGATTGTTTTGCGAAGCCTGTCAGCTGAAGATTGCGCCGTATACAGCTGAGCGCCCGTGGATCCTGTTCCACCAGCACAAGCGAAGACGCACCTCTGGAAAGGGCTTCGATCCCCATCTGCCCGCTTCCGGCAAACAGATCCAGAAAAGAAGAACCTGCCAGATCAAACTGAATCATGCCAAACAAAGCTTCCTTCAGCCGATCCGTCGTAGGGCGCGTATTCATGCCTTCCGGTGTCACAAGATGACGTCCTTTTGCACTTCCGGCAATGACTCTCGTCATAAATCATCCTTCTTTCTATTTTACAGATTACATACAAAAAGTCAAGTATATTGTCAATAATTATCCTGACAAACCGGAAGATAAAACAGCCCTTTCAAGGAAGATCTCCAACATCTCCCGAATTCCTTTGTGTTCCAGAAAAAGAAGCTCAGGATCGATCCTCATGACGGTCTCGGCCAGGCTCTGCGCCTTGGAAAGGACCGGCATATCACGAAACAGATCTGCCAGTTTGAAATCCGGAAGGCCATGCTGCCTAAGGCCGAAAACATCACCGGACCCACGCATTTTCAGGTCTTCCTCTGCGATATAGAATCCGTCTGTGGAATCGACCAGAACTTTCAGGCGCTTTCTGGTCTCAGGCTGCTTCTGGTCAGAGACCAGGACACAGTAGCTTTCCGTACGACCCCTTCCGACACGGCCCCGGAGCTGATGAAGCTGAGCAAGGCCAAACCTCTCTGCATTTTCTACGATCATTAAAGAAGCATTGGGTACATTGACGCCGACTTCCACTACGGTAGTCGAGACAAGGATATCGATCTTCCCCTCAACGAACGCCTGCATCACGGTGTCTTTTTCCTGAGGCCGCATCTGCCCGTGAAGAAGTCCTACATGAAGATCCGGAAAGATCATCTGTGACAGGAATTCAGCATACGAAACAGCCGAACGCAGTGAAGTCTCTGTTTCCTCCTCCGAAGCCCCTTTGTCTTGAGAGTCCACCGCCGGACAGATAATATAGACCTGATGTTTGTCTTCTACCTGCCTTCGGATAAACTGATAAAGCCGTTCTTCATAGGAAGAATCAACGCTGTATGTCTTGACCGGCGTCCTTCCGGGAGGCATCTCATCCAGAACAGAGATATCCATATCCCCGTATAGGATCATAGTGAGCGTCCTGGGGATCGGTGTAGCCGTCATGACCAGCACATTGCATCCTTCTTCACTCTCCCCCGCCTGATTTTTCCGGGAGAGCAAAAGACGCTGTCTGACTCCGAAGCGATGCTGTTCATCCGTGATGACAAGACCGAGCTTATGAAAAATGACCGTGTCCTGAATGAGTGCATGGGTTCCGATCACCAGATCAATCTGCCCCGAGCGCAGATCATCCAGTAACTGCTGCCTGGTTTTACCTGTCACAGAACCTGTCAGCAACGCTACACAAACTCCAAAAGGCTCCAGCAGTTTCTTTGCTTCCTGAAAGTGCTGTCTTGCCAGCACTTCTGTTGGTACCATCAGTGCACTCTGATACCCGTTTAGGAATGCGCGGTAGCAGGATAGCAGCGCAACGATTGTTTTTCCGCTTCCGACATCGCCCTGCATCATACGATTCATCGGCCTCTCACCAGCCAGATCTTCCCGAATCTCTCGAAGACTTCGCATCTGCGCGCCTGTCATCCGGTACGGCAGAGATTCTTCGATTCTTTTTTCTTCTTCCGGAAAAGCAGCCAGTCTGATGCCCGATAAATTCTGATCTCTGCCGCTCTTCATTCTTCGAAGAGCCAGCTGCTGCACAAAAAGCTCATCAAAGACGAGTCTTTCTCTGGCTTTTTCCATCTGTTCAAACGAATCAGGCCGGTGCATCTGTCTGTATGCGTGAAACTGATCCGGCATATCCTGCCGATAGGTCATAGGAAGATAATCATCTTCAGGATCCAGAAGATCCAGTGCTCCTCCCACCGCCTGGCAGACCATTTTTTGTGTCAATCCGCCGCCCAGAGGATAGACCGGTACGATACCAGGCATATCCTCTCCGGCAGGCTGAACCTTCGGAGAACTGAGCTGAATGCGGTTGCCGCTGCGCCTCACCTTTCCCTGAAACAGATAGACTTTGTCCATAACGAGATTTTTGACCATGTATGGCTGATTAAACCATACGACAGGCAGTTGTCCCGTTTCATCAGCAATTCGTCCGTTGGTGATCGTCATACGGCCTGTATGAACATTGCGAAGTTCTGATACAAGGCGGCCACGGATGATCACTTCCTGATCGACAAGAATCTCACTGATCGGGGTACGCAAACGTTCATCCACGTAGTTTCTCGGAAAATAGCTTAAAAGTTCGGCTGCGTTATGAACACCTTGCTGAAAAAACAGCTCCAAACGGCGCATGCCGATCCCTTTCAGGGAAACGAGCTGAACCGTTTCGAGCTGTCTCAAAGTCAATTTATCCATGCTTATTCAGCGGAAAGCAGGAAGTAGTAGATCGGCTGATCTCCTTCCTGAATTTCTACTTCAACAGAAGCATACTTGGACGTAATATAATCCGAAAGCTCTTCCGCCTGGGCACGGGAACTGTCACTGCCGAAATAAATCGTAAAGATTCCGGTTTCATCGGTGATCATCTCATCGATCAGTTCTCTGGTCGTCTGCATCAGATCCTGGCCGACATGACACATATCGCCGTTTTTAAGAGCCAGAATATCGCCTTCCTTGATCTCGAACTCACCCATATGGGTATCCCGGACTGCATAGGTCACTGCACCGGAAGTCACTGCTTCCAGACTTTCAGTCATCTGTTCGATATTGCTCTCGACGCTCTCCCCCGGCATATAACCGATCATTGCAGCAATACCCTGCGGGACCGATTTGCTTGGAAGCACGTGAAGCTGCTTGCCCTTGCACATCAAAGCTGCCTGCTGAGCAGCCAGGATGATATTCTTGTTATTGGGAAGAACGAAGATATGATCTGCATTGACACATTCTGCGCCCTGAAGGATATCTTCCGTAGAAGGATTCATCGTCTGTCCGCCGCTGATCACATGATCCACGCCCAGTTCGGTAAAGATCGATTTCAGACCTTCTCCGACAGAGATCGTAATAAATCCGATCTCTTTTCTCGGTTCTTCTGTCTTGACGGGCTTTTTCAGTCCAAGGATATGCTGATGGGAAATCTCCATGTTCTCGATCTTAACCTGTTTGAGCGGTCCGAATTCCATCGCAAGAGAAAGGACTTCTGCGGGATTTTCGGTATGAATATGGAGTTTGATATCCTTGCCGGCAAATCCGGACAGTACATTCGTTCCGGATTTCTTGACAGCCTCTTCCAGTTTTCCTGCTTTGCCTTCTGTATTCTCAAAGGATCCGGTATCTACGGAAAGTTCAACGCAGTAAACTGCTTTGCTGGCATTTTCGCTTTCCTTCTGCTCAGAATTCTGAGAAAGAGCCAGGATCGGATCGATTTCCGTATCTTCCCGAAGAAGCGCTTCATAAAATCCGCGATAGATCAGGGTAAGGCCCTTGCCGCCGGCATCGACGACACCAGCTTCTTTCAGAACAGGCAGCATCTCCGGCGTCTTTTCCAGGATATCTTCCGCGCTGCTCAGCGCTTCTCCCATCATCTGGACGAGATCATCGCTCTGAAGAGAAACTTCCGCGGCTTTCTCTGCTGCTGCTTTCGCTACAGTCAGAATCGTGCCTTCCTTCGGTTTCATGACCGCTTTATAGGCCGTCGCGACGCCTCGCTGCATAGCAGAAGCAAATGTCAGAGAATCGATCGTCTCACATCCCTTCAGCCCTTTATAAAGCCCACGGAAAAGCTGAGATACGATAACGCCTGAATTGCCTCTGGCACCGCGAAGAGCACCGGAAGACAGCGCTTTTGCAATATCAGAAACCGAGTCCGAAGATACTGCCATCACTTCCTTGACTGCGGAAGTAACTGTAAGAGACATATTGGTACCGGTATCCCCATCGGGAACCGGAAAAACATTCATTTCATCGACCAGTTTTTTCTGTACTTCCAGACGATTGGCACCGGCAACCAGCATCTGGCGGAATTTTAATCCGTTGATTGTACTCAATTCATTCACCCTCCGTCAAGCCTTTTCCTGTTCTGTACGGATTCCTTCCACAAACACACTGACACTGGAGACATCGATCCCCAAAAGGTCTTTGACAGAGTATTTCACGTTGCTGATCAGATTCTCGGCAATCGCTGATATATTGGTACCGTATTCTACAATAATATGAAACTCGATCGAGGTATGGTCATCTTCTGCGGTGACTTTGATTCCTTTTGTCAGGCTTTCCCCCAGAAGCAGCTGGACGATTCCGTCCTTGTAGCTGACAGAAGCCATCCCGACAACGCCGTAGCATTCGAGTGCTGCCATACCGGCAGTCCGGGCCAGCACTTCGTTATCAATATAAACCTGACCGTACTTGGTCCTGTAACTAGCTGCCATTTTCACTACCTCCGTTTTCTATAAAATAAACCAGACGCCGTCTAAGCCGTTTAGCTTTGGCATCTGGTTTTCCATCTACAATCAGACAGTGATCCTATAACGGCACAGCATCAGGCACGGGAAACTTTTCCGGATCTCAGACATCTGGAACAGACGTGCAGAGTTTTCGGCGTACCGTCAACGATCGCTTTGACAGTGCGGATATTGGGTCTCCAAGCCTTATTGGATCTTCTATGGGAATGGCTCACTTGATTACCAAAGAGCAGACCCTTCTGACAGATATCACATTTCGCCATGATAAAAAACCTCCTTCAGACATAACACGAATATTTTATCAGAAACCGATTCTGAATGCAAGCATTATTTTTATTTGTTTTGAAGTTCTCTTAGTTTCTTATGAATTTCATGAAGATTCCGTGCAGTTTTGTCCGGATCGCCAGCTTTAAAAACAGCTGATCCCATGACCAGATAGTCCGCTTCCATCAACCGATAGAGATTATCGATCTTGACGCCTCCATCCAGTTCGATCAGGATATCTTTTCCGGCCTTTCGGAAAAGTTCTCTCGTCTCCCCGATCTTGGGAAGAACTTCTTCCATCAGACCTTGTCCTCCGAAACCCGGCTCTACAGTCATCAGAAGAACCAGATCGATCATCTCCTCCATGCCTTCAAGAACAGAAACCGGCGTAGCAGGTTTAATGGAAACTCCAACCAGAATGTCAGGAGCCAAAGAACGGATCTTTTCGATCGTTCCCTTAAGATCACGGCAGGCTTCCTGGTGAATCGTCAGAATATCTCCTTTCAGGGGACCTGCTGCATCTAGAAAAGCAGGAATCAAGGGAAGAGGTTCTTCTACCATCAGATGAATATCCAGCGGAATCCTGATGGTCTTTCTAAGCGCTTTTACCATGGATGGTCCAAAAGTCAGATTCGGGACAAAATGTCCATCCATCACATCGACGTGTAGGATACTGGCTCCTGCACCAACTGCGTTTTCCGCTTCCGCCCGCATATTTCCGAAATCACAGGAAAGAATCGAAGGAGCGATCGTTACATTTCTCATCACTGTTTCCTTTCATCAGACAGATCTTCCAGAAGTTCCAGATAATTTCGATATCGTACTCTGGAGATAATTCCATCTGTCACTGCTTTTCGTATCGCACAGTCATCTTCCCTTCGATGCCGGCAATTGGTAAATCGGCACTGTCCCAGGAACGGACGAAATTCCGGATAGGCGGCAGGTAAAGTTTCTTCTGTCAGTTTCTGCATATAGAAAGAAGAAAAACCAGGTGTATCGCCGATCAGTCCGGGCTTATCTCCTTCCAGGATCGGAAGAAGCCTGGCATGCCTTGTTGTGTTCTTCCCACGGGCTATCTTCTCGCTGAGAATGCCTGTTTCCTGATCTGAACCGATCAGAAGATTGATCAGAGAAGATTTTCCAACACCCGAAGGCCCTGCAAAGATGGTCAGTTTACCCGAAAGGAAAGGCAGCAGCTTGGCCTTTGTTCTCATGCATTCGTCCGGATCAACTGTACTGATCAGGAACACCTGGTATCCGGCCTCCTCGTAGGATCGAAGGATCGACTGGATTCTGAGTCTGTCCTTTTCTTCCAGAAGATCAGCTTTATTAAATGCGATCAGACAGGGAATCTTTCTTGCATCACATTCGATCAGGAAACGATCCAGCAGTTTAAAATGCGGATCCGGATATCTGGCAGCAAAAACCACCAGCATCTGATCGATATTCGCTGCTGCCGGTCGAATGCTTTCGTTTTTCCGATCCAGTATCCTGTCAAAATATCCGTCTTCTGTCGCATCCCATGAGACGGTCACAAGATCTCCGAGAAGCGGAGTGATCTTCTGTTTGCGAAACAGTCCTCTGGCTTTGAGCCGAAGGATACTGCCGTCCTCCAGCAGAACATCATAGTTGCCGCCGATTCCCGCAACGATCCGTCCGATCCGCTCATCCATTGATTTCTTCACTCATAATCAGATTATCATTCAGATAGACTTCCACTTTGGTGGTGCCGGCAGGATAATTCACCTTGATCGAACCGCCAAGACTGCTGAAAGTCGAGTAGCTCACTGTATTTTCATAGATCTTGGATGCATTTCCATCTGCATCATAAGCTACGACCATAAGTTTCCCGTTCTCTTCCGCTTTCGAGAACGGCTGCGAAATCGTTACGGTACCCGAAGCACCTGTTTTTTCCGAAGTCTCCTGAGGTCCCTTGCTGATCGTAATATCGATGCTGGTACCCTTGGCTACTTCCATGCCTTCTTCTGTTCCCTGTCCAATGACTTTGCCTTCCTGAACAGAATTGCTGTAATCTTCGCTGACGAGACCAAGCACCAGACCTTCTTCCGTCAGACGAGCCTGTGCTTCATCCTTAGTCATACCGAACAGGTCCGGTACTTTGGACAAAGTCTGCACAGGACCAAGGCTCACGTACAGCGTGATCGTATCACCAGGACGTACCATGGTTCCGTCTTCCGGATCCTGAGCCATGACAACACCCGTCTCATAATGATCATCATTGGTTGTCTGGACATTGGTATAGAGGCCCATGTCTGCTGCTTCATCATTGGCAGTCTCAAACCGGCTTCCGACAAAACTGGGCAGTTCAAAACGATCATCCGGTACTTCTTCGGTATCCTCCTGATTTTCCTCTTCACTCTCTTCATCCTGAGCCCAGTTTTCGGGAGCAGAAGTATTCTCATCGATTACGATTTCCTGAACACTGGATTCTGAAGGTGCAGCGCTGGAATTTAATCTGTCCAGTACCAGCTTCAGAAGGAAGATCAGCGCAAGAAGAATCAGAAGGGCCAGAACGGCCAGCGTAATGATCGTATTTCTGCGGCGTCTG
>JAEEGL011598890.1_pt1 | contig 28627 bp, 27 predicted proteins | sample 9134231 | NCBI WGS metagenome assembly JAEEGL01 (sample SAMN16246548, study PRJNA631951) | gut metagenome | biome: gut microbiome; feature: rumen; material: fiber-attached | host: Bos | place: Iran: Karaj | collected 2018-10 | reverse complement strand
GGCAACATCAATGTCGCTTGGTCCGGCATTCCCGTCGCCTGCATTTGGCACATGCAATATGGTGCCCAATATGCCCAAACCATGTGTATGTATGATCACCAAATGGGATAACCCATTTAATGATATATATATCAACCGAATAGCTCATCCGCTGACCAAGAACAGCAAGGGGACATGCGCGTTGGGATGTCCAATGTGCATCTCATTCCAGACGACGGGACAGATCCCCATTCCATCCATGCCACCAGTGGATGTGCCGGAAGCCGCAGCACACCAGTCGGACATGAATCCGATGGCGACGAACGAGGAACCGACAGATGAGGATAAGAACCCAATTGTAAAAGAGACTCATTTTGTTGATTTTGTTGGTAGTTTGATTGGTTCAATTCCAGAAAATGGTATTATTTCATTAATGGCAGAAACAGAAGATGCAGATCCAGGTCAGAACGTGACATTTACAGTTTCGAATGAAACAAGTGGAGGAAGTATCACAGTTAATGGTGTTGTAGGTTCTGATGGAAGAGCTTACGCTTATGGTGTGGATGTCAACTCTCTTCTAAAGAGAGATAAGGCAGAAGACCTAGTGGTAAAGGCAAAAATATAAAATCATATGGATAGAATAACAAGTCAGAAACCAACAATATACAAACGTGATTTCACTTATGAGCAAACTAGTTTTTCTAAAAAGAAAAATAATGAGTATGTAAAGAAATGGACAGATAAAGATGGGGCGGAAGTGGATAATCCTAAAAGCTGCAACAATCTTGTCTTGCACTATAATGAAAAATTTGTTCCGCAAAATCCTAAAGTTAATCCTCCAAAACCTGTAAGGAACGAAGGAAAAACAGATTTGATGCCATGGTATGGAGAAAACGGTATCGTGGAGTATTATCAAAACAAAGGCAAAATAAAAGACATCAATCCTCCTGTGAAAGATGGGAAATGGGATGGCTCTATTCCATTTAATAAGGATGGTGTACCTGATTTGGAATTCCTTTCAAGAGGTACCGTGACTATTGGTATTAAAGTGTATGGTAAAAATATACTTAATGGAAAGGGAAAAAGTGGGAAACAGAAAGATGGTAGGGATAAAAATTTCTTGGAAGCCAATAAGGCTCTAGCAGAAATACGAACCCCAAAATGTTCAGCAGATGATGTTTCTAAGTGGATGAACGATAATGGTTACACATGGCATGAGATGGATGAGAATGGAACAATGCAGAAAGTCCCGTCTGCAGTCCATGGCGCAGTTTACCATTATGGAGGAGTCGATCTATTTAAGAAATTAAATGATGATGATAAACTTGCTGACTTTGGATTCTCAGAGGATTCTAATGAAATGACACCTCCTAAGAAAGGAAATGATAAACGAAATAAAAAATAATAATATGGATAAACTAAACGACCCTGTATTCGGAGATTTGGAATACAATAAAGAAGAAGGCTATTGGACAAAGAAAATAGATTTTACTCTTTTCGGATTTGAAAAGCAAATTGACCTTATGGTCAAATGCTCAGAAGAAGAGGATATTACTGATGTTCAGCGTAAAGCATATAAGTCATATTTTGATAGTTTTCAAAAATTAGAAAACGAATTCCCTGCTGTTCAATTTGTTTATTATAAGGACCACTATGAAGAAATTAATAGAATATGGCCTGTAGATGAAGAGTTGAAGCTTGAGAATGTTAATGAGGATGCTTCGTTGGATACTTTCGTTTGTAAGTCTTTGTATATTGACCGAAATGGCAATTACGGATGGCTTGCGGAGTTTATATGGGATAGGTATCCGATCACTGTTGTCCTCTCTGGTGACAAGATCCGTATTTATAAAGATTGGGAATTATTGGTGACAGACTATGACATAGTCAATGATGAGGTTTTTGGAGAGATGGTATATGACTATGGTTGGAGAAAATCTGTCAAGATGGATATTAATGGATTAAAGGAATTTTGGGTTGAAATTGTGGCTGGTGCTTATCCGGGCAAGGGAATCACTCCAGAACAGAGAAAAAACTATCTGGAGTATAAGGAGAAAGAGGAGGATTTCTTTGATGAGATTCCCAATGCGTTGATGACCTATTATCTCGAGAATTATGACGAGATAGCATCGTGGTATGACATGCCAACCAAGTATAATAAACAAAATATAACGATGGATTCTCTGATGGAACTTATTGAGTTTCATAGTGTCTATTTCAATAGAGATGGTAAAAGATATGGTTGGCTTTGTGGTTGTGAATGGGATGATGTCCATGGCTTAGCAATTATCCTTTCCGGAGATGAGATAGAATTCGGATGGGACGAAGATTTGTTCAACTGAAATTTACCCATATAGTAAGAAAAGCTATCAGATATATGGATGATGGCTTCTCATAATATCTTGATATTTCAGACTCGCAAAAAAAGAATGTGGTCCGAGACAATGTTGTGAGCATTCTGACGTTTACAGATCTCTTTATCACCAGAAAGGATCGTATCGCATGGTTTTGCGAGAGTTCCACCGAAGAAGAATACGGTCTGACCGATGGCAAAATCAAATTGATACCTCAGTCGGAATTTATTTATGAGGCTTGAACCACAGCGTCGTGTAATTGCGTCGCAAGGGAAAATAACCGAAAAAGAGATTCCTTATGTGAAAATGTATGTTCCCATAGGGATTCTTTTTGATAGGGAATGGATTCTGATTACAAGACATTTTCTTAAAAAGCGTTCTTTGAAAATATGAGTATGTGAAGTTCGTTTTGATGACAAGACGATTGACGAATTGCACATTGATGATATATCAACCGAATAGCCCATCCTCTGTCCAAGAACAGCAAGGGGACATGTGCGTTGGAATGTCTGATGTGCAAACTAAAGATGCAAATGACGTTAGAAATAAACGAATTTCTGAGAATAAAAAAGTGTACCCGATTCCCAAAGAAGTACAAGATGAAAACGGAAATTGGAATGGAGGTATTCCATTTAATGAGGGAAAACCTGATTTTTCATTTCTTTCAAGAGGAACGGTCAAAATCTCTCCATTCACAGAAAAAAGATATCAAAATTTCAAAAGAGCACGAATCGCGTATTGCGAACAAAGAACACCTCCAGTTTCTCAAACTAAAGTGAGAAATTGGATGAAAAAAAATGGTTATACTTGGCACGAAGTTGATGAGACTGGACGAATGGAAAAGGTTCCTTCAATTATTCATGGAAACATTTGTCATTTTGGTGGAATAAGTATGGCTAAACAGAGTACATCGAACAGATCTAGTAAAGGTTTTAATTGTAAATAACAATGAGAAAAGTTTGCGACTCAGTATTTGGGGATTTAGAATACAATGAAAAAGAAGGATTCTGGACAAGAAAAGTTTATATAAACATTTGGGGGGTATCAAATTATGAGATGGATCTCTTGGTTAAAAGTAAAAAAAACGAAGAAATAACACAGTCTCAACGTGATGCCTATAAAGTTTATTTGTCAAAATTAGATATAATAGCATCTGAAATACCTCTGTTGATGTTATCTTATTATAAAGATCATTATGAGGATATTGAAAGAAAATGGCAGTTGGATGATGACTTAAAAAAAGAAGTTGTTGACAAAGATGTTTTGTTGAATGGCTTTGATTTAAAGACAATATTTATTGACCGTAACGGCAATTATGGATGGCTGGTAGAATTTATTTGGGATGATTATCCTATTTCCGTTATTCTGTCTGATGAAAATATCAGAATTTATGAAGGTTGGGATGTGTTAAAGGAGAACTACACTAAAATCACTGATGACGCTTTCGGTGAAATGGTCTATGACTGTTCATGGCAGAAGTCTGTGAAAATGGATTTATATGGCGTTGCAGGAAGATGGATTAATGTTGTTGCCAGTGCTGATCCAGGAAAGGAAATCAATGAAACTCAAAGAAAAGCTTATTTAGAATATTTAGAAAAAGAAGAAGACTTCTTGGATGATATTCCCGACGCAATGATTACATATTATCTGCAAAATTACGAGGATATTGAGGAATGGAACAATATCCCTCAAAAGTATAACAAGCAGAATATTAACATGTATTCAGTGATGGAACTCATTAAATTCAAAGAATTATATTTTGATGAAGACGGCAGATATGGTTGGCTTTGCGATTGTCCATGGGATTCGTCTGGTCTTGCGATTATTTTGTCAGGAGAAGAGATTGAGGTGACCGTTCAGGATGAATTGATAGTATGATTTGTCTTGATTTTCGACGCTTGGTCAGTCTTCCTTGGGTTGCTGCTAGAATTCACAAGCTTGTATATATCATCATCAGACGGTCTTATCGGTTGGCTTTGTGAGAGTTTGACTACTGATGATGGACTGGCTTTTGAGTTCACAAATGGCAAGATCAAACTGATACCTCAGTCGGAAATTATTTAAGAGGCTTGATCCACAGCGTCGAGGAATTGCGTCGCAAGGAAAAATAATCGAAGCAAGAGATTCCCTATGGAAAAATGTATGTTCCCATAGGGATTCTTTTTGATAGGGAATGGATTCTGATTACAAGACATTTTCTTAAAGAGCGTTCTTTGAAAATATGAGTATGTGAAGTTCGTTTTGATGACAAGACGATTGACGAATTGCACATTGATGATATATCAACCGAATAGCCCATCCTCTGACCAAGAACAGCAAGGGGACATGCGCGTTGGAATGCCCTATGTGTATCTCGTTCCAGACGACGGGACAGATTCCTATTCCATCCATGCCACCGGTGGATGTGCCTGGGGCCGCAGCACACCAGTCGGACATGAATCCGATGGCGACGAATGAGGAGGAGCCAGAGGAAGAGGTCACTCCAATCATCAAAAGTTTGGAGTTTTGGGACTCTAATGGATGCCTGGTAGATGAGGTGCCAGAGAATGGCATTGTGACATTGGTGGCGGAGACGGAAGGCCATGATGTGGGAGATACTATTACATTTACGGTGGAAGGAGCAGGAACCTTTACTGCATGTGTTGAAGCTGATGGTAGGGCGTATGCTCGTAATTGTGATCTGAGTTTGTTGAACGAAGCGGAAGGAGGGGAGGAATTATGACAGATACGTCGTCAGTAAACGCTTCGGGAAAAAAAGGGTCCAAAAGGGATGCTTCACTGCCATCATCTGCTGCAGGAAGAATCATACTTCCTAAAAGTAATGGTAAGTGGGAAGATGAAACCAAAAGAGGCGAATGTATGTGGTATCCAGGTTTGCCTGATGATACAAATCAAGAATTAAAACCCAAAAAAAGTAATCCTCAAGGGTTGACATGGAGAGAAATCAAAGAAAAATATGGTTTCAAAGGAGTCGAATTCAAAAAAAAGAACCTGACTTTCGCCCTTTTTCCAGAGGTCATGTGGTCTTTGAACAAGGTCAATACACATCAAAAAGAAATAATAATTTCAGTATGGCTGACGCGATGTTGGCTGCTCAGCTTACTGAAAGTAAAAACAGAGAAGTGACACCTATGGAAGTTGCAAAATGGCGAGAAGATAATGGCTATACTTGGCATGAAGAAAGAAACTGTCAAGACTTGCAAAAGATTCCTTCCATTCTCAATAACAACATTCCTCATTCGGGAGGAATAGCAGCGAAGAAAGCAAAAGAAAAACGTAGTAGTGATATTTAATAAAAAATGAAAAAAAATAATGATTTGGTCTTTGGTCAATTAGAGTACCAAAATGACGAATGGGTTAAGACTGTAGACATCTCCTTGTTTGGTCGACAAAAACAAATGGATATTAGAGTCAAGGATGATAACAAGGAGGGAATTTTGGATGCCCAAAGAGATGCATATCTTACGTATGAAAAAAATGTATCTAATTATAAGAAGACAGTTCCTCTTACTTTATTGGAGTATTTTCTTGATCATTTTGAAGAAATAGATAAAGTTGTAGAACTTTCAGAAGATGCCCAAAAGGATACAATCAAAGCAGAACGAATTTTTAGAATGTTTATGATTATGTCGTTATATTTTGATAGAAAAGGAAATTTTGGGTGGATATGTAGATTTAGTTGGGAGGATAATGGGCTTGCTATTCTTCTATCCGAAGATACCCCTCGTGTTCTTACTCCATCCCAATTATATGATTATCGCAAGATAGACGATCCAGTTTTCGGAGAGATGATATATGACGCAGGATGGGAGAAGAGAGAAAAGAAGTTGTTGTATGGAAAAGAGAAATTGATAAGCATAGCGACTTGTGATTATGGGAATGGCATAACAGATGTGCATAGAGCGTCTTATAAAAAGTATCAGGAGAACGAATCAAGGTTTTTGGAGGAAATACCTCTTGCACTGCTTGAATACTATTTATCTATGTATGATGAAATAAAAGAGTATTGGAGAGTTCCTCGCCAATACACAAAAAAGAATGTGACAAAAGAGAATATCATGGATTTGATCGATTTTAAGACTCTTTATTTCAGGTATAATGGTATGTTCGCATGGTTGTGTGAATGTCCATGGGAGGAAGAATGTGGTCTGGCTTTTGTGCTTTCTGAAGACAAGATAAGAGTAGTCTTGCAGACAGATATTTTGTAGCCGTATATATTTCTGATGGCAAGATCAAACTGATACCTCAGTCGAAATTATTTAAGAGGCTTGAACCACAGCGTTGTGTAATTGCGTCGCAAGGGGAAATAATCGAAGCAAGAGAGTCCTTATGGGAAAATGTATGTTCCCATAGGGATTCTTTTTGATAGGGAATGAATTGATTTGAATAAACACTTAAATTCATGATATGAATCATAACATTATAGATGTGATAAATTTGTTAGGAAAATCTAGCAAGTTGTATTCAATCGGCAAAGTCGAGCCTTCAAAAATTGAGGAGGCATCTAAGATGTTGGATGTTGATTTTGCTGAAGAATTTACGGAATATACTCAAGAATATGGTGCAATTTCGGTTGCTGGAATTGAGTTATGTGGAGTTGTGAATTCTAAAAATCTATCAACGGTTGTTCGAACACAAGAAATGCGTGAACTGTTTTCAGATTTTCCGATGGATTGTTATGTGATAGAATCGGTCGGAATAGACAACGCAGTAATGGTTCAGAAGCCGGACGGAAAGATTTATCAGTTTTTGCATGAACATGATTTGTTGTTTGCCGCGAATTCATTAAGCGAATATCTGCTCAATGGCGGTGATTTCCGAAAAGAAAGAATCGACTATTGGAAGGCAAGATCAAATTAGTCCACCTTTTGATCAATGATAGCAAGAAACTGCTGTATCTTGTTTAGAGCACTAAAGTTGAATAAAAAACTTTCAAAAATCAAAAAAGAACAAGAGCCATATATTTTTGTATCTTGCAATAATTTTTAATCGATTAAACAGATGATATTAAAAAAAGTAAGATGTTAAATTTTATTATAATTGTTTCGGTCGTAATCCTATATTTTCTCTCTTTGATAAACACTCCTGAATCACTTGGCGTGAATGTATTTATTTCTATAGGCTTAATCATAGTGTCTACGTTGCTATATTTCAAATGGATGCCGTTGGTGGAAAATGCGAATCCGTGTGTCCCTGGTAATGTTGTCAATTTTTTGAAAATTATGGCGTTTGTCGTTCTTCAATTGTGGACTATTCGTTGTGCGACGAAATGTACTCCCATGGCAGGAGCCTTGTTGCTAGGACTAAGTGTTTATCTTTGGATAAATGCTCTCCCCATATTCATTGATGCTGTGGACAATGGCATCTCGTCTGGTCTTCGCTTCTATTTGAAGCTATTTATGGCGATTGGTTCGGCGGTAGTCTACTTCCTTTATTTTTGGTTGAAATCCATTAATTTTCACGACAGACCATTCTCTGACTATGAAATATGGTTTGCTGTGACCGTACTCGTATTTGTATTGGGATATATGAGCGACAGAGCTTTTTCACAACTTTTTTATTCAATAGGATTGATAGTTTTGGCTTGTACACTGAGCTTCGATTCGAAATGGGTTCCGATGGCAGACCGTGCCGCGGATGAACTCCTTTGTAAACTGATATTTAGCATTATTGTACAATTGGTGGCTGTCTATTGGGTTTCAAGGAATTATCCGCTATTGGGAGCATTTGTTTTTGGCTTGAGTCTGTGTGGATGGATGAATGTTGCACCTGTTGAACATGTAGATTCAGATCCTGCGGGTGCAGGCATGGCAAGTGGCTTTCGAATAATTGTCCACATTATCCTTTCCTCTCTCTTTTCTGTTGTTTACTTGTTTCTGCTGAAGTATGTCAAGTCTAATGTGGTTCCGCTCATTTGTACGGCTCTGCTAGGTATCTATAGTATCTATGTTTTGCGTGCGGATATCGGTATATGTCGTAGTAGAGATGCGAAATATGAGGCTGAACGCCAAATGTCGAAAGAAAGCAACGTCCTTATGCATAATAAAAAGCAAAAACATAAATCATCGAAGTCAACGTATTATACATCAAGGAAAAATAATGACAACTCCAATATATAAATATGCAGGAAGATTGTGATTCCAGTGTTGATTTAAATTCATGATATGAATCAGAACATTCTAGATGTGATAAATTCGTTAGGCGAAACTGACAAGTTGTATTTTGTCGGTGAAGTAGATTTATCAGAAATAGCACAAGCAGCTGAGGCTTTGAACGTTGAATTCGCTAAGGATTTTGTAGAATATACACATAAGTTTGGTGCAATATCTGTAGATGATATGGAAATATGTGGAATTATAGACGATGCACCATATTTGTCAACTGTAGATCGAACATTAGATATGCGTGAGCTATTTTCAGATTTTCCAATGGATTGTTATGTTATAGAGTCTGTTGGAATAGACAACGCTGTGATGGTTCAGAAGTCAGACGTAAAAATCTATCAGTTCTTGCATGGACATGACTTGTTGTTTGCCGCAGATTCATTAAGTGAATACCTTCTCAATGGAGGCGATTTCCGTAAGGAGCGTGTCGAATATTGGAAGGCAAGATCAAATAATAGTCTATAAATAAAGCGGTCATCGTTCGTATAGATGAGGATGGAACAGAGACTATTGTTGGGTATAAAACAACAATAACTAATGATGATGGAGAAGAATTTGATCAATTTGTTTATGTAAATGAAAAAGGAGAACTTATAAAACCGAAGATATGAATAGATTTAGAAATTCGATAAATCCTGTTGTTCGGATAGAAAACAGAATGTTTTATTATTCTGTACGAAACAATATAATACGAGGTAATTATCTAGATTTGTCGTCTCTTGGATTCAAAAATATAGGTAAGTATTTCGAACGTCAAATAAAAGAGACTGAGATAGATTCTGCCTATAGAGTGAAATGTAATTATGGAATTTATAAGGGTTTCCAAGTGAGAGTGGCGGATTACAAAGAGAAGGAGGGAGAAATCTTTGTGATGTTTGACAATGATTCTGAAGGAGAAGCGGCAGACATAAAACCACGGATCGACTACAATGACAAATGCATGCGATATTATGAGGCTTATGTCCCAGAATCAGAAGTGACGGATGTTTATGAAGTACGTGAAGCTGTTGAAGGGTTTCCATTCGTCTCTCCTAAAATAGTTTACCACAAGAAAGACGGAGTATGGCTTCCTTGGCATGAGTATGGCACTCCGTTGAAAGATGGTGAGTGGATATGATGTTGTATTTTTTTTGAGATCATATATGATGCTGTAAATACATTTGAATTCATTTCTTGATTTTGTCATATTTTTTTTTCAAAAAAACTCTTTTGTGTGACAATTAATTTATATGTTTATAGTCCTATATGATGTTTTTTTCAAAATAATTGTATAGGATGTGAAAAAAATATATAAATGATTTAATTAAAAAAGAAAGAAAATGATGGATATGATGAAGTTTAATGCTTTGATTTTTAATACAATACTTGAAGAGGATGTCTGTGGAGATAGTATACCTCAATTAGCCTTTGATTTGATAGATTTTGTGCCTAATAAGATTGCTGAGGTGTTCGGCTCTGACATTAGTGAATTTCAGGATTACCTTGAATATAGCGACTTCAGAGATGAAATATTAAAAGAATGTAAAACATTTTATGAGTGGGCTGAATTCTTTGATGATTATGACAGAAAGCTTATTTATAGAGAGGCTAAAAGACTATATGATGAAAACAAGAAATTAAAAGATGAAATCCTATCGTTGAAATCAAAATAGACAGATTTTGACGTATTTTATTTATCTGCCAACTGACAAAAATATGGAACAATTTATCAAGCCTCCTGTAGAAGTGCGCTATTCGGAAGAACTCAGTGCCCTTGAAAATAATGACAAAGCAAGAAGACCTGCCAACTGGAGACTCTCTCCATCTGCGGTGAGAACATTCATATTGGGTGGTGATGTCGATACTCCTGATGGAAAAGTGAAAATCAAACGTAAGTTCTATGGTAACGACGCTCTTGTCGAGAGAGCGATCATAACTCTTGCTGGAAACCGTGGACTTATGCTGGTGGGTGAACCGGGCACCGCTAAGACAATGCTCTCCGAACTTTTGTCTGCCGCATGTTGTGGCGTATCAACCAATACTGTCCAGGGAACTGCCGGCACTACTGAGGATATGATAAAGTACAGTTGGAACTATGCATTGCTTCTGTCAAAGGGCCCATGTCGTGAGGCTATGGTACCGTCTCCTTTGCTTATAGGCATGGAAAAGGGCATTTTCACAAGATTTGAGGAGATTACCCGTACCCCGGCAGAGATACAGGACAGCTTGATCTCTGTCATGTCCGACCAGATAATGAATATACCGGAAATGGGAGATGATGGACTTGTCCTTGCCAAACCAGGCTTCAATATAATTGGTACTGCGAATACGCGTGACAAGGGTGTCAATGAGATGTCTGGAGCTTTGAAAAGACGTTTTAACTTCGAGACAGTAGAGCCAGTAAGGGATGTGAGACTTGAAAAGGAAATTATAATCCGAGAGGCTTCAGAACTTGCCAAGTCGGCAAATATCGAGTGTCCTGTGGATACGGATGTGGCTGAACTTCTTGCTGTGACATATCATGAGTTGCGTGAGGGTATGACTTCAGAGGGTACGGTGATTGAGCGTCCCAACGCTGTGATGAGTACCGCTGAGGCTGTGTCCGTGTATTATCAGGCTCTGTGTCATGCCTGGTATTATGGCAGTGGTCGTATAGAGCCTGCTGTTCTTACTGAGGGGCTTCTTGGCGCAGTGTGCAAGGAAAACAAGGACGATTTGGAAAAACTCAGAAGTTATTTCAAAACTGTGTCAAAAGAAAAAAGCAAGGCAGGTGATTTATGGAACGAATACATCAAGACAGCAAACCAGCTGAGATGATCGATTTTGACCTTTCAGCTCCTGTGCTGTTTTTCCCCGTTAGACATCACAGCCCTGTCTGCTCATATCATCTTACTCGCACGATAGATCTTTACCGTCCGGAAATCATTTTGATTGAAGGGCCTGAGAACGCATGCGATCTTATTCCTGTATTGACTGATGATAATACTGTATTACCGTCGGCAATATATTATTTTTATAAGGATAAGAAAAAACTGATCGACAGCGATGGTGGAAACTATCGTTGCTACTATCCTTTTTTGTATTCGTCTCCAGAATATAATGCGATGTGTGAGGCCAAAAGACTCGGAATTCCGTCTCGGTTCATCGATTTGCCATATTGCGAGATCCTGATCAATACAGCGGGTGGAAAGGGGTTGCGAAGATATGAAAAGCAGAATTATGCTGACGACGGTAGACTGACCATAGGTGATTATTATAAATACTTGTGCGAAAAAACTAATGTAAAGGATTTTGATGAGTTCTGGGAAAAGTATTTTGAGATTGCTGGACTGGAACTGACTCCCGAAAAATTTGTGCACAACATGTACACTTATTGCTCGCTCATACGTAGGGATGTGACAGAGGAAGAGCTTTCTGACGACGGTACTATTGTCAGAGAACAGTATATGGCGGCAAATATTCGGAAGTCTATGGACACATACAAACGTGTGCTTGTCGTGACTGGTGGTTTTCATACTCCAGGTCTGATAAAACTTCTGGAAGGAGATATTCCGACGGTGGGTTTACACAAAATCCCTGATGATTGCACAGGATCTTTTCCTGCCGCATATTCTTATGAAGCGGCGGATGCTTTGCACGGATATGCCTCAGGAATGAAATGGCCTTATTTTTACGATTGCATATACAAGAGCCTGAGGGACGGAAAAGATTTCAAAGGGGTATATGATGACGAAACACTAAATCTGTTGGTTAAAACCAGCAAGGAGGCGTCAAAAAAAGATATTCCAGTGTCGATTGCTGATGTCACCGCCGCAAAAATGTTGATGAGTGGTCTTGCCTCGCTTAGAGGTGTACGTGAGTGCGGAATGACTGAACTTATCGATGGCGTGACTGGAGCCATGATTAAAGGCGAGAAGACGATCTCTTCTGCGATGCCTCTTGATATACTGAACAAACTTGCGACAGGAGATAAAATAGGGCGTATAGGTGATAAAAACCATACTCCTCCATTGGTCGCGGATTTTGAAGAACATTGTCGTTTGTTCAGGCTTAAAACGAATGTCATTACAGCCCAGCATGTGGAATGTGCGCTGTTTTCTTCTGAAAAAGGTCTGCAACTCAGCAGATTCTTTCACAGACTCCGTTTCCTTGACACCGGTTTCTGCGAGAGAATAAAAGGTCCTGACCTTCATAACGAATGTGACTGCAGCAGAGTGCGTGAGGAGTGGAAATACCGCAGATCTCCAGCTGTAGACTCCACACTTATCGACCGTACTACTGATGGATTCACAATAGAGGATGCTTGTACAAATGTCGCTGTGAATATGTTCCGAAATGAACAACGTTGTGAAAATGCGGCTCATCTTGCGGTAGATTGTTTCCTTATGGGCATAAGCATAGATAACGAAAGCGATACTCTTCAGCGACTCGTCGTATCGGATGGAGATTTCTTTTCGGTAGGAAAGGCTCTTTCTTATTTTCGGACACTGTTGGAACTTAAGCGTCTGTATGAATATGAAGACGAAACGATTCTGCCACTGATGTCAAAATGCTTTGACAAGATTGTTATGCTTCTGCCAGCGATGGCATCTGTGCCGGATGAAAAGGCAGATGATCTTTGCTCGTTGATGAAACAGTTCTTTTCGTTGACGGAATGTATTCTTCCAGAACGAAGGGATTCGCTTATCGCTTCACTCAATCAACTAATTAAAGCAAACAACAGGAATCCTGCTGTATACGGTGCGGCAATGGGGCTCCTCTGTATTGGAGATCCGGCTCGACAGAAAGATGCTGAGGCGGCAATGTGCGGATACCTTAATGGAACAATCGCGGTAAAGAAACAGGGTGCTGATTATCTAAAGGGCCTTTTCTCTACTGCGAGAGACATCGTTTTTGCAGAGAATGATTTTCTTGTTATGACGGATGAACTCCTGACTTCGATGGACACCAACGATTTTATGGAGATTCTCCCGTCTCTAAGACTTGCATTCAGTTATTTCACGCCTCAGGAGATAAATGAAACGGCTGAGACTGTCGCTGGCCTGTATAACACAGATTCTGTTTCTTTGTTGTATGATGATATAACGGATGAGTCGCTGTGGAATTGCGGACGTGAGTTCGACAGTGAGATAATCAAAGAACTTATGAAAGGAGGATTCGAATATGCTTGATAAAGAACTTGCTCTAAACCGTTGGAGGCTAGTGCTCGGCAGTATGTCAGACAACAGTCTTTCTTTCAGTGGAAGTGAAAGAGAAATCCAGTCGTTTGAGGACATGGAGCAGTTGCTTGATTATCTTTATAGTCGTGCGCAGGGTGATGATGTCCGTGTGGATGAAACGTCCGGCCGAGGTGGTGGGCTTGGACCGTCACAGCTGACTGCGGTAAATTGGATAACAAAAGTAAGAGAACTATTTCCCAAGCAGACGGCTGAGGTGCTGGAACGTCAAGCTCTAGATGAGTTCAAAATGACTGAGCTGCTGACTGACAAGAAAGTGCTTGAGCAGATGAAACCAGATATGTCGCTGCTGAAAACAATACTTCAGCTTAAACATTTGATGAAGGGAGAAGTGCTCGAGACAGCAAAGAAGATCGCTCGTACTGTGGCTGAGGAACTGAGCAAGAAACTTTCTCAAAGTACAAGGCAGGCTTTGACTGGCCGACTTGACCGCAATGCCAGAAGCCCCATACATTCGGCACGTAATATTGATATCCGTAAGACTATAAGACGTAACCTGAAAAATTATGATATAGAAAACGAAACACTTGTGCTGAAGGATGTGTATTTCTCAAGCAGAGTGAAAAAATACAACAAGAAGACGGTAATAATTGCTGTCGACGAGAGTGGATCTATGCTTGATTCTGTGATATACAGTGCTGTCATGGCTCAGATAATATCGAAGTTGCCATTTGCAGAGGTCAAACTTATTATATTTGACACACAGGTTGTAGACCTGTCTGGTATGGTGGAGGATCCTGTGGAGGTTATGATGAGTGTTCAGCTTGGAGGCGGTACGGATATTGGAAAAGCCCTTTCTTATTGCGAGTCACTGATACAATCCCCTTCCAATACGTGTGTGTTGTGCGTGACAGATCTTTGTGAAGGTGGCATTCCGAAAATTCTTCTCAACACTGCTCAAAATATTATGACAAGTGGCGCGAAACTCAGTTTTCTTGCAGCTCTTGATGAATGTGCCAATCCTGCATACGACAGGAATATGGGTCAACGTCTCGCTGATATGGGAGCGTTTGTAGGTGCTTTGACACCTGATCAGTTGGGTGATTATATAGGTAGAATATTTAGTTGACGGAGGTGATGATATGATACAGAATGAAACACTTGCGGCCCAACTCTCTGCGGCAAACGAAGATACTCTGACTGCTCTTGCAAACAAGGGACTCTACAAACGTGCCTTGAAGGATATAGAAGGTCTTTCTGCTGAATATACTGAAGTGGATGACACGATACAGATTGCAGTTGGTGGTGAACAGTGTGTCATAAGGTTCCCGTTTGAAAAAAGTACATGTTCTTGTCCATCAAGGACGGTGTGCAGACATATACTTGGAGCGATATTGCTTCTGAAAAAGGATGTTCCGGAAGGTTTGGCGACGCCTCAAGTTGAGGCTCCTCAGGTTTCTGAGCCAAGCAAAGAATCTCGGGATTTGGAGACAGTTAAAGAATCTCCTAAGAAAAAGTCTTCTGAAAAATCAGTCGACGATGCTTTGACACCTGATGAAATATCTGAGATTAAGAATTGTGCCAAGCATAGTCTCTCGCTGCTCGGCACATTGTTTGCGAGAGGACTTGTTCGTGCGGACAGTTCTGTGGCTGATGCTCTAGAACTTGCGGCTGTCAGTGCCCACACCGCCAAAATGGCTGATGCAGAACGAAAACTTCGTGCGTTGTCTGGCAGACTATCAGACTGTATAAACCGTAGGGCTTCTTTCGATGCTAATGCCTTTACAAGGTCGATATGTTCATGTGTCTCGATGCTTGTTGAACTGGAAAGTGAAGATGTGTCATATGAAAAACTTGGTGTCTTCCGTGACACTTATGAATTGTATCCTGGGAATCTTGAATTGTTGCCGATCGGACATAAAGAAGTCGTGAGAGGAGAATATCAGGGTGGTGTATTTTATTTTTTGAATCTTGACGAGAGTGTACAGCCACGCTTTCTGATGTATTCTGACCTTCGTCCTACATTTTATTCCCAAGATCCACATAAAAGACAGACTCAAACTGTTATCTGGAGCTTGAATACATCTCTTGCAAACATGATGTATTCAAAACTTTTGTTGAAAAAAGCCAAACTTAGTGGAGAAAAGATTTCAGGTTCTTCTGAGACCGAGGTCGTCTTTACAAGCAAGGCTGAACTCAATTGTCCGCAGTTGAGAAGACTTGTGATAACCGACTTCCGTGAACTTGTAGATTCTGCCGAAACTCATAAGGATAAACTTTTCCTTATTCGCATTCACAAACTTGAAAACTACATTTTCGACAAACATACGCAGGTTTTTTCTATGGAAATCTCCGACCGTGATGGCAGAACTGTGACTGCAGAGGTGAAGTATTTTGCCGAGAATAAGGAGTTTGTCGAAAATATCGAAGAGATATGTGGCAGAATTAAAGATACTGTGAATGTGTGGACAATGCTTGTCTCTGCAAGAATTAAGAATGGTTGTGTCATGCTCTATCCGATAGAGTTTTACGATTTCATAGAAGACATGGACTTCCATAGTTTCTCACCGCCGTCTGAAGACACCGTCGTCGATCCTCAATATGCTCATGTGCTTTTGAATCTTTTGTCTGAAGTGGAAAATAGCGTTGTGAGGTGTGTCAGAAGCGGATTAAGTTCGACGGTGGAAAATCACACACCGCTTATTGAGAAGATCAAACGTTGTGGAATGTCGGGACTTGCAACGTTGGCAGAAAACTTTTTTTCGTCGGCTGACAATTATAGGAACAGCCTTGACCAAAAAACCGAGAAAATCCTTTCTTGTGCATCCAAACTCATGAAATATATTAATTTAGCGGAAAATAAACTGGGAAGAATCTCAGCTCTACATAATATGAACAATATAGAAGAGGAGGAATAATTATGCTTTACGAAAAAAAAACATCAGCGTTTGAGAATTTTATAAACGACTTTAGAGAACAATTGAAAGATGCGATTTCAGAGGAGGAACTCAATACCATATGCGAGTATCTTGATATAACTCAGCCGAGGAATAACGCTTTGCTGGGCAAAATCGAAAAGAAGTGTAGGGATACTTTTCATGTACATAGATATGATCTCAATACGATCGTTAAAAAGGAGATAATCAGGAAAGATAATACTGAACTCGCTGAAAGATTCATACTGGCTATTTATACGCTGTTCGGTTGTGAATGCTACGAACTTTTTGATAGTTTCGTAGATCACAGTAGTATGATAGAAAATTCTGAGAAGTATAAATCCCGAATTATAAAACCAATCTCGGATAATCTTGGTATAGATCCAGAGGTTTTATATTATGCGATGTGTTTTGACGATGCTTCCTACCGTCATATGCCTAAGACGACTAACACATCTGTTCTTAGAGGTGTATATGATCTTTATGACAGTCGATATTTATATAGGTTTATTTTTGTCAAAGCTAATCTTCTTTGTTATTTGTTGGAGCAGGAAGGTAAAAATCTTTCAGAGGATGGGAAATGGGCAGTTGTGGCTGCAGAAAAGCTTTGGAAAGAATATTATGACAGTGTTTTGAAGGAGTACGAAAATGCTGCCAATGACGATGAAAAAAAATCGTTTTCGAGACTATTGGCTTATTTGACTTGTGCATTGGGTGAGGCTGCTCCATATTCAAGCAAGGCATGTGAATATTTCAGGGAAGGATATAGTAGGGTCACTAAGTATGTTGTAGAATTTGCAATGAATGTTTCGAATCCATTTGTAAAGTTATTCAAATATATTGAAGGTAATGGAGTCGCAAATGAAACAGATAAAAACTCTTTGAATGTTCTGGATCAATTTGCAAAACTCTTCAAATCAAACAAAGCTGACGACTGTTTGGTTACTCCGGAATACATAAACGCTGTTGCCTGTCAAACTGAGTGCATGAACAATCTCTTAAATATTGATGTTATGCCGGATAGGGATGAGTGGATAGAACGACTTGCCAAAACTTATCCAGAGCAATTCAAGAAGGCTATCTCTTTGTCTGAAGATAAATCCGTAGTTAAATATATGTGCGAGACACTCCAGCGTGTTGATCCTAATTCAGCCTCTATTGCAGATGATTTTAGAGACAGAAGCCGTAAGGAGCTTGCGGAAGCCGTGAGAAAAAGTTTCTCCAAATCAATAAGCGGAAACCCTTATTGTAGGGAAGTTGCAAAATACATACTTGGAGAATCGACCCTTGAAGAGACCCGTCCTTTGACTAAGGGTGGATGGAATTTGAAAGTTGATGTCAAATGCAACTATTATAATACTTTCGGCATAATAGATGAATATCTTGCTCGTGCTATTACCATATTGTCTCTCTGTTCTTATGAAACTCCGTTGCGTAGACAGTTCAACATTGAAGATTTAACGGGCTTTTGTTTTGATAATCATATAAAAGAGACTTTTGATATCCTTCAAGGCTGTGGATTATCCTTTGGGGAGGCTGTAAATATTATCGGTCTTGTCTTTGATGAAAGATATTGCAGTATGGCTGATTTATTAAAAACTGTGGAAATTCTTTCTTCCCATCCAGACGAACTTATTGCGATGGATTTTTCTCAGCTTTCCGATGGAGCAAGGATATTAGCGGTAAATGCTATGGGTAACGACGCAGAAAAATTCAAGGCAAAACTCCTTTCTTGCGTCTATGATAGCTGCAAAGGAGTCCGAAATGAACTCGCGTCGGTACTGATTAAGCAAGATTGGCATGATGATATCGCAGCTTTGCTTAAGGATAAGAAAGCGTCAGTAAGAGAATTGGCATTGGTGATTATCGGCAGACAGGGTGCGAATGCGTATTCCAATGAGCTGAATGCTGCATTAGAAGTGGAGAAATCTGATAAGATCAGAACGTATATCGGTGTGCTTCTTGGTTCTGCTCCTTCCAATACAGGTGTCTCACAACTTGATATTGACAAGCAGGTTTCAAAACTTGCTAAAAGTGCAAAGAACAGCAAACTCAGCTTCCTGTTTAATGATACGCTTAGGACCGTTCATAAACTTGATGGTTCAGAAGCAATTGAAGAACCAATCGCTCTTGTTATGTGTTATGCAGGAATGACGGTTCCTGCAAGAAGTTCTCTGGCCGACAGTATCGCTGCAAATCTGAATCAGAAGGATCTGGAAGAGTTTTCCGCAGATATCTTCGCACGATGGTACGACAATGGAGCTCAGACAAAGTTTAAGCCTGCACTCTATTTCTGCGCTATCCATGGTGGTTTAAAGATGATCGATGAACTGATGCGTAACATCAAGGAGTGGTCTGAGTCAATGCGTGGAGCTATCGCGGCAGAAACCGTTTGGGCTTTGTCACTCAACGGCAGTAATGAGGCATTGATGAACGTTGATAATATGTCGAGAAAATTCAAGCACAAGAGGGTGCGTGCCGCTGCAGCGGAGGCTTTGGCTGCGGCAGCCGATACCTTAGGAATTACCACAGAAGAACTTGCGGATAGGATTGTGCCTGATTTAGGTTTTGACAGAAATCTATGCCGTGTGTTCGATTATGGAAAGAGACAGTTCAATGTGTATCTCAAGCCTTCACTTGAAATGGAGGTGTTCTCTGGAGACAAGCAGATAAAGACTCTTCCTAAGCCAGGAACTACCGACGACAAGGATACCGCTGAAGCAGCATACAACGAGTTCAAGGAAGTGAAAAAACAGCTTAAAAATGTTGTGGCAGCACAGCGTGCGAGACTTGAATATGTCCTTATGTGTGATCGCAAATGGACAAGTGAAAACTGGGAAAAATTGTTTGTCGGCAATGCCGTTATGCATTGTTTTGCGGTTGGATTGATTTGGGGTATTTACGATAACGGAGCACTTAAAGACACTTTCCGTTATATGGATGACGGAAGTTTCACCACCGCCGACGGAGATGAGTTCACATTGCCGAATGATGCTCAGATAGGTCTTGTCCATCCTCTTGAACTCACTGAAGAGCAAATCTCTGTTTGGAAAGAGCAACTTTCTGATTATGAACTTACTCAGCCTTTCGATCAGCTTGGAAGAACTGTGTTCAGACCAGATGATAAAGAGTTGCCATGCAACTGTCTCACACGTTTTGAGGATACCACAGTCAACAGCGTGGCAATGATAAACCAAATGACCAAGAATGGATGGTATAAGGGCGACGCTGAGGATGCAGGTGCTTTCTACTACTTTTATCGAGAAGATGTGAAGCACCGTTCTCTTAACGCTGACGGCACAACAACTTATGAAGGATGGGGTTCGCTTCTGGTTCATTCTGGAACGTCAACGGTTATCTATGATTATGAGGGTGAAGAGGTGACTCTTAAAGAAGTAGTATTTTTCAAAGCCGGTCATATTCCTAACTATTGTGGAGATCATGACGGTTGGGTGAAAATATCGGATGTGGATCCACGTTATTTCAGTGAAACAATGCTTCTTCTGTATTCTCTTGCTCCCCGTGAGAATGGGTAAAATAAATTAGGCCTCTTAAGATGACGTTGGGGCTTTATAGTTATTGATAGCGGACCAAACTGAATGTATTCCATTCAAATTGGTCCGCTATTGATGTTGTTTGTTAAGTTTGTTTCAAAAAATGTCGTTTCTCTTAACGTTTGTGATTATAATTCGTAATTTTGCAATGAATTGATGGTGGGTATTTATATAGACAATTTATGGATTTGATGAAAAAGACATGTTTGAATAGTTGTCTGTATGTCGCTGTAATCATTGTGTAATTAGAAGTCAAATCGGAAACAGAAGATATGAAAAAGAAAAAAATAAAAAGAAGAAACGAGGATAATCGCTTGCATGCTTATTATGAACAAGAATATTCGGAAAAAGAATTTTGTTTAGTTGACGTTACGCCACCTTTATATTGGCAAATCTTTTCTTTGCTATACTTATTGTCGGCAGGTGTTGGTATATGGTCATATTTCTCAGGTGATGATACCCTTTTTTGTTCAATGGCTTTGACTTGTGTGGTATTGTTGCCAGCTGGAATCATTGTAGACAAACTGTGTGCAAAATTGGGATTGTGGAAAAAAGTGAGTGTCGGTAAAATATCAAAACTAGGCAAACTGCTTTATGCACCAGCATTGTTGTTGCCTTTAGGCATCGTCGGATTTCCTCTTTACTATTTCTTGGATCTGACAATTCCTTTGTGTTTCTTGATCACAACGGCTTCGATTGTGGTTATTGTCTTATTTGTGGACACCTGTTTGAATCTCTATAAAGAACAGTTTGTGTCGTTTTTCCAACGTCTTTACCTGGCTTTATACTATATTCTCCTCAATTATATCTGGCATCCGATAAAAAATTTTATTCTTGTCCCTTTTTGGAAATACATCCTTAAGCCTTTGGGTCGTTTCATAGAATATTGTTATTCTAAATTTTGTGATGCTTTTGAATGGTTTGAAGACAATGTGTTGGACCCTATTAAGGACTTTTTCGAATGTGTGACACTTAAACTAGAACCTGTTTGGGATTTCTTCAAGAGAGTCGTCGAAAATATAAAAGATTGGATATCCGATTTTTTCGATTGGTTTGAAGATAAGATATGGAATCCATTTATAGATAAAGTTGTAGTTCCTTTTTTCAAAAAATTATTTGATTATGTGTTACATCCGTTGTATAAAGTGATGAAATGGATAATCGTAGAAGTGTTATACAAGTATTTCTTGAAATATATTTTTGCGGTTCTCGAGGCGATATTTGATTTCTCTGTTGGTTTTATTAAAGTAGTGTTTGGTTGGGTGTTGAATGATGCTAATGGAGTTGTCAACTATTTTATCACTATTCCACTGATAGTTATAGCTGTCATTGGATCCATTGTGTATTTCTTTTTCTATTGATGTTTCCGTTTTATTCTTTGTGATTAAAAACAAATTGTTTATGAATGTTTTTAGTGAAAGATATTGCGTGGCTTGTTTATTTGCATTATTTTTGCATTGTATTTGTTGTTGGACATGATTTAGGGAGATGAGTACGGTACAAAAATAGGGAAAAGGATATTGTTCCATAGAATATAGTAACGTATAAATCCCAAATAAATGAAAGTTTTATTATGGATATTAACTTATGTGATATCCTTGGTGATCAGCAGTACAATATAATTGGTTAGTGACATAGTATTAATTTTTATAAAATAGATTAGTGATGGTATCGTTTTATCGTTTTACGTTTATCGTATTTTGTGTTTTGTCTCTTTTTACGTCGTGTAAACCAGTCAATTCATTGACAATGATTATGAAGACTCCAGATGAGTATACGAAGAATTATTGTTGTGGAGAGGTGGCAGTGCCAAGATCGGCGGACCGAGGTAATCCATGGATTGTCTATTCTGACAGAGATTTGAATCCCACATATTTTATTCCAGGCGGAAAGGTTAAGCAGAAGATGGTCTCTTATTTTGAGCCTTTGGCTGTGATCAATGAGAAAGGGGATTATGTTGAGGTGGTCAGATATGAAAAGGGCGTTTTTGAAGGAAGACGTGTGAAAGACCCCAGCAAAGCAGAGTATCTGGGATGGATGCCCAAAACTAACCTTATTCTTTCGTCAAAAGCGATGACCGACGTCGCTACAGGATTGGTGATTAAGATGATAACTGCTATTGTAGACACTCTTCCGTTGACTCGTACGGAGAAATTTTTCACAGATGGAGCCGTGACACTGTATGGTGAACCGGAATTGCTTAATCCGATTGGCACGATCCCGTTTCAGAAACCTGTCTTTTTATCGAAAAGAAGTGAGGACAAAGACAAATGTCTGGTGATAGGAGTTGAGGATATAGTTTCAGAGAATACTTCCAGTATCACGTCAGGATGGGTCTCGTCATCCATGTTGCGACCATTAGGAGAGATGCTGTATTGTGACTTTTCCGATATGCCAATTAAGCGTATGACATTGTCTAATTCGGATGTGAAGTGTTCTATACCAAAGATGTCAGAATGTCATTATCTGACACCATATAAACTTCCTGATTTTGTTGGTGTCAACCCTGTTTATAGAATTGAGGAATTCTCGGACAATACCGTCGATATAAAGACGACAATGCCAGTCTCGGTTATCGACAACAATCACAATATGGTTTATAGTATTGATGGATCTCCTATTTCCAGAAACTGTTATGACAAAATGTCTGTCAAGCTGAAGAATGTCAATATTATGGTGGTCTTTTTAGGGCAGAAAGAGGTTGAATCAAAATTCAATCAATATGTTAATAGTCTTCAGCAGTTAGAAGCGATTGTTAATAGACATAGTAAGAATTTCCATTTCCGTTTAGGTTATTATGTTGGGTTTGATGCAGGAAATAATGAGTTTGCTCAAACTAAGCCGTGTGATAACATAAGATTGACACTTCAGAAGCTGGACAAGTATGCAGAAAAATCCGACCGTAAAGTTAAATTCACAAGTGATGCATGGTTGGCATTGCGTCAATCCATCAATCTTTTGTCTGACCATCAAGATGAACAGAATATTGTGATTGTGATAGGCGAGAATGGAAATCAGAAGGAATTGATTGATAATGCTCTGGTGAATAGTCTTGTGAACGCAAATTGTAGAATTATTGGTTGCCAGTTGTTTTCCAATGTTGGAAATTCATGTAATAATTTCGTGTTACAGGTGGAGGATATGATTTCTCGTTCTGCAGAGAAGTTGGGAATTGCCAAGAGAAAGATGTTGGTCCATTCCAAACAGGTCTGTTTTGACAACCGATACAAAGAGTTTTCAGAAAATGTTTATGGACTTGATTATCCGAAAAACAGTATGCAGCAGGGTTGGGTTGTTTTCCCAAAGAAAAAAGAGACGCTCTCTCCGGATTTGTTGATGTCAGTGACAGACTCTATGATAGGTATGATTGAATATGAGACAGAAAATATACTCAGCTATATCAATGAATCATTCAAAAAAACAGGAGTAAGTCGTACTTCTATAAATCCTGAATGGCTGAAACTTAATGGACTGCCTTCAAGTTATCAGTCTCTTTCAAATGAGTTTCAAACGCTTTCTCACAAAAATCCAGTTTCTAATTATCCTGCGCGTTTGAGAGTCGAATCTGCGAATCTTGCAAAAGGCAAATATATGCTTTTTGTGACAGATTCAGAATTGAACAGAATCCGTCACTTCATACGTGATTTGTTGAGTGTAAGAGTTGATTATATGAATGTGTCTTCAAACTCTCATAAGAAGGAAAAATTGCGTTCTTGCCCAGATATGAATAAAGAAAATCATATTGTGAAAGCAAAAATACAATATGAGTATCTGAATACGTCAAAAGTAAGAAAATCAATGTACAAAACATATTTACGATGGGCAAGAGATGAAAAGGTCTATCCAAAGAAAAAGTCAGAATTGAAAAAAATGACTCTTTCTAAAAATCAGCAGGAAGCTTTCTCTGTATTGTCATTCGACTCATTTCAGAACACTACAAATCTTAATTCGTTGAAACGTCGCAAAATGGTCTCTGATTCCCAATTGGATAAGTTTCAAGATTATCTGCTAGTAAAGCAGAAAGCATTGGAAGACGCTATAAATAATGATAATAAGTATGAGTTTAATGGACAAACCTATTATGCAATTGACGCGGATTTGTTACCTTGATGTTTTTTTATGAATGCTGATTTATAAATTGGGGATAATGCTTGATTCGGAATGTGTCAGTTTTACTAAAATGATTTATCTTTGTGAATTAAGAAGAGTGATGATTAGATAGGGAATTTTGAAATCCTTTTGCTGTGATGATTATTTAGAATCACGTTGCTGGTTAGAATTTTGTTAATCAAATGGATTTGATGAAGTCTACATTGCGAACTCCTAAGGAAACGGAATTATTATTGATCAGGAAACTGATGGAGGCGGGAGGGTTAAAAGAGATTGACCTTTCTCAATTAAAGGTTTCAGATATGGATGACGGAAAAATGGGAAGTGTCTTGTTGTTCGTGAATGGTAGGTTTGAAGAAAGACGAGCATCGAATTTTATCTCTGAATTTGAGTTCGATGATGAAGATGGAATCCCTGTATTGGTTAGTTTGTATTCTGACCCTTCTGGTGTGATTTCAGAATTGGATATCTGGAAGGTTAATTATCAGCCTTTGATTAGAATTCCTGACGATTTATGATGCGGTTGAAACAGCCAATTAAAAGTTATTACGGAATATTTATAAAATGAAATAAATATGATTTTTGAAATCCGCGGGGAAAAACTGGGATGTGAATTACAAAACTATGATAAGCGTAAAACGAGGTTTGTATTCATAGGTCCTGATTTGACAGATAAACATTCATTGCTCAAGATAATTTCTGATGAGTTAGGCTTTCCTGATTACTTTGGCTTTAATTGGGATGCATTAGATGAATGTTTACGAGATCTACATTGGTTGACAGAGAATTATGTTGTTTTTGTGATAAATGAAAAAAATAGGATTTTAAGTAAAGAACCAATAGGACAAAAGAATGTATTCTTTAGTTGTTTGAATGATGCTTCTGATTTTTGGGATAATATCAATGATGCGCTTGAATCTAGAGCCTTGCTTTCTGATTTAGTGTTTGATGTCTATTATGTTGAAGATTAGATGGGGGGTAATAAATAGAAGTTTTTCTATAATTGCAAAACGCCCCAACAATTACGAATTATGCATAGTGGATTACGAATTTTATTTAGAAATATTCTTCCTATATTGCAGTGGGGTAGAGCCTGTCATTTTTCTGAACATACGGTTGAAATGGTTCGGATAATTGAATCCAAGTTCCTGTGCGATCTCGTTCACAGGCATTTCCGTAGTGTCGAGCAGATACTTGGCTGTCTCCACCACTTTTTTGTGTATGTATTCTTGGGCAGACATGTTAAGCTCTTTCTTGACCAAGTCTCCGAAATAGTTTGGAGAAAGATTGAATTGTTGGGCACACCACGACACTTTGAGCTGACCTAATTGCTGTGCAGAACCGCTGGACAGATAGTTGTTGATCATCGTCTCCAGTTTTTTCTGGAATTTGTTGTCGCAACGCACTCTGTCTGCAAACTGACGTTCGAAGAATCGTTTGTAGTAGGATAGTAGTTGTCCGATGCCCAGACGTAGAAGGTGGCCAGTCAGGTAGTCTGGCTTAGTGATCAGTTCGGAGTATATATTAGAAAAACAGTTGAGGATGATGCCTCGCTCCGACTTGCTTAGTTCAAGTGCGTCATTCACGTCGTGGTTGAAATAGTCAAACATATAGAAGTCTCGACCTAATCCCGTCTTCTCAGTCAACTCTTCCCTGAACGCAAGAATCCATCCGCGTGGCTTTACATTGTAATTCAGATTCACCTGCACCACCTGACCTGGACGCAAAGTGAATAGTGTGCCAGGCTTGTAGTTGATGACTTCGCCAGACCTTATCAGTTCACCAAAATTGTTGTCCATCAGCACCACACAGTACATGTTGAAGTTGATGGGGTCAAACAGCGTCAGATCAGCACGTGAAAGGTCACCGACAGCTATATGCTGGTGTCTTGTTCCCTGATTGAAATAGTCGTTGAATTCATCTATGCTTTTTATGATCCCAGTCATTTTTAACCAATCTCCTTTAGTTTGTCCTTCACGAATTGAATCTTCTCTTCTGTCGGCATCGCATAGTCTATCCACTCGATGTGTATCCCTCTACGTTCCATGCCTCTGAACCATGTCATCTGTCGTTTTGCGAATTGATGGATTGCGATTTCCAGTGTGCTGACCATCTCGTCATAACTGATATTTCCGATCAGATAATTAGTTACAAACTTATATTCCAGACCATAGTAGATCAGATCTTCAGGAGCTATACCTCTGTCGAGCAAAGACTTTACCACAGCGATCATGCCTTCTTCAAGACGGGCTCTCAACCTGCGTGAAATCTTTTCACGTCTTGCCTCACGATCGATATCCACGCCAATGATGAGGCTTTGGAGTGGGGTGGTGGTTTTCTCCTTCACTTCGTCCGGATGCTCTGCATAGTATTGCTGTATTTCGATCGCACGGATGGCTCTTTTGGCAGTGTCGACATCGGTAGTGTTGTGGAGTGTCTTGTATTGTTTAAGGATTTCTGTCAGCTCTTCAAGACTTTTATCGCTCAAACTCTCTCTCAACTCTTTGTTTTCAGGCACTGGAAGCAGACAATATCCTTTCAACACAGACTCGATATAAAGACCTGTGCCGCCGCAGAGAATAGGCAGTTTTCCACGACTTTTGATGTCGTTGAACGCTGCATTGAAATCTCTCTGATATTCGTGGAGATTATATTTGTAGCCAGCCTCCTGGATGTCGATCAGATGATATGGGATGACGGTGCCGTCGATAGTGTAGTCCGACAAATCTTTGCCGGTTCCGATATCCATGTTGCGGTATATCTGACGGGAGTCGGCACTGATGATTTCAGTGTCGAGAGCCTTAGCCAAGTGTGCGGCGAATGTTGTTTTGCCAGACGCAGTAGGTCCAAGAATTGTGATTAGTTCTATCTTTTGCATGGCATGTATCCTATATTCCAACGGTTAAAATGTTTTGAAGTGTATGCTGCAAACATCGCTACAGCAGTCAGGTTGAGCATTGTACCGATGATGTAGAATGAAGAAATCTGCATATATTCGGTGATCGCTCCTCCACAGAAGATTCCGATTCCGGCTCCAATCTCCCATGATGTGAGGTATGTAGACGTTGCGCTTCCACGCTGGTCGTTTCGTCCGAGTGCTACAAACAAAGTGTTGTAGGCAGGAAAGATTGTGCCGTATCCGCATCCTTGGATCAACGCACTTGCGACGAATATGATTGATTTGCCGCTGATGTTGAGGAACGGTAGCGTCGCCAATAGGAAAAAGGCAAATGTCGCGATGGATGCTCCGATTATGATGACGCGATTGAGATAGCCCCTGTCTACCATTTTGCCAGAGAATATTCTGCTTGTAGCGATTCCGATAGCCATACAGCTGTAGAATGCTCCTGGGGTGATCCCGATCTCCGTCTCCTGTGCGTAGATATAGATGTAGTTCATCGTCACTGCGTATGTGATGGAGAGCAACAGCAGGTTTATTCCGGCAGGTATGCCTTTTATCAGGAAGAATCTGTCAAGAGAGATTGCTGGCCGCTCCACTGGCGGACGATACTTTGTGTGGATTTGTGATGCTGCCACAACAGCCAGAATGCTTAACGCGAATGCCACGCTGAAGATGGTGATATATCGCGTCTCCTCGGGAAGAGAATCATGCAACGACACGCCTGCGATCGGACCAAGTGCCATGGCAAAATTGTTTGACAAACCGAAATATCCCAATCCTTCGCCACGGTATTTGGATGGCACCACATCGATGACGATGGTGTTGGAACCTATCGTCGTCGCTCCGAATGACAATCCATGAAGAGCTCGCAGAATGACGAACATTCCGATTGTGGATGCGAAATTATAACTGAGAAAAACTGTGGCGAAAATAGCGAGCGCACCTACGAAAAACGGCTTTCTTGGAAACGTGTCGATGATATAAGCCGAGAAGGGACGTATTATCATTGCTGCGATCACATATACGGAAAGCACGAATCCCACTTCCGCACCGTTAGACTCGTATGTCTCTTTCAGGTATAGCGCAAGAATCGGGATGACGATGAAAAAACTAAAATTCAGCAGGAAGTTTGAAAGACAGCAGAATATATAGTTTTTGTTGAATAACTTTTCCTGATTGTCTGTCATTTATTATTTGATGAAAGCAAATGCCACAGCTGCAAGTACAAGCACGAACGCAACAACGTGGTTCCAATGCAAAGATTCGCCGTTGAAAAGCATGGTTGAGAATGCAGTGAACACAATTAATGAAATCGCCTCCTGTATGATTTTCAATTGCATTAGCGTGAATGGTCCACCTGTGATTTTGGATCCGATTCTGTTTGCAGGAATCATAAAGCAGTATTCGAAAAGAGCGATTCCCCAAGAAACGAGAATTATTACGTATAGAGGCCAATCCTGAGACGGTCTCAT
>JAEEGL011823017.1_pt1 | contig 28629 bp, 30 predicted proteins | sample 9134231 | NCBI WGS metagenome assembly JAEEGL01 (sample SAMN16246548, study PRJNA631951) | gut metagenome | biome: gut microbiome; feature: rumen; material: fiber-attached | host: Bos | place: Iran: Karaj | collected 2018-10 | reverse complement strand
TGCCTCTTGTTCAGCTTGTGTCTTTTGTGCCTCTTCTGCTCTTTTCTCTATCTTTTCCCCTAGCTTCTTTAACATGGCTTTTTCCTGAGCATCTAGTTGTTTTCATTCCTCTATTTTCTTATTTATCCTCTCTAATTCTGCTTTAGATTTCTCTGTTTCTTTAGTGATGGTCTCTCTTAGTGCTTTTCTTGTTAAGCTAACCAATGCTTTATCTACTCCAGCATCTAGTATAGCTCATCAGATTAAACCACCCCATCAGAATCCCAAAAATCAGAGTGCTTTTCAAAGATTACCAAACACACCCCTTGCTATTCAGGATATAAACCTACTTCATTTTCATGTTGTATAAGCGTTATATACGAACTTACTATCTCTTATAGCCTCTAACTGATCCTTGATTCATGGTAAATACTTTTCTAGGTTGTTTAAGTCTAGTCTATTACCAGCATTCAACATATTCTTTACTGTACTAACAGCGTTGTTTTTCACTCCTCAATTCTTATAGAACAATCTTCATTTTATCTCTCATATTTCCTTTAATACCTTCCTATACGCTTTATCTACTTCCTTCATTTCAGGGTTTTGCTCAACTATTACATCATCTATAGCATCTCTAATATCCCAAATAAGACCTATTCCATCATAAGTAGATGATAGTGTCCTTTTACCTCGTTTATCTGCCATTTTCCTTACCTTCCATACATCCATAGTTCAGTCTCAGATTTTTTGTATGTTCTCCAATAAGGTTTTTATCTGTGCTTGCTCAGCAGGTGTAGCCATATCTTCTATTGCCTCTGCTTGTGCTTGGAACTCAGAAATTTTATTTTTTAGTTCTGTTACATCTACAGGTGTATTAACTTCCTCCAGTTTATCATACAATTTTCATATATCATTCTGTCTTTTGTTTTCTTTTTGCTCTATCTTTTTAAGTACCTCATCTAATACTTCCTCATATCTACCATTCTGATAGTCCCCAAAGTCTATTCATGGGTTATTATCCATTTCCTCTATCAGATTTTTAGATTCTTCTACTGAGTAAGGGTTTTTCTTTATCCTCTCTCTAGTATTTTCATCTAATCAGTTAAGGAACTCCAATACCTTTCCACCTAATCATCATTCTTTTAGTGTTGTAGGCTGCTCCTCCGTTGTATCATCCTCTACTTCAATAGCGTTATCTGTTGTATTAACATTATCTGTTGTAGTAATCTTGTTATTTAATTCTGCTAATACATTTTGTCTACTAACAGGAGCAGCAGGTGGCGTTCCTCCTCAGTCTCCACCATCTCAACCATCAGGCTTTCATTTAATACTATCTACTACGGCTCTAGTCTTTTCTCATAAATCATAAGCAGTCTGATTGGCTTGCTGTGTTAAGTTCTGTGTATCTATGTTTGAAAGCACATCTCAACCTCAAGCCAATAAGTTCATCCAGTTAAAGAATCCTCATTCAAATGATTCTACTAATCACTCAGTTAATTTATGGTCAGGATCATATTTTTGGATAGCTTTATTATGTATCCATTGCTGTACTATTTCCTCTAATCATTCCTCAAATGATGCTTTAAACTGAGTTGTTAGTCACTGTCTTAATAAGTCTACCAACCCTCTTTCTGCTATCATTTTAGTAGCTTTCTCTGTAAAGTCTTTCATAATCAAATCATGGAAGGCTCTTGATGTTGTAGTTTCTACTCATCCTATTAACTTTTCTAGTCCAACTTCTACAGCAGCACTAGCTATTCATACTATAGCAGATCATTCTTGAGCATTACTATATGCTTGGTCTTGTGGTATACCCATTCTTTCTTGTACTTCCATAAGCTCTTCAAATGATTCTTGGCTCTCTCTAGAGTAACTATCCATCAGCATCAAAGGAAGTACTACCTCAGGGAACACAACTCAAGTAGCTGTTATAAGAAGATTGTCAGCGTTCTGTGCTGCCTCTCAGGAACTTTTATATATGAACTCCTTTCGATTTCAGTTAAGCAATGAGCTAGTCATGCTCTTACTGTTTACAAGGTTTTCTACATCAGGGTTTAGTTTGGCAGCTTTTTTATTTTCATATTCCTTATTCACACTCTCTATATAATTCATAACATTTTGCTGTCTTTCTTTAACATCTTGTGATCTAGTCTTTTCTATTATAGCTTGGTATTCCTCATCTGTTAGCTTTACTCATAACTGTTCTTCCCAATATTCTTTAGGAATAAATTTCTTTGTTAAAGATGCTGCCACATTTTCTCCAAAATTCTGAGCATCTTTATATGTTTTATATATTTTCTTTTCTAAACTATCAGCAGATACTCATAATTCTACTGACATTTTCTTTAACACACTATTAGCAAATTCTTCATCTAACGCATCTTTACCTCTTATTGTACTCTCTACTTCCTCAAATGATGCCTTTTCTTTATCATCTAACGATTCTCATTTAATAGTTCTTATTTTATCTCATAATCCCTCTATAGTTAAAGCCTTTCATAGCAATAATAGATTTACTCCTTCTGTTCAAAGGATAGCTTTATCGTTAGCAGATAGTTCTAAACTTTGCATCTCATCCCAAATTTTCTTTAATTCTGGGTTGGTATCTGTTAGGTATTTGATTATCTCAGCATCATTTGCTCATCCTACTACTCACTGTTTTTTAAGATCATTCTTATACTGGAATAATATATCAGCATCTCTTACAATTCTTAGTCCATCTGCTGATAAGTCTTTATAGTTAGTCTTTAGTACTTTATTAACCCTTTTTTCTAGGCTCTGATATTGCTTATTAGTTAAATCAGATTTTTCTTTTACTTTATTAACATCCACTGTCTTCTTTTCCTCTAATAACTCAGGATAGTATTGAGCAAGCTGTTCAGCATCTACTCACATACCACTCTGTACAATAGGTCGCAATTCTGTCTGTAATTCTTTTAGAACATCTATTTTATCAGCAAATTCAGGGTATCGTGTCTTCATTTGCCGTTCAGTCATCTTACCACCATTCTTTAGTACATCCCCTTGAAAGTCCATAAGTGCCTGAGAGGTTGTCCTAAATTTATTCTCTTCCTTCCTATTAAGTGTCTCAGCCTTAGTTTCACTCGTTGGGATGTATGTATACCCTCAGTTAGTTAGTTTATTAAAACTCATTCATTGAGGTTGTTGTTGAAATCATATAAACCTAGACTGTGTAGGTGTAGTTATTCCTGTTACAGTTCATGCTCCTGTAGTAGTTGGTAAAGTCTGAGCGTTCAGATTATCTAACCTTGTTTGTACAGGTTGCTGTGCCATCTTTAAATTCAGGTTTGTTTCTGGTCTGTTTATGGCTGGTCTTGTAGTGTTTGGTGTGTTAGGAGTTATAACTGTGGTAGGATTACTAGCAGTTGTTTTGTTAGCCATGTTTGTTTGTATGTTGGCTAATCTGTTGGCTCTAGTGGTATTATTGTTATTCATCCAGTCCACCAATAAATTCTTAGTCATTATCACTTAAAAAGTATATAAAAATCTGATTATATTCAGTGTTTTTTTCTTAGCTTTGCTGCTAAATCAGCATAAATCTTTTGATCTTCAGCATCAGCAAATTTATATAAATAACTTAAAGCATCAGTTAATGCTGCTGCTCATTTCTTTTTATCATCAGATATAATCTGTCTAGCGTTTTTATAATCTGCTCTTATCTCCTTTGCTAATTCAGCAAATTTTGTTTGGTATTTGGCTGGCATTGAAGCGTAAGCAGCACTTAATGTCATTACCACATAATTCATCGCTTTATTTTCTGCTATTTCTTGTTTGTTCTCCTCTACGGTCTTTTTTAGCCAGCTTTGAGGGAATATCATATAAGCAGGAGTATACATTCCTTTATTCATGTATTTGCTCCTATCCCTTATCAAATATTGGTTTGTATATCCATCATAATTATCATATACCCCACAATCTGCTGTTGGCTCACTTGCTCATCATGTTGGCTTTGTAGTGGCTGTGCTTTGTCGGTTTAGTCTATGTCATCATGCTCATGGGTAGCTATCTCTCCATACTAATCCTTTCTTTCTATCCTCTCAGAAGTTCAGAGCCATCGTAAATCAGACTAAATGCCCCTTTTCAAGAGCCTCTTTGGGCTTGCTTGTATTGTATGGATGTCTAGCATAAAACACTTTTTCGGTATTGTACCTTTCAGATCAGATTTCATTCCAAAATTTACAAACATTATTTATAGCAGTTGGTGTGTCCCATCCATATCATATTTTATATCATGCTTTTTCACAATAATGAACAACCTCTACTCATAGCTTATTCGTATCTTTTTTAGATAAATCTAATCCAAAAAGTCTGATTATCTGGTTTAATGCTCAGATAATTGTACAAGCAGCAACCGTTTCTTCCTCTATAGCCTGATTACTATGTGGTCGTATATTATGAGTTATTTCTTTTATGTCGAAATCTACATCCTCTCAGAAGGCATACTCATCTCAATAGTCCCAAGCATAATTTTCTTCCATAGTATATTTTTTACAAAGTAAATGTATGTAGTCCTCTCTGCTCCAGCCGTAGCCTTTCATTATAGTTTTATATATTCCATATTAAGCCTACTATGTCCCCCTTTGTCTTTCTCTATTTCAATAATCCACCCTCATATAGTATTCCCTAGATTAAACCTCTTAGCTAATAAGTTCTCCTTTAGGAATGCTCAAGGCATAAACCCATGTATTCATCTGTGGAGATCATATAGGGCAGTATGATAATGACCTAAAGCAAATATATCAGGCTGATTCTCTACAGGTAAACTGTCTAGGTATTTCTTCATCTTGTAATCCTTAGCGTAGCTTAATGATCAACCTCAATGATGAAGGTTTATATCGATACCATTCAGCTTTAATCTGGCATCATAGAATCATAAGTTAATCAAATCTTGTCTTACTGTCTCTATAGCTTTACAGATATTTACTCAGTTCCCTTTTAGGTAAGCCTCATCATGATTACCTCAGATAAAGTAGGTTGGTATTCATACATTAGGGTAGTTATCCTTCACATCATTTAACTGCTCTGTAAATCAGACTTTACTTTGTTCGAATTGCTGTCCCTTATATACATTACATCAGTCTACTAAGTCTCCACAATGTACAAAGCACTCAACTCATCTATCTTTAGCTCTATCGTAGAACTCTCAAAGCTCATCGATAGCAGCACCTTTAGCTCCAATATGTGTATCTGCTAACAAAGCGAATTTCAGGTGTCAAGGCTCTCAGATTACTTCATCTATTTGTTTTTTGTTTGTCTGGGCTATAAAAGCCAGCATCTCCTTAATGTCTTTATCAGTATAGTGTTCTAGGAGGTCTAATTTCTTTTTTTCTTGTTTAGTTATTCATTTTTTCTTTTTGGCTCGTTCCTCCTCTTCTTTGCCACTCAATAGGTTAGCCTCCTCTTGCTGTACTCAGTTTTTCATCTTCCTATACTTACTCACAGTTCTTCTATCTACTCCTAGTTCTTTACCAACATCTGTATTAGTCATTTCTTCTGGATAGGATTGAATCCTCTTAACCATGTCTGCATCTAGTTTATTCATAGGCAATTATAAATAATGAATTAAAAGTGCGTTCATTCTTTATACCAGAAGTCCAAGTCTTCAGGATCATGTTTTGTAAGTGTATCTACTAATCGTTGTAATACTTCAGGTCTCATTGCCTTCTCAGATATTTCTAGCGTTGTAATTAACTGCTCTGCGATAAGTTTATTATCGAACAGGGTGTGTAATGCTCTGTGTTTACTGTCCCTCAATTCTAAAAGGTTTTTGCTATCACTATTTCATCAACGGCTACGAGGCACTATATGATGTATCGATGTATTACTTCATCTCTTTATCATTATCACACCTTACCCATAAATAAAAAGCTGACTAAAATTGCTAGTAGCAGTATCAGCAATCTAATCAGTGCTTTTGTTCCCATCTCTTGCTTTCATTACTTGTAAAACGCTGAGTGCTGTATCTCGGTGGTAGAATATCCTAGCATGGCTTTTATTCAGTATCCGTTTGTTATTTGAGCCTAAGAATCGTACTGAAATAAATCAGTTTCCTTCCCTTCTTTTTTAAATGTTCCATCATAGGTCACATTCTACGATCCTGTACTCTCGTTTATTCATGGCTAGTTTATTTTACTAAAGTTTTTTTTATTCGTTCAATGTCTGTCTGAATCTGTGATAGAGTAGTCTGAATTTTTACCATATCCATCTCATCGTATTTCTGTTCTAGTGATGATATTCTGCTGTTAGTAGTAGCTCGTACTCATCATAATCAGAATACAAAGGCTATAAAACTGATTCGTACTGCTGGATTACTCAGATATTCCTTAATTTTTGTCATCCTCTCAATAATTATCAACTAAAGGGTCTCTTTTTGTCTCTCATACTTTCTGACCAAAATAGAATGAGATTACCATAAGCATAGCATTATTGAATAGGCTAGTCTCTACTCAACTCAGAGTGTAATATATAGTCTGAAATCAGAGTACTAATGTTAGGATTAGGAACACCAGCTTAGTAATGCTCATCTTTGTCCAAAAGCTCTTCATCTTCGTAAGTTAAAAGATAAATTCTATTTTTTTGATAAACACTATTGAAAATAAAAACAGTTATATTTATTGACTGTGTTTTGATAGGTTATAAGCCAAATATAAAAAAGAGAGCCTCAACTCTCTTTTCCCCTGACTACGCCGTAGCAGTTGCTGTTGGAGGATAGATGCTAGTATATGGGCTAGAAACTATCCATGATGGTGTAGGATATGGTGCTAATTTACTTAATAAGTAAGTAGATTGCTGTGCGTTATTAGCCTCTAGTTTAGCCTCTGCTAAATCAGTTCTTAATTGAGTGATAGTGTTATTACACATCATATCTAGGATTTTCTGCGTGTTAGCTGTTCAAGAGGCTATAATGGCAGCTGTATTTTGCTGTCCTGCTAGAATAGCTTTCTCGATGTTGCTGTTTGTGTTACAGAATCCTTGAGTAATTAGTGTAGTTTGATTACCAAGAGCTTGTTGGGCTGCTAGTTGTTGTTGCCACTGAGTGTTATTGTTTATCAAGTCCACTGTGTTATCATGGTTATTGTTATTGTTTTGACCATTCAATAACCAAGCAGCAGCATTACCACCACCAAATCCACCTAAACCTCAGAATCAGTTACCCATGAATAAGAACAAGATTAAGATAATAAGCCAAGTTCACATTCCACCAAAGTTTTGTGTATCCATGCTTTATATAAATAGGATATAAAAGTCTGGTCTTTCTGTGGTTATGCTAAGCCACCATCCTCTTACATCTTATTTATTACTTCTACTACCTCTTCTTTCTTATCTCATACTAAATTAGCATTCTGTTTTATCAGGTTAGCTATGTTTGGATTAGATTTTATTAGTCAAGGTACTATCTGTTCTGCTAATTTATTAAGTTGATCTACATTATTGAAGTCTACTCACTCTAGTTTATGAGGCTCTACTCCTAGTGCTAATAGTCTTTGTTTAAGGAAATCTCACTTTAAAGTACCTATAAAGTCCATAAAACTCATCTATCATCGTATAAAAGATAAAACTATTCTGACATATATTCAGCGTATAAATCCTTTAGTTTGTGGTCATATTTTTCTTTAAGATGTTCTTTCTTTGTCCTAAATTCTGTAAAATGCTCTACTTTTTCCATTACATAAGATATAATCTGATCCATTTTATCAGGATGTTGAGATAATTGTGTCATTAGCTTTTGCATATTGAGCTTATCTCAGTCGAAAAAGTGTTCAGTTTTTCGTTCCATCATATATGATATAAGCATATAAAACACTTATTTCATAAACAAAAACTCTGACTATCATATAGATAGTTTTTCTATTGCTGAGTTTTTAGTAAATATAGTTCAGACTTATCTTTTTTCTTTCCAGACCGATAGCTAACCTATTGCCACACCTATTGCCGTACTGCTAACAAAAAAAACACCCCTAGAGGTGTTTTATACGAAGTACTTTTTATCTACTTATCCTGATCTGTATTTCAAGTCAGACTTCTTATTTTTTCTTTCCTCATCTTCCACAAGGCATTGTTATATAATTAGAATATAAATCTAAGCTGTTCAGTTATGGTAGTTTAATACGTCTTGTGCTGTTCGTAGTCATGCATCTATTACTACCTGTCTTATATATCAATCTAGGTTTCTTGATGGGTCTGTGCTTTTGTTGTTCCCTATTACAAATCATGTATATGTTCCAGAATAATTTGCTGTAGCACTTCCTATCAATACTCCATCTTTATACCAACTAGCTCAACTACTATCTACAGCAAATACATAAGAGTGCATCTGGTTAGCATCTATTAAACTCATGTTATAATCTATTGGTTGAGTAGTAGAACTCCATCAAGAATCTTGAAATCGTGGGTCTCACATTCACCAAAGAGTTGAATAGACATAAGTGATTGCTCAAAAACAAGCATTTTGTCATGATGTATAAGATTTCATTATGGCTGCCATACTCCAACTACCTGCTGTTATAGAGCTACATCATTCCCAAAATGCTATAGTTCTAGGTGTAGAATTAGTTAATTGAAAATTGAATGCTGTTGTATAGGCAAATTTATTGACCCCTAGTTGTCATGCTTTATACCCATCTGTTGTAGTTCCCAATACTATTCAACTATTAGTTAAATCATAACCATTTCAGCTATAATCTAGGAAATCATCTTCTAAAGGGTAGTATGCTACACAAGTAGCAGGTGGTGTCCATCATCCACTAGGTCGTACTTTCTGATTTCATATATACGCTCATGTTAGTTTGTAACCCATTGTTAGCTTATTCAATATAAAGATTTAGTCTGATTAAAGTAATCACTCACTTCTTGTGCGGTTCGTACTACATTTTCAAATATTGCCTCTGACAAATAACCTTTCCAAAAATCTGAAATGTTACCATTACTTCATATACTCGTATGGTCGTTAAGTATATTAGGAGACCATGTTCAGTTATATACTGCTGTTCAATCTACATAAACAATTCAACTTCAGTTAGAATAAGTGAATACAGCATTATGCCGACTTGTAGTGAAACTATAACCCGTAGTTTTATCGTTGCCATAACTTCATATATTCAAAGCAAGCCCACCTAACCATAGAGCAAAACTTCAAGTTCCTGATACTGTTCCAAATCCCCACATATTCTTTGAACCTGTTGTACTATTTGGTTTAGCCCATATAGATGCTGTAAAGGTTGGATTTCAAGTAAATATACTTCAACTCTTATAAGCATAATTACTATTGAAGTAACCACAGTCTACTCAGTTATAAGTTCAGAATGTGATTCAGTTATTTGTTAAATCATTATTATTTCAGCTTTCATCATCTGTTGTGCTAGTAGAATTAAGTGGGTAGTAAGCTACTGTATTAGCTGTTGGTTGCCATCCTCATACATTAGGTCATTTTGTAAATGTTCAACTACCTTGATTAGTATAGAATACATCATTTACTAAATCATATAATCATATTACACCATCAGCTATTCTATAACATGGTACTAAATCTCTTACTAGAGCATCATCAATCCACATTTTACATGAATATAATTTTGCTGTAGAATACCATTCTACACTTCATGCTTGCTGAGCAAATAATAATGCTGCTCTAGTTTGGGTTGTTGGCTCTACTCATTCAAACACAACATTAAACCTCGTATTATTAGAATAGGAACTTGGTGTCCATGTTCATTGTGATGAATCTTGTTCCTGATAGAATCTACAAAAGAAAGAAGAACTAAATATACCAATCTGAGATGGATTTCATGATGTGTATTGTCCAAACATCATACCTTGTCAACTATACCAGTAGAAATCCATGTCTATTTTAAATTTCTCTCATGCTTGTATATATAATCAAGGTGCTATATATTGTGTTCAACTAGATTCTATATACTCTACTTCTTGGTAAATACTAGGTAGTCATCATCTACTCACTCCACAACTAGCAGTAAGTCCATTCACAGTAGTTGCTGTAATAGTAGCTGTTCATGGTGTTACACAGGTTACTAATCAGCTTGTACTTACTGTTGCTATAGTAGCATCTGATGTACTCCATGTTACAGAGTGGTCGCTTAGTGTAGGCTCTATTGTAGCTGTTAGTTGCTCTGTCTGTCATACTGTAGTCAGACTTATAGAGCTTTTGTCTAAAACTATACTCTCTGGATTTGGTATTCATATATAAGCATTACTTAACTCTCATGATGTTCATATATATACTCACATTCTCTAAAAGAAAAGAAATAAATCTGATTATGAATTATTGCTGTCTGGGTAAGTGTCATAGTGTGTATTATTGTCATATGTTCATAAATTTCCGTAGCTTGTTTCATCTCATGCCCATATATACTTAATTGTTGTTGGTCCTCATCCATCCATAACAAATCCTTTTTGCGTAGGAGTTACCCAAGTGGGAGTTCAATTTACCATCATTAAAATCTGACCATTAGTTCATCAGCTTGGCACTCATGTAGGGACAATTCCTCCATCCTTAATCAGCTTTCATGTTGTCTGGTCAAATACTGCCAAATGTCAGTCTGTAGCAGAAGCAGGTCATACTACATCTCATGTATTAGTTGTATATCCACTAGGATTAGTGGAATTATATGGTGTGTATCCTAGAGCTGTAGTTACATCAGTAGAATCTATCCCTGTGATGAATCCACTATCATTATCTAAATCTGATACTTTAGTTGGAACTGTAGGGATAGCTCCTCAGTCTTTAATCAGCTTTCCTGTGGCTCAATCAAATACTGCTAGGTGTCAATCTGTGCTACTAACAGGTCAAACCACATCTCAGCTTCCTCCTCAACCACTTTCATCATCCCATTGGTATCAACTATTCGTTTTCTTTAGCACCTGTCCTGTTGTTCAGGCGTTTCATGGGGCGAATGATGTAGGAACTGAGCCTCAGTCTCTGATTATCTTTCATGTCGCTCAGTCGAATACTGCCATGTGTCAGTTAGTAGAACTGCTAGGTCATTTAACATCTCCATCTCATCATACTCAATCAGCTCAGTCTTGTATCTGAAAAGTATCTACAGTCCCTCCTGTTTCTGTGACAGTAACTGTAGTAGTTTTTCAGATTTTAGTACTTGTTATACTTGCTATTCAGTTTCAGTCTGTTCATGGATTCCCTTGAGGTCATTTCAAGTCTGCTACAGCTATAATCTGTGTCCAACTATTGCTCTCAGATTTATACCGTATGTATCAGTCTTCTACCTTCATAACGATACTATCTCATTCAGCTTTTACTCCTGTATTTGTAGATCATATCCACCATACTCAGTTTATTATCTGTGGCTTATATCCTTCTACAGTAGCAGCTAGCTCATTGAAACTATCATTGATCTTATCTCTAGCCACCTTTCAGGTATCCCCATAGTTTATTGGTAAATCTGCCATGTTGTTATTTATATAAAAGTAAATTAGTAATCATTCCGTATATCATCTGCTGTCCATATTCACTTATCATTCCATATTCCTCTTGCTAGTATCCATTCATCTAGTGTAGGGTCTCTATATGATACACAATACTCAAAAGTATAAGTTAATGGTATATCACACTCCACCTCATACTCAGTTATAGGTTGCTGTTCTACTGTTATAGTCTTACATCACATTAGGTATATGTACACTAGATAAAATCTTTCACTTGATAGTAGAAGGGTTAAATCTGACTTTCTTTAAATCCTTTACTCATCGAATATCAGCTTTAATACTTCCTGATTTTCAGATAGTATACTCTCAGAATATATCAAAGTATATAGTTCAACTATCTACTACTCAGTCTATCTCTAATAAGCTATCATCAGAGAATCTGATTTCTAACTTATATTTTGTATACTGTGTAAGGTCTAAATCAGAAGTAGAGTTATTTTCTATCTCCTTAACCTTAAACCTTACCCTTGTATCACTTCATTCTAGTATCTGCATCTTTTAAATGTTTATATCTAAAATTAACTTACTATACAGAAAGTTCAGTTAGCTGTGAAAGTATGTACACAGTACTCTACATCATCTATAGTTTCTGTTGTAACAGTACCTCATGTAGCACAACTGATTCAACCACTTCAGTCTGAAGGATATTTCACAATCACTACTCATTGGCAACCAATACCTCAGTTACTACACTGAGTTCAACCACCTCATCCTCATCAGTAACAAGTAGCATTACATCAGGCATCCTCACATCTTCATCAATCTCCCCCTCAATCAATTCAACATCCTCAGATTCCACAGCAACCAAAACATTTAGCTCATCAACCTCATCCTCAACCGTATCAACATTTTCAAGGTCATCCATCTCCTCAGTTCATTGACCCAGCAGTACAAGCACAGCCTATTCCCCCTGATCAACCTCATCATCCTCAAGAACTAGCAGTACAAGCATTGTAACATCACAGATATCCTCTTCAAGAAGTACCTCAGATACTCCTTTTGTAAGAGCCAGTATCTATATAAGCTCCTTTTCATCAGTGAGCTGTTATTGGTCAGAATTTTGTATCTCATCAATCTCCTCAGTTCATATATCATGGGAACACACAGGCATCTTTTATTCAATATGCACCACCTCCACCACATCAGATTACAACTTCGTATGATTTTTCTGTTCATACATATTTACCTGCGATTACCTCTCAACCTCATCCTCAACTTCAAGAGAAATAATTACCACTTCAACACTTTCAACCAGTTCCTCAGGCTCAACCACCTCAGACAGCAATTAAATCAAATTCTGCCTCAAATGATCTAGTCCTTCAGACTAATACTTTGTCTCATACATATATATTTCAAGAATTTGGTCTTAATGTGACTATGTTATCTGCTGTTCATTCTTCAGGTGCTGTATCACTTTCCCTTATTATGAATGTCCCTATTTCTACGGTACTTACTAAATCCCATTGTTCAGTCTGAGCGTTGTATCTATATAGCTCTCCAGTGTCATCTACTGTTGCGAACATTCAACCAAATGGGCTAGCATAAGCATTTAAAGCTGTCTCATCAGCAAAGTTAGGATATTTTACTCATTTTTCTGTTACTAATTCTCATTTATATGTAGCATCTCAAGCATAAGTCTGGTCTCATGTCCAAGTTATATCATCCCCAGCATCCACCCAGTCGCTTGCTCATGCTGTGATAAAACATAAACTTCATGGATTCCATGTTAATTTCCTATTAGCTACCTCTGTAGCACTAGCATCATCACTTAAACCCCTCTTTACGAAGGTTAGAACTCAATTACTACAAGTTGCTTTAGTGGTTTCCATCACTGTTCTATCATCGTTTGTTATCACTACAGTTTCTTCTGTGAATGTTGGATAGAACTTATTACCACTTGAATCTACTTTATTGATTACTTGCGTTGTTTTTGCTGTTGAATCAGTAGGTAGTAGGGTAGTTGTAAGTCTGAAAGAAGTCTGATTCCTCATTTGTTATTAGTTTAGATATAAATTAGTCTTCATCTTTTACTTTTCTGCTCAATATACTTACTATTTTATTGATAAGTACATTCACAGTTACTATCGCTCAGTCTCTATACGCTATTTCAATAGGGTCTGAGTATCTTTTTTCCTCTATTAAGAGGGCATTTTTAGTACTTTTTAGCTCCTGTAGTAACGCTTTCAATAAATCTGGCTCAAATTCCTTTAATCTATCTACTCATGATAAAGCATTCTCAGGTTTATACTGTTGGAGCAGTTGGTTGGCGTACTTCTGGAGTTGCTGGTACTTCTTCTTCTCCACTAACACTGATGTCTTGAGGCATTTGTTGCATACCCATTGGATTACTCATTTCATTTTGTCATCACATAATGCTAAAACTATTTACTAACTGTGTAAGTTGGGCTGATGCCTCCCTTACTTCCTGCTCATTACTCTTTATGTCCATATTTTCCTTATCTATGTTGAATAATATGTCTAATCTATCACTAATCTTATCAAACTCATCTGTTGGCTGTTGCATCTGTGCTGCCATTCATCTCATTTGCATAAGCATTTGCTTAGCTTGGATAAATTTAGTGATATTCTCTACCTCTAACGCTTTCATTGTGCTTTGTGTAGAAGGTGTAATAATTCTGACCTTCATTCCTCTTGCTCCTTCTATTATCTCAGGCTTTAGATCAAAGTAATCTTTATAATCTTTAGCCTCTTCTATGTTCAATGGATTACCTTGCTCATCCTTATATATCTTATATCAGTCCACTGGTATCTGGTATCGTTCATAGTTCTCTAGCTTTTCTTTCTCATCTATCATTCTTTCTGCGTACTGATATGGTAGGAATGTGAATATATTTGATAACATAAGTGTAAACGCTTGCTCTAGTCCATGTATCCTTGTCTCGTATATAGTCTTTAGCCTGTTATTCTGTTCTTCCTTCATCACACTCGTTTCAAACGCTGTCTTAGCAGGAGATGTATACGGTGCTTTGATACTTATTCATGTAAGATAACTTCCCATATCATCCATAAGCATAATTACATTAGTAAGCTGCTCTATATTCACATTAGTGTTATATGGTGTGACATCCCTAGAACTTCATTTAGTCATCTCTATTACATTGACCTCTCAAGGCTCTACAAATATCTCTCAGTCTATCTCTGTTCATTCTCAAGCGAATAAGATACTTCAAGCATTTAGCCAAGCTCATCAGATCATAGCAGAGTAGAAATTCTGATTTAACGCCTTGATGGTTGCGTATCTCTCAGGGATTCCTATTCCATATATACTGTATGGGTTGTTATAGAACTGTACAGGCACTAAAGGCAGTTCTCAGTGTCTTGTAGATGCTATACCGTTATATATCACTATCTTTTCGTTGGCTACTATGATATATTTAGCATATAGCTTATTGTAATAGTGCCGTAACTTTACCATTTGAGCATCTGTATTATTGTTTACATTCTCATCTGTGGCATCTGTTGTTCATACATACTCAGCATTAGTGAAATCTGATTTAGATTTACCATTATCATCCAAGTATCTTAGCTTATACTCATCTATTGATAGGTATTCCTCATAGATACAGTCTACACATTCCTCATATCTTTTAGCTGTATCATCAAAGTAAGCCTGTCTAATAGGTATATCCTTAATCTTTACATGAAGTTGCTCTATTCTTTCTAGCTCTCATTTAGGGTTAAAGTATCAATCATTAGTTTCTTTAGCAATAAACTTACTCTCAAGCTCTAATCATGAGAATAATACAGCCGTTCAATATCTAGCTCTTGAATAATCCATGTGAAGTCTGATTTCTTTAGTTATTGCCTCCTTATATATGAAGTGGTCTAATGTATATTTAGCTAGACTTAGCATTATTCAGTCTGGTTTACCATCAGCCTCCACAGAAATAGGAATCTGACTATCTTGCATACCTATACTAGCCTCTATTAAAGCTTCTTCTACTTTAAGGTTAGGAGAAACCTGACCATTCCATTTATAGCTTGGCTTAGCTTTGAAAGTTCTATCTATGTAATCTCGTAGTGCCTCTTGTTCAGTTCTTCCTTTTTTCATATCCTCGTATCTATCTTTAACTCTCTGTAGAGCCTCTTCATCACTTTCAGATACTTTAAGATGTATCTTTTCCTCTAGTGTACTATTCTCTAGCTTGTTAGTTGTTACCATGCTGGTGTTAATTTATGTGATAAATTCCTCATTTTCTTAATTTCTCATGTGAATGGGTTAGTCTGCCTATATTCCTTATCAGACTTCTTTATTCTTTGTGGATTCTCCCAGAATGTTAGCATTAAAGCATCAGCATCATCAGGAGATTTCCCAAACTCTTTACGCATTTCCTCTTTATCCATTATCCTTATCTGTCCCTTAGTTGTTCTCTTGTACTTAATCATCAATAAGTCTGACCATTCCCTAGCTGTTCCTATTAGTTTAAATCATTGCTTACATTCCCTTTTTAATCTCCAATAGCATTCAGCTCTCTTGTTTAGGAATGTAACGCTATCATCAGCCTGATTTCAGACATTGATTCATCTTGCGTATACTCATTCCTTAGCAAGCTCAACTCAAACATTAGCACCCACTCCAAAGTTATCATAATAAATCTGATCATCTTTTAGTCTAGGTAGTAATGATTGAATTTGGATAGCCTTTTGTGCTACAGATTTTTCTGTACTCTTCTGTTCCCTTGCTACTCTCTTAGCATAGAAGTTATTTCTTGCTACAAATGAGCTAAAGTCTTTACCATTCCCTGAAGGGTCAATCCCTAGTTTATCGAACTCAGTAACCTCATAGCTTGCCTCCTCATCAGTAACGAATGTGATTTCGTTAGGATCAAATAATGGTATCCATCATTTATCATCTATTAGTCAGGCTTTAGGGAACTCTCATAATACTCTTACTCTATACTGGTCAGAATCTTTACCATAGTCATCAATGATATTGTTTACAAATCATCGGTCTACTATTGGGCTTTCCTCAGAGTTAAAAGATAAATTCTGAAAGGTATCTGTATTATCTGTAAAGCTCTTGTAGAAGTATCACTCCAACCTTGTAGGGTTAGAGATCATAAGGAAGATAAAGTTAGGATTAGTCATGGCTGACATAGCAGTCTCAAATATCTCATCAGGTACTCAGCTTGCCTCATCTGCTATAATCATAAGGTTATCAGAGTGTAATCAGGCAAGTGCCTCAGGATGTTCTTTTGCTGCTGTTCTTGCTCTAGCGTATCGTGCTGCCTTATCTCAGTCAGATTCTCATACTCTTAGATAGTTCTGTGTATGTTCGAATAGGGCTTTAATTCAGTCTGGTAATCTATCCTTCCATAGTGCTAGCTCCTTTCGTAGTACATCTTGCATCTGTATCTGAGTAGGAGCAGTACAACCTATGACAGCATGATAATAACAAAAAAGAAATCGGATTATTATGATGGAAATAATCGATGATTTCCCTATTCAGTGTCCAGACTTGATAGATATTTTCTTTTTATCCTCTCATCTGATAGCTCTTGCCACAGATAGCACTATCTCTACCTGTTGCCATGTCAGATTTTCATACTTTGTGAATGGTTTAAACATACTAGCCTTCATTCTACCATAATCTCCAGTCTTCCTACAGTCTTCTAGTAATGTTTTATATTCAGGTAAAACAGCTTGAGGTGTTAATCAAAACATATCCTCAATAAATTTAAGAGGATTATTCGCATATTCTTCATACATTTTAAGCTCCTCTTCCATTCATCAGTGTAGAATAAAAATATATCTTGCTATGAAAGTAAGACATATTCAAAATAAAAACAGTTATATTTTTTGAGGGGGTTTTATGAGTTATCAACTGTATTTATAAAATCTGATTTACTTCGTTTAGTACAGCTGCTATAAACTTATTGGTAAAGTTATTTGTATGTTGGTTGCTTATATCAAAATTAAAATCATTCATCATAAGTCTGAGTGGTGTATGTGCTACCATTGGATACTCCCTCATATTTATATTGCTCTCGTATCAGTATCTCTCAGCATCTGTACCTGCTCGTAGTACTAGAGCTTGTTTACCAAACGCCTTAGCACAATGATGTAAAGAACTATCACATCAGATTACAGGGTATCTAGCACATAGAGTTACTACAAACCTCATATCAGGAGTATCTAAAATCTGACATCATTTCAGAATTGGTTGACTATTTGGCTTGATTACCTCATACGGAGTTAATCACATTGCTACTAATCAGTCTGCTAATAGCTGTGCTTGCTTGACTGGTATGCTCCTATAGGATTTATCTGATCCATTCATATCCATAGTACTACCAAAAGGCTGAAATAAGACAGGCTTTTCTCCCTGTAGTATATTGCTCAGCTTTTCATGTTCTGCTAGGAATAATACAGGCTCATATACTTTATCTAATCAGAGTTCATCTTTTACTATCTCTAACCAGTTCACAGCATCATTAAAGAATCTTGGTTTAGTGTAAGGCTCTATCTCTATATAATCATTCCCTCTAATCACATCCTCAAATAGTCTACGATCATCTAATCAGTGTACACTCTGAATATACGGATTTCATCGGAATACTAGAGGTCGGCTTGTTATAACTTTGACTGGTCTATGTTTAGCTACCTCTGTAATAGCTCAGCTCATTGCTACTACTCTTCCTAGTCATCAGTCTATCCTGATTACAAGTGTATCCATGCTTAAAAGTTAATAGATAAATCTGTTTACTATCTCTGCTAGGTGTTTGTCTGACATTATCTTTTTATTATCAAATAGTCTTTGGCTATGTATAAGCTCCCTCAGTTTAATATCCCAGTGTGTTCTTAGTGGAGATGGTGTATTAAACTTATCGTACGCCTCTATCAGCCTTTTAAAGTGCGTGTAATCGTGTGCCTCTAAATGCTTTCAGCTTTTGTTATACAACGCATAAGAAAATCAGTATATAAACATCTTCCATACATACTCGTTATCTTCCTTCTGATGCCATGTGCTTGCTGTTCAGACAGTCTTTTGCTTTCTTTTGTCCCAAGTATATAACGCATCTTTACATAAAGCGAATCTATCTATGTAGGAATATAGACTAGAAGTATAAGCAACATCTTCATACAATATTCATGGTCATGTATATCATGTAGGGAATTGAGCCATCCTTGCTATATCAGTCTTGACTATCTTGTTCCAAACAGCTACTCGGAAGATGTTTCATTTGCTACCTCTATTATCTACCATTTCCTCGAATGTATATACTACAGTCCTTTCAGGTCTTTTAGAACAGGTAAGATAAAGCTCGTGGCTGTTTATATCGTTACGGATAAGAGCAGGACAGATAGCTATATCTACTCATTCAGATTTACAAGTCTGATATAATCTCTCATACATATAAGGGTGGGGTATATCATCGTTATCACAGAAAGCAAGATACTCTCAGCTTGCCATATCCATTCATCTATTCCTTGTAACGCTTACTCATTTATTCTCCTGATGGATAGCTTTAACGCATCAATAGTTCTTTTCATATCGTTTAGCTATCTCTCGTGTGTTATCTGTACTTCAGTCATCTATCAGGATTAGCTCTATATCTTCTAGGCTACTGCTTAGGATACTGTCTATAGTTCTACACATAAACAATTCTGAATTGTATAAGGGTACAACTACAGATAGTTTATATTCCTTTTTAAATTCCCTTGATGGTGGCTCTTCATCTATCTGACCAAACCCAATATTTAAGCAATCATCTTTATAAGCATACACTTTCAGTCAGTCAGTATCACATTTAGGTAATTCAATAACCTCATCTTCACTTTCACATATAAGATTTCATTCTTTATCAAATACTCTGTATAAATCATATATTCATTCCGTACCACAAGCTATTGTATATCAATGGTAACCCTTGAGTAAAGATACATCAAAAATCTGAGTTTCTTGTCTTGTAACAGTTTTATATCTCAAAAAATCTGACTTCTTTTCATCAGTTGCTACTCGTACAAAATTCTGTGTCATTGCCATTTCCATAATGGTTTATTTGTATAAGAAATATAAATCTGTCAATATGTTGGGGTTTTGCGTTTCCCCTACGGAGCGATTTTCTCTAATACAAGTTTATAACTATCTATTTGACATCTTCTCATTTTTCTCTTTCCAGCCTTTTCTGTTGCATAGCTTTAGCCAATCATACAAGGCTGACTTCTCACTTAACATCTATATCTTGCTTATCTGAGTACCTTTTATCTATCTTGAATAAGATGTCTGTGCTGTCTCTATTCTTTTCATTCATAGCTCTATCAAAGCTAGCAAATTTAATAGCTTGAGGGTACATCTCTTTTCGATGCTCTATTGTATTAACTAAGTCAGGATCTTCTTTCTTCCACTTAATAAGCGATACTTGGGAAACTCAAGCATAAGCACAAGCCTCTTGTTCAGTACAACCTTTCATTAAAGCCTCTTGTAGTTTCTTTAAAAGATCAGGCGTTTTTTTAGCAGGTCTTCAAGTAAGTATTTTTCAGTCTAAATTCAGTTTATACCTAGCCTTTACGGTTTCTCCAAGAGGTAGCTTTCTTTTGATTATTTTAGTTTTAGGTTTTCACACCATCTTCTAACTTCTTAGAGGATAAAATAGATTCTACAGCTACATCTACTCCAAATCATATCATGTTAAGTCTCCATCTTTCGTATTGTTTACGGATGATAGGGATAAGATATTCAGTAAAGTATTTCTCTTTAGATTGGAAACGGTTACGCTTAGGTAATCATTCCTTATAAAGAATCTCTAAATTCTGACTAAATTTGTAGCCTGTCTTTAATCAGAGTTCTATTACTTTGTAATCAACGTAATCCTTCCTGTTCTTTCTATAGAAGTGTGGGTCTTTGATTATGTAGGTGTATTCTAGTTCTAGTAGGTCTTCTTTTTTCATCTCTTTAAAAGGGGAATAAAAAGTCTGTTTTCTTTCATGTAATGTATTATCACAACTCTTGCAGAATGTATCGTGTTCTCTTATTGGTTTGAAACAGATGGGGCATAGCTTGGATCATAATTTCTTCTTTAGGTTGCTTGCTCTGTTCCAGTTATCTCTTAATAGCTTTCAACATTTAAGGCAGTATTTAGATTGTGTCTTACATTCTTGTCAGCATATTAAGCAATGTCTCATGGGGTAAAAAGGTTAAAATAAAGCAAGTCTGATTACTGCTATAGAGTTCCATTATCTAAAAAGTTTTAAAAGTCTGATATATCGTTTTTTCTTCTTTGGTTTCATATCTACTCTGTTTCTTGCCATTTTGGTATTACAGGGTGTATAAATAGCCTCCTTCAGTACCATTCATTTCTTTAGTCTCTCATAGAAGGCTTTGTATTGACAGGGTGGCTGATCCATAAGCCTCATCCTCTCTAGGTGGAGATTGTAGAAGTATTTAACATCTCAGTGTTTGTAGAGGGGGTTTAGTTTGCTCATCTGATCTGTAAAGATAAATAAAAAATCTGTCTGCATAATTGGTTTATGGTCTCCTTATCCTCTCTTAGCTTGAGTTTTAGTACCTCTAGCTCCCTACTTAGTTGCTGTATCTCCTTATCCTTCTTTTCTAGCTCAATGTATTTTCTGTTCAGTGTAGCCTGTGTTAGTCTTTCTGTATCTGTTATGTGTTTCATCGGTTTTTTCTGAAAAGAAATAAAAAAATTCTGACTAATGTGTCAGTTTCTCTGTTTCTTCTATCAAATATTTTTCTACTTTATCGTAGTCCTTGTCTCGTATTCATTTAGCTTTGGCTTTCAGGGTATCATACCATTCTCTCCCCCTCTTTTCTATTACCCATTCAGTAAATTCCATAGGAGTTTTATGGGCAGAGAATCTGAATGACATTGTGTGGCATCATCTACATAAACAGATACCATTATCTAAGTCGAATCTTGTACTCCAATTATTCCTAGAGAAAAGATGATGACTATTCAGAAAGCCAGTTTTTCAGCAATGTTCACATTTAAAGCCTGCTCTTACTTTGACTAATCTACTCCATAGATCATCACAAAGTTTCAGACTTGTTTTTCTCTTTTTAGTCTTTGTCATTAAGCGAAAATACCAAGATATAAACATCTTGGCTCTACCATAGTATCTCCACTTACCTCTCTTATATGATTGTTTGGAGAATATACAAGAGATTTTTTAACTAACTTTTAGTTATCACAAAATTCAGACTTACTCTTGTATTTGATTATTGACTTTTTTATATTTTGTTTTGTAGTGGGGATATAAAATTGGTAGAGTACAGTATACTGATTTTATATTTTTATTAAATGAAAAAATGATAAAAAAATTCTTAGACTATTCAGCATACACTTTATGTTTAGCTGAGCTTACGATTGTGAAGTACAGACAGGTACTAGAAAAGTTTGATTCCTTCCTACTAGAAAGAGGTAAAACTCTGGATGAGCCTGAACAAATAAAGATTCTTGATGTGTACGATTTCATTGGTAGTATGAGGGAAGGGGGAGTATCAATCAACTACTGTAACTCATTTACAACAGCTTATAGGAGTTTCCTAAACTATCTAAGAGATGTTTTAAATCTGAATGTTCTTGATCCTCATAGAATCAAATTCTCTAAAGCTCCTGAGAGAGATATTGGATACTACAACCAAGAAGAAAAGGCTCAGATTCTTGATTTAGTTAGGGAATGAGTGGGGTATAAAAGCATCACACAGTTGAGGAATAAATTGCTTGTATACTTGTTCCTACATACAGGATTAAGGTGTCATGAGTTGGCTAAAATCAGAGTTCAGGATATTTGAGAGAGCCTTAAAATAAGAGGGAAGTGAGGTAAGATAAGATATGTATTTCTGAGGAAGGAGTTATTAGAGATGATAAGGGAATATTTGGACAAAAGAAAAAAGAAATCTGATTTTTTATTTCCTTCTCACAATAAGGAAGATGGGCATATATACGAAAGCTCTATAAGAGGGATATTCTTTAGGATGTCTAAGAAGTTAGGATTTAGGATACACCCACATAAATTCAGACATACATTTGCTACTGATTTACTACATATTCCTTGAGCGAATATTTACAATGTATCAAAGCTATTGGGGCATTCTAGCATAACTACCACTCAGATTTATTTATGATCATCAAATTCGGAACTAAAAGAGTTACAATTCTGACTAAATTACAGTTAGAAAGCTAGAATAAAAAAAGTCTTGATTTTACATGACAAATCTGTAACTATTGATTATCAAAAGTTGCTGAAATAATTTCCAAAAAAACAAGATTACTTAAATCTCGTTTGATGGACAATTATTTAGCGACTGATGATAACATCGGTTTTCTTTATGTATCTCCACTTAAAGTACATAAAGCTCTACCAAACAAAAACGATGTTTTGGATTGGTTATTGGCACTTGTACATATAGTGCTGTAGGTTACTAACCAATCCGACCTACAGCCATCTATATGAGCAGGTGCTTTTTAGTTTGGGAATAGAAGACTGCTCGATAGAGTACAGTCTTTTATTTTTTACAAACAAAAAAATGAGAAGAGTTAGCTTCGATGATGATTTCAGCTTACAAACATTGATGAATAGCTTTCAAAAATTGTCTCCTGAGCAGGCACAATTAGTATTGGAGGCTATTATTTGCTGAATGACTAATCGACCGTTGGATAAAAAAGTAGAATTTACTACTCCTATGGTTTATGTGTTATCGGTTGTGCTATCTTGATATAAGCCAGCTTGATGGCACTGGAGTTTATAGATTTTATCACAATAAAAAAACAAAATGATTTGAGCAAAAAAGAGATTTCAGGTACTGCAGAGGGATAACTTCAGATGCCAGTACTGTGGAAAAAATGGGAAAGATGTATCTTTAGAAGTAGATCATATCATCCCAAAATCCAAAGGTTGAAAAGATGACTTTGATAACCTGATTACCTGTTGTAGAGAATGTAATATTTGAAAGAGAGATGAAATGTTGAGTGTTGATGTGAATATCTGAAAGATAAAAGCAGCAGAGCATCAAAGCAAAATGTTTAAATGGTTTTTTGATAGGTGGAATGAATTAGGGAATGGAGAAATTGAAAGAAGGAACATCACATTCATAAGCTGATTCATAAAAATGTACTATTGAGATTTCCTAGAATGATTTATTAAAAATGGTGCTTATTGGCATCCTGTAACACAAAAAGAATTTGAAGAGTGATGAGAAAAGTGCGAGAATATGTTAGAGGAATTTGATGAGCTGGCAATGGATGATTTAGAATACATTTTAGAAAATCTTGAAAGTGAATGCCATAACTACCCTGTGTATCGGACATGGGTTACTGATGATTATAACGAAAGATTAAATTGGTTGATTACCTATAAAATGACAGAGTTATGATTCCCTAAATCGTTTATTTACAAATATTCTTTATGTCCTAATAAAGTGAAAGAATGGCAGGATGAGTTTGATGAGGAAAGGAAGAAACGCTTATCGTAAGCCAATGATACTGAATAATACCTAATTCGGTGTTGTTTGATAAAAGCCTAACAGATAAACAAAAATTGCTATTCTGTCTAATAAGTAGTTTGTGTGCTGAAAAGGGGCATTGTTGGGCTAGTAATAAATTCCTGTGAGATAAATTATGAGTATCGGCGTGGACAATATCAAAATGAATAAAAAAGCTGATTGAATTAGGGTATATTTCTAGTGAGGTCGATAAGATCAAGTGAAACACTAGGCATATCACAATAGCTATTGTGATAAATCACAATACCTCGTGTGAAAAATCACAATACCCCTATTGTGAAAAATCACAACATAATATTACAAGTAATAATATTACAAAAGAAAAAGAAATTTCTTCTAAAGAAGAAATTGAGCAACGCTCAATCTGAAAGAAAGAAATAAACGATTTAATTGATCAGATTAAACAAGAATGTGATTTACTAGGAGTAGCTTATGATAAACAAGATGACCGTAATTTCGCAAGGCACATTCTAATAGCTAAAGAATACTGAGCTTTCTGCGAAAAAATCTGACAAGGCAGGGTCGAGTTCGCAGTCAATGTTCTCAAGGCGAGCGTAGGCATTGGCTACTGGAAATGAATAGCATCGTGACCAATGAAAATCTATCAGAATTATGCTGACATTTACAACGAAACGCTGAAATACAAAACCAAAAATTCAAAAAATTTAATTCAGAGTTTTTAACCTATGGATGAGATTAAACAGTACAAACCGATAGCTCTTGTGTTCTATGTAGACTGAAACGGTAACAGAACAGCTTTACCTTTAGAGGAATCTAAGAGAGAGGCATTTAAGAAGGCTATTGAAACTAGCAAGATGGTTGAGCTTGACTGAATAACGATCAACACATTTGATATCAAGGAAATCAGACCTGCTGCTCGTATTACAGAATTAGAAAAGTTTTACTACTCACAACCACGAGCTGAAAGGAACTACATAAACCAAAGAACTCTGAAGATAGCAGGAGATAAGGTAAACACACTCGAATATTGGCTATGATTATGAGAGCAACAGGCAATAGAAAGGTTTGAGGGAATGCTGAATGTTTACCATGAGAATTTATCCAATAATCAAAGTGAATAATGGCTTACCAAGAAACTTATGACTTCAAGGCTACCTCAATAGAGGATGCCAAAGAGAGAATGGGAGAAATTATAGTTAAGCATTATCTGAAATACTGAAAGATATTACACATTCAGAATTTGTGGATGATTAACAAGGATTTACGAAGATGTAATTTAGTTTACTAACCAACTATTCAAATGGAAAAACTACTTAAACTCATAAACGAGTACGAAGAAAGCAGATGGACTGTTATTGATGACTGACTTACAGAAGAAGAAAGAGAAGACTGAGCAATAATCGAGGAAAAACCTTTACGAAGTGAGTTTCAATGACATCTGTGGCATTGTAATGCGAACACGGTAGCATTTGAGAAAGATACTTTTGACTACCGAGCATTAAGCAAAAGATACTGATTTATTAAACGATTAGCTGATAAAGATTTGCTAGAGCCAAAGGAAGTATACCAAATAGCGATACTAGAACAAATAAAGAAAGGAGAAGAATATAGAGCTTACATACAGCGAATAGTTCTAGCAGATAATCCAATTCAGTATTTAATATCAATTCTAAAGTAATTTATTTTTAAACCAATTATATCAAATGAAAAAAGCAAAAATCTTAGAAATCTGAAAAGTTAATGAGTGGGACTGACCACACTGAAAACTTTACTACACCAACATGAAGTTGGATAACTGAGAGCTTATCTGCTTAGGAAAGAAAAATCCTGATGCCTTCAAGGTGGGGGATACTGTATGTTATGAGGATTATACTGATGACAAAGGTAAGCTCAGACAAAGAGAGGTTAAAGAGAATCCATTTAAACCTAAAGCAGCAAATTCTGAATCAAACAACAGATGAGCTATGGTATGAATGAGCGTAAAACTCGCATTCGATAAGGTTTATCAGACTGAGAAAGATTTAGAAAAAGCTAAAAAGCTATCAAGAGAAATCTTTAACATTGCTATGGAGCTTTACAATGAAGATAAGCCTGAAACAAAATCTGAAGATAGTGAAGATTCTGACCTTCCCTTCTAGCGAGCTGTCTGAATGAGAGAAAATTCAGCTCCATGTTAATGAGCTATGCAGACAGCTCAGAGCTAAAACACTTCCACCTAGTTGGATGGATCAAAGCGAGGAGTGAATAAAGAAATGGAGGAACTTATAACATCCCCACCTGAGCAAGTGGTTAAACTACTCTGAAAGGATGATTTGCGAGATAGTTGTCACACTATCTATTGGTTGCCACACTATCTGGGGTTGCTAGTCCAAAACCAGACATCCTGAGCATGATGTAAAAAGGCTCATTAAAAAGCTGAGTTGCTACTCAGATAATACCAATCAAGTCAACCAAAGACTTTAAAATACCGAGCTTGTTGGCAATCACAACATTATCAGAAAAAACTCTTCCAAAGTCCTGCAAGCTTTATTTAGATGAGTAATGAAATCATGTTAGGAATTTTATTAGCTTGAATGGTAGGTATAACCGTTACACAACCCCTAGATTATGGGTTTGAGTACGAGCAAGTGGGACAATCTACCACCCAAGAGATTCAGCAGCCTTTATTTGAATGATGGGCTAGTTGGTATGACTACAAACTCTGAGGTAAACGATGGAGTAAAAATCATGACACTTGTGCTTTAAGAATCTATGATAGGTATAAGAAGTACAAAGTATGTACAGATGAGCAATGTGTAGTGTGTTATCATAATGATTACTGACCACAGAGACAGGATAGAGTAGTTGATCTATCTAGTCATGCGTTTAAACAGTTAGCACCATTAAGTAAAGGTCTGACTTATGTGAAAGTTTATAATGTAAATGAATAAAAAATGATAAGAAAGCTGATCCTAATTATAGGGATATTGTTAGTGATATACTGACTAAGGATAAAGTTTTATATGAATTGATGGTAAGATTTACTGGGAGTTGGATTGCCATGCGAGAGCTAAAAGCCACCAAGTCCACTTTCCTTCAGACCGAGAGGCTGTAGGGGGTACAGAATGCCTTTCATGGAGTGGCAACTACACCACCTTGTAGATCGAATAGAAAAGTAAAACCATCGCATAGGAGCTTTAATGCGAACAGGAGGCAAGGGGTGGCTTGCCTTTAGAATAGCCAATAAGACATAGGGTGGCAACCTATGGGGTATATATACAGACTTGGCAGTTTATGTATATATGCTCAGATGAAGAACTGCCTTTATGGAGAGTTGGCAGAGTGGTTTATTGCATCTGTTTGCTAAACAGACATACTGTAATAGTATCGTAAGTTCAAATCTTACACTCTCCGATTTAATCAGATTTATATTATTACTAAATGGAAATGAAAAAAGAAAAATCTGAACTAGAATACCGAAAGGAAAAGTATTGGGAGTTGGAGAAAGAATATCAAAGGAGAGATGAACTACATAGAAAAGTATGACAAAATATGCAAGTAGAGCTATCTCAAACTAAAGACAAACTTAAAGAGGTTGAAATTATTATATCACAATACAAAGAATACATTGATAACAAGGAGAAAGACTATGAAGATTTATTAGATAAATATAACTTTGTCCTAAAGAAATTAAGCAATATTCCAGAGATACAGAAACAAACAGATGAGATGATTAAGTTCTATAATTATATGACAGGACATGATAGAATACTCTGACCTGTGTTGTGATTTATAGCAGGAGCAGTAATCAGTATTATTTTAATTTCTATATTTTAACCTATGGAAAACAAATTAGAACAGCTATTGAATAGCTTAATAAAAAGATGACGAGTTCCTTTTTGAGACAAAAGAATAACTAATGTAAGTTGGAAGATGCAATATGTATGAACTTATAATTGGTTGTTTTGGTCAAATCATAATGTGGTAGAAATGCGAAAATCAACAATAGAAATCTGTTCAAAATCAAGCTGACTATGGCAATTCGTGTGTGATAGAGAACATAGGTTTATAGATGAAAGGAATTACGATGGTGTAAGTTTAGATAGACGATTAAAAAATCCGTATGTAGATTATGATGGTGTAAATACTGAATATGAATGGATAACAGTTTTAGATTATCAGTATTGGCTAATAGAAAGTTCCTTGAAAGATGAGAGTGAGCTTGAAAGTTTTATTTTGGATAATATTAAGGTAGAATGACTAGAGAAATAATAATCTGAATGTGATATATAATATTAGTCTTCTGAACAGTGGCTTTAATTGCTAGTGTCTCTCAGCTTATAGATGAATATAAACACAGGAAAGAAGACTAATCAGACTTTTATATTATTTACCTATGATGGAGAAAAAGAAAATAAAAAAGCTGATTAAGGAGATAAAAGAGAATAAAAATCCTGCTCTTATGCTAAATAGAGCTTTAACTGAAGAAGAAATAAATTGGCTATACGAACATAGTAAACCTAAGCACCAAGAATGATGGTTTAGAGAAGATGAAAAGCTAGTGTATTATTGACCTGATGGAGAAAGATATTAGATTTTATATTTTTTTATTGAGTTGAAAAATACTAAACATACATATTACATTTAGTTTATTCCTTAACCCCCTCAACATGAAGAATCGGCTAGAAGACAATTTGGTTATATTGTTACTTATAATCACTGTAATTATATGTACCTGTTAT
>JAEEGL010572054.1_pt1 | contig 28629 bp, 25 predicted proteins | sample 9134231 | NCBI WGS metagenome assembly JAEEGL01 (sample SAMN16246548, study PRJNA631951) | gut metagenome | biome: gut microbiome; feature: rumen; material: fiber-attached | host: Bos | place: Iran: Karaj | collected 2018-10 | reverse complement strand
ATCGACTACGTCATTCCAGCAAACGACGACGCCCTTAAGGCAACCAAGCTTATCCTTGATTACTTCGTCGAAGCTATCAAAGAAGGTAAAAAATAATTAGGAGGCAATAAAAATGGCTGATATTTCTATCGAGCAAATCAAAAAACTCAAAGAGCTCTCTGGTGTTGGACTTACCGATGCCAAGAAGGCACTCGTCGAAGCTGACGGTGACTTTGATAAAGCTCTTGACGCTATGCGCAAAAAAGGTCTTACCAAAGCTGAAAAGCGTGGTGATCGCGAAACTCGCGAAGGTCTCATCGATTCTTATATCCATGATGGCCGCCTCGGCGCTATCGTCGAAGTTAACTGCGAAACTTCTTTCGTAGCTAAGACTGATGAGTTCAAGACTTTGGCTCACCAAATCGCAATGCAAATTGCTTCCATGAACCCACTTTACGTCTCTGAAGATGATATTCCAGCAGAAGTAAAGGAAGCTAAGATGAAAGAACTCGAAGCTAACTTCAAAGGCCCAGAAAATATGAAAGCTCAAATTCTCGAAGGCCAAGCCAAGAAAGCTTTTGCTGACAAAGTTCTCATGAACCAACCATACATCTTGGATGACAGCAAAACCGTCGAACAATTCATCAAAGAAGCTATCGCAAAAACTGGTGAAAACATCACTGTTCGCCAATTCAAGCGCATTGAGCTCGGTGTTACTGAATAGTAGTTTTTAATAAGCTAGTTTAAGAACTAGACTTACAAACTTGTTAAAAATACAACAAGAACACGAAATAAAAAAAGTAGAATGCGTCCTAACGGACGCCTACTTTTTTTATTCGGTTTTGCTGTATTTTTAACGTTTGTAAATCTGTTCTAAATCTCATTATGTTCTTAAACTAGCTTATTAAAAACTACGTCATTTCACCAAGAAAAAACCTGCTCTACTGAGCAGGTTTTTTGAGGTGTTATTCATTGAGTCCCTCATCGGCACTATCATCATAATAATCGTCGTCATTCCAAACACCAGGCGGTTCACAGATTTGACGTAGCTTTGCATTGGCTTTATCAATTGCAGAAGGGCTAGTTTTTACGACCGTCCCATGAATTACTCCGTCTTTCTCGTTCGGAATCCTAAAACCTAAACGCTTCATTTTTACCCATTCAGGCTCTTCTTTCATTTGATCACCCCCTAACATATCTGTAAACGATAGTCTTTGCCATCCGGCATCGTAAAATCAAAGTCATCATACATCGTACGATCCATCTTCTCAATATCCACTACGCGCTTGCCATAGGAATGAACCGGTAAGAAATAATAAAGTGCGAATCTCTTTATCTTCTTTGCTACGGAATGATCGAGGAATCTCAGATTCTGAAGTTTAGGCTCTTCATCATTCGGTCCCCAAACGTCTTGGAAGAGATAACCGTCACGCTCTGTCCATAAATTCATAATCGCGACAGGTAAAGATTCGTCTACTAAACCAAAGTGAATTGGCACATCCTCTCCACCATAGCCCTCAGGCTCACGAGTAGAGCCAAATGCGATCTTCTTGGCCGAATTAAAATCATACACACCACGCAGCTTAATACTCATAGACAGGACGTTACTGGCAGCATCGCGTGAATCAGTTCTATTTCTAGACTGATAACGCCAGTCTTTGAAATAATCAATCTTTTCAAACGGTACGACGCCATTTAATTCCTTTATGCCGTTAAAGCCAAACACAGTGTAGTTCGCAATATTTTTAGCATCTTCCGTAGAATACTGCTTCACAAAGCACTCGTCATCATTAATCTTTGCGCCAAAAGTCTGAACTACATGCTTAAAGTATCCGTCACGATGTGCGCAGTTTGGATTAATAACTCCAATAAAAGCAACCGGACCCAATTCCTTAGAATAGCCAAAGCCAGCATGACCACCAATTAAAGAATTTAGCTCCATTACCTTATCGTAATTGTACTTACCTTTAAGCTGGTAATCTCTACAGCCAACTGTGTCATGTTCAAGACAAAACATCTTGCCTTTACGCAACATGACATCAATATCGCGACCAGGATTATCTTCTTTGATGATCCTTTCCGCCATTCTTTCTAATACGCCCATATAATCACCTCCAAAAAATAAATGTACTACAAAACTCTACGTATTATCCCTGTTATTATACCATGAAAAAGCTCTCCTACGGAGAGCCATTTTCTTAAGAATCTAAGGTACTGAGATCGGGCAAACGACAGCCATTGGCCGCAATCTGCGCATTATCAAAACGCTCATCGCCAGTCACCTCTCGTATTACTGTGAGATAGCCCGGAATTGTTACCGGCGCGTCCATTGAAGGAACTTCGATTTCCAAAATCGCATAATCCTCATGACCAGGATAAATATCCACCTCGATCGGACGCGTGCTTTCATGCAGAACAATCGAATAACGCGTCTTACTCACGGTATAGATTCCCGTCATCAAATCAGCTATGTAATCATTTTCAGAAAGATTTCTTTCCGTTTCAATACGAGAGCCAACAGTCTCCGTCTTGAGCTTCGTAGTCTTCGTAAAAAGCGACCAGCCATTAGAATCAATCCTCCTCACACGAACTTCTTCTCCATTCTTAGAAGAGGGGAGATAAGTCTGAATGATTTGCTGCTTCTGACAGTTAGACAACGATTCCAACATAGTTAGATCCGGATACCGTATTACAAACTTACGTTCGTTTTCATAAGGCACCGGCTCACCAAGAAACTCAGCAATCTGGGAAATGACTTTATCAATCTTCTGCTTAAAAGTCACACCCTCCTCATTACGTGTAATGCGATAATGTGGATGCCAACTCCAAGCTCGCTGAAGTTTAAGGTCAAGTTCTCTCGCCGCTTTAATATCTTCGTCGCGAACCTCCTGACCGTCCTTATCCTTCTTGGTGTAGTATTGCTCTGCACCATCTGCTGCCGTCACGATATGAAAAACGGCATCATAGGTCGAGACATGCTGTTTCCACTCCGGAAACCGCGCAACTACATGCTGGAATTGCTCTTCCGTCATATAGGCCTGATTATCAAGTAATCCACGGTCGCAAACAATCAAGACCTTATCGACGTCCTGCAGATTTCTACTGAGCGCTTCACGACAACATTCTTTTCGGATCTGACTAGCACAGATTTCACTCTCAAACGTTTCCCACGCTTCATTGGAATGCAGGAAAAGTTGAGGTTTGTATCCACCGGAAATAAAATCTGACGCTGTCTCCGATATAACTTTTACACTCCACCCGAGCCGAGAAAACCGCTCGCAGATGCGTGAGAGAGCCGTAGTCTTTCCACCACCAGGCCCTCCGGTCAAAACGATCTTCCTAATTTCCATTATAACCTCCTTAAGGTGCTAAATTTTGTGCATAAAACAACAGTTTCTGTCCTAATTATAGCATAAACCACAAAATTATGTTCTAATATGTAAATGCTAAAGGTTATGTCATTAGGGTATTAATTTTAGAATCGAGATAAGTATTCTGAGTGAGCCGGATTTTTAACAACATTTCTGGATAAAGAATCATGCAGCTTTAGCTGCATTATGATTTTTTATTCCATGAACATGTTGTTAAAAATAAGACCGCGCGACACGAAGCACTTATCGAGATTTTAAAATTAACCCCCTTAATGATATAATTAGAACATAACTAGGAGTTATTATGTTTGATACAAGTGAAGACAAAAACAAAATGAGCGCCGTAATTGAGCGTTTCAAGGACGAGATGAAAAAGGTCCGCACTGGCCGCGCTCATCCAGACATGCTCGCTTCCATCAAGGTTGAAGCCTATGGTCAATTCATGCCTTTGAACCAAGTTGCCAACGTCACCGCAGCTGATGCTACCATGCTCATCATCACCCCATTCGATCCATCCACTATTCAGAATATTTCCGCTGCCATCCGCAATGATCAAGCTCTTGGTCTCAACCCAGCCGATGATGGCCGCGTCGTTCGCGTGCCAATCCCACCACTAACTGAGGAACGCCGCAAGGAAATCGTTAAGACTGCTTCCTCCAAAGTTGAAGACGCTAAGGTTGCCATCCGTAATATCCGCGAAGATGCTCGCAAAGCTATCAAGGAAGCCAAAGAGCTCTCCGAAGATGTCAAGAAGCGCGCTGAGAAAGACATCGACGACATGACCAAAGAATTTAGCGACAAAATCGAAGCCGAATTCAAAGCCAAGTCTGACGAAATTATGAAAATCTAGTCAATACTAAAACAAGAAAAGGGCGTGAAAGCGCCCTATATTCTTATTATAGCATATTTATGGAAAAAAGTCAAATAACACTTAAACATCTTGGAATTATTGCCGACGGCAACCGTCGTTGGGCTAGAGAAAGAGGCTTACCTACCCTCGAGGGACATCGTAAAGGTCTCGACTCGCTCGAAATGCTCATCGACGAAGCTAATAAGCACAATATCCCATTTATCTCATTCTATATTTTTAGTACCGAAAACTGGAATCGTAGCGAAGAGGAAGTTAGCTACCTCATGCGCCTACTCGGCGATCGCATTGTTCCGTTGTCAAAGAAAATGCAGAAAAACAACGTAAAACTCCTCATCTTGGGAAGTCGCGAACGCGTAAGTGATAAACTCCAGCAAAAACTTGACGACGCCGTAGAACTTACCAAAGATTGCACCGGCACCACCGCCTGTTTCTGTTTTAATTACGGTGGCGAACTCGAGCTAGTTGATGCCTTCAAGAAAATGCAGGAAGATGGCTCCGAAATTACCGCCGAAAACATCAGGAACCACCTTTATCATCCAGAAGTTCCAAATTGCGATCTCATCGTTCGCACTAGCGGGGAACAACGCATCTCCGGTTTCATGCTCTGGCGCGCCGCTTATTCCGAATTCCTCTTCATGGATAAATATTTCCCAGGTCTCGAGCCATCAGACATGGATTATATGCTTGAGGAATATAGCAAACGCCAACGCCGCTTCGGCAAATAACCTGAAATCAACCTAAATTCCACACGCATCCCGCGCCACGGATAGGAAATAATGATATAATAAGCATATGCAAATTTTTATTGGAATCTTAATCGGCCTATTTACCCTCATGTTCCTCGTGACCGCACACGAATTTGGTCATTTTATCGCCGCCCGCAGAAACGGCGTCCGTGTACTCGAGTTTGGAATCTGTTTTCCGCCACGCCTAGCCGCCTGGGTCAAAGATCCAGAAACCAATAAATGGAAAAAGTTGCCACGCTCTGAATGGGGCAAACCTCAAGAAGGCTTAATCTTTAGTCTCAATCTACTCCCAATCGGTGGCTTCTGCCAGATGAATGGCGAATCCGCTGCCGACACCCGTAAGCACACTTTTGGCGCTTCCAGTTTCTGGAGCAAGACCAAGATTCTCTTTGGCGGCGTCGCCATGAACTGGCTTGTAGCTTTCATTATTCTTACCACTCTCGCTTGGACCGGCATGCCGACTTTCATTGATGGCCAATTCGCCATCAATGCCGACACTCGTAGCGAAGGTGGCATTGTTAGTATCGAACAAGTTCAAGAGAATTCTCCAGGCGAAAAGGCCGGCCTTCTAGCTGGCGACATTATCGAATCAATCGATGATCAGACTTTCTTTTCTGCCGCCCAAGTTGCAGAATATAACAAGTCTCACTCTGAACAGGAAATGACTTACAGAATCAAACGTACTGAAACTGTCGAACATGTAGTTCAATGCATTAAGGCGCCATGTCCGCCAATCGAAAGCGAAGAAGAAGTCGAAAAAACCATCACTGTCGCCCCAACCAAGGATAACGACGGCATCGTGGGTATCGCACTTAAATCTAATAGTTTGCGCAACTATTCCACCTGGTCTGCACCACTTGTTGGCGCCGGCCTCACTTTGCAACTCACCGGTGAAACTTTCAAAGGCGTCGGCCAACTCATTGGCAATCTTTTCTCCGGCGTATTCAAGCAGCTCAGCTTCAATGATCAGGCCCGAGAAGAGGGTAGAGAAGCACTCTCCGAAGCTTCAGATTCTGTCTCTGGCCCAGTTGGCATCATCGGACAAATCTTCCCAATGTTCGCCTCCGCTGGCGCCGCCAATATTGCCTTCCTCGCCGCAGTCATTTCTATCTCACTCGCTTGTATGAATGTCTTACCAATCCCAGCTCTCGACGGTGGCCGTTGGCTCCTCATCGCCATCTACAAGCTCCGCAAAAAACCACTATCCAAAGAAACCGAAGAAAAAATCGTCGCTCGCGCCTTCATGGTCTTGCTTGGTCTCATTGTTTTAATTACAATCATTGACGTAACAAGATTCTTTAAATAATGGGTGGAAAAATGAAAGAAAAACTACGTCGAAAAGTACAAAAAATCGCCGAAAAACTCAACAAAAACAAAATCGTCATGACAATTATTATGTTGGTTTTTGTAGGTGGACTTTCTATTGGGCTTCAATATCTACTCGCCTTCATTGCGCTTAGAATCTTTGATCGAGAACTCCTGACTAGCCCAGTCGGCATCACGGTTTTTACCGCCGTCGTCTACGCTGTCACACTCGCAATCGTAGTTTTATTACCACCGTTAATCTACAAAAAATGGAAAACCACTCGTGAAGAGATTGGCCTTCGCGAACTCCCAACTTGGACCGATATTGGCCTTGCTCCAATCGGCTACATCGTAATGTTAATCCTCTCCGGTATTGCTACTGCAGCTTTCAGTTTCTTTCCATGGTTCGACGCTGATCAAGCTCAACAAACTGGCTACAGTTATTACCTTGACGGCCCAGACAGAATAGTCGCCTTTATCGCCCTCGTTGTAGTCGCGCCAATCGTCGAAGAAATCATTTTCCGCGGCTGGCTCTACGGTAAACTTCGCAAAAAGTTCATCATGCCGGTTGCAATTTTACTTGTCTCCATCCTTTTTGGCATAGTCCATCTACAATGGAACGTCGGCGTTAATGTCTTTGCTACCTCCATCGTCCTCTGCCTCATGCGTGAAATCACCGGCACCGTTTATTCTGGTATCATACTTCACATGCTCAAAAATGGCATCGCCTTCTTCTTACTCTACGTCTTGAACATAGGCTTCTAAAGCCAAGATTATCTCTATTTTTATGTTATAATATATCTATTATGAGATTATCTAAAACATTCATCAAAACCTTGCGCAACGCCCCGAAGGACGAAACCGCAAAATCCGCCGGCTACCTCATCCGTGCTGGCTACATCCACAAAGAATTAGCAGGTGTTTATGATTATCTCCCCTTGGGTCTCCGCGTAATTGAGAACATCAAAGGTGTCATTCGCGAAGAGATCAACGCTATCGACGGGCAGGAGGTTCTCATGTCTGCTCTTCAAAACCCCGAACTCTGGGAAAAGACTGGCCGCTGGGATGACCAAGAAGTTGATATTTGGTTCAAGACCGAGCTTTCCGCTGGTGGGGAATTAGGCCTTGCTCCTACCCACGAAGAGCCAATTACCAACATGCTCAAGACCTATATTAAAAGCTACAAAGATTTACCACTCGCCGTTTATCAATTCCAAACTAAATTCCGTAACGAGCTTCGCGCCAAATCCGGCATCATGCGCACGCGCGAATTTATCATGAAGGATCTTTATAGCTTCCATACATCCGAAGAAGACCTAGATGCCTACTATAAGCGCGTAGAGGGCGCCTACGACAAGATTTACAAGCGCCTTGGCCTTGGCGACTGCACATACGAAACTTTCGCTTCTGGCGGCATTTTCTCCAAGTTCTCTCATGAATACCAAACCTTCATCCCAGTTGGCGAAGATACCGTTTACTACACCAAAGACAAATCTCTCGTTCTAAACGAAGAAGTTTTGCTCGACGATGTTCTCGACGAATTCAAAGTTAAACGCGAAGATCTCGAATCTACCCGCGCCGCCGAAGTTGGCAACATCTTCAAACTTAAATTCAAATACTCTAAACCACTCGAGCTTAATTACTCCGATAAAGACAATAGAATCCAAACCGTTTACATGGGTTGCTATGGTATTGGCGTCTCCCGCGTCATGGGTGTAATCGCCGAGAAGTTCTGTGACGACAAGGGTCTTTGCTGGCCAGAAAATATCGCCCCATACAAGTACTACCTCGTAGCCATTGGCGATGCTGGCACCGAGAAAGCCGAAGAACTCTACAAAGGTCACGAAGAATCTATCCTCTTTGACGACCGCAATGCTCGCCCAGGCGAGAAATTTGCCGATGCCGACCTCATGGGTATCCCATACCGCGTCGTCATCTCCGACAAGACCTTAGCCGAAGATTCCGCCGAAATTACCGATCGTAAGACCGGGGAATCCAAGCTCGTTAAACTTACCGACATCAAGTTCTAATAATCTATTGACACAACAGAGGATATTCTGTAAAATGTTAAGCGTTAGAACGGAGTAAAACCTCACATGATTAAAAAAAGTATCAGTTTGACTGCCGAAGGCAAAAAAGAACTTGAAAAAGAACTCGAAGAATTGATTGCAAACCGCCCAGCCATTACTGAGCGCATCGCAACGGCTCGCGCCTTTGGTGATCTATCAGAAAACGAAGAATATAGCTCAGCTAGAAACGAGCAAAAGCTCGCCGAAAGCCGCATTCTTGAAATCGAAGAAATTCTCAAAAACGCTTCCATCATCAAGGGTGGCAAGAAGGACAAAGTCGTCCTCGGTGCTACTGTTTCTCTTGATATGGGTGGCAAAAAAGTCGAATACACCATCGTTGGTCCAACCGAAGCTAACCCACTCGAAGGAAAGCTTTCAAACGAATCTCCAATCGGCAAGCTCGTCTTCGGCAAAAAAGCCGGCGAAGCTTTCGACTTTAACGGTAAAAAAGTTAAAATTCTCGAAATCAAATAAGTCTATGGCAAAAATCACCCTTTAACCAGGGTGATTTTTTTAATCTCAATTTTATGTTATAATAATACTATGTTATTAGAAGATTATCGCAACGAACGACTTAGAAAACTCGAAGAAATCAAGGCCCGCGGCATCGATCCGTATCCTTCCAAGTGTAACCGCAACACCAAGATTTCCGACATTATTAATCATTTTGAAGAAAAAGATGGCCAAGAGGTTATTATTGCTGGTCGCATCGTCGCGATTCGTTCCTTTGGCAAGCTCGCTTTTGTTAAAGTTCGCGATTACTTCGGCGATATTCAGCTATTCATGAAAAAAGAAGGCGAAACCGATCCAAAACTCTTCGGTGTTCAAGATCTTAAACTCCTCGACCTCGGCGATTTTATCGAAGCAAAGGGAATTGTTGGCAAATCTCAAACTGGCGAAGTTTCCATCTTTACCAACGAAGTTCGTCTCCTCACCAAGTCCCTCCGCCCACTTCCAGAACAATTCACCAATAAGGAAGAGCGCTATCGCCGCCGCTATGTTGATATGAATGTAAACCCAGAAGTAAGAGACCGCCTAGTTCGCCGCTCCAAATTCTGGCAAGCTACTCGCGATTTTATGAATTCACACGGCTTCATCGAAGTCAACGTTCCAGTCCTTGAGCACACCACCGGTGGTGCCGATGCTACCCCATTTGAAACCCACATGAATGCACTCGACGAAGATTTCTACCTTCGCATTTCTCATGAATTGCCATTAAAGCGCCTTCTTGGCGGTGGCTTCGAAAAAGTCTACGATATTGGCCCACGCTTCCGCAACGAAGGCGTTGATGATGAACATTTACCGGAGCACATCGCCTTTGAGTCTTATGCCGCCTACGAAGATTACGAAGATGGCATGAAACTCTACGAAGAAATGATCAAATATGTCGCCAAAGAGACTTGGGGCACTCTCAAGTTCCATGTTGGCGGATTTGATATCGACCTCGACTGCGAATGGCCACGCATTAAATATGCCGACCTTCTTAAAGAAAAATTTGGTGTTGACGTCTTTAATCCGGACCGCGAACAAATCGTCAAGATTCTGAAAGAAAACGGCCAAGAAGTTGACGACAAAACCACTACCAACCACCTTATCGACAGTGTTTGGAAACTCATCCGCAAGACTTCTGCTGGCCCATACTGGCTAATCGAAGAGCCACTCGCTCTTAGCCCACTCGCCAAGATCGTTCCAGAACGTCCACTCGTTACCCAACGTTTCCACCCAGTTATTGCTGGCACCGAAATGGGCAACGGTTACTCCGAGCTCAACGATCCACTCGATCAATTAGAACGCTTCAACGAGCAACAAGCTGCCCGCGATGCCGGTGACGACGAAGCTCAAATGCTTGATACTGATTTCGTAGAAATGCTTGAATACGGCATGCCACCAGCCTGCGGTTGGGGTAATTCTGAGCGTAATTTCTGGCTACTCGAAGGCGTTTCTGGCCGCGAAGCCGTTCCATTCCCAATCATCAAGAGCAAAGAATAATGCCAAAATTCGAACTAGTTTCAAAATACCAGCCAACCGGTGATCAGCCTGCCGCTATTAAGCAGCTCACCGAAGGTATTTTGAGGGGCGAAAAAGAGCAAACTTTACTTGGTGTAACCGGCTCCGGCAAGACTTTTACCATGGCCAACATTATTCAGAATGTCCAGAAACCAACCCTTATTCTTGCCCACAATAAAACCCTTGCCGCTCAGCTCTACTCCGAGTTCCGCGAGTTCTTCCCAAAAAACGATGTCCATTATTTTGTTAGCTACTTCGATTACTACCAACCAGAAGCCTACATTGCCGCTAGCGATACCTATATCGAGAAGGACTCCGCCATCAACGACGAAATCGACCGCCTCCGCCACGGCGCTACCGAAGCCTTACTTACTCGCAATGATGTAATTATTGTGGCTTCTGTTTCTTGTATTTATGGCATTGGTTCACCAGCCCACTACGCCGCTATGTCTTTGCCACTTTGGAAAACTCCAACCGGCTGGGTTACCGCCCATGGCGATTATAATGTCGAGAATTCTGAATTAGTTAATCCAAAGGTCAACTACCTCGACAAAAGCAAACCAGATCACACCATGCCAATCTCGCAGTCTGACTTCGTCTATATGCTCGTAAATATGCAGTATCACCGCAATGACTTAGCCTTCGAGCGTGGCAACTTCCGCGTCCGCGGCGACACTATTGACTTATTCCCAGCCAACGGCGAGCACGGCTATCGTTTTGAATTTGATTTTGATACATTGGAAGACGTTAAGATTATCGATCCACTCACTTGCGATATCATCGAGAGGCCAGACCACGTCCACATCTTCCCAAATACTCACTACGCCACTCCAAAAGACCAACTCGAGAAAGCCCTCGAAACCATCAAGGCCGAATACGAAGAACGCCTTGCTTTCTTTGAGCGCCACAACAAGTTTCTCGAAGCTCAACGTCTTTCTCAGCGCACCAAATATGATCTCGAGATGCTTAAAGAAACCGGCTTCGTAAAAGGAATTGAAAACTACTCTCGTCACCTCGACGGCCGCCAACCTGGTCAACCACCAGCCACTTTGCTCGATTTCTTCCCGAAAGATTTCTTACTCATCGTCGATGAGTCGCATATGACCCTACCACAAGTTCGTGGTATGTATAACGGCGACCACGCCCGCAAAATGGCACTCGTAGAATACGGCTTCCGTCTTCCATCTGCCCTTGATAACCGCCCGCTCACTTACAACGAGTTCAACAACCGTGTTAATCAGGCAATTTACGTTTCCGCAACACCTGGCGAATACGAGCTCACCCACTCACCAAAGCCAGCCGAGCAAATCATTCGCCCAACCGGCCTACTTGATCCAAAGATTCAAATTAAGCCGTCTGAAGGCCAAATTGATGACCTTATGGAAGAAATCGACCAACGTATCGCCAAGCACCAACGCGTACTTGTTACCACGCTTACCAAACGCATGGCCGAAGATCTCACCGACCACTTCAAGGAACGTGGTGTAAAGGTCGCCTACATTCACTCCGATGTTGACACCCTCGAGCGCAGCGATATTCTTCGCGATCTCCGCGCCGGCGTCTATGATGTACTCGTAGGCATCAACCTCCTCCGTGAAGGCTTGGATCTCCCAGAAGTCTCACTTGTTGCTATTCTTGATGCTGATAAGGAGGGCTTCCTCCGCTCCGAATCCGCCCTTATTCAAACTATTGGCCGCGCTGCTCGCCATGTTGAAGGCGAAGTGATTATGTATGCCGACGTTATCACCGAATCTATGGCCCACGCTATTGAAGAAACCAACCGCCGCCGCGCCATCCAAAAGGAATATAACGAAGTCCACCATATCACCCCAACTTCCGTCACTAAGGAAATTAGTGCCGGCCTTCGCGCCATCATCCCAGAAAAAGCCAAAGAAGACAAACTCGACCTCAAGAAAGTTCCATCAGAAGAACTTCCAAAACTCATCAAAGAACTTACCTCACAAATGCAACTTGCCGCCGCTAACCTCGAGTTCGAAAAAGCCGCCACCATTCGTGACGAAATCGAAAAAATCAAAGAATTCATGAAAAATTAATTCTTATGCTATAATTAATCTTATGACAGGGTTGGGCAACACCTCAGTTTCAACACTCGATAAGATTAATCGCCGCGTTCGCGCCTGCGATTATTTATGCGTTGCGCAACTTTTTCTAAAAAGCAATTTCTTGCTTGAAAGACCACTATCCAAAGACGATGTTAAGCCAAGGCTACTTGGTCACTGGGGCACTTGCCACGGTATCAACGTCGCCTATGCCAACCTCAAAGAACTTGCTGGCAATAATCCTAACTTCTCGTTTATCCTTGGTCCTGGCCACGGTTTCCCAGCTTTGCAAGCTAATCTTTTCTATGATGGAGAATTATTAAAAGTCGACAAAAAAGCCACCAAAGACGCTAAGGGTTTAGCCTATATCTGTAAGAACTTCTCTTGGCCAGATGGTTTTCCATCCCACGCTAGCCCATTCACTCCAGGCGTTATTACTGAGGGTGGGGAATTAGGCTACGCACTCGCTAATGCCTATGGCTCCGCACTTGGTCATCCAGAAAAAGTCGTTGCCGTTATGATTGGCGATGGGGAATTAGAAACCGCCACTGCTATCGATTCGTTAAACCTCAAGAATCTAATTGGCGCCAAATGCAATGGTAAAGTTTTGCCAATTTTACATCTCAACGGTTACAAGATTTCCGCACCATCTATCTATGCCCGTAAATCCGAACGTGAGCTCACTGAAATGATCCGTGGTTTCGGCTATACCCCAATCATTATTCCAGACGACAAACCAGAATCCTTCCAAGCCGCACTTGAAACCAGTGCTGAATATCCATTCTTTATTCTACGCACTCCAAAAGGCGCTACCGGACCAAACGCTCACCATGAAGCACATCAGATTCCATTAAAGGAAGCCAAAACCAGTGACGAAGAGCTTCGTATTCTCGACAAATGGCTCAAGTCCTATCATTTTGAAGAACTCTTTGACAGGGAAAGGGGATTCTATGCCTAGAAATATCGTTTCATCATTCCTCGAATATCAAAAGCGTATCGTTAAACCAGCCAAAGAGGCTCTTTCCGCTTCCGGCCACTCCAACGCCATTAATATTGCTGTTCAGCCGACTATCATCTGTCAACAGTTCTCACCAGCCAAACGTCTTGGCCATTTACTAGCTGAAGACCTCAAAAACAATCCACATTTCTATGTCTTTTCACCAGACGAAACCACTTCCAATAAGATTGACGAAGTCTTTAAGGTAGAAAAACGCGCCTGGAACCTTCCGACCGAATCCTGGGACCTCCCAGAAGATCCAAAAGGTCGCATTATTGAAATGCTTTCTGAAAACGTCCTTTTCTCAACTATGACTGGTCATATTATGAACGGGGAACCAGCCATGATGACAAGCTATGAGGCCTTCTTCCCGGTGATTACTTCGCAAATCCTACAGCAAATCAAATTCTACAAACAATGTAATGCCACATCCTGGCGTCCAAAATACCCAGCCGTAAACCTTCTTTCTACCTCCACCTGCTGGCGTCAAGATCACAACGGTTATACCCACCAGTCTCCAGCTCTTATCTCAACCTTGCTTTCTGTTCCATCCGGACTCTGCAACTGTCTCTTCCCAATCGACGATATCGCCGCCGAATCCGCTTATCGTTTTATGATGAAAACCAAAAATGTTGTAAATCTTACAACATTTAATAAGATTGATGAACCACGTTTCATTAACGAAGTTCACGCCGAGAAACAGCTCAAAAACGGCGGCGCCACTATCTTTAATTCTATTTCCGACGAATATCCAGACATCGTCATCGTCGGCGCTGGTGACCTTGTTTCAAAGGAAGCAATTCTCGCCCTCAAAATCATTAAAAATGATATTCCAGGGCTCAAAATACGCTTCGTAAACATCGCTGCGCTCACCTATCGCGGTATTGGTACTACGGAAAGAAAACTTACAAAGCAAGAATTCGACCAAATCTTTACTCCAGATAAGCCAATCGTCGCCAACTTCCATGGCTACCCAGAAACACTTGAAAATATCCTCGAAAACTACACCCTAAGATCTCGTCTTCGTGTACACGGTTACATCGAAGAAGGTTCTACTACTACTCCATTCGAAATGCTCCGCCGCAACGCCGCCTCTCGCTACGATCTCGCCATTGATATTGCCCGCCTCTATGGCCACGACGACCTCGTCAAGAAATATATCAAGATCATGGCAGACAATTATCACTATGCCATCGAGAATGGCGAAGATATCATTAAGTAATATTCCTAAATTAAGTATTTTTAGGCTCAAGAATAAAGTACTTTCAGGAACATAAAGACTTGGCCAGAGCGGCCCGGAGCGTGTCCTGAAAGTACTTTATTTTGAGCATACTTAATTTAGGGGATATTACTTATGCTAGCGATTTTCAATGGAATCTGTTAAAATATGTCCGTCATGGAATTATTTATTTTAATAGCTGTTTTGGCTATTTTAGCCGAAACCACGGTGCTTCTAATTAAGAATCGTGCACCAATCAAAAACCAAAGTCGCCAGAAAATTTACGTCGACACCTCAGCATTAATCGACGGGCGCATCCTCAATATCAGCAAGACTGGTTTCGTAATGAGAGACCTCGTCATCTTAAAGAGTGTACTCTTAGAGCTTCAGCTTCTTGCCGATAGTAAAGATAGTGAAAAACGTGCTCGTGCACGCGCTGGCCTTAGCGTAGTCAAAGAACTCGAGCGTGTCGTACATTTTGATGTCGAAATTGCCGACGACGAAGCTCCACGCGCCAAAGTAGATGAACAACTACTTAAATACGCAAAAGAGAATAAGGGAATTATCCTCACTATGGATTATAACCTTATTAAGGTTGCCGAAGCCTCCAAAATCGCAACACTCAATATCAACGATCTCGCTATTGCTACCAGAAACGAATTCTTACCAGGCGAGAAAGTTACCGTCGAAATACTTGATAAAGGTGCCAATAAAGGCCAAGGCATAGGCTATCTGAATGATGGCACTATGGTAGTAGTAGATAACGCCGATAAGAAAATCGGCGAAACTCTCACTGTAGAGCTAATTAAGCTGCATGAAACTTCCGCCGGAAAAATGATTTTTGCCAAAATTGCCAGCCAAACAAAAATTGCTTCGCCAATTAAGGCGAAGCAATCTGCAAGAACTAGTGTAAAAGCTAGTCCGTCGAAACCGGCTCGGCCGGTTGCTCAGGGTCGGAAGGCGTCTCCGGTTCAGGCTTCTCAGGCTCAACCGGCTTCTCCGGCTCGTAAGAAGTCTTTATCTCGCTCACCGCGACATAACCAGCAGCATCAATAACTTGTACGCCAATGGTCTTTTCTTTCTTAGTGATAGTATAGCCAGCAACCTCACCATTAGCACCAACGGTAACAGCGCGAGCATTACCATCGATCACGAGATTATAGTTCGTAATAGCTTGGCTACCCTTAGTAACAGAAGCGTATACCTTATCGCCAATCACTGATACAGAAACAGAAGGAGCTACATAATCACAAGTATCCTCAACCTCTGCATTGTAAGGCTCATCAACCTTAATAGATTCTTTACCAGTAATAGGGTCAGTAATCTTGGTTACTTCAATATTAATCTTGTAAGCTTCATTGGTACAGCCGTTAGCAAGTAAGTGATTATATTTATTGAAGGCTTTTTCCTCCTTAGCTACACCAGAGTTCTTCTTTTCGTCATACCAGCTTGGCCAAAGATCAGTTACACCGTTTACCTTCATTTCCTTAATACCAGCTGGTCTAGCCATCTGATCACCAGAAGACCATTTGCCATCTGGCCCATAAACCTCATTATGTACGCGTTCCATATAGTGAGCTACTGTAAAGCGAGCCACATCGTGAGTATTACTGGTAAGACCAGAACCATCGTGGTTACCGTTCCAAACCAAAGTAGAAACGACAGTAGAGAAGCTTTCCATCAAGGAGTCCTTAGTAACAGCAGAGTTTGAAGTAGTAGTAGTACCAGTCTTAGTAGCAGTCCAAACGCCCGGAACTACGAAGCCTTCGTTATTAAACCAACGAGCGCCACGGTCGCTCAAGATATTAGCAAGAAGATAAGCAATTTGTGGATCAACCACCTGGACAGCCTGTTGATCGGCCCATGATTCAATTACGTCACCAGAAGAATTCTTAACTTCAAGGATATAAGCAAGATCCTTATAGGCACCGCCGCGAGCAAGTGACGCATAAGCATTTGCATGCTCAACCATACGAATACCACAACCAGAACCAATCGCAATCGAAAGACCTACGTTCTCGCGACCTTGACAAAGTTCTTTATCACCAAGCGCACGAGCAACTTCAAGGGACTTATCAATGCCATTAATATGAAGGGCTTTTACTGCAGCGATATTAAGAGAATGCCCCAATGAGAAGCGAATCGAAACATCACCATAAAACCTACCAGTAGCATTAGACATTGAACAGCCACCACGATAACCAGCACAATAGAGACTATTGATGTTTTCATCTTTTAGAATTGTACCAGGTGCATAATTGATACCTTCACGTTGTATGAAGAGTGGAGCATAATCAAGAATTGGCTTGATTGTAGAGCCTGGCTCAATTAGCGAGTCGACCGTAGCATTAAGCTCACCATAAGTTGGATTAGAGAAGTCTACCGAACCAACCATTGCAACCACTTGAGATGTTTCCACATCGACAGAAACAAGTGCAATATCATCACTTTGGTTCATCCAGGTATAGTTATTGCCAGCCGCTACAGCGTCTTCAGCGATCTTTTGGGCGCGGTAATCGAGCGTGGTCTTAATCGTCCAACCACCAGCACGCATCGTGGAAATGCCATATTTCTTTTCAAGTTGTTTCTTTACTTCAAGAACGAAATGTGGAGCTTTGATATCGGCATACATATTTGACTCAGGGAGGATAGTGTCAAGAATTGGCTCCTCCATAGCCGCATCAGCTTCTTCCTGAGTAATGTAACCCATGGAAACCATCTGGAGAAGCGTATACTTCTGACGAGCAATCAAACCTTCGTGTCCATACGGATTATATGGATTATATACACCAGGGTTATTTGGAATAGAAGCGAGAAGAGCAGACTCAGCCAAAGTTAAATCCTTTGCCGATTTACCAAAGTACGTACGCGCAGCAGATTCGACACCATTACGACGACCACCGTATGGAGATTGGTTGAGATACATAGTAATGATTTGTTCCTTATCATACATGCGCTCAAGCTCGATCGAAAGAATCAACTCTTTAATCTTACGTCCAAGACCACCACGGTCCTCACTAGCTGCTTCATCGGAGAAATAAACCTGCTTGATGAGCTGCTGAGTAAGGGTAGAACCACCTTGAACACCGCCACCAGTAAGAGTAGAAAAGGCGGCACGAATAAGCGCGAAGAAGTCAACACCTGGGTGATTATAAAAGTTCTTATCCTCAATAGCAACAGTAGCCCAGCGCATATAATCAGAAATCTCAGAACCATCTACGACGAGGCGATAATCTTCACTACCAGTATCACGCCAAAGCACTTCACCATTGCGGTCGAGATAAGTATTAACGGTCTCAGAAATCACCATCTCGTCGAGCTTAATTTCCTCGAGATCTTTGCGGTAGTATAGGAATAAACCACCAATACCAATAATAGCGAGTAGAATAAATGCGGCAATGCACTTTAAGATTGTCTTCTGACCACGCCAAGAGAACCACCAGCGGAAGAAACGCTTTGGATGGAGTCTCGCAAAGAAACGTTTAACTGGCTGCTTTGGTAGGGAAGCAAGATCTTCGGCTCTACGACGAGCAGCAGCTTCCTTTCTGGCTTTATGACGATAGGCTAAACTAGAATATAAACCACGCTTCTTAGGAGCATCGGTCTTTTTTTCGGACTTCTTGTCCTTCTTGTCTGCCTTTTTCTTAGATTTCTTATCCATATTATTATCTTCTTCGGCTTCAGAATCAGTGTAATCACTTATCCGTTCACCGTCTTTGCTATCTTTAGCTTCGTCTTCCGAATCATCCTCATCATTATCAAAGGATTCAAACATATTGGTAGGTTCATCGTCAATCAATGAGTTACTCTTCTTACCCTTTGTCTCATCGTCAGCATTATAAATATCACTAACGATATCGGCAATCTTTTCTTCTTCGGTTTTTGTATCCTTAACTTCTCGCAGTTTCTTGGATTTTTTTTCGACTGGCAAAATAGCTTCCACTTTACGTTTTTTTACCATAACAAAATTATATCATTTTTTCCGATTAAAAAAACTCTTGATTTTATTTAACATAAACACTATAATAAGGAAGTATTAAGGTCATACAAATAATAATAAAAAGGATTTTCAAATGAAAAAATCTCTCGGTTTGAAGATTTGCGCAGGAATTGCTGCTGTTTCAGCATTAGCATTTCTTCCATCATCTGCATATGCAGTAAATACTACCCTTAAAGTCGACGGCGAATCTATTTTCGTATCTGGACCAAACAGCGTTATGTCCACCGAAGGCACCGACGGAGCCACCTATCATGGTGACACCAAAACTCTTATCCTCGACGGATACAAAGGTGGTGCTATTACAACCGATATCGACTCTCTTACAATTCAAGTTTTAAATGATAGCGAAATCACCGCTACCACCGCTGCCATCAAGTCTACTGGCAACGTAACAGTTTCTGTCAACAATGGTAAAACCCTCAAATCAGCTGGCCCAGTCGATATTACTGGTAGCTTTGCTCTCGAAAGCGGTAGCGTTGATCTTGGTGCCAACGATCTCAAAGTCACCAACGGCAACATCAAAATCACTGGCGCAATCAAAGCTGCAAACATTACCCTTATCGACAACGATAAAACCAGCCAAGCAAAAATCACCATCAATGATGGCGCTAGCGTAGAGGTTACTAAATCTATCAAAGCCAACTATAGCTTCGATGCTACTGAAGCTGGTATCGTTCTTGGTAGCAAGATTTGTGCAAGCCCAGCTGCAGAAGTTAAAAACATTGCTGGCACTGGTTCTTCCAAAGCAACCACTACTACCTTCACTACTAGCGAACTTACCACCGGCATAGATAGCGGTATCAAGCTATCCGCCGAAGCATGTTCTGCAGATGGTAACGTCAAAAACCCAGACACACTTGACATGATTTATGTTTACGCCGCCATCTTAGTGGCTTCGTCCGCCATCTTGGGCTACAGGCACTTCATTGCAAAGCGTTAAATCATACGAACCGAGAGACAAAGTCGCAAAGCCTAAAAGGCTTTGCGGCTTTTTAAAATCCAAAAAATCTAGCAAGATTAAGACTTCCAAAGAAAAATCACTCGGGATCAAGAACAATCCAAAAATAATCATCCGCGCTATTTTATATACACTCACAAGTATCGCGCTCGTCGTCACGATAATTATTAGTGCATATAATGTTATACGTTGGCGCGCCGAAAACGAAGCTACCCACGTACAGCTAGAAGAAATTTATTCGGTAACCAGTTTCAAAAATATTGGCGAAGAAGAAGAAAATGAAGATGATAAACATATCGTAGAATTCATTCTTAACACTAAAAACATCATCCCAAGCGATGATAAATATTGGACATATATCAAATATCCGCTCCTAGAAGCCGATCTGGGCCCATCCCTTGCGACAAATAGCGATACCGCTGGATGGATTCAAGTTCCAGGTACCAATATTGATTATCCGTATGTCCAAACCGATAATAATAATTATTATCTAACTCATACCATTAACCGCTCCTGGTCATCTGCTGGATGGGTATTTCTAGACTATCGCAACAATAAATCCTTAGATAACAAAAACCAAATCATCTACGCCCATGGCCGTTATGATGGTTCCATGTTTGGCTCACTTGTTACGGTTCTATCCGAAGAATGGCTCAGTAATCCAGAAAATCATGTTGTAAAAATCTCAACCGAAAACAATAACTCCTTATGGCAAGTATTTAGCGTCTATCAAATCAAGGTTACCGACGATTATCTTAAGGTTAATTTTACGGATGACGGAAAATTCCAAACATTTATCGACCTTATCAAGGGTCGCAGTATTCACGACTTTGAAACCAATGTTACACCAGATAATCAAATCCTCACCTTATCTACCTGTGCCAATGGAGATGAACGCATTGTTTTGCATGCCAAACTTATCAAAAAAGGCGCGCGCTAAATAAATATACGTTATAATTATTAATATGAAAAAAATCCGCTTTAAGTCTGTAGTAGCACTGGCTAATTCTAGGCTATCTGTCAAATCTGCTGCCATCGTCCTTGCTAGCTCTACACTTATTTCGGCCCTGCTCGGCATTTTCCGTGACCGCCTATTAAACTCTTATTATCTTGGTACCTATCCTACCGGTATTGATGCTTATACAGCAGCATTCACCATTCCAGATTTCATGTTCTTCATTCTTACGTCCGGTGCCTTGTCAGTATCATTTATTCCTGTTTTTAATCAACGCCTCATGAATGGCAATAAAAAATCCGCCTGGGAACTATCAGCTAGCCTATTAAACCTTCTAGCTATTCTTACACTTATCGCCAGTATCTTAATCATGATTTTTGCCGATCCGCTCATCCGTTATATCGTCAGTCCAGGCCTCGACGAATCTGGTATGTCACTTGCTATTAATATGACGCGCGTCATCGCTTTGAACCCATTCCTCTTTTCAATCACCACTGTCCTTACCTCCATGCAACAAGCCGTGGGTCGATTCGTTTTCTACGCCTTCGCGCCAGCTATATATAATATAGGTATTATTATTGGTATCACCTGCTTCACCGACGGCATTGATATCTTTGGCATCCACCTCTTCGATGGTGGTATTATGGGCGTTGCCCTTGGCGTTATTCTTGGCGCCATCTTGCAACTCATTATTTCGCTTATCGGCCTCTATGGTCTCGGGTTTGACTATAACTTTAAGATTAATTGGAAGAACCAAGGTTTCCGCTCTATTTTGAAACTTCTCCCAGCCCGTTCCTTGGATCAGGGAATTGATTACGTAAATTCTATCGTCAACACTAACCTCTCATCTCGCATGGGCGCTGGTGCAGTCCGTTCATTCAACCAAGCTTCATCACTGCATCAAATGCCGGTAAACCTCATTGGCGTAGCCATTTCTACTGCTTTCTTCCCGAAAATGACCGAGGAACTTGGCGAAGGGAAGGAAGAAAAATTCCAAAGCACCTTCCGGCACGCCATGCGTACGATTATTTGGATTTCGTTACCGGTTGCAGTTATCGCATTCTTTGCACGTGGCTACGTAGTAAGCTTTATTAATAATATCGGCAACAACACCAGCAATATGGCTATTGCCTCTATTCTTGGCACGCTCGTAATTGCCATCTTTGCCCGTTCCGTATTCCATATTGCGTCGCGTGGCTTCTACGCCTATCAAGATACTAAGACGCCATTTGTAGTTTCCATCGTAGCAATCGGTCTCACTATCCTACTCTCGATCCTATTCTTCAAGTTTGGCTGGAGCGTAGAAGGTCTTGGCTTTGCGCAATCAATTGGTGCTATTGTTGAGATTATTATTCTGCTTGCAATCTTGCAACGTCGCTCTAAGAATAAACTCTTCAATAAAGAATTCTGGAAATCAATGATTAGAATCGTCATTGCTAGCGCCATTGCCGGATGCATTGCTTTCTCAGCTACCAAGTTCATCCCACTCCGCGCTACGGATAACTCCCTTGTTATCACAATTCCAAAGTTCCTCGCTATTTCCGGCATCTCCCTTGTCTCGTATCTCATTGCCAGCTACTTCCTCAATATCGAAGAAGCCAAACCAATCATGAAAAAGATTAAACATATCTTATTCAGAAATCTTAAATAGTTGTTTCTACTACTTTATTTCCTCGATAATTGAAGGATTAGCCGGGATATAAATTTTTCTTTTCGTCAGTTTTTCTCTGAAATTACCAGTTTCATCGAAAAACTGGAAAAGAAAAATTTACATCTCGGTAACCTTCAAAGACTCTCGGAAATTAAAGTAGTAGAACCAACAGTTTAATCCCGAATAATATGTTATAATATTTTTTATGGAAATAACTCGCGAGGATATCAATCATTTAGCCGATTTGTCGAATTTATCTCTTTCTGACAAAGAAGCAGAATCTCTAGAAAAAGATCTAGGGAACATTGTAAACTACATTTCTGAGCTCAAAGAACTCGATACTGACAATGTGGAGCCAACTTATCAAGTTTTTGAAATGGAAAACGTCTGGCGCCCAGACGAAATCGAGACCCAAGAAGCCAATCGCGAGGCCTTGCTCAATCTTACCGTTGAAGAAAAAGAAAACCAAATTAAAGTTCCAAAGGTACTCTAAATATGAAAATTGCAAACAAAGAAATCCCTGCAGTAAGCCTCGTAACCGAAGCTTACGAAAAAGCCGAAAAATATGCCGACTACAATGTTTTTATATCCTTAATCGACAAGGAAGAAGCTTTAAAAAAAGCTGCCGCCATTGATGAAAAAATTAAAAACGGCGAAACAGTTGGTAAACTCGCTGGTGTTCCTTTTGCCGCCAAGGATAATTATCTTTCACCAGAAGGAAAAACTACCGCCGCCGCTCATATTCTCGACAATTTAGAAAGCCCAATCACTGCTACTGTTATTAAGAAACTCGAAGACGAAGGCGCAATCATGATTGGCCGTGCCAACCTCGATGCCTTCGCCCATGGTGGCTCCACCGAAAACTCATACTTTGGCGTTACCAAAAACGCCGTCGACAACACCCGCGTAGCTGGTGGTTCCTCTGGCGGTTCCGCCGTCGCTGTCGCTCTTGATATCGTTCAGTTTGCAACCGGTTCCGATACTGGTGGTTCTATTCGCAACCCAGCAGCTTTCAATAGTATCTATGGCATTAAGCCAACCTATGGTACCGTTTCTCGTTACGGCGTAGTCGCTATGGCTTCATCACTCGACTGTATGGGCTTCTTTGCTAAATCTCCAGAAGATATCGATTTGCTTATGTCTATCACCGCCGGTCAGGATCCGTACGATCTTACCACTCTTCCAGACTTCTACAATGAAACCGAAAAAAACGAAGTTAAAACTATTGGTATCATCAAAGATTTCGATAACGATACCGTCGATCCTGAAATCCGCGCTGCCCTGAAGGAAAAGTGTGAACTATTGAAAGACAAAGGCTACGAAATCAAAGAGGTAGAAATGCCATCTTTAAAGTATGCTCTTGCCGCCTATTACATCATTTGTCCAGCCGAAGTCGCCTCCAATCTTTCTCGCTATGATGGCATTCGCTATGGTTTCCGTTCAGAAAACAGCACCCATCTCGACGAGCTTTACAACAACACCAGAAACGAAGGCTTCATGACCGAAAACAAGCGCCGCATTATGATTGGCAACTTCGTGCTTTCATCCGGCTTTTATGATGCTTACTTCCTTAAAGCCGCCAAAGCTCGCACCGTCATTATTAACGAATACAATAAGGCTTTTGAAGACTGTGACTTCTTGTTAACTCCATGTGGCCCTGGCCCAGCCTTCAAGATTGGCGAAAAGGCCAATGACCCAATCGCTATGTACCTCGAGGATGCTATGACTGTACCAATCAACCTCGCCGGTATCCCAGGACTTGCTATTCCAGCCGGCAAGACTAAAGAAGGTTTGCCAATCGGCCTCCAACTCTTAGGCCCACGCCGCTCCGACAAAAACCTCATTGAATTCGCAAAGGAGCTTGCCTAATGGACGGTGGAGTCGTCGCCTTTGGCGTTGCTATCCTTATTGTTGGGCTTTTGATTTTTATTGCTATTCTTCTCACCGGCAAGCGCAGCTATTCTTTCAATAAAGAGGTTTACCAAGCTCGCTTCCTCGCCATCGAGAATAACCTTAAAAAAGACAATCCGGCCAGCTACGCTATGTGCATTATTGAATCGGATAAATTGCTCGATCGCGCTCTCCACGAAATGGGCACACAAGGGAAGACCACTGGTGATCGCCTCAAAAAAGCTTCCAGTAAGTTTACCGAAGTAAACTCGGTCTGGCGCGCCCACAAATTCCGCAACGCCGTCGCCCACGACACCGACTTTGAGGTTAGCTACCAACAAGCAAAAAACATTTTGGCTGTTTACAAACAAGCCTTAAAAGATCTAGGAGCCATCTAATGAAATATATTCCAACCATCGGCATCGAATGCCACGTACAATTAGCAACCAAGACTAAGCTTTTTTCGCCAGTCGACAACGACGCACGTGGCAAAGAGCCAAATTCCTGCGTTTCACCAATCGATTACGCACTTCCTGGCATGCTACCACGCCTTAATAGTGAGGCCATCAAATTTGCTATCCGCGCCGGCCGCGCCATGAACTGCAACATCAACGCCGAGTCTCGTTTCGATCGCAAACACTACTTCTATCCAGATTCACCAAAAGGCTACCAGATTACTCAGTTCTACCACCCAATCATTGGCGCAGGCTGGGTTGAGCTTCCAAACGGCACCAAAGTTCGTATCGAGCACGCCCACCTCGAAGGTGACGCCGGTAAACTTACCCACTTCGACACTTACTCGCTCGTAGACCTTAACCGTGTCGATACGCCACTCATCGAAATTGTTTCCATGCCAGACATCCACTCTGCCGCCGACGCTCGCGATTATTGTAAGGAACTCTGGCGCCTCATGACCTTTGCTAAGGTTACTTATGGCGATCTTTACAATGGCAACATGCGTTTTGACGTCAACATCTCCCTCGCCGAGGAAGGCGCCAAAGAACTTGGTACTCGTGCCGAAATCAAGAACCTGAACTCTTTCCGCTCTATCGAGCGTGCTGTCGAATTCGAAATCAAGCGTCAAAGCAAAATTCTAGACAGCGGCGAACAAGTCAAACAGGAAACCCGCGGTTGGAGCGACGCTACTGGCGAAACTACCGCCCAGCGTTCCAAGGAAGAGGCCAAAGATTACCGCTACATGCCGGAGCCAGACCTTCCACCGCTCAATCTCTCTCAGGAGTTTATTGATACCGAATCCGCCAAACTCCCACTTATGCCGCGCGACTACCGTGAAAAATTCAGTGGTATTATTGCAGCCGATACGCTCGAAATTTTGCTTGACTACCCACTTCTTATCGAAAAGCTCGCAGAACTTTCCGGAGAGGGAATCATCAAACGCATTGCCAACCTCTTTGCTTCAGTTCTTCTCGCCGAAGAAAACGTCAGTTTATTGAATGATCCACTTCCATCCGCCAACCAGCTCACCGATCTTGCAACTATGCTCGACAAAAACGAGCTCAGCTCTACCGGTGGCAAAGAAGTCTTTGTTAAGTTCTTCGATCCAGAAATGCATTTCAAAGATACTAAAACTATCGCCAAAGAACTCGGTGTTATCCAGGAAAATGACCTTGGCGCGCTCGAAGCTATCGTAGATGCCGTGCTTGCAAAGCCAGAAGCCCAGAAAGCTCAAGAAGACTACAAGAATGGCGAAATAAAAGTTATTGGCTTCCTCGTTGGCCAAGTTATGAAAGAGTCTCACGGCAAAGCTAATCCATCCGCCGTACAAGAAATTTTGAAGAAAAAATTGGCATAAAAAAATGCCCCCATGTTTTCATTATAGCATAAGTTTAATAAAAAGTCAAGTTTAACAGGGGTAGAATGAATATACTACTAACGATCTTAATAGCCATGGTGCCGGTAATCGAACTCCGTGGCGCCATCCCAATTGGAGTAGCAAACGGCCTCGAACCGTGGTTTGCCACCATCCTTGCCGTTATCGGCAACATCATCCCAATTCCATTCGCCTTACTCCTCACAAACAAGATCTTCGACTGGCTTCGCGACAAAAAACATACCAAGAAGATGATTGCTTGGCTCGAAAAGAAAGCAGAGAAGAACCGCAAGAAAGTCGATAAATTCGGCTGGCTCGGGCTCCTTATCCTCGTCGCCATTCCACTCCCTGGTACGGGCGCCTGGACTGCCGCACTCGTAGCGAGCGTCTTCAAGATGAAATTCAAACCATCGTTGTTTTCCATCATAGCAGGTGTCGTCATCGCTGCTGTTATAGTATTTGCTATTACTTACGGCTTTACACAGATTATTTAAACCATAAAAAAGAGCCCTACCTTGCAGGGCTCTTTATGATAAAACCATCTCCGTAAATCCGGATGTTACTATTGATTGGCTTCTTGCCAAAATCATCACCTAGTATCTGTGGACCTCTTATATCCATACCGTACCCACCATAGGCGGATATTTGAATGCCCTCGTGCAGATACATCGAGCGAAGATCACTGATGTCTAGCTCGCCGTAATTGGCTGACAAAGTCCCACTTCCGTAAATCATAGTATTACCATTGGCAACCAGTGCGCCAACAATAGTTATACTATTGCGTACTTGAGTAGTACCACCAATTCTAGCGGCGCCAGATACCATTACTTCATCCATTAGCATCGCCTGACCGTAGAGTTGAGCGCCCTTACCCAAAATTGCATCTCCGCAAACTTTGGCATTACCATAAACGCAGGCGCCATTAGCCACCCAGGCCAGGCTACGCCGAGAGAGATTAGACTCCCTCTCGATGTAGCCACCCAGGTCGCCAACCATCACATCGTCGTTAACTCCATCGGAATAGCGCCGTTCCAGCGCACGGATACGGGTCACTATTACTGGCCCAATATTCGAAACAAGCAATTGTGTGTCTTCTTCTACGAATTCCCACTTCATACGCATCACCCCTCCTTGTGTATTTTTTTGGCGTAACAATCTATATTGGAACAAAAATAAATAGTTTTATCATTTTAATGTGCTATTAAAATAATATACCACAATTCTTCCCAATTTCACCCCTACACAACCACCAAAAAATATGTTAAAATAAGAAGCGTCTATTTTTTAATGTAAAAATCACTAAATATTAAATAAGGAAAAATATGGCAGGCGAAATCAAAGACCTATCCAAATTCCGCAATATCGGTATTATTGCCCATATTGATGCCGGAAAAACTACTACTTCCGAGGCGATTCTTTATCGCACCGGTCTCAAACACAAAATTGACCTCGTGAAAGGCGACACCGGCGGTGCAACCACCGACTGGATGGAACAGGAAAAGGAACGTGGTATTACCATTACTTCCGCAGCTGTTACCGCTACCTGGAAAGGCCACAAAATTAACATTATCGATACCCCGGGCCACATCGACTTTACCGCAGAGGTAGAACGCTCACTTCGTGTTCTCGATGGCGCCGTCGTTGTCTTCGATGGTAAGATGGGCGTAGAAGCTCAGTCTGAAACTGTTTGGCGCCAAGCTACCAAGTACGGCGTGCCACGCATTTGCTTTGTCAACAAGATTAACCAAATCGGTGGTGATTTTTACAAATCTCTTGATTCAATTCACAAACGTCTTTCCAAGAATGCCGTTGCAATTCATCTTCCAATCGGCTTCGAAAAAGACATCTGCGGTGTTGTCGACCTCGTCGATATGAAAGCATACACCTACAAGGATTATGCTGATCACGAGCTTACCGTTGGCGATATTCCAGCAGACATGCTCGAAAAAGCCAAAAACGCTCGCTCTCTCCTCGTTGAAGAAGCCGTCCAGGCCGACGAAGCCCTTATGGACAAGTACTTCAACCAAGGCGAAGAAGCTATTACCGAAGTTGAACTTAAAGCTGCTCTCCGTAAGCGCGTTATCGATGGTGACTTCTATCTAGTTACCGGTGGCGATGGTCGTGGTGTTATCGTTGAGAAAGTTCTCGACCTTATTGCCGACTATCTTCCATCCCCACTTGATCGTGACCAAGGTCAAACCGTTGGTACCGATCCAAAGACTGGCGACCAAATCATTCGCAAAGCCGACGACAAAGAGCCTCTTACCGCTCTCGCCTTCAAGATTGCAACCGATCCATTCGTAGGTAAACTTATCTTCATCCGCGTTTACGCTGGTAAGCTCAAATCTGGTGATACCATCATGAATGCTACTACCGGAAACAAGGAACGCGTCGGCCGTATCGTCCGTATGTTCGCTGATAAGCGTGAAGATATCTCCGAAATCGCCGCTGGCGATATCGCTGCAGTCGTCGGCCTTAAGGAATGTACTACTGGTACCACTATCTGTGATCCAGCACATCCAATTCACCTTGAATCTATCGAATTCCCAGATCCACCAGTATCTATCGCCGTCGAGCCAAAGACCAAAGCCGACCAAGAGAAAATGGGTATCGGCCTCGCCAAGATGGCAGAAGAAGATCCAACCTTCCGTGTCCACACCGATGAAGAAACCGGCCAAACCATTATTTCTGGTATGGGTGAGCTTCACCTCGAAATCATT
>JAEEGL013383691.1_pt1 | contig 28631 bp, 22 predicted proteins | sample 9134231 | NCBI WGS metagenome assembly JAEEGL01 (sample SAMN16246548, study PRJNA631951) | gut metagenome | biome: gut microbiome; feature: rumen; material: fiber-attached | host: Bos | place: Iran: Karaj | collected 2018-10 | reverse complement strand
TTGTTTTGTTAAGTTTGCTGTTTCTGATGCTACATCCGTATCCTGTATTGTTGATAATGATGATGATAAGTTTTCATATCTTGTTGATAAACTGTTTAATGTTGTTTCCAATCTGTTTTGATATGCTCCGAGTTTTGAACGTGCTGTTGATACTTTGCTTATTGCGCTATCAACATCTGCAATAAATGTATTCGCAGCACTGGATGAAGCAAATGCCGTATCATTAATATATGTACTTGTGAAATGAGCATTTAATGCAGTAGCAGTTGCTTTTATCAGACAATCACCTATTGATAACTGATTATCTGCACCTGTATTTGCACCTACTTGAAGTGTAACGGCATCAGCCGTTTTATCTGTATCTAAAAGAGTAATGCTTGAGAATTTACTTACTTTTGCAATTCTTGTAATTTCATTCATTCTTGCATTAACTTCATTTGCAATCATTTTCTTTTCATCAGTTGCGTAGGTTCCGTTTGCTGCCTGTACCGTTAAATCTCTAACACGTTGAAGATTTTCTTGTATTGTTGCAAGGTCACCTTCTGCTGTTTGTAAAAGATTTATACCGTGTTGGGTATTATCTTCTGCTACTAATGTACCGCTTACTTGTGATTTCATACCTTGAGCAATCGCTAAGCCCGCAGCATCATCCGCAGCCTTATTGATTTTAAATCCGGTAGATAAACGTTGTACAGATTTGCTTACACCACTGTTTGCATTGGTCAAATTCTTTTGAACGATAGTCGAAGTAACGTTCGTGTTTACTACTAAACTCATAACTAAATCTCCTTATTTAACAACATATCCTTAAACATAAAGTAACGAATAACGCTAATATGTTTACCACACTATCTATGATAAGCGATTTTCAAACTTTTAAAATTCTACAATGGTATTCTTTTTCATATACTTTAGTATGAAAATTTGCAAAAATTCATTTGCATAAATGAACTGTTATTCAAATAAAAATTTGCCGTATGGAGTAATATCATTAGTATTATTAATGGGGTAATTCCCATAAATTTTAAACAAAAAAAAGCCCAAGCAAAATTAATTCCTCGGGGCTAAAGGTATATTAGGGATTTAGGGGATTAAATATATTATGTTGATTATTTTCTCTCTAAGTGTCTCTCATATATTAATAAAAACATGCAGATATAAAAGATTGCTATATTAAATATATATTAACTTAATATTTCTTAATAAAACCTCAAAGAATCCCAAAAACAAAGCTTTTTGTTATTGTATTTTATATAGCTCTACTATTGAAATTTTTCCGTAAACTTTAGTAGATCCTTTATAATCAATATAAATTTCTTGATCTCCTGTTGAACCGACTATTTTTACTGTTCTTGCTTTTTTTGTTTCTTCAGGCATGTTTAATTTATGTCTGTATGGACCTGCATAAATTGGCATGTCAGGTTGTCCAAGTTCTGAAACAAACTGTTTTGCATAATCAAAAAAGGTATCTCTAAGTTTGTCATTATATTGATATTTACCTTTAATTTCTATATTGTCTAAAATCAAAGATGGTACATCGTTAACTTTTGCTATATATATCATTGTATTGCCTATGCATTTATCTTCGTCTACAATTTCTATTGCGCTAATGAGTCTGTTCATGATATATGTCGGGGCAGTAAACTGTTTAGCTCCTGTTCCGACAGCAGTACAACAACCTCCATGATTGCCTAAAAATAATGAGTTAGGTATATCGGTCATGTCTGTTTGTTTAATTTTTAGATTAGAAACTTTTTCACTACTGCCACTGTTTTTAATAGTTTTAAATTCAACAGCTCTCATTTTGATAAAATGGTTATATAGGGTGTTTCTTACTGCTTCAATTCTGCTGTTTTCATGTTTTGCAGACCAAAAAGAATCTTGGTTTAAAATATCTTTTATTGTGTTTATTACGTCAGCAATATGTGAAAAATCTATCGGTTTATCATTATAAAATAACCTTAAGACTTTTTTTGTACTTTTAGCAACTCCGTATTCATCAAATTCTGTTTCTTCAACTTCATTAAGTGTAATATTTTTTTCTTCCAGTGCATTAAATATTTTTTCTTGTTCTTCTTGAGGAATTAATTTAAATTGAGGATCATTGAAATCCATTTCTAAAGAGGTTATAAGTGCTTGTTTCGCTTTTTCTGAATTTAACTTAATACTAACTGTTTTGAATGAATTTTTATCAATGTTTATGTATCTGTCATAGTCTATTTCCAGTTCTTCAAATTCTTGTTTTGTTATTTCGTTTTGTGGTAGTTTTTGCAATGCTTCCGATATTGATAAATCAGGATTTTCTGAAATGATTTTTGTTAATTCGGAAAAATTATGTATAAAGTCTTCATTTTTTACTGATAACAGTTCTGCAACAAAATTACTTCTTTCCAATCCTAATTTGTCTGATAGATTTTTATCAAAAGTTATACCAAATTTCTCAAATATTTTTTTATTAATAAATTGTATAATAGCTTGTTTTTTATCGGTAATTTCAGGATTTTTGATTATTTCTGTAAGTTTATTTATATCTTTAGGAGAAGAAATTTCTATTGCACTGAGTATTTTTAAAATAGAGAAAAGCTCGTTATTTCCCCGTCTTCTTAAGGTATTAGTAAACGATTTCATTTGATTTAATTCTTTTTTTAATTCATTTATTTGTTTTGAATTTACTTGCATCGGAACTCTTTTTTCTTCCAAATTTGTTAATTTTGAAAGCTCTTGATTTTTCTTTTTTAATTCAGTTATTTTATTAAGAATTTGTTTCCCTTTTTCACTGTTTTCGGGATTAAACAGTTCTATAATTTCTTCTTTATGTTCTCCTTTTGTTAAAACGGCTACTGAATCTAAAAATTCCCTCATTCCGTTAAATTTTAATCCGAAGGAATAAATAAATTCTGGTTCTGATAAAATTTTCAACGAATTTTCTATATTTTCTGCATTTTCAAATATAAATGTATATATACTGCTATCGGGTAATTCTTCTGTTTCAGATTTAAGTTCGTTTCTTCTTTCTATCATCAATTTAGGTATTTTATCTAAAAACAGAGTTTCTTTTTCCTCGGTAAGTGCTTCTGCGATTTTTACACAGGTTTCATTATCTATGTTATTTTTGCTGAGTATTTCAGATAATTTATTAATTGCATTAGGAGATAGTTTATGTGACAATTTCAAAAATTTTGAAATATGTTCTATGCTACCTTTTTGTCTGGCTGCATTGCCAGCTTCATTTGTACATAGTATTTTTGATATATATTCATTTCCTTTATCAGTTTCTGCTATAATATCACTGATATATGGTATATTTTCAGGCTGAGTAAAATATGGATTTTGGCATAACCAGAATGCAAAATCTTTATTGTTTCCATTGATCGCTTTTATAATATTCCTAGTATATAGTATTGTGTGAAAATCTTTGTTTAGGTATATCCATTGTGCAAAATCTATATTAGTTTCGTTTACTACTTGCAAAATGCAGTTAAGAAAACGAATATTATGATACTCTCCTGTTAATTCTTTTTCACATGACAGCTTAGTGAATGTTTTGTTTTTACTATTTGTTGCCTGTATAATTTTACTAAGATATTCCAAATTATTTGGTTTTGTGAAATAAGAATTTTCGCATAACCATATTGTTATATCTTTATTTTCTTTATTTGTTGCCAGTATAATATCTTTAAGACAAAGAGTTTTATCAAAATCGGTAAATTGTTTGTTTTTGCATAACTTTAGGGCTACATCTTTATTTTCAGCATTTGTTGCTTTAAGGATAGCACTGATAAAAAAGAAATTCTTGTTTGTTGTGAGCGGATATATTAACTTTGCAACTTCTAAATTATCTTCATTTATACTGTCTGTTACCGCAATAGCCGCCAGTTCGTTTGGAATTTTTTTTGAAAGGTAATCTTTTATTTCTTGTATTAATTCTTGTTTTTGTAAATTTTGATGTTTAGTATTGACTGGTATTAGCTGCGCATTTTGATTTATTAAAGCAGAGGATAATAGACCAATTGCCTCACCTGTAAAGAAAGCAGGTAATGCTGCGGCAAAATTATTTAAGAACGGTGCTATCTTTTGTGCAGTATCACCAATAGTCATTTTTATTTGAGCAAGCATATTTTCTGTTTGCTCAGATATAGCTTTTGGGTTTTCTTGTAGTGATTTTGTAGTTTTAATTAAAGGGTATTTTTTTGAAAAAATAGGTATAGAAACAGAGATGTTAGCGTTTTGGTCAAAAACAGGAATTGGAACAGGATTTGTTCCGCTGGTTTGCGGTAATTGGGGCTGTAGAGGTTTAACCGGTACAAGTTTCGTTTGTATAGGTATATTCGGCAGTTTGACTGTCGGTTGAGTATAAATTGTAGGTATTAAACTTCCGCCCATTTTGTTTCCTCAATAAAAGTTCGTTCCCAATAATACGTGTTCTCTTGAATTTTCTTCCCATATCCATGAATATCTCTATTTTTTACAATTTCATGTCTATATAATAATAAAGTGTTTTAAAAATAAAAAATTGCGTAAAATGAAAGTTTAATTGGTAGGAATGGATACTTTATGTATTATTTTGCTTTTCTTAAATTGACTATACTGATAGTGCCTATAGTTTCATTGAATATATCAAATGGTACATTTGTATAATGAGTTCCAAGATGAGGATTAATTATGTGTATGATATTATTTTTTTCATCGTAATCTATAAGCGCATAATCATGTCCCGTAATTATATTATAATCATCATTATTTGATTTAAAGTCAACACTACAAATATTGTTTTTATTATTTACAAGATTTTTTAAAATATATTTTGTTACAGCGGCTTGTTCTTTACCAAATACCGGACGATAAGTATATACAGAATGAGGAGGTATATTACTTCCTCTTAATTCTTCTGCTTTTTTTTCAGTTACTCCTAATAAATCTATAAAATGTTCAGTCGGTCTTGAACCTTCGATACGATCAAGTGATTTTAAATGTTCATTTTCGTTCAATCTTACATCAGATACATCTGGTCTTAAAACTACTTCCGGAATTGTTTGCTCAATTATTTGAATTGCTTTACAAGCATCCACTCTTTCTTGTTCTATATCAGGTAATTCTCCATTTTTATATCTTCTGGTTCCTTTTCCTATAAAATTTATATAAGGATTAATTGTACATAAAATATCATGTCCTTCTTGAGAAAAACATTTGTATAAATATATTCTTCCTAACGGATGATTCATTAAACCTATTAATTTTGCAAGTAACCCGCAGTCTCCAATATTTTTTTGTATAAATTGAAATCTTTTTACCGGAGGGAATAATTTATCTACGGCTTCTTTTGAAATATTCCATTTTGATAATTTGTTTCCTTCGTTTATATAAATTTGATTGTTTAATTGTATTACATCTCCTAATTCTGTTTCTTTCAGAATTTCTGATTTACTGGTATGTTCAGGAAATTCTTTTACAATTGATGATTTAGAATTATCATCATAAATTAAAGGATTAAGTTCCTGAACATTAGATGGATAACTATATGGATAATTTTCAAACAATGGATTTTCAAAAGCAGCATTAAGATTTCTTTCAAGAAATGTTTTCTTTTGTTCATCTACATTCATTAATTCAACTATTTGTTTAATAGAACATTGTCCATTCAGGTATTCTATTGTTCTTTTATGATATTCTTGTATATCACTGAAAAAACTTGCTCCTTGTGTTTCAAATTCAGCAAAAACAAAAGCATTACTCTTATATTGAGATAATTTCTCAAGCCAATCCAGATTATTATTATTCGAAAATCTAATGCACAAATCTTTTTTATCATAAGAAATATTTTTATTGTTTATTATTTTTCTTGCACGTTCAATATTTTCATAATTTAGTATCTCAAAAATAGCAGTTTTATATTTAGAAGGAATATCTATGCATTTTAGAATTTCTTCTAAATAGCTTATATTATCATCGTTTATAGAATTTATCATTTTTGCTTTATCACATGAGTTTATTGATTTTGACGTCAATATCTTTATAATAGAATTTTTAATATCTTCATTATTGATATCGGCATTTTTTATACTTCTCATTATTGTTCCCAAACGGCCGGATTCTATTAATTCGTTATTTAGTACGTATTTTTTTACAAAATCTAAATTATTGCTATCCGTATCTTTAACACAAAAATTAAACATATCGCTAATATTTTTATTTTTTATAATTCCTATTTCTTTTAATAAATTTTGAGCTATCTCAATATCGGGTTTTTCTTGAGTACTTAATGCAAGAAGAATATCTTCGGATATATTATTTTGTCCGAAATATTGCTCTATAGTATCTATATGTTTTTGTGACGGACTGTTTAAAATATCGTTTTTTGTTCTACAGTCTAAATCTGTATATAACAGGATTGTTTTTACAAAATTCGGATTTTGAGCCAAAATTTCATTATCAGTAAGAGTGGATATAATTTTTGCTTTTTTTTCGATGGTATTAATATTATACAAATTTTTGGAGAATAAAATTGTTAAGGCTATAGGTAATAAATGAAAGTTTTTCTCGTCAAATTTTTCAAAAATATATACAAATTCCTGAGGCAAGCCAAAACCTTGTATGCTATGTGAGTCAGAATCTTTTAAACTCATAGGAATATTCAAAGTATTAAGTATTTTATTTAATTCGGAAATAAGAACTTTTTGTTTGACACTTGTACTTAATAAGTGAAGAAGTTTTTCATCATCTGTATTATTAGTTTGTAAATTGAAAAAATCTTTTAATAGTTTATTTTCAGTTTCAAAACTATCTAATAGTTTATCTATTCTTATAACTTTTTGTTCTTCGGTTAAAGATGTATCATTTTCTATTTTTTCATGCTGTTCTTTTAATTTATTTATACTTTTTCTAAATATTTCGTTATCTTTTCCAAACAAATAGTTACACATAAATTCCAATTTTAATTTTTCAGCTTGTTCTTCAGGTATATATCCTTGTTTTTTCAAATTTTCTATCTCTTGCATTATTTGATAAAGTTCAGATTTGTTAAGGATGCTTGCATTTTGTTTTGGCTGATTATTAAGCGATGTATTTGTTGATAATTTTATTTTATATGGAATTTTATCACCAAATTTTAAAGGAGTTTGTTTTTGAAAAGTTGTTAACGAAGTAGACATACTGGTTCTTGGCATAAATTGAGTTAAAAATACGGAATTTGTTCCTCTGATTTGCGGTAAATGAGGCTGTAAAGATTTAACCTGTGATATAAAACTTGATTGTATAGGTATATTTGGCAGGTTGACTGTCGGTTGAGTATAAATTTTAGGTATTAAACTTTCGCCCATTTTGTTTCCCAAATAAAAATTATTCCCAATAATCCAAATCTTTTTGATACTATAATAAAGTATTTTAAAAATAAAAAATTGCTTGAAATAAAAAATTTGCTTTATATATGAAAAACTAATAAAACTTTGTCAATTTTTTAATTTTTTCAGTGTTCTTATCTTGCAAAAAAAATTTGAGCATGAAAGAATTAATTGTGTAGATTTGTCAAAATTTGACATATCTATATAGTTTTGTGTTGACAAGATTAAATGTTAGGCTTAACATAAATATAAGTAGTTTTAAAAAGGAAAAGGATACATCATGGGACTCAAAAAGAAAGACAAGTTAGTTGTGTTAGAATGCGAAGAATGCAAAAACAGGAATTACACAACTACAAAAAATAAAAAACATACTCCGGACAGATTAGAATTAAAAAAATATTGTCCGGTAGATAAAAAGCACACTTTACATAAAGAAACGAAGTAAGGACATGCGTCCTTAGTTCAGCCGGTAGAACGTCGGTCTCCAAAACCGAATGTCGAGGGTTCGAGTCCTTCAGGGCGCGTTCTTTGCTACAGTTAGAATTAAAAAGAAAGTAATATAATATGAGTACAAACCAATCACAATCAAATTTTACAGAATTTATGACAACTTATTTCAAAGGTGTTAAGTCAGAATGGGGCAAAATATCTTGGCCCGAAAGACGTGTTGTTGTTGCGCAAACTATTGTTGTGCTGATTGTTGTTATATTTTTCGCATTATTTGTGCTTTTGATAGATTTTGGTTTTAAATGGTTGTTTAGTTTAATTCCGGGCGGGTAATATGGCAGAAAGTAGAAAAAATCAAAAAAGATGGTATGTTGTTCATACTTATTCAGGACATGAAAATAAAGTGAAAGCTAACCTTGAAAAGCGTGTTGAATATTTGGGGTTAGGTGAAAAGATTTTTAGGGTAGAAGTACCTCAAAAAACGGTTACTGTTGTTAAAAGTGGTCGCCGCCAAGACAAAGAGGAAAAGATTTTCCCGGGTTATGTTCTTGTTGAGATGATTATGGATGATGACAGTTGGTTTGTTGTACAAAATACTGCAGGTGTTACGAAATTTATCGGTGCAAATAAAAAACCGATACCTGCTCGTGAAAGTGAAATCAGAAAAATTATTCATCAAGCTCAAGTACAAACAGCAAAAGTTGAACTTGATGTTAAAGTTAATGAAAAAGTCAGAATTATCAGCGGGCCTTTTGCAGACTTCGTTGGTACTATTACAGAGGTTTATCCTGATAAAGCTAAATTGAGAGCACAAGTATCTATCTTCGGTAGAGAAACCCCTGTTGAATTAGAATATAATCAAATACAAAAAGTATAATATTTTTATTGTGGAAGGATAAAATCCGCTATACCACGAAAGGAGAAAAAAATGGCAAAGAAAGTCATAGGAAAAATTAAACTTCAAATCCAAGCCGGAAAAGCTAACCCTTCACCTCCGATTGGTCCTGCTTTAGGTCAGCATGGTGTTAACATCATGGATTTCTGTAAGCAATACAATGCTCAAACAGAAAATATGATTGGTTTTGTTGTTCCTGTTGAAATTGAAGTTTACGAAGACAGAAGTTTCACATTTGTTACAAAGACCCCACCTGCTCCGGTGCTTATTCGTAAAGCTATAGGTATCGAGAAAGGTTCTGCGGCACCAAATAAAACAAAAGTTGGCAAAATTACTTTAGCTCAAATAGAAGAAATTGCCAAAACAAAAATGCCTGATTTGAATGCAACTACTTTAGAAGCGGCAGTTGAGATGATTAAGGGCACATGCAACAGCATGGGTGTTACAGTAGAAGGATAAGTGGGAGTGAGTTTCACGTTATAACCACAAAGGAGAATTATTATGACAAAAATGACAAAAAGAGCTAAAAATATACAAGCTGTTCTCGAAAATGTAGAACAACCTGTTGCAGGTGTTGAAGCTATAAAGCTTTTGAAAAAAATATCAACAGAAAATTCAAAATTTGATGAAACATTAGAACTTCACATGAAGTTAGGTATCAACGTAAAGCATGCAGAACAACAAGTTCGTGGTACTACAGTTCTTCCATCAGGTACCGGTAAAACCGTAAGAATTTGTGTTGTTGCAAAAGGTGAAAAAATGGGTGAAGCTACTCAAGCCGGAGCTGACTATGTCGGAGCAGAAGATATAGTTGAAAAAATTCAAAACGGCTGGTTAGATTTTGATACATTGATTGCTACACCTGATGCAATGGGTATGTTAGGAAAATTGGGTAAAATTCTTGGTCCAAAAGGTTTGATGCCTAACCCCAAAACAGGAACAGTTACTTTTGATGTAAAGAAAGCTATTTCTGAAGCTAAAGCAGGTAAAGTTGAGTATCGTGCAGATAAACAAGGTATTGTGCATGTTCCTCTAGGAAAAATGAGTTTTTCTGAGGATGCTTTAGTTAAAAACTTTATTGCTGTTGCAGATGCTGTTATTAAAGCAAAACCATCTACAACAAAAGGTACTTATTTGAAATCAGCTTATTTGACTACAACAATGGGACCGTCTATTAAGTTGGATGACAAGAATTTGGCTGCAGAGCTTAAAGCTTTGGTTGGTTAAATTTTTAAAAATTTAAAATTTATTAGAGGGGATAGTTATAAACTGTCCCCTTTAAATTATATTAATTGAATAATATATAAAATATTTGCTTTTATTCCCTTTTTTTATTATCTTATATATGTATAAAGTTATGGGTAGCAAAATTGGTTAAAAAACTAGACAATATACAAGGATTAATTGCGGGAGACGGAGAATTACCGGTACATGTTGCAAAAATGGCAGCAAGAGACGGTCATGATGTGATTTGTATTTCCTTATCATCTAAGAATAGAGCTGCTTTATTTAAGTATTGTAAAAGGGTTTATTCTTTTAGTGTTGGTGAAGTTACAAAAATCTTGGATACGCTTAAAGCAGAAGATGTAAAACAGCTTACTTTTATAGGAAAAGTGTCAAAGGAAATTCTTTTCAGAAATCCGAAACTTGATAAAAGAGCTTTTGATTTACTTTTTAAGGCAAAAAAACTTAATGATGATGCAATAATGCTTATGGCTGTTGAAATTTTAGAAAATGCCGGAATAGAAGTATTAAATCAAACTATTTTTATAAAAGAATTACTTGTAAAAAAAGGAGTTTTTAGTAAAACTCAGCCTACAAAAGAACAGGAAATTGATATAAATTTCGGTTTTGAAATAGCAAAAGAAATAGGTCGAATTGATGTCGGACAATCGGTAGTTGTAAAAAATAAAATGGTGCTTGCAATAGAAGCTATTGAGGGTACGGATAAAGCTATTGAGCGTGGTGCAAAACTTGCCAAAAAAGGTGGGGCAGTTGTTGTGAAGGTCAGCAAACCTAAACAGGATAACAGATTTGATATACCAACGGTAGGATTAAAGACATTGAAAACCATGAAAAAATTCGGCGCATCAGTTTTGGCAGTTGAAGCTAATGAGACATTCATAGTGGAAGAAGAAAAAATGATAGATTTTGCAGATAAAAATAATATTGTGGTGGTAGCGATATGAAGAAATTATTTATAATTACAGGTGAACTCTCAGGTGATTTGCATGCTGCAAATGTGGTTAAGGAGTTAAAAAAGGCAATGCCTGATTTAATAGTTGAAGGTGTTGGCGGAAAAAATATGGCAGCCGAAGGTGTTAAAATAATTAAAGACCACACAAAAATGGGAGTTGTCGGCATATCTCTTAAAGCTATATTTGACCATATAAAACTTGCAAAAGAGCTTATTTCATATTTGAATAATGACTTTAAACCGGATTTGGTTTTATTAGTTGATTATGGCGGTTTTAATTTAAGAATAGCAAAATTTCTTAAAAAGTATAATTTTGAAACGTTTTACTATATTTCACCTCAAGTTTGGGCAACAAGAAAACACAGAATTTCAAAAATAAGAAAATATATTTCACAGCTTATGGTTATTTTTCCGTTTGAAGAAAAATTTTATAAAAAGGAAAATATTACGGCAAAATATGTTGGACATCCTTTGGTTTCTCAGCTCGAATTTAATTATAGTAAAGATGAATTTATTGAAAGAAACGGATTAAATCCGAATAAAAAAATAGTCGGAGTTTTTCCCGGCAGCAGAAAGTTTGAACTTCATTATATGATGCCTATTTATACTCAAGCAATAAGAGAAATTTTTGAAAGACAGAAAAAAATTCAATTCTGTATATCTCAGGCAGAAAATATGGATGCTAATTTTTTGAATTCTTATATAAAAGATTTAAAAGACGAAGGTATAGATGTAAAATTGATAAAGGGACAAAATCATGCACTCCTTTCAAGCAGTGATGCCTTGATTTTAACATCAGGAACAGTTACGTTGGAAGCTGCTATGTATGAAACTCCTATGTGTGTTTGTTATAAAGGTCCTCTTCCTTTTTATTGGATATATTTGCTGATTAGGCATATTTCAAAGGTTTCTTTACCAAATATCATGGCAAATAAGGATGTTGTACAAGAGTTTATTCAGCACAGGGCGCAGCCTGAGCTTATATCGAGTGAAATTTTGAGCTTGCTTCATAATGACCAAAAACGAGAAAAAATGATTAAAGAATTACATAATATCAAAGAAAAATTTGGCGAAAAAATTGCCTCTGAAGAAGTAGCCAAAACAATAAAGGAATATTTTAATGAGAAGTAGAAAAGAGTTAAGACTTTCCGATAAAACTCCGTCGCAACAATTCAAAATAAAACTCGCTTCAGATATTGTTTTCGCTTGTATAAATTTCATGGATAAATTAACCAAACGCTATATGATTAATTTTGATGCGAGTAAAGAGCCTGCTATATATGCTCTTTGGCATGGATTACAATATGGTGCGGGTTGTTTTCCTGTTGAACATAGGAAAAAATTACATATATTAATTAGTTTAAGTAACGATGGTGAGCTTATTTCTCAGGTCTGTCATAAAATGGGTTTTTCTCTTATCAGAGGTTCGCATCAAAGAGAAGGTGAACAAGCTATAAGAGAGATGATTAGTACCTTGCATAATGGTGATAATGTTGTATTTATGGTGGACGGTCCTGTCGGACCAAAACACAAAGTAAAAAAAGGAATAATAAAACTCGCTAAAATGAGTCAAAGACCCATTATTCCTATTGCACCGTGCATGAGAACATTAAAAGTAAATTCTTGGGATGAATTGCATATTCCTTTTAAATTGGCACCAAGGACTACATTGTTATTTGGTGAACCGATTGTTGTTCCGCATGATGCAGATATTGAGAAAGAAAAAGAATGCAGATTGCAGCTGGAAAAAGTATTATTTGATTTATATGAGGAAGTACAGATAAAACATAAAGAGTATTGGGGGAAAAATGGCTAATTTTATTACAATAAGCAGAATGATTCTTGCGATAGTTACAGTTTCTTTATTATTTATAAAAACTACACCTGTATATACTACTGCATTTATATTAACTATTATAGTAATATGGATGGATGGTTTAGACGGATTTTTTGCAAGATTACTTAATGAGAGTTCAAAGTTTGGTGCATTACTTGATATATTAGGCGACAGAGTTGTAGAGAATGTCTATTGGATTACATTTGCGGTAGTATTGCCGCAATATGTTCCTGTATGGATGCCGCTGGTTGTTGTTACAAGAGGATTATTAACTGATGGAGTCCGTTCTGTTGCTTTTGAAAAAGGATATACTGCCTTTGGTTCAACAACAATGATGCAGGGTAGAATAGCAAAATTTATTGTTGCTTCAAACTTCGTAAGATTTTCTTATGCCGTATTTAAAGCTATGGCATTTGCACTGATTATTGCGGCAAATATTCCTGCGGATTATATGTATAAAGATATTGTTTCAACAGTTGCTATTGTATGTGCCTATATAACCGTATTCTTGTGTGTTATTAGAGGTATCCCTGTTTTAATAGAAAGCAGAAGATTTTTCAAAAATGATGAACAATAAAAATATAAAAATTGTTTTATACGAACCTGAAATACCACAAAATACCGGTAATATAGTAAGACTTTGTGCTTGTACAGGTACTGAGCTGTTCTTATGCGGGAAACTTGGTTTTTCACTTGATGAAAAGCATTTAAAACGTGCAGGACTTGATTATTGGGAAGATGTGGAAATTACTCATGTACAATCTCTTGATGAGATATTTGAATTGTATCCGAATGCTTCAAAATATTATATGACAACGAAAGCTAAAAAATCACATTTTGAAGCTGATTTTAAGACGAATAATGATGTCATTTTATTGATATTTGGACCTGAAACGAGAGGATTACCTGAAAGTTTGCTGTTTGCTGATTATGAAAACTGCTACAAAATACCAATGGAAGAAAATCAAAGGAGTCTTAATCTCTCAAACAGTGTAGCAATTACGTTATATGAAGCAATTAGAGTTCGGAATTTTTCAAAATAAATTATTGTCATGTACGAATTATTAAAACTAAATTTAGCAAGAAATTCTTTAAGATATATTATAAGAACATATAATATAAGAGAATTACATTTGCCTTATTATATTTGTAATACTCTTTTTCCTGCTTTACAAAGAGAAAATTGTAAAATAGATTTTTATCATATTGATGACAATTTTTTTCCGGAAAAAGAATTTAAAAAAGATGATTTTATTTTATATCCAAATTATTTTGGAATATGTGATAATAATGTGAAAATTTTATCTCAAAAATATCCTTATATAATTATTGATAATGCTCATTCTTTTTATGCTGAGCCAAAAGGTTTTGCTTGCTTTAACAGTGCCAGAAAATTTTTGCCTGTTTTTTACGGCAGTTATTTATGGATAAAAAAGTCGGGAGAAAGGTTGGAAGAAGAGGAGGAAAAAACAGAGTTTTCAGATAAGGAAACGGAAATAATAAAAAGGGAAAATGAATTTTTAAATTATGAAATAAAGATTTTAGATAAATATACTCAAGAAAAAATTAATTCGTTTGATTTACAAAAAATAAGAAAAGAACGGTTTATTGATTATCATAAAAATTTTGAAGAAACAAATAATTTGATAATAGATACAAATAATTGTTATAGTCCGTTTTGCTATCCGTATTTAGCTAAAACAGAAAATGAGGCTGATAATTTGGCAAGTGATTTAACAAATCAGGGTAAAAAAATATACAGATATTGGCAACCTTTACCTAAAAACAGTAATGAATATAAATTTTTTAGAAAACTTGTGCCAATACCTTTAATATAGAAAATTAACATTATAAACAGTATTGTATTTTTATGCTATTCTAATAGAAGAAAGCTTGCTAATATTTAATAGGTTTTAGATGAGAGATAGGTTAATATTAATTGTATTTATATGTTTATGTTGGGGGTTATTGGCTTTTGCGCGCTATATTTTCCCTGAAATAACCTCTTTATACATTGTTATATTTTTATGCGTAATATATACAATGTTTTTGAGTGCTGCATTTACTCATCAATCAAGAAGGCGAAAAAAACGTCCTCAAAGATTAAAAATGGATTACGAACCGTCTGTTAGTATTATGGTTCCTGCACATAATGAAGAAAAAGTTATTGAAAAAACCGTTGAAAATCTTTTGTGCCTTGATTATCCAAATTTTGAAATTTTTATAATAGATGACAGGAGTACAGATAATACTCCAAATATCATAAAGGATTTAGCTGAAAAATATAAAGGTAAAATTAATTATTTAATAAGAAATAAAGATGCTTTTCCCGGAAAATCCGCTGTGTTGAATGACGGATTAGTTCTTACCAAAGGAGAAGTTATTTGTGTATTTGATGCGGATGCAAAGGTGAAGCCCGATTTTTTAAAGGTTCTTCTTCCTTATCTGGCGCCGGAAGATATTGGTGCTGTTCAAGCAAGAAAAGTAATAATCAATAAAGACGAAAATCTTTGGACAAGATGTCAGAATAACGAATATACATTGGATAATCATTTTCAGCTTAGTCGTGACAGTATAAACGGTGCAGTTGAACTAAGAGGAAATGGTGAATTAATCAAAAGAGCTGCGCTTGAAGAAGTAGGAGGATGGAATAATTATACAATTACAGATGATTTAGACTTATCAACAAAATTGCATTTGAATGCGTGGGGAGTTAGATATTGTCAAGCTGCTGAAGTTTATGAGGAAGCAATTTTAAAATTTATACCGTTGATAAGACAAAGACGCCGCTGGGTTGAAGGCAGTATAAGAAGATATTTGGATTATTGCTGGCAAATTCTTACATCGGAAGTAATTAGTTTAAGAGCAAGTTTTGATATGTTATCTTATTTATTGGAATTTATTCTTCCTGTATTATTAGTTTTTCACCTTATAGTACAAAGTTCAAAACTTATAAGCGGGCATGAAAATCAACTGCTGTCGACTTTAGCTGTTGCGTGTGGTATAGGATTGTTTTTCTTTGTGACATTGTTATTCAGTCTTAAAAAATACAACAGATTATCATTTTTCCAAACCATAAAACAATCTATAGAAACAAGTTTTTACATGATTTTAATGTGGTCACCTGTTGTAATTTTTATAGTATTTAAAATTTTTATTTTACCGAGAGATATGAATTGGGGTAAAACTTCGCATGGATTAAGCGAAGAATTCTCGGAAAAAGCAAAAGATGAACCTATTTTAATAGCAAAGGAGTAAATATGGATATTATTTCAACTGAAAAAACTAATGCGGATACTTTAGATATAGATGTGGCTTCTACAGAAGAAATCTTAACCATGATGAATAATGAAGATAAAAAAATAGCGGCTGCAGTTAAGAAAGTTTTGCCGAATATTACAAAAGCTGTTGATATAATTACGGAAAGTATAGAAAAAGGCGGGCATGTTATATATTTTGGAGCTGGTACAAGCGGAAGGTTAGGAGTATTAGATGCGTCAGAATGTCCTCCTACATTTGGGGTTTCTCCTGATTTAGTGAAAGGAGTTATTGCCGGCGGAGATGAAGCATTGAGAAATGCAATTGAAGGTGCTGAGGATAATTATGTCAGGGGAATTATCGATTTAAATAACGCTCTTACAGACAAAAATGATGTAATTGTCGGTATTTCCGCAAGCGGTAATGCCAAATGGCTGTTGGGAGTAATAAAAACAGCAAAAGATAAAAATTGTACTACTATAACTGTTTGTTGTAATCAAGATGCTGCTATAAAAGAATTTTCGGATGTGTTTATTTGTCCTAATGTGGGGCCTGAGGTTATTACCGGCTCAAGTAGATTAAAAGCCGGAACAGCGCAAAAAATGATATTAAATATGCTTTCTACAGCTTCTATGATAAAAACAGGAAAAACTTATCAAAATTATATGATAGATTTACTTCCGACAAATGAAAAACTTAAACAGAGAGCCAAAAGAATAGTAACAACATTAACGGAATGTGATGAACAATCGGCAGAAACAACATTAGAAAAAACAAATTGGAGAGTCAGAGAAGCTGTTATAATGATAAAGAAAAATGTAGAGCTTGAAGCGGCAGAAGAACTCTTAAAGATGGCTCACGGTAAATTAAGAGAGATAATATAACTTTTAAATTTACGAATTTTTATATTTGAGAAATTTGTTTTTTATTGGTGAATATAAATAAATCGTTTTATTTTTACCGTCAGTAGTGATTTTAATTGCGTTATCGGTTTCTGTTATGAAGTATTCTCTTTGTGAGAGCAAAGTCATTACTTCGGGGTCAGGATGGTTGTAATTATTTTTACCTACTGAAATTATTGTAGTATCGGGATTTATAGAGGTTATCATTTCTTCGGTTAATGAGTCTTTAGAACCGTGGTGTCCTATTTTGAAAAGATTTACTTTTTTATTTAAGAAAGGCTTAATTTCTTCAAAATTATCTTTCTCGTTATCACCCATGAAAATTCCATAAAAATTATCGTATTCAATAACAAACATTAGCGATTTATCATTTTGAGATTTCGGATTTTTACCGTTAGGTTTAAATGCTGTCAGACTTATGGTTTTATCCGGAGAAAGTTCCTCTTTACCGTTTATGATTTCTGGTTTTATGTTGTTTTCTTTTAAATATTTTGTAAGATATTTGTAAACTTTATTTTCGGCAATTTCGCCATTGGTAATTATTCTTTTTACAGGTATTGTTTTCAATATGTCTACGGTTCCTGCGATATGGTCGCTGTCAGGGTGAGTCATAATCAATAAATCCAATGAGTTTATACCGTTTACTTTGAAATAAGGAAGAATAATACTTGTTCCGGAATTAAAACTATTACCGTAGTATCTGCCCGTATCAATCAATATATTTTTATTCTCAGGTGTTTTTATAAATATGCAGTCTCCTTCACCTACAGCAAGAAAAGTAAAAGACAGTCCTTTATCTTGACTCTTTAAAGCAGTAAAACTTATTGCAAGAATAAAACAAAGTATTAAACTTAATATGAACAGCTTAAATCTTTGGAAATTTGTTTTTATAAGATAAATTAACAGTAAAACTATTCCGTAAAATAGTACTATTTCGATAAAGTTAGGCTTTACGACAAATATTGTATTATTGGGAAATTTAGAAACAAATTTTGCTACAAAAATCATAAAAGTTAAAAACGGTTCATTTATTTTATCTGATATAAAGCATATTTTATCTCCGATTATAGGAATAATAGCAAGTATGCTTGATATAAAACCTAAAAAGCTGATAAAAGCCATAAACGGAACAACTGCCATATTGGCTAAGACACTATATAATGAAAAAGTTTGGAAATAATACATTTGTATCGGCATAGCAAATAGCTGTGCAATAAACGGAATTATTATCCAGCCGGAAATCTTTTGAGGCACAAATTTTATCTTTTCCATAATTGGTACGGAGCAATTTAAAATACCAAAGGTTACAACAAATGAAAGAAGAAAACCTATGTCACAAATAAACATAGGATTATATAAAAGTAAAACTGCGCATACAAAAAACAAAATAGAATTTTTATTGGCAGTTCTGTCTATCAGTTTTCCCAGCAGTGCAAGTTCAAGCATCCATGTTGCTCTTGTAATGGAAGGAGGTAAACCTGTCATCATTGCATAAAATATAACTATAAATCCGCCGGATATAATAGTAAACCTAAATGGAGCTTTTAATTTTCTAAATATGAAATACCATAATCCGAATATAAAACCGACATTCATGCCGGATGCGGCAAGAAGATGGTATAATCCAGAATTTATAAACGCTTCCTTTAACTCTTTTGAGGCTTTTATTGCTTCACTTCCAAATACTACTCCTCCTAAAATTTCCAACTTTTCTTCGGAAATATACTTAGAATGTTTTATTATGATTTTTTCTCTTATTAAATCAAGTTTTTTTATTAATATAGATAAATAATCTTTGTCCGACGGTAAAATTTCTATATTATCCGAGGAAGCCATTGTATACATGTAGTGATTTTGTAAATATTTTTTGTAGTCAAATTGTCCCGGATTTTGAACATTTGGAGGGATTGAAATATAAGCATGTATTTTTAATTTATCAGTTTTATAAATTTTTTGTTTAATACTTTCATCAAGATATACAAATGTTTTAGCATGTACTTTTATAGGGATATCATTTTCAATAATTTCGTTTACTTCAAATTGAAATCTTGTTTTGTTACTTGAGTTTTTATCAGGTATAGAAAGTACTTTTCCTTTTATAATCAAGTTCTTATTTTCATAATTAACCAGTATATCAGGATGCGGTAATCTTATAAAAGTAAAAAGTGCCGAGAAAATAAAAACAATAAGAATTAGAATTGCAGGTTTCTTTTGAATGTAATTTTTTATTGATAATATAGTTAATGTTATAATAACTAATATTCCCGAAAGAATTTCATAATTATATACGACAGAAGCAATTGCTAATATAATTATTGAACATAAAATAATAGTTTTTTGGGTTTTATCAAAATTTATTTCTATCACGAATTTTTAAATAATCTGTACCATTAACATATTTAGAATAGCATAAAATAAAATTCAATGAATGATTTAGAGCAGATTTTTTGCACGTTTTAAATAACTTGTAAGATTTGAAGAACGGCAGAAACAGCCGCATATATATTTTTTTTCAAATCTTTCAGTTTGATTTATAAGTACGTCCAGGTCGGAAGATATTCTCATACTGTTAATATTCAACAGTACATTATTTGTTTTTTGAATAAGGTTAGAAAGCTCGTTTTTCCCTTCTATAGAAAGGTCGCTTGAATTATTCATATAAGTTTCTATTGCCTTTTTATAATCATTTATGTATGATACTGCGGCTCTGTATTTATAATAGGTTGGATCGGTTGATTGAGTTTTGAATAGATTATTTCTCATAAAGCTGCTTTTATCTTCATCAAATTGGGAGTATGCAAAAAAGGTCATTCCGCTAAAACCATGATTTCTGACAGTTTCTATTTGGTTAAGAAGTTCTGTATCTTTAACGTGTTTTAATGCAATACCCGGATAAATCAAACAACTTTTACAAACAGACTCCGGAAATACATCCAAATTTGATGCAAGAGCCCTGCTGCTGACTGAATATGACATTGGAGTAATTATATCAACAGATGAATTTTTTGCCCAGTTTTCCCAATTTTGTTGAATAGAATTAAATCTTTCCGTATAGTTTTTACAAAAAATAGAAGCTGAGATTTTTATGGAAGGACGAATTTTTTTTGTTGTTTTGGAGAATTCATCTACAAATTGATTAACGTTATATTCTTTCCATTTATTCCACATGTTTAACGATTTTGTATCGATAGCTAATAATTTTTCACCGGTAGTATTTTGGAATTGCTCAATACTGTTTGGATTAAAGCCCATTAAGTTATCCGTTTTTTGAAAGGGGTATCTTATGTAGTCTAATTGAATACCATCAATATCATATTTTCGTGTAATTTCTTGACCAAGTGATATAAGAAATTGTCTGGCGGATTTACATGTAGGGTCAATCCAAAATTCAGGCTGATTTTTAGGTTGATAATTCCCATTCATTCCTATTAATGCCCAGTCAGGATGTTTTGCTAATATTGGACCTTCAAAGCTTTGAGCTTTGTTGATTATTGAATTGTGTCTTGTATTTCCCACTGCAAATACCCATATCCATGCGTGGAGTTTTATATTTCTTTTATGTGCTTCTAATACAGCCCATCTCAATGGGTCAGTTCCTTTGGTTAATGGGTTTTGTTGTGTTAAGTTACTTGGGTATATTGTATATCCCGCATTGAAAGTTTCAAAATATATTGTATTTATTCCGCTGGTTTTTAATTTGTCAAAATATCTGCCCATTTCTTCTTGGGATTTTATGGTTACAATAGTTCCTCTGTCAAACCAGATACCTCTGTTTTCATAGTTGTTTTTATTAGGTAATTTACCGATAGAATTTAATATTTCTGCTCTTGATTTATTTAATAGGATATCGGCTTCATTATTTTTAAAATTTTTAAAATTATTTTTTGCATATATTGCATGAATTTTTGATTTTTCGAGTTCTTCTTGAGCAGGAGCAAGGTCATAAGAAAAATTAATTATATTGTTTATGTATTTTTCTGCATCATTTTTATTTTTTTCAAGTTCATTAATTTTTTGCTGAAAGTTTTCTTTTTGAGCTAAATCTGTATTAACTATATTTGAATTACCGATAAGTTCTTCCAAGAGGAAATACAAGTTTTTGTTATTAAAATTTTTATGCCCGTCAATCCCCCATCTCCAAAGAATAATGCTGCCTTTATTATTAATAGTAATTGCACTTTCATGTCTCTCTAATTGTCCAAAGACAGCAAGTGCTTTTGTATCTGGGGAAAGAGTGGCTTTTGCAATTTTTGAGTTTTTGGGGAGGGTATTATTTATAAGGGTTCTTTCTATCCAGTATATTTCTGTTTCATTTTGAAGGTTTTCTATATTTTCAACATTTACTCCAAGTTTATCTGATAATTTTTGAAAAGCGGAAAATTCAAGAGATGATGAAGGCAGGGAGAGTATTAATTTCCCTCCGTTTGCTAAGTATCTTTCTATAGCTAAATTATTTAGATTGTTATAACAAATTATAAATAGAATTGGTGTTTCTGATACTTGAAGAGAAGTTATGTTGTTTTTTGAAATAACGGTAGGAGTAATAGAAAGATTTAAGCTGCTTAAATTAGGCGTACTGTCGCATTCGAGAATACCAAGCTGCGCACATCTCCCTATTCCTTGAAATAAAAAAGTAAAAAATAAAATTAAAATGATTTTTTTCATATAAATTATTATATGCAAAAATAAATCAAAAGTTAATCGGTATATTTTATAATTATAGTTATGAGTTTAAGGGTTTGTCTGATAAAAACTAAACTTATATTTCAAATTTGAATTAGAATTTGTTCTTGCTAAAATATAAATGTTAGTAGGGAAGAAAGGATAGAGTTATGAAAAAATCCATAAAAGATTTAACAAATATCGAAGGTAAAAGAGCTCTTGTCAGAGTAGACATGAATACTCCTCTTGATGAAAATAAAAACGTATCTGATGATACAAGAATCAGAGCAATTTTACCTACAGTAAAAGAATTGCAAAAAAAAGGGGCAAAAATTATTTTAGTTGCTCACTTAGGCAGACCCAAAGGTGAAAAAAATCCTGAGTTTTCTTTGGCTCCTGTTGCAAAAAGATTAGCTGAACTTTTGGGCGGGGAAATTATGTTCTTAAATGATTGCATAGGTGAAGAAGTAGAAAATAAATTAAAGGATTTAAAAAATTCACAAGTTGCACTTTTAGAAAATATCAGATATTACAAAGAAGAAGAAAAAAATGATGAAGAATTTGCTAAAAAGCTTGCTAAATTAGCTGATTTTTATGTAAACGATGCTTTTGGTGCTGCTCACAGAGCACATGCTTCAACAGAAGGTGTTGCAAAATATCTTAAACCTGCTGTTTCAGGATTATTAATGGAAAAAGAACTTTCAGCACTCGGCGGACTTTTATCTAATCCAGTTCGTCCGTTTGTTGCTATAGTTGGCGGAAGTAAAGTTTCAACAAAAATAGGTGTTTTGGATAATCTTTTGGATAAAGTTGATACGTTGATTGTAGGCGGCGGTATGACTTATACTTTTGTAAAATCTCAAGGATACAGTGTAGGAAAATCTATCGTTGAAGATGATAAACTTGATGTTGCAAAAGATTTGATGAAGAAAGCTCAAGAAAAGAATGTAAATTTAGTTGTTGCTCAAGATGTTGTTGTGGCCGATGATTTTTCGGAAAATGCAAATACAAAGGTAGTTGATGCAAAAGCTATTCCAGAAGGTTGGGAAGGTGTTGATGCCGGAGTAAAAGCAAGAGCTGATTTTGCTAAAGCTATAGAAGGAGCCAAAACTATCCTTTGGAACGGACCTGTTGGTGTTTTTGAAATAGATAAATTTTCAGAAGGTACAAAAGCTGTTGCAAAAGCTGTTATGGAAGCTACTAAAAACGGAGCAAAGAGTGTTTTAGGCGGTGGTGATACTGTTGCTGCTGTTGAAAAATTTGCTTTGCCTAAAGAGAATTTCTCTCATATTTCAACAGGCGGGGGGGCAAGCCTTGAATTTATTGAAGGTAAAGTTCTTCCGGGTGTTGCAGCTTTAGACGAAGCATAATTTTATTTAAATAATGATTAAAAGAAAGTGATTTTCTAATCACTTTCTTTTTTATATTAATAATTACTACTGTCCGAACAAAATGTTTTTTATTATCCTATATCAAATTATACGTATTAAAGGATAATTTTTATAAAATCTTAAATAAACAATGTACAGCTAATTATTTTGAATAATTTTATACAAATCCTTTGCTTCTTGAACAGAAACGTTACCTGAAGGTATTTTGGTGATTTCAACAGTTGTTGTGTTTTTAAAAAATTCAATAGTAATAATATCACCGACTTTTAGTTCTTTTGATGGTTTTGCGCAGTTTCCGTTAACCAAAACTCGTGACATGTTGCTCACTTCTTTTGCAACAGTTCTGCGCTTTATTAATCTTGAAACTTTTAGAAATTTATCAAGCCGCATATATTATACCTGTTTTTCAATGCTTTCAAAATATTCTTTTAGCTTTTTTCTTACCGTTTTGGCGTTTTCTGTTATTTCATTATAATCAGATGCGTTAGCATACAAGCTTTTACCTATCCCAACAGCAGTTGCTCCGGCTTTTAGATATTCAACGAAATCATTTATTTCAATTCCGCTGCTTGCTATTAAGTTTAAAAAAGGAAGCATTCTTAAAATATCTGATATATATTGTACTCCTCCCATTGCTTTAGTCGGGAAAATTTTTGTTAATGCGGAATTTAGTTTCCAGCTTGCATAGGCTTCATTCGCAGTAGATGCTCCCATAATAAGCGGGGTATCAAATCCTTTTGTGAATTTTACAATACTCATATCAAAAACGGGAGTATCAATATACATAGCACCGGCTTCTATAGCATAAGCTGCTTGCTGTGCTGTAATAACCGAGCATGCTCCTAATAAAATATCTTTTTCTTTGCTTAATTCAGATATTATATTTGCAGCATCAGGTATATCCAAAGAAATTTCTATGGTAGTTAAGCCTCCTGCGATGAGTGCTTTTGCAATTTTGATTGGCTCAAATTTTTCATCACATCTTATAATTGAAAAAACTTTGTTACTGTTGATGTGCTCTAATAATTTTTGTTTTTTATTCATTTTTTTACCCTTGTTACATAATATTATAATCAATACATTGATTTTCTATGTTTTTTCACAAAAAGTCAAATTGTTTTCTAATTGGAAATACTTAATTTTCATAAGTTAATACGTTTTTCTAATAATATATTTAAATTATTTATATATATTACCTGTTTGTACTATAAAATATCGGTTAGTTGTAGTATGCAAAACTTATAAATATAATTTATAATAAATTTGGTTAATTATAAGGAGAAGATAATGTCTAATACTATTTTCAAGCCTAAAGATAATACCACAAACGGCCTTATTTCTATAACGAAGTTTGAAAACGATGTATTGAGATTACTTTGCAACGAAAAAAATCCTCAAGAGGTTTCAAATGAACTTGGCGTAAGTATTCATACTGTTTATGCCTATAAAATGAGCCTTTTTGAAAAGTTTCAAACAAGAAATCTGCACCAATTAAAAAAATTCTGCAAATCTTAATCACAATATCAATGCAAAAATAATTGCATTGATAAATTTTCAAAATCACATCAGCATTACTCTATATTCATAAATAATAAGAATTGTCACATTTTCAATATCTGATTGAATAAAAATTTTTGTTTATGATAATATTGAAAAAGGAGTATGCATGAGAGTTTTTCATGAAAATAACTGAAACAAAATATCAAAATATAAAAATAATTTACAATCCAGCTATCGAAAATATAAAGATTGGTGATTTTATTAAATTTACAAAAGAAGAAAACTCGCTTATCGGTCAAGTAAGCAAAATATCTTCTTCCTGCGTTGATGATGATTTTAATACCGCAGAATTAACTTTTGTTCTCACCCAAAAATATAATACAATAAAACCTTGGAAGGGTGAAAATTTACCGATTAATGCAAGATGTGAGCTTCTTAACGAAGATTATTTAACGGCAATGTTTCCGTTTGACTTAAACGAAAGATTACTTAACTTTGGTTCTTTTTTACAATTTGAAGCCAAAAGTACGGATTTACCTTACAAAAAATTCAAAACTCCGGCTTATGTAGGTTATGACAGAGTACAAGACTGCGAAAAACTACTGCAAATGTTTGCGTATAACTTTGACTCTTTAAATGAAAAACTTGTAATTTTAGATTTTAAAGGAACAATACAAATTCCCGGAGCCCATAGAATATTAGCAGGAGAAGAATTAAAGCTTCCGTTTAATGATTTTATCCTGTCTGAGGTAGGTCAAAAATTAGTCGAAGGATTATCTACGGATTGTAAGGTTGTAGTAGAGGATGTACTGCAAGAGCTTGCGGCTTATTCAAAAGAAAACAAATACAATTTTGTTCCAATAAACTCATTGATTTCAGTAGTGGATGAAATGTATAAAACCTACAGGCTCAATCCCTTAATGATGTTTAAAAACAAACTTGCCAGATTTGAAAAAAACAATATTTTTGCAAATCAACCAAGAGAAGTACTTGCTATATATAATGCAATGAAAGCACACAATGTAATTATAGTTGATTTTAGCTATATTCCTATAGAATGGCATAAAGAGTTTGTTTCCAATATTCTTCAAATGAATAAGAGAGAAAAAGCATCTTTTTATCTCTATTTAACATTAGATGAACAAAATTCAGATAATAAAATTTTAAATAAGTTGTTATTCAAAACTTTATCTAACGGAATAAAACCTATTTTAGCTTCTAATTACAGGTATATTTCGTTTGAAAATATATATGAATTTAGCCAAAACGTATTCTTATTTAAAATAAGAACCCCGTTTACAAGAAAACAAGATTTATACGAAATTACTCAAGCTCTTCCTGATGAAAGCTTTGTTATAAACGGTACTCTTACAGACGGACTTATACTTTGCTCTACATTAGGGCAATATGAAGAAAAAATCTTTGTACAAAAGAGCAGACCAATTTATGAGCAGCCAGAAGAAGATACCACTTTGAATATTCTTAATAATGCTCTATCATCGCAAAATAAAGCGGAGCCGGTTAAGAATGTCGGGGCAATGGAATTACAAAATGCAATGAAAAACCCAAATTTCCATGCAATAGAAAATCCGACAAGCAATATTAATAATGAGATTTTGAATGAAAGTTTTAAAATACAAGAACCCCCCGCAAATGAAATAAAACAAAATATGTCTCAAGTGCAGCAAAATACTGTTCAAGAGACGGCACAGGATATTATTGAAGAAAAAGATGAATCTAAAACAGAACCACAGCTGATAATTCAACCTGAACCTCAGGCAACAATTCAACCGGAACCGCAAGTAATTGTTCAACCGGAGCCGCAGGCAACAATTCAACCGGAACAGCAGAGTGAACCAACTTATCAAGCTGAGCAAATATCTCAGCCATCCATACCGGTTGAACGACAAATGATTATTAATCCTGAAATAGGATTTATTCAGCAGCCCACACCTCAGCCTGAATCGGTTATTCAGGTTCAGCAAGAAAGCCTGTCTCAAACTCAACAAATTCAGGATGAAATTTTGCCGCAAAACGAGGAATCGCAGCTTCAACCGATTGAAAATAACCCTGAAGAAATTTTGCCCCAAAAAGATATTCAAAATCAGGATAACTCTCTTAACGAATTAGATATAATTAACTCATTGCAAGAAGATTTTTCCGAACCGTTAGAAGAAATAGAAAGTGTTGATGATATTGAAAATATTGATGATATTGAAAACTCAGACAGTATTGAAAATATTAATACGACGGAAGAAATTGATAATAGCACTTCCTTAGACAATGATTTCAATAGTATTATTGAAAATACAAACAATTTTGACAGTGTAAGCAGTAATGATGTTCAGCAGCCTCCGATTGTAAATTTATTAAATGATTTAGCGGAGGATAATCAAAACAATGACAATGAAGATGACATGGACGAAGAATTGCTGGATTTATTAAACGAAACAGAAACACAGCAAGAAGAAAGTCTTGAAGACTTTTTGGAAGAAGTTGAAAATTTAGATAATACTGAGGAAGAACCTATTGAAGAAAATCAAGATACAGAAGAAAAACCTATACCGCAAGGCAAAGCAAGCATTCCTGTTTATGACACAAATTACAATACAACAACCAATACAGGAATTAATTTAGCCGAAGGCGATATGGTAAAACATAAAAAATATGGTGTTGGTGTAGTAAAGAAACTTATTCCGCATCAAGACAAGTTTTTATGCAGTATTAGCTTTGATGCAGGTTTCAGAAGATTATTAGACCCTGAAGTTTCTGATTTGGAAAAAATAAGTTAATTTAAAAAGTTTTATGAAATAATATATCGGAAAACTGTATTAAATTATGGTTTTTTCATTTTCTTCTTTCTTCTTTTTTTCAGCTTCTTCTTCTTTGATTTTCTGTAATCTTCTGTCGTTAGAGACTTCTATTTCTGCCTCATTTGCTTTTACATTTGCCTCAATATTAATTATCCGCTTAGTTTTTTCTGTTTCTTCTTTCATTTTTTGCTTAGTACTATCTATAGCAAAATCTGTAGAATTTTTAACATGCTCAGTATTTACTGTTTCAACGAAATTCTCAACAAACGGATTTTCTTTGTAATCGTCAGACAAATCATCAATATCTGAACCATAAATCATTCTAAAATTGTTATTTAAATTTTTGGTGGAATCTAAAGTTTGTTTGCCTTTTAAGGTTTCGCCGTCAACTGTTATATTAAATGTTCCGGCTAAAATATTATTATTTACCTGTCTGGTATTTGAAGCTTTGTAAGATTTTAAATCTATTGAATCAACTCCGGCTTCTTTAGCATTCATAAAGGTATATTGCCCTGTTTCATTATCAATTGCCAAAAGCTGCATGCCGGCGAGTTCATCACCTTCGATTATGCCGTTACCATCTAAATCAAAAGCTTTCATTTCACTCCAGCCTTTTTTAGCTCCAAGAAATTCGGATTGGTCATCAAATTTACCGTCACTGTCTCTATCTATTATAAAATTATAGGAAATATTATCTTTTTCATAACCGATAGGGTCATATCTCTTTGCTGCATTTGGAGTTGTAACATTAGTACCGTCCGTAAATTGGTCGGGATCACCATCGGTATCGTCATCTCCATCTTCAACAGGGGATCTCGTACTTGTGACTCCATACAAATTAAACATTTTTTCTACAAAAGTATCATATACGGCTCTTTTTGCAGAACCTCTTTTTTCGGGGACAACCATTGTTCCGTCATCTTTTAATATAATACCTGAAGTATCAAATGTAGTTTTTATTATCTCCCATGCATCATTAAGAGGCATAGTTTCCAACATACCGTCATTCAAAAATTTTTCCAACATTTGAACCTGTTCGTTTGAGTTGTTTTTCTTTTTAGTAGTGCTTATAACGTGATATTTATCATAAATTTCTTTTCTCATATCAAGACGGCGTTGATAACCTGCTTCATATAGTTTTGTTGCCGCCTGTCCACGTTGAATAGCAGTGGTTCTGCTTGCTTTTATAGTATTAGATAAAGATACTTCTTTATTAATACTTATATTAATATTACGTATATCTTCTGTTAGAGAAGTTAATTCAGCACACAAATTACCAATAGATTTGCCGCATTCCTGTACTTCATAAATATTATCACTGTTAAAAGCACCGTTAGCAAAACCTGCCCAGTATAATCTGTAGCTCAATTCACCTTGTAAAGAATATTCTGC
>JAEEGL014558777.1_pt1 | contig 28632 bp, 23 predicted proteins | sample 9134231 | NCBI WGS metagenome assembly JAEEGL01 (sample SAMN16246548, study PRJNA631951) | gut metagenome | biome: gut microbiome; feature: rumen; material: fiber-attached | host: Bos | place: Iran: Karaj | collected 2018-10 | reverse complement strand
ACTGTGTAATTATTGTTTCTTTGTTGGTCGATGTTCTGGTCAATGGTTAAATCAATGTGGTCTTGGATGATGGATGCATCATATTGGTCTTTGGGACGGGAACCTTTTTTTGAATTGTAAATGCTCTCCAAACTTTGCATTCGGTAAGGAATGTTATTGTGGGTGTTAATTTTGTTAGTGAATATCATTTTGGCATAATCCGGTGTAAGATGTTTTTCATCGACTAATAGATTTGTTTGTGAACCATTTTGCGCGTAGTAATAAGATTTGAGAATGATTTTATTGTCCGGTTTGCGTTCAAATAAAAATAGCCCAACACTCATCGGTGTGTCTTTATAATTAATCTTAAATTCATGTCCGGTATGGTCAGTTTTTTATCTAAATTGCTAACAAATTTAAAGTCATCACTTTGTTTGATCTTTTGATAAAGTGCATCTAGTTGAGTTTCGTTAACAAATAGATCTAAATCGCTATGATAACGTTTAAGTGGGTGGTTAGTTGCCAAATATCCCATTAAACCGCCAGTGTAGTATGCATCAAAATCAGTTCGGATAATTTGGTTAAATTTATCAAAAACTTCTGTTACTAATTTATGATTTTCTGTTAATGGCATTTTGGTATGAGTCATATTCATGGCTTTTAGCCAGTTTAATCGTGCGATTAAGGCTTCCGGAGTTGGGTAGTCTTTTGATAGAGTAGTAATTAAATTGAGATGATTTAAGACATCTTTTGCTTGAATTTTACCTTTATCAATTAAATCACTCAATGAAACAATTAAATAATCAACGACGTCGTTATTATTCATACTGCATAAATGTGTAATTAATTTTTGGCAAAGATTTTCACCTTGTAATTTAGTTAGTTTGGCAAAAGTATTAACAACCTGTTGAATCTTACTTTTTGTTTCTTCTGTCATAATTTCTTATTATCAATCTTTGATTTCTTCAAATCGGTATTTTTGTTTTGCATCAGGATATTTTTCGTGGTCGACTTCGGATAAAAACATACTTAGTGGACGCGCATAAATACCATCTTTGTGGTTCGTTTTGCCATTGTTGTCCATACAACGATAGACAACCAACTTTTCGCCGGTTTCGCTGTGTGTAGCGACTGTAATCACAAAGGAACGCGCTCCTTTGAAATGGCGCCACATTGTAAACGGTTTAACTTCGCGTTCCATCATAATTTCTCCTTTAATTTATTCAAGTTTACAGTTTATTTAACTTTACCGCAACAATTTTTATATTTTTTGCCACTGCCACATGGACAAGGATCATTGCGACCAACTTTTTTTAAGTTAACATTTTTCGGCATAACCGTGGCTGGAGCAGGTTTAGGTGGTTCTTGGCGTTCAATACGTACTTTGAAGAGGAAAATCGCAGTTTCGTTATTAATTGCATCAATCATTTGGTTAAACATGCCGATGGCTTCACGACGGTATTCTGCTAATGGGTCTTTTCCGCCGTAGCCACGTAATCCAATCCCGTTGCGGAGATTAACCATCGCGTCAATGTGGTCGACCCATTTTCGGTCAACAATAGAAAGCAAGACATCACGTTCAAAGGCATCAAAATTAAAACCTTCGGCTTTCAGTTTGGTAATTTTCTCTTCGTATTGTTCATTAACCGCATCCAAAACCATTTCGTAAATGTCATTAAATGTAGCTTTGTCAGTATTCTCTTTGTCAAGGTATTCGGTACGTGTTCCAAATAATTTATCGGATAAAACTTGGTTAGCTTTTTCTAAATCCCATTCTGTATAGTGGCGCATCGGGTCGATGGCTTGACTGACCACATTGTAAACTAAATCGGGGAAGAACTTTACGATTTGTTCGTGGACATTTTCGCCGTCTAAGATTTTATCACGTTCACGGTAAATGACCATACGTTGATCGTTTAAGACGTTGTCGTATTCAAAAGTTACCCGACGGCTATCAAAATAATAACCTTCAACGCGTTTTTGCACACGTTCAAATAATTTAGTAATCATTCGGCTTTGGACATCATCTAAGTTTAAGAAACGCATCGTTCCACTGATGACATCTTTACCGAAACGTTTAATGATTTCGTCATCGCATGAAATGTAGAAAATTGAACTACCTGGGTCGCCTTGACGTCCGGCACGTCCGCGTAATTGGTTATCAATCCGACGACTATCATGTCGTTCGGTACCAATAATATGTAAACCACCCAAAGCAACAACTTTCTCACGTTCTGCATCAGTTTCTTGTTTGAATTGGGTTAAATATTTTTTGAATAATTGGCGGTGCTCCAAAATTTTGGCATCTTCGGTCTCAAAATAAGCGGTTGCATCGTAAATTTCTTGGTCAGTTAAACCGTCCCTTTTTAATTGCGTCATTGCCATGTGTTCAGGGTTACCACCTAAGTGGATATCTGTACCACGACCAGCCATATTAGTAGCAATGGTGACACTGCCAAGACGTCCCGCACCAGCAACAATGTCGGCTTCTTTTTCGTGATTTTTGGCGTTCAAAACTACGTGGGGTACTTTTTTCGATTTTAAGTAGCGAGAAATTTCTTCACTGTGGTCAATAGTAGTAGTACCAATTAAAACTGGTTGTTTGCGTTCATAACGATAAAGTACATCTTCGTAAATGGCAGCCAGTTTATTTTGCATGTTTTGGAAAATAACATCGGGTGCATCTTCACGAATGACCGGTTTATTGGTCGGAATTGCAACAACGTCAACACCGTAGATTTTTTTGAATTCGTCTTCTTCGGTTTTCGCGGTACCGGTCATGCCAGATAATTTACGATAAAGCTTGAATAAATTTTGAATTGTGATGGTCGCCACGGTTTTGTCTTCGTTTTTAATTGGCACACCTTCTTTGGCTTCAATGGCTTGGTGTAAGCCATCACTGTAACGACGACCGACCATGGCACGACCAGTGTTTTGGTCAATAATAATGATTTCTTTTTGCGCATTAATAATGTAATCAACATCACGCGTGAATAAGTGGTGGGCTTTCATCGCATTATTAATGAAGTGATTTAATTCCATGTTATTAGCATCACTAATATTTTCAATGTTGAAAGCACGCTCGGCTTTGGCAAAACCCGATTCAGTGAAACGCACAGCACGTTCTTTCAAATCAATTTCGTAATCGTCTTTGTTTAATGTACGTGCAAATTTATCGGCAACTTTATACAGTTCACTGTTATCTTTGGTTGGTGCTGACATAATCAGCGGGGTACGGCTTTCATCAATTAAAATACTATCAATTTCGTCGATAATCGCATAATGCATGCCACGTAAAACACGTTCTTCTTTATGGTGGGCAACGTTATCACGTAGATAATCAAAACCAACTTCACTACTGGTAACATATGTGATGTCTTGGCTGTAAGCTTGACGTTTGGGGTCTGGACCCTCGTGTGATAAACTAAGTCCAACTGTTAATCCTAAAAAGCGGTGGACTTTACCCATCCATTCACTGTTACGTTTGGCCAAGTATTCGTTAACTTCTACGATGTGGACACCTTTGCCCGTCAGAGCGTTCAAATAAGCCGGCATAGTTGAAACCAAGGTTTTACCTTCACCCGTTTTCATTTCAGCAATACGACCTTGGTGGAGTGCAATCGCGCCCAAAATTTGTACGTAGTAGGCTTTTTGTCCCAGTACGCGGTAGGCTGCTTCACGAACTACGGCAAACGCTTCCGGTAAAATGTCGTCTAAAGTTTCGCCGGCACTTAAACGTTGTTTGAATTCAGCTGTCTTTGCGACCAAAGCGTGGTCGTCCAACGCAGCATAGTCTTCTTCGAGTGCTATGACCAAATCAGCAATGCGTTGTAATTTACGCACCGCTCGTGTATTATCACTTGCAAATAAACCCATGCATACAGTATATACAAAATTTAACTACGCCACAATCATAATTCTTTGGTTATTTTGACAACGTTAGCCGAAATTTGACACGAATTGACAGCACATGCCGTGTGTTTTTTGTCATAATTTTGCGATGAAAAAATTGCTTGTAACGGCTTTAACAATTGTTTTAATTGTCGTATTAGACTACGCGGCGGTGGCAGAAATAATTCGCCCTTTTGCTGTGTCTTTTCTTTTTGTGTTGGCTGTAACGTCTCTTCCAAAAATTATTCCAGTGATTACTTTGATTGCGGTTGAGTTATGGCGTTGTCCCCAGCAGTTAAACATGCTTAGTGTTTTGTACGCTTGTGGTATTTTTTTGTTAACCGCTTTGATTGTGCGTTTGATTAAAGGTAAGAAACGTTGGTATTTTCCGGTGTTACTGGCAGGCTTTGTGATTTCACAAGGAGTTAACGTTTATGTGGCTTTTGTGCAACATGTAGCATTACCACAAACTCTGATTGCCGTTTTAGTTGGCGGAATCTTTTTATTAACATCATTGATTTGCGTTAAAGCAATTGCACAAAAAAAATTTATCTTCCCGTGGACGATTGACCAGATTGTCAGTTTAATGTGTTTAGTAATTATTTTAGCGGTGGGGCTGTGTGGCTTACAACAACCTTACTTTGACATTTATAAATTTTGCAGTTTGCTAATGATATTGTGGGGTGTTTTTTATGTCAACCCTAAGTCAACAGTCATGTTGGCGGCGGCATTAGGCTTAGGAAAGGCTTTTGCAACAACGGATTTAACTTATGTTGCCATTATGGTTTTACTCAGTATCGTTTGCACAATTTTCAAAAGTAAGCAACGTTTTTACAGTATTGTTGCTTTGTTTTTAGGAGATTTGGTCATTGGTTTATATTTTAATGGCTATGAAAACTATAACTGGTGGAGTTTATTGCCCATTGTTGTTGCCGTTGTTGTCTTCTTGTGTGTCCCGCGTAATACCGCGCGTTATTTTACTTTTGGTGCCGATGGTTTGGGCGGTTTTTTGGTTTCAAAAAATACTATTAACCGTAACACTGCGGGCATTTCCATGCGCATGCGTTCATTGGCAGCCGTATTTAACGAAATGCAAAACACTTATCGTAATTTAACACGGGCTTCGTTACCGCCACAACAAACAGCAGTGATGCTTTGTAACGAAATTTCTGGCAGTGTTTGTGCAAATTGTCCACACCGGAGTGTTTGTCGCAAAACGACCAGTGCAAGTGATGAAGTGGAAACGGGTATTACTAATTTAGCGAAAGTTGGCTTGAAACATGGTACAGTTAACTTGTTAGATGTACCGAATACTTTATCCGTCAAATGTACGCGGGTAAACACATTACTTTCCGCGATGAATAAAGTGTTGGTAGTTAATCAAAACAAAGAACAAATTATCGCAGGGTTGGATAGTGGTAAAATTTTAATGGCAAATCTTTTGGCGGGAGTCTCGCAATTGTGCAGTAAATTCGCTAATGATGTTTGCCGTAGTGTTGTTTTTGATAATGAACGTGGAGAAATGGTTAAGGAAGAATTATTATTCCGTAATATCTTCGCCGAAGATTGTTTGATTACCAAGACCACACAAAATGAATATGTCGTGTCAGTTTTGGTACCGCGTGGTGATGCCAAAAATCAGCGTATTGAAAAAGTTGTCAGCCATGTTTGTGGACACAAAATGATTGTTGACGAGATAGTCGATGCGGATACCAAAGGTTACGCAATTGTTTCAGTACGGTCAGCACCAAAGTATAGCATTTTGTTCGGAATGGCAGGTGTTACTAAGGGTGTTAATCAAACCAGTGGGGATAATTTTTCCTTTCTGCGCATCACAAATGAAAAAACTTTAATGGCACTGTGTGATGGTATGGGAGCGGGGGAACGCGCAGCGCGTGCCAGTACTTTAGCCTTATCATTAGTGGAAAATTTCTATAAAGCCGGTTTCCCTGATGAAATTATTATGTATTCAGTTAACCAATTATTGACATTTACTGGGCAAGATGTTTTTTCGGCATTAGACATGTGTGTGTTTGATTTGGCTACCGGTGATGTCGATTTTATTAAGGTTGGTGCGCCGGACGGATTTATTAAACGCGCACGTGAAGTTGAAGTCGTGGAAGCAGGTTCTTTGCCTTTGGGAAGTTTAGATGAAATTGAACCCAAAATTACCAAAGCCGTTTTGACTGCTGGCGATATGGTGGTTTTGGTTAGTGATGGTATCCTGGATGTTTTTGGTGGTGAACGTGTAGCTTTGGCGGGTTTCATTAATAATCTTGATGTAACTAACCCGCAACAGTTAGCGGACCAATTAATCGCCGAAGTTACAGCGCTGGCTGACGGTTACCCGGGTGATGATTGTACCGTTACGGTGGCGCAATTAGTAAAAATGTAATTTGCGGTTTAACGGGATAATGTTATATTAAAGTATGTCAAACTTGTCGTGTGTCGACGCGTTGATTAATTGTTTCACAAAGTTACCGGGGGTGGGTTATAAAACTGCCGAACGCTATGCTTATCGCGTGATTGAAATGTCCCGTGAGGATGCCGAACAGTTTAGTAAAGCAATTACCAATGTTAAAAACCAAGTTAAGTTTTGCCAAGTCTGTGGTAATTTTGCGACCGATGAAAAATGTGAAATTTGTGCGCAACGTCAAAGTGATACAGTTTGCGTTGTCGCACATCCCAAAGATATTGCCGTCATTGAACGTTGCCATGCTTATCACGGTACCTATCATGTGTTGCATGGTGTTTTATCGCCTTTGAATAAAAAGGGTCCGGAACAATTAAACATTAAATCCTTAATGACACGGTTACAAGGCGGTACGATTAAAGAAGTGATTATTGCCTTGTCTGCCGACGTTGAAGGTGAAGCAACTGCCAATTATTTAGCGTCTTTAATTAAACCAAGTGGTATTACTGTTTCACGATTAGCGACGGGGATTGCCATGGGGGTGGCTTTAGAATATGCAGATGAAATGACGATTGGTATGGCGTTACGCAATCGCACCGAGGTGAAGTAATGGTTATTACTTCTAAATTTGTGCCACAAATGTTTGCTTATGAAGATGAAGAGGCAAAACGCATTTTACGTAATTTGAAAAAAATTGAAATCAAAAACGAATATAAATTAGTTGATGTTGGAGTGCGTGAATACGTTAGTATTGCTAAATTAGACAAAAAGGCTTTTCGTTACATTGAAAAAAATGGAAAGTTATATTTAAGGGAAAGTGTTTATTCGGTGGGCGGTTTAGTCCAAGAAAGCGCGCTAATTAACTTAGGTGATTTTACCATCGGCGACGATGAAACTGGGGAAGAATTAGAGTATTTGGCACGTGTTAAAGATGCGAAAGCGAAACAACGTGTCCGCCAGTTACAAGAATGTGAACGGATTGCCCAAGCAGCGCTACACAAAATCCAAAAACAATTAAAAAACGATGAAATTATAAAAAAATGGCAGGAAGAATTACAGGCAGATAAACGTTTTGTGCGTTTAGGCAAAGAAGATTATTATCAATCACAAGTAGCAATTATTGCTAAATACGCTAAAGATGACGAAACACTGGCTAAACTCTTGGTTGAATATGACCAAAAAATTAATGCGAAAAATGAAAAATGGTTAACACAACCATTGAAGTTGGCGAAACCAAAAAATTCTCAAGAACGGATTGGCACGGCCTTTAATCCGGGAATTGGTGAACTTAATCCCGCTAAACGTGCTGAGTTTGAGCAGTATTATATGGCTCGTTCTCCGCAAATGACACAATACTTAAATAGCGAAAATGAAGTAGCACAAGAATTACCGCCAGCACCAACCATTATTATGGATAAGCAAACAGCAACGGCGCAAGGTGGTCAAACAGTTAGTGCTCCGACGCTGAAAAAAGTAAAAACGGTTAATCCGGGTTTGAACCAAATTAAACAGGCTTTCCGTAAACATTATTTCCCCAATCAATCAGTCGAATCAACCGCAAACACTGTGTCTGCTCCGGCAAATTCAACAGTTAATAACGGAACCGAAATTTCGCGTTAAGATGAAAATTTGCAACTTTCGTCCGCTTTGTTGGTTGGCTTTCATTGTTATACTCGCAATTGCTTCGTCAATGCTTTCAATTTGGTGTTTAGTTCTGGTAACCATTGGACTTTTTCTGGTTTTGTGGTGGGTAAAAGTTCCATCGGAATTCAAACGTGTTGCGGTAATTGTTTTTATTTTGGCAGTATTAAGTTATTTGCTGACGTCAGTAGTTGTCGCAAATCCGTACGTACGGAACTATGACCCAAATGCAGGTTTACGGGGAATTATCTTACGTTATGTCCGTTGGTACTTATCAATGTTTCTATCGCAAGATAATGCAAATTTAGTTTATGCCATGATTTTTGGTGATAAAAGTGTTCTTTCGTGGACAACACGCAGTAATTTCACTGCAATGGGATTGGCTCATATGTTAGCAGTTTCAGGTTTACACGTTGGCTTAGTTTATGCAGTCGTTGGTTTCATCCTTCGTTGTTGTCGTATTCCAAAACGTGTGCATTTGTGGATAATCGCGCCGGTTTTATTGTTTTATGCTTATTTATGTGGTTGGCGTTACGCAATGATGCGTGCCGTGATTATGTGCTTGGTTTATGCGATTGCTAAACATCGTTTACGAGTGGCGGATTCGTTATCAGTATTATCCTTAGCGGCGGTTGTTATTTTACTAATTTATCCATATGCGTTGGTTTCAGTTTCTTTTCTTCTGTCATTTACCTGCGTCTTGGGAATTTACTTATGGTATGATGCCATTTACAAAGTTATCCCCAACAAAGCCGTGGCAATGTATGTGGCTGTAACTTTGGGTAGTTTACCTTTCGTGGTGTATTTCTTTGGTGCAGTGCCACTCTTCGGTATTGTTGCAAACGTGATTTTGGTACCACTTTTATTAGTAGCATTCTACATGGGAATGTTTGCTGTCAGCACCTTTGTTTGCGGAGCAGTGCTTTGGTTAGTAGAACCGCTATTAAATTTTGTGCGTTGGATAACCGCCGCCATGGAAAAAATTCCTTGGGCAACTATCCACGTTAGTCATAATTTGTTGGCGGTTTTGGTTTATTTAGGTGCTTCCTTGTTATTATCGCGTTTTATCTTTATACGGCCCAAAATTAAATATCCATTGGTGATTGCGATGTTTACTTGTTATTTAGTGCTACTTGTGGTTTAATGTAGAGAATGGATTTTGCGCAATTAAAAGCAAGTTTGAAAGCGAATGTTGAACCGGCTTATTTATTGTATGGTACGGATTACTTTTTAATCAACAAAGCAGTAACTTTAATTCAGTCAGCAATACCTAATGTTGAAGTTACTAAATTTGACGATGAAACGTCAGGGGAAACCATTGTTACGGCATTGGCAACAACTTCATTTTTCACTAATGCGCGGTTGGTTGTGGCAATAATGGGTGATAAACCCGCATTAGCATCCATTAATCAATACTTAAAAAATCCAGTAGCGGGTAATGTTTTAATTTTGATTAGTTATCACGAAAAACCAGATTTGAATATCAAAGGCGCAACGCCAGTAAATTGTAACCCGATGTCAGCCGATATTCTACTTCCTTTAATTGCAAAACAGATTGCACCGCACCAAATTACGCGCGACGCAGCAGAATTCTTGGTGGAAGCAACAGGCGGATATTACACTTTGATTGACAATGAATTAACTAAATTTTTAGCCTATTATCAAGACTTACCCCTTTGGGAAATTCAACATCTACAACCATATTTAACTAAAACCTTAGATTATCAAATTTATGAATTGGGTGCGGCAATTTTAGCGCATCAAGTTACGGCTGCAACTAAGATTTTATCTTGGTTAATTAGTGGTAATACGAATGAATATTTAATTTTTGGTGGGGTAGTTGCGCAAATTCGTCGGGCTTATTATGCTACATCCAGTACAGCTGATATCAATGTTGTAGGAAAAATATTAGGTTGTTCCCCCTATGCGGTTAAATATAGTCGCCGTGATTATGGTGCTAATCCAGTGGCAGTCAAAAATTGTTATGCGCGCATCTTAGAATTAGAATATCAGATTAAATCTGGTCAGATTACTGTAATGTCGGCTTTGGACGCCTTAATATATCGTTAGGATTTAACGGATACGGACAACCAATAATTTCGACCGAAGTTTCGGGCTGGTTTTGTGTGTCGCCTTGCCAAACAAATACTTTTCCGTCTACGGTAGCGTTCGGCGATAAAATTTCTATGGTGTCTCCATGATTAACTTTGTTTTTTAATGTCATAGTGTTGGCACCGGTAACTAGACCGATGAATTCATAAGTTTGTTCTTCGCGCGAAGCCGGGTAGTATTGCTTTGGTTCGCTAGCAAAAGTAAATCCTAACGTATATGGTCGGTGTGAAATTTTATCTAATTCGTGCAAATAATCACGTTTGATGCCGTCTAGTGCTTGGCGGTAAGCATGGGTAACACCGGCAACGTAATAAGCACTTTTCACGCGACCTTCAATTTTGAAACTGGTAACACCAGCAGCGATTAATTCGTCTAAATGTTCAATTAAGCACAAATCACGGCTGTTCAAAATGTATGCACCATGTTGGTCTTCCTCAATCGGCCAATATTCATTGGGGCGCTTAGTTTCTTGTAAAACATAATGGTAACGGCAGGCATGAGCACATTCACCGCGGTTGCTGGCGCGATTAGTCATATAATTTGATAACAAACAGCGTCCACTATAAGAAACACACATCGCGCCGTGTACAAAAACTTCAATTTCGGCTTGTCCCTGAACTGCGGCACAAATGGTTTTAATTTCGGCAATACTTAATTCGCGAGCTAACACGATTCGGGTTGCACCAAGTCGAACGTATTCTAAAGCAGTGTATTGGTTGGTAACATTGGCTTGCGTAGAAACGTGAACGGGAATTGTCGTGTGTTCGCGGAAAACTTTAATCACTCCTAAATCAGCCACAATGACCGCGTCCACTTGCAATTTCTGTAAACGCTTAGCGTAATCAATAATTTGTGGGAAGTCATCATTGCGGGGGATAATATTAACTGTTACGTAAACTTTTTTACCGCGCGCATGTGCCAGGCTAACAATTTCATGGATTTCTTCATCGGTAAAGTTAATCGCATGTGCGCGTAGACTAAAATCTTTACCGCCCAAATAAATGGCATCAGCGCCATAATCAAGTGCAATCATTGCGCGGGTAATATCGCCAGCAGGGGCGAGTAATTCTAAATTTTTCACTGGTTTTGTCATCTTAATTCATTTTAATGGTAATTAATTACGCGCGCAAATGATTTATTCAGGATAAATACTTACTAATGGAGTCGGTTGCAGTTTATGTGGGAAAATGCTACACTAATTTTAGTGAAAGTAACTGTTTACCGCGGGAAAAATTTTGTTGCGACGAATGAATATGTCTTAAAACAAGCGGCGACACAACCGTTGTTGCAGCCAGTTTTGATTTTAGTTCCTGACCGTTTTACTTTACAAGCCGAGCGGATTTGCTTACAAAAGCAACCACACTTATTGAATACACGCGTGGTAACATTTTCTATGTTGTATCGGTTAGTTGTTGATGAATTAAATCACGACAAAGCACCAGTAGAAATTTTGGATAAAACCAGCGCAGTCCTGCATTTATGGACCGCGATTCGTCAAGTGCAAGGACAATTAACTTGGTTCAAAACCAGTGTGGGGCATTATGATTTTGCGGAAAAAATGTTTAATACGATTAACCAGATGCGCAGTTCTTGTGTGGATTTTACAGCGCTGGAAAGTAAAGCTACTTCCATGGTCGCGCGAAAAAAATACCACGATATCAATTTAATTTATCAGGCATATTGTCAAGTTATCGCGCCACGTACGGATTCATCTGGTATGTTGGAATACTTAATGACCCATGGACAAACAAGCGCTGCTTTGCAAAAGGCAACAATTTTTGTTTGTGGTTTTACCAGTCTATCACCGGCACGGTTACAGGTTTTACAGATGTTATGTCGGACAGCACAACAGGTTACGATTGCTGCCAGTGAAGATGAACTAAGTGCGCAACTTTCCCAGTATCCGCATTATCAAATTCAAATGCCAGCATTTGCACCCGAAATTGCGACAATGCGAGTGGAAACTGAACGGGGCGAAGCCACAGTCGTGGTGGAAAAAATTGTTCAACTTTTAGCGCAAGGTATTCCCCCAGAATCAATTGTTGTTTTGCTTACCGAATTTGATACTTTGGCTCCTGTATGGCAAGTGGTTGCCGATAAATATCATTTACCCGTGAATTTAGATGTTGGTACTAAATTAAGTACGACCGCGGATGCTAAATATTTACGCGATTTGTTAGAAGTGCTAGCAAATGATGATGCGGAAAATACTGTTGCCGTGCTGTTTAATCAATGTAGTGCGGTTGATGACGAAACGACGTTTGCATTAGACAATAAAATTGTTAAATCTGATTTACGCGCACGGATGGTTCCGGAAATTAAAACCTTGGTTGCCACACAAGATACTGGGGCACTATGTCAGCAGTTAAAAACTTTTACCACCAACGAAAAATTACACCAAATTTTAGATCAAATTGCGACAGGTTACCAACAACCATTTAATTTACGTGAACTTATTACTCTGTTTTGGACGTTGTGTAGCGCAACAAAAATTTCGCAGATTCCTCAATATGTGGATCGCGTTTTAATTGCTCCGGTAAATGACTGGATACCCAGTCAAGTTCAATATTTATTCATTGCTAATTGTACTGCGGAAAATTTCCCGCAGGGACAAGCCGATGATGATCTTTTGCAAGAAGCTGATTTGGTGGGAACACAAATTACACCAACCCCCGCACTACAATGCGAACGCAATTATCGTCGGGCTGAGTTATTACAAACTGTCGCGAGTAAACAAGTTATTTTATCTGGAACACGTGATGATTTTTCCGCAGTTAACTATCAACCGTACAATCATTTTACTTGGCCAGACGATAGTTTCTATCAAACACCGTTAACAGTGGGGCGCGCTTTGTTCTTCCCGTCTGATAAAGTTAAAACTACTTTAATTGAAAAGTATTATGAATGCCCACGTTTGAATTTAATACAAAACGGATTGGGATTGTTTCCGCGACCAATCCATCGGTTACAGGCAAATACCGTGGGGTCAGCAATTCACAAGGCTTTGCAAGTATACTTTGAAAAACATGATTTAATGCAAGCTATTAATTTGGGCATGCAAGCATTAGGCTATGAATATCCACCATTAACAAATAACATCAAAAAAGAAATTAAGTTTATTATTCAGAAATTGGAAAAGATTTTTCAAACTGGTAAATTTCAGTATAAGACTGCGGTTGAAACTGAGATTAAGTATCCCTTAAAACACGGGTTAACTTTAGTCGGGCGTGTAGATCGTGTTGATGTTGCCCAAATTAACGACCAACAACGTGCATTTTTGGTCTTAGATTACAAAACAGGTAACGTAGAAAGTGTCGCCAAAAGTATTTATTTAGGTAATAAATTACAATTACCCGTTTATAGTAGTGCCTTAGCCAATGACCAAGCACGGATTGCTGGTGCGGCTTATTTACCATTAAGTAGTGGTTATGCCACCGATGAAAAAAAATTTTTAATTAAAGGTTTTGTTAACCAAGAGTACCGTGACTTGTTTCCACCAGAAATAATTAGTCAAAATGCTCGTTATTATCTCGATAGTGATACTATCGCCGCCATGTGTTTGTATGCTAACCGGCTTGTCGACCAGGCTGTTGCAAAAATTCTGGCGGGCAATGTCGCGCCACAAGCGGTGGATGAAACTGCCTGTAAATTTTGTCCCGTAAAGGCCTTATGCCCACAAGCCGAAATCAATTGTCGTAATGATGAATTAGCCAAGACAATGGGTGAGCAACGAATCAGTTTTAGTATTTTCACACAATCGCAGGAGGGTAGCCATGAGTAAACCAACGATTGAGCAACAAAAAGTTATTGATTCTACCTTTCAAAAAATTAAGGTTTCTGCCAATGCTGGTAGTGGTAAAACTTTTACCATCATGCAACGCATTGCACAGATTATTAAAAATGGGAGCAGTCGTTTAGATCAATTATTAGTGTTAACTTTCACTGATGCTTCAGCTCAAGATATGCGTAAAAAATTAAAAGAGCAATTAGGTAATTTGGTTTCCCCAGTTGAATTACAAGCGGCATCAATTGGTACGTTCCATAGCTTTTGCGCTAATCTTGTCCGTTCTTGGTTTACCGTCGCCGAAGTTAGTCCGAGTTTTGTGGTGATGGATGAAATTGAAAGTACTAAAATTAAAACTACAATTTTTGACCAAATTGTCCTTGACCATTATCAAGAAGTCGCGGCGGCAGTCGATTTATTTGCCGTTAGCCGTAAACTTGATGAGTTACGTCAGGTTGTTTTCAGTATTCATAATTTTTTGGCAACACGTGAAGACCGAGATGTCTGGTTACGCGACCAAGCGCTATTGGCTTACGAAACCAACATTAATCAAAATTTAGTCATTCAGGCCTTAATCGATGATTATCATCAAATAACAGAGAAGTATCGTCGATATTTACTTGAAACGGGTAATCCATCACCGCATTTGGATTGTTTAATTGATGCCGCAAATCAAATTCTTGCTGCTCAGACGTATGCTGATTTTGCACGTTTAAGTTTTAATTTTCCCCGAGCCAAAAACGGTGAACTGAAAACGCAGAGTGATGATTTCAAAAAACTGCGTGATGATTTCCGCAATCAAATTTGCAAGTCAATTATGTCTCAATTCAAATATCCAGTGGCACAAATTCAAACCGACATTCAAACAGACCGTCGTGTAGTTGAACAGTTATTACGTTTAGTCCAAATTTTTGATGACGCTTACCAAACTAAAAAAACTGAATACAAAAAATTAGATTTTAATGATTTAGAAAAATATGCCTTAAAAGTACTTGCTAATCCGGAGGCGGCAACGTCCATTCGTGCGCAATTTAAATACATCTTTGTGGATGAAGGGCAAGATACTAATCCGGTACAATTTAAGATTATTAACCTGTTACGCGGTGAAGATAAATTTTTCTGTATCGTGGGTGATGTAAAACAAAGCATTTATGGTTTCCGTGATTGTGAACCGGAAATTTTTGAAGGGTTAAAGGACCAAAACGGAACCTTAGTGCCAGTTTTGTTGTTGGGTAAAAATTTCCGTAGCGTTGATTCCATCTTACATTTTGTTAACACTGTCATGCAACCGCTAATTCCTAATTATGCAACCGAACATCAGTTTACGGCGATTGGCGAACCTGATCCGCAAGCCATCAAGCAAGCAGTTACCATTGAAATTGCTCAAAATAAAGATGCCCAGATGGAATTGGTTTACCAACGTATTCTAACTGCACAAAAAACTTTAATTACGGAAGATTTTGTTGTCGATGGTCAGCAAACCAAACGACAAGTTCCATTGTTAGCACATGGTTTACAAGATATTGCAGTGCTGTCAGAAACGGGAACCAATTTTGAACGGTTGCAAAAATATTTAGCGGAACGTGGTATTCCCAGTGTAATTGATCGTAACACTGACGCATTGAACGAACCAGAAGTTGTTTTATTAAATCACTTCTTGTTTGCAGCCTTAAATCCAACTAATGAGTTATCACGTTATTTGGTTTTACAATACTTATTTGGTTGTACTGATGATGATTTAGCACACCTACGGTTAAATCAAATTGGGGATGATTTAGCCCAGAAAATTGCTCAATGCAATACAACGTTAACCAAATATCGACAACTATGTCGCACGGAAGCAACATATGAAGTCCTAACACAAGTGGCAACAGAGTTTGGCATGTTGGAACTACCCGTGGTTAATGCTTTTTTAACCGCGATTCGTGGCGTGCGTGATTTTGACACAGTGGCGCGTTATCTCTACTTAGTTGAACATCAATTAGTTAAAATCGAGATTAATGTTGGCGCATGCACACAAGATGCGGTGAAGTTGATGACAATTCATCACGCCAAAGGTTTGGAATTCCCCGTAGTAATCTTATTTAACATGGGGACATCATGGCAGCGACAACACAAAGATAGTGTGAAAGTCGCGATTGATAAACACTTGGGTATTTGTGTGGCATCTGTTGATACGGACAACTTTGCCTTAAAGAGTCCAATTTTGCAATTTGGAATTAAGAAATATCAGGAACAACGGGCTTTGCAAGAAAAGATACGTCTCTTATATGTTGCTTTAACTCGTGCGCAAAAACAAATGGCAATTATTGGCAGTTGGCAACGTAATCCGTACTTGATTCGTCCGGACTCAATGTTGGATTTAATTCATCCGCTCGGCGTGATTGAATACGATGAAGTTGTGGCTTCACCCAAAAAAACAAGTGGTAAAAAACAAGTGCAACCACACTTGAATCTGTGTCCAACTGTGGGTAATCCTGATGTTTTAGTCAAACAAAGTGTTACCGCCTTGGTAACTGCGGCCGAAGAACCATTCCAAGATTATGTTGTGCCAGTAAAATTTGAAGGTCAGGGCGGTAAAGCTTTTGGTACCGCTTACCACCGTCAAATGCAATATGGTGATTTACCCGCTGCGGTACAATCATTGGTTGAAGGTTATACGGTTTATCGGGAACTGCCGTTTTTGTATCTTGAACAACAAACTATTGTGCAAGGTATCATGGACTTACTAGCCGTAAAAGACCAGCAAGCAATAATTGTTGACTACAAAACGACACGTTTACCGCGCGAAAAATTGGTGGCTAAATATCGAGAACAACTGCGCTTGTACGCCCAAGCACTTCCTGATTATCAAGTGCGTACTTATCTTTATTCTACTGTACATAATGCATTAATTGAGGTATCATTTTAATATGGCAAAAGATCGTCGCATCTCAAACAAAGCGATTGTCATTATGAAAATTATTTCGGCTTTGGGCTTGTTATTTTCGTGTTGTTTGTATCTCTTTATGAACTTTGATGCTTTCAAGACTGATTTGGGGTTGAATGAAACTAAACCATTAGGTTCGTCAGAAAATCCTTGGTATCACGTGTTGTTTCCCATCGCTTTGATTTTAGGTTTCTGCTTCGTCATTTATTATGTCGGCAACATGATTATTCGGATTGAAGCGAAACAAATTTGGAAAGCGGATAATTTATTCGTCTTATATAAAATTGTTTTTACGAGTTTGTTGTTGGTTACCATTTGGCGTTGGTTTTTGTTAGACTTAACTAATGCATTGGTGCCTAGTATTATTATGATTATCAGTGGTACTTTGAATTTATGCACGCCGAAAATTATTGATAATAACAACCAAGATTTTTAATGATAATTTTCATCAGCTTGTTTCAAAAGTTCGTTGATGGTTTGGCCGTGGTTAACCAGAGTGTTACCACGTAAATCTTGAAAATGATATAAGTCATGTAAAATGGCTAAATCTGGTTGCCCCACAAAGTTTAGACTGGTGCAATGGGCTAAGGACACATCAGCTAACATAACACGGACATCGTTGCCTTGGTAAGTAATTGTTTCGTAACTAATGTTATTCTCACCGGCAGTTGGTTTGAATTTTTCGGCGGTGACCAAAATGCCATTGGCGGTTCGTTCAATTGTCATGTTTGTAATTACAGTGGTAGTTCGGATTTGTAAGCCGTGTCCAATGGTATTGGGTAACAAAATGAGGACAAGTGCTAAAATTAAAATTGCAAATTTTTTCCCCCACAAATAGTGCAGTGTCCGTTGAATCATCGGCGGTTTAACCCCCTTTTAACTAAAGTTACAATTGCTACCAATTGTACTCCAAAACGTAAGACTAAAGCAGCCAAAATTGCGGTGGCAATTAACCAATCCATGCTGCCTGTGTTGGTAATAAATTGTGCGGCGGTAGTCATGTCAACTAATCCCATGGTTTGATGGCGACTTAAAGTTCCGAACAGCAAAACAAATAAAATCATGAAGAGGCAATAACCAATTCCGCAAACCAACGCAGTTAAATTCAGTCGGACTAAATCACGGTCAGTTTTTCGCGTTTCGGAGCCAAAGGCTAGGACAAAAGTCGCAGTTTCAAAAAAAACAAGATGGATTAATGTCGTAGAAAATATTTGATTACCATCTCCTTGAATTAAATCGCGCCAATTAACTTGTATGTGGTACAACGTCGGAATGATTGCTAAGATTAAACCGAAAGCAAAAAACAACCAAAGAATTTCACTAGCACGGAAAACTGCCCGTGGTTGTCGGGTTAAAAAGAATAAACCAAGCCCGATTAAAGTGATGACAAAAACAGTGATGCCAAGGTTGGTAAATAAATCGGTATAAGCAAGTTGGAAAACTTGGGTTGCGGTTACTATTGTTTCGTAGATTACAACCGGAATGAGTAGCCAACACAAAATGCGAAAAACACGATTGCAGTTATTTGTAAATTTCAAAATTAAACTAGCACTTAACACTAAGGCTAACTCAAAAATTACACCAAACAGAGCAGAAAGCCAAGCCCAATTGCCTGTGCCATGGGCTAACGATGACGGTAAAGTTAAAACTTTAAGACTGATACTATACAAGAAATAGCCAATACATAATTGGCGTAAACTGATGTTTTGGTGGTGTTTATCATTATTCATGATGCTCCTCCTTGGGACGTTGCCGAATCGGGTTACAATTTGGAATACTTTGTGGTCGTTTAATCATTTCGGGAAAAGGAACTTTTTCCAGTGCATCTTTTTGGTCATCTGCGATATATGGTGCAAATGGTGCCAGATAGGGTGAACCATAATGGTCAATACTGGCTGTATAAACCAGTAAAACGATGAAACCAGCGACTAAACCGTATAATCCTAAAAAACCACCGACCAAACAAAATACAAAGCGCAAGACACTAATTTGTGCAATCATGTTGGGCATGATGTAAGAAGTTATGCCTGAAATTGCCACGACCAAAACAGTTGGCGCGGAGAGTAAACCAACCGAAGCGGCGACTTCACCAACGACAAAAACGGCAATAATACTGGTTGCCGAACCCAAATGTTTGGGCATGACTAAGGTGGCTTCGTAGATAATTTCAAACAGTAAAATCACAATCATCATTTCGATGATGGGCGGAAATAAATCATTGTCCGTAGCATTAGCAATTGATGCCAACGTGTTCAAAGGGATAATGGATAAGTGATACAAACTGACGGCCAAAAAAAAACCCGGCAATAAAATGGCAATGAAAGCTCCCAATAACCGAATTGTTCTTTTCAGGGGTACTCCAGCGTTACCGCTATAATAATCATTACTGTTTTGAACATTCTCTAAAAAAATGTGGGGTAAGGTTAAAACCACCGGACTACCATCAACTAAAATGGCAACACGTCCTTCTAACAAACGGGCAACCACTACATCGGGTTTTTCTTCCGATGCGGCAGCACTATACAAAGATGTTTGGCGAGAATTCAAACATTCACTAATGTAAGAAGTATCAACTATACCGTCGCAGTTAATGGCTTTTAGCCGTTTTAAAATTGCGTTGACGACAGTTGTGTCGGCAATACTTTTAATGTAAACCAAAATAATCTGGGTTTGTGTATAACGACCCAAAGTTAATTTAACTAATTGTAAATCTTGACTTTTAATACGTTTAGTAATTAATGCTAAATTGGTATCAATACTTTCGACAAAACCTTCGCGTGGACCAAGTAAAACTTGACCTGTTGGCGGTTCGGTTAGACTACGTTCGGGTTTAGTGGTCGATTTAGTTTCAGCCATACGGATAATATTTGCATTTTCTCAAAAAAAATTATATATTGTTTGCATGCATTGGAGTTATGAATTAGCACAAGAAATTTTGAAAAAATACCCTGACCGCAAAGAATACGTGGTTGCCAGTGGTATTTCACCCTCGGGTAGTGTTCATATTGGTAATTATCGAGAGTTTGTTACACAGTATTATGTGGCTAAGGCCTTAAAAAGCATGGGTAAAAAAGTTCGTGAAATTTTTTCATGGGATGAATTTGATCGTTTCCGCAAGGTTCCCAAAAATTTTCCGGCTGATTATGCTGTTTATGTCGGTAAGCCGTATGTGGAAATTCCATCTCCGTTTAGTCAAGGTGAGAGCAGTGCCAAATATTTTGAGCGTGAATTTGAAGGCGCTTTGCAAAAACTCGGCATGAATGAAATTCCAGTACAAATGATTTATCAAGCCGACGAATACCGTAGTGGTCGGTATGGTCAAGCCATTGCCGAAGCCATTAAAAAGCGTAAGCAAATCTATGACATTATCATGTCGTTTAAGACTCAAGATGGTGATGAAGGCGAACGCGAAAATTATTATCCGATTAACGTCTATTGTCCAATTTGTGGCAAAGATAATACTACTGTTCTTGGCTTTGATGACAAAACAGATGTATTAACTTATCAATGCCGTTGCGGACACCAACAAAGTGTCGACGTTAAAACAGCAAACAATATCAAGTTAGTATGGAAAGTAGACTGGCCAATGCGTTGGCGAGCAGAAAACATTTGTTTTGAAGCCGCTGGTATCGACCATCACAGTGAAGGTGGTAGTTACGATGTTAGTTCACGAATCGCGCGTGAAATTTTTGGAATTGAACCACCAGTATCAACTTGTTACGCTTGGGTGGGTATCCGTGGTGTTGGTAATATGCACAGCAGTACGGGAATTAACATTACGCCTAATCAATTATTGCAAGTTTACGAGCCGGAAATTTTGCGTTATTTGTATGCTAAATATCCGGTTGGTGATGCCTTTGATTTTGGGTATGACGACACCATTATTCGTCATTATATGGAATTTGATCGTAACTTAGAAAAATATTTGGCACATGATGAAAGCTTGCCAGAATATGATAAAGCTGTTTATGATTTATGTTTAATGCCAAATAGTCAAGGTAACCGAGTAAATTTTAGTACTTTAGCAACGGTGGCTCCGTTGACTGGTTTTAACCAAGCTCTAACATTAAAAATGTTAAAGCAAGCAGGTATCACCGCTCTTGGAAATTTTGAAGAACGTTTTGCTAAGGTTAAATTTTGGTTAGAAAATTACCAACCAGATCGTATTTATAAATTATTACCAGCATTTAACCATACTTATTATCAGACTTTGGATGAAAATCAGAAAAAAGTTCTGCAACAATTAGCAGATTTTTTGGCTTCGCAACATACCGAAAACGAAATTCAATCTTTCTTATACCAAATCATTAATGATCCAAATTTAAGTAAAAAAGAAAACCAACAACGCCAACAAACTTATTTCAAAATTTTCTATAACATGTTGTTTGGACGGGATGCAGGTCCACGTTTGTATTTGTATCTTGCCGTGGCAAATCCACAAGATTACTTGAAACTCTTGCAAGAAAAAGCATAATTGTTTATAATAGAATATTATGAACAATAAAGAAATTCGTAAGTATGATTTAGTAATTGCCATTGGCAATCAAGGTGGGGCATCAGCCATTAAAGAGTTGGCTACCATTGATTTTAATGTGGCAGTTGACTTATGGGAATACAAAATGTTGAAAGATATCAATGCTTTTGCAGGCGAAGATATTTTTGCGCTTTTGGAAGGTGTTTCAGAAAGTAAGTTACGCGCTGCGGTATTAAGTAACTCAGCTTTGCAAAAATTAATCTATGGTGTTAGTGAAAGTAGTTGTACGGGTGCTAACTTGCAATTTTTGGCATCTTTGATTGTTACTTCAAAAATTACCGAAGCCGAAGATATTTTGAAAATGGTTAAAAATAACGCATCAGGTGATTTTGCGGAACGCATGCATGCGGTTGTTGATGCTGTCTTTACTTTATCAATGGGAAAAACAGGCACGAAAAAAGCAACTTTGAATCACAAACAAACGATTTTATTGTTTGACTTTGTTTCTAAAATGAAAGCTGGTACAACGAAAAATTTATTGACACAACGTCTGAAAGAACTTTAATTCAGATGACGTATTTGTCAGATGACAGAATAACTTTCAAAGAAAGCAACGGGAAACCGTTGTTTTATTTTGCTTGTTGTTTACGTAAATGAATCAATAATACGGTAATGTCGGCGGGGGTAACACCTGAAATGCGCGCGGCTTGGCCAATACTTAATGGTTTGATTTGATTTAATTTAATTTGGGATTCACGACGTAAGCCGGAAACTTCATCGTAGTTCATCTCAGGGGAAAGGTGAGTGGCTTCTTGGCGTTTAATTTCTGCAATGGCAGCTTGTTCGCGGGCAATGTAACCAGCATATTTAATTTCTGTAGTTATTTGGTCTAGTAAGTCTGCAGGTTCGTCGGTAATGAAGTCAGCCAAAGTGTGTTCTTGCTTGGCAACTTCTTGGCGAATTTTAGGGGTAATTTTTTTACGAATTTTTGTTAAGTGTTGTTGTTTTTCCGTGAAGACGCGGTAGCGTTCGTCATCAACTAATCCCATTTCACGACCAATCGGCGTTAAACGTTCGTCAGCATTGTCTTGGCGTAATGATAAACGGTATTCAGCACGTGCCGTAAACATACGGTAAGGTTCTAAAGTACCTTCCGTGGTTAAATCATCAATCAGGACACCAATATATGAATTGGTTCGTGATAAGACCAGTGGTGTTAAGTTGTCAATTTCGCGTGCCGCATTAATGCCAGCAACTAAACCTTGTGCGGCCGCCTCTTCGTAACCGCTGGTGCCGTTAATTTGTCCGGCACAATACAAACCTTTGTAACGTTTATGACGGAGGGTGGCCAGTAATTCTAATGGATTAATACAAGTATATTCAATTGCGTAACCCGAACGAATGATGTCGCAGTGTTCTAATCCTTTGATACTGTGAATGAATTGACTTTGCACTTCGGCAGGTAAAGAAGACGATAAACCTTGTAAATAGATTTCACGGCTGGACATACTTTCACGTTCTAAGAATGTTTGGTGACGAGTGCGGTCGGCAAAACGCGTAATCTTATCTTCAATACTGGGACAATAACGTGGACCGACACCTTTAATTAAGCCACTGTACATTGCGGATTCTTTGATGTGGTCGCGAATAATTTGGTGTGTCATTTCGTTAGTGTAAGCCAGATAACATGGACAAATGTTTTTGATGGGGTGAGTTGCCAAGAATGAAAAAGCCCGAATATTATCATCGCCATTTTGAATTTGGGTTTGACTGTAATCAATTGAATCAATGTCAACACGGGCTGGTGTGCCGGTTTTGAAACGGCGAATTTCGATGTCCATATCAACAAAAGATTTTTCCAATGTGGTGGAATTTGGCAATCCGGTTGGTCCTTCGTATTTAACTACGCTACCAACAAAAGTTTTACTGTTAAGGTAAGTTCCTGTTGCTACGACTACGGCACGGCAGTTAATTTTTTCACCATTAAAGATGACCCCGGTAATTTGTTGGTCTTGCCATAACAAACCGTTAATTTCGCCAATCCCCAAAGTTAAATTCGGTGTGTGTTTGATTAAATCCAACATCGCTTTATGATAACTAGCTTTGTCAATTTGTGCACGCAAACTGCGGACTGCTGGACCTTTGGCAGCGTTTAACATGCGGATTTGAATTGCAGCTTTATCGGCTAAAATTCCCATGATACCACCTAAGGCATCAATTTCACAAACCAGATGACCTTTGGCTGTACCACCAATTGACGGATTACATGGTAGCATGCCAATGCTACGTTCATGTAGGGTAGTAATTAAAACTTTTTTCCCCAGTTTGGCAGCAGCAACTGCGGCTTCGCAACCAGCATGCCCTGCGCCAACAACTACAATATCAAAATCTTTTGTCATATTTATCTCCTATTTCCCCAAGCAAAACTTAGAGAAGATTTCATCTAAGGTTCGTTCATCGACGTTTGTGCCAGTAATTTTTCCAATGTAACTTAATGCTAAAGTAATATTAGAAGCAATTTTATCCAGGGTATCGTGTGGGTTAATTTCATCTAATAATGCATAAGCCTGACGCAATAAGTTGGTATGACGTTCATTGGTTAGGTTGACTATGTTTCCAGCCGGAGTGGTGTAGGTTATCATTTCAATGATTCGTTGAAGAATTAGTTCAATGTTTTTACCTGTTTTAGCAGAAACACTAATCCCGTCAGTTGGAGTATCAGGACAAAGGTCGCTTTTGTTATAGATGATTATGTGTTTCTTTTCTCGCGGAAAATCGACCATCGCGCGTGTTGTGGCATCAACAACGACCAACAATATGTCAGCATTTTTTAAGGTTGACTTAGCCCGTTCAATTCCTGCTTGTTCAATTGAAGAATTAGCTTGTTCACGAATTCCCGCGGTATCAATCAAATTAATTTTGACCCCTTGGTAAGTAATTTTTTCCGTAATTGTGTCGGTTGTTGTCCCAGCAATATCGGTAACAATACTACGGTCATCACCAACTAAAGTGTTAAACAAACTACTTTTGCCGGCGTTCGGACAACCAATAATACAAACGTTAATTCCGTTTTTAATGATTTGACCGTGGCGCGCTGTCGCTAATAAGTTAGCAATTGTTTCTTTAACGTGATTGATTTGTTGCATCGGAACGTTCGGTGTATCTAAATCTTCGGGATAATCGAGATAAGCATCAATTTGCGCACGGGCTGCAATTAAATCGTTTTCTAGTTGGCTTAGTATTTGTTGTAGTTCACCAGATACAAGTCGTGCGGCATTTTGTAATTCAGCATCTGATTCAGCATTGATTAAATCCAAAGTACTTTCGGCTTGGCTCAGTGTCATCTTATTGTTCATAACGGCGATACGAGTAAACTCACCGGGTTCGGCAGGTGTTGCTCCGTATTGAATCGCCGTTTGCATAATGCGGTTAACTAAATGCCAGCCACCATGTGCTTGAATTTCAACAACGTCTTCGCCGGTAAAACTGTGTGGAGCTGGAAAATAAATGGCTAAAACGGTATCGCTGAAATTATTACCAGTAACGACACCCAAAGTTGCATGGCGCGGTTTTAACGGTCGGTTAAACATTTTGGTAATGATGGACAAAGCTTGTGGACCTGAAAGGCGTACAATACCAATTCCACCAAAACCAATTGGAGTTGCAATCCCAACAATTGTTTTCATTTTTCAATAATAGCATTAAATTCCAAAATATCAAAGGGGATACTTTCAATAAAGTCGCGTTGTTTTAGTTTTAACAGGTTAAACTCTAAAAAATGGTCGATTTGTGTTTGGGTAATCACCGGCGTCGGAATTTTCAACGCAGCGGCAATTTGTGTTACTCCATCATAAAAATTTTCCGGATCAATTGGTAAAACTACGCTTTTTTTAACTTTATGGTCAACCACAATTTTTGCCCAAACGTTAATCATGAGACTAAGTATAATACTTAAAGTTTTGTTCGGCAAGGTATTCCCAACGAGAAAAATAATTTGCCTTAAAATCAGGTTCTCGGTATCATATACGTATGGGGAAAATTTCGTTAGTGCTACCTGTTTACAATGAACAATTAATTTTGCATGAAGTATTGTCCAAATACATTACTGATTTAGATAATCTTCGTTTGAAACAAAACTATGATTGGGAAATTATTGCAGTTGACGATTGTTGTACTGATGAGTCGCGCTTAATTATGTTGGAATATGCGCGCAAACACCAAAATTTTCGCATTGTAACTTTAGCGGAACATTCTGGTAAGGATATCGCTGTTACGGCTGGATTGGGTGTCGCCAACGGTGATTTAGTTTTGGTTGCAGAAATTGATTTACAAAATCCCATGGGTTTGTTAACAAGTTTGGTGCAAGAACACTTAGACAGTGGTGTTCCCATTATTTATGGTTATCGTCAATTTAATGGTTGGCAACGTCGTAAGGCTTTAATTACAGACCGCATGACGCGTTTTGCTTGTAAGTTATTTGTGTTGGATGGTTATTTTACTGGGATTGTTAATGCTGAATTATACACAGCAGATGTGGTGGCAATCTTACGTGATAATCCGTCAAAGACCAAATATATGCGTACGATGAACAACTGGGTCGGTTGGCAAACTAAAGAATTTTGGTATGCTAGTGAGTATACCGATAATGAAGCAAAAACTAAATTAGAACAATTGCGTCGTCATGACCATGCTCATGTTCCGGTGAAGAAAAATGGACATGTTGGTACAGTTGGTATCTGGTGGGGAATTTTATTCCTTTTAACATCAGTAATCGCGTTTACCTTGGGTGGAGCTTTCTTACAGGTAGCACATCCGATTTTTGTTTGGACACTATTTACTTTTGGCTTCGCAGGTGTCGTCTTGGCAATTATGTCGTGGTTACGTACTTTACTGTTAGCTCGTATTGGTAAAGTGCGTTATCGTGCTGGCGAAGTTGTTTATGAGATTAAATCAATCATTAATCGTTAATGATAAAATTAAGGGAGAAAAAAATGAGAATTGGAATTAATGGATTTGGTAGAATTGGCCGCTTGATTTTGCGTAATACTTTACAACGTAAAGATGCTACCGTAGTAGCAGTTAATGACCCGTTTGTAACTTTGGATTATGCGGCGTACATGTTAACCTATGATACTGTGCACGGTAAACTAAATGCTGACATCAAAGTTGATATCGAACAAAGTGCGTTAATTATTAACGGACAAACAGTTAAGTTTTATGCCGAAAAAGATCCGATTAATATTCCATGGGGCAAGAATCGTGTTGATGTTGTGTGTGAAGCAACCGGTGTCTTTACCAGTTCGGCTAAGTGTCAAGCCCACTTGGATGCCGGCGCCAGTAAAGTCATTATTACCGCACCAGCCAAAGACCAAGAAACACCAACTTATGTTATGGGAGTTAACGAAAACACTTATCGCCCGGAACAACGGATCGTTTCGAATGCTTCCTGTACAACCAATTGTTTAGCGCCTTTATGTAAAGTTATCAACGACCGTTTTGGTATTGAAAATGGCTTAATGACAACGGTACATGCAGTAACAGCGACACAAAATGTTGTGGACGGTGCGAGTGCGAAAAATTGGCGTTTAGGACGTGCAGCTTATCATAATTTGATTCCATCGACGACCGGAGCAGCACAAGCTGTTGGCTTGGTCATTCCTGCCTTGAATGGTAAATTAACTGGCACAAGTTTACGCGTTCCAGTAGACAACGTTTCAGTTGTTGATTTAACTTGTACTTTACAAAAACCAGCAAGTCAGACAGAAATTTGTGCTGCAATTAAAGAAGCGAGTGAACATGAGTTAAAAGGTATTTTGGCATATAATGAAACGCCATTAGTATCCAGTGATATGATCGGTAATGCTCACACTTGCATCTTTGATGCTAAAGCCAGTTTGTTTTTGAACGACCGTTTTGTGAAATTATTTGCTTGGTATGATAACGAATGGGGATATAGTGTTAAAACTGTTGATTTAGCAGTCCATATCTCTAAGTAATTAAATATTCATATAAAAAAAGCTAGTAGCATTACTATTTTTTAATTGAATTATTGATGACATTTAACGGGATAATTCGGAGTCTTGATTATTTTCTTTGAATTTTAATCCTAAAGCTTCCAAACGAGCGGTATTGCAAACATTACTTACGTTATAATTGTTGATAAAGTAACGTGAACCATTTTTAACAAAACTTGAAGTCATCGTGTAGGTATGTTCTTTACTAGCAAGGACGGGATTTACTTTTAAAGTGGCGTAGACGGCCTTGGTTGCAAGTTCAAGATCAACGCGTGCGTGCCTTTCTTTTTCGAAATGATACTCGGTGGTACGATCTTTTACGTATTCTTGTTTTTCTCTTTCGCGAGTTAACCAATATTCATAGTTTTTTGCCTTAAATTCAATGTCTTTTAATTTATCTAATTCCTGTTCAATTTTTTTCTTTTTACCGAACATAAAGCGTTTTTGATTAAAGATTTTGATTTTATCATTTGCTTTTTGTGTATATTCATCACGATGTTCGTAGGCATCAATGTATGTCAGGTGTAAATCTTCATCATATTCATAATCGTAAGTACGAAATTCGGGATCTTTAGTGTTGTGGACACCTGTGCATTTTTGAAAATAATCCTCCATTTTGAACCCAACAACATGTTCATAGTCGCGAATAAAATCATATGAATCTAACCATTCGCGATTGTTAAAGCAAAGTAATTCATATTTGCTAAATGCTTCGTCACAGGCTTTGTCGAACTCTTCATCGGCCGTGATTTTTCCTGCGTTGTCTAAATTGTTGCGGTTAATATTTGCATCTTTGATACGAACTAGGTCTTGTTTGGTTAATTGCATAATTACCTCCCTAAATTATTATCAGAATTATAATTAATTGGATCAGTAAAAGTCAATACTGCAGGATAAAATTTAGTTAAAAAAATTCAGCAGGGTAGCTGAACTTTTTTATTTAGGGAGTATAGTTTGAAGAACTTAATTTTTGGTTGTCTCGGTATTGGGTCCGATATGTATAGTTTCTTTTTCTTTGGCTTTAACCACCAAATCCATGGCATCATCTCTAATTTCATTACATACTTCGTTTAAAATGGCATTGCTATTATAATAATCACTGTCATTAATGTGAGCATTATGTTCAATGCAAGCAATACCCGGATGGCGTTTTAATTCTTGACAAATAATTTGTGTTGCTATGTCTTTGCTGAGTACGTATAACTTGGTTTTATTGTCGTTATATTCAGAAGTTTTTGTGGCTAGATAGTCATCTTTTAATGATTCTTGGGCTATTAAGTTAGCATAATTGCGAGTAATGGCTTTTTTTTCATTTAGCTCACTTTCAAGGTGTCTTAATTTTTTATTACGATTTAGTATAAATTTTTTATGTTTAATTTTGCTGATTTTATCATT
>JAEEGL012189972.1_pt1 | contig 28632 bp, 31 predicted proteins | sample 9134231 | NCBI WGS metagenome assembly JAEEGL01 (sample SAMN16246548, study PRJNA631951) | gut metagenome | biome: gut microbiome; feature: rumen; material: fiber-attached | host: Bos | place: Iran: Karaj | collected 2018-10 | reverse complement strand
GGGGATGAATTTGTCCATCGAGTAGTGGTGATGGATGCCGTTGCCGAACCATATCTGCTTTAGATACTTAAGGAATCCCTGATAGTCTTTATCGTTCTTGTCTCCCTTGTAGTTGCGGTAGATTTCCTCAAGGGTCTGACGAACCATCAGGTTGTATTTGCCATTCTGGTCAAACAGGATGTCACGGCCGTTAAGGGCAGCCTCGGTGAGGTAATAGACGAGCTCCTTCTGCTGGAGTGACAAGTCCTCAAAGCCAGGCACCTGGTAACGCAGCACCTCGATGTCTGCAAAACGGTCCACAGAATAGTTGAAATCGCTGGTTTGTGCCATTGCGGTAGTTGATAATGCCGCAGTTGCAATAGCGGCAAGAATTATTCTTTTCATAAATTCAGTTGTTGGTTTTCAGTCTTTATGCGATTACTTGGCAGCCGTGCCGTTGTATTCAATTGCCTTGTCAGTCATGATGGTGATTTGCTCAGCACCTTCCTTGGCAGTAATGACATACATCTTGCCGTCATCGCCTTTCATCAGGTAGTTACCGGCTTGCATGACACACTCCTTGGAATCCACCTTCTTGTCGGGAGCACCATTCTTGTCCTTACCGGCATTCCACAGGCTCAGGCGGAAAGTGCCGTCGGCCAGGTTCTCAAGACGCAACTGGTATTCCTTGGTGTTGAATTCAGCCACGGTGTGGTCCTTGCCGTCTTCGGTGGGTTTGGCGCGTTCAACCTTGACGTTAGGCTTAGCTTGATTGGCAGTGTCAACTTGCTCGGTAGCAGGTGCCTTGTTGGTGTCATCGGTGTTTTTGGCGGGTTTCTCATTGCATGCGGTCATGGCCATCAGTGCCACGGCTGCAAAAAGGATAGAAAATTTCTTCATTGTCATAATTATTTTATAGTGAGTTTCTGTTTCTGTACAAATGCATTATTCCACATACAGCACCAATCCCTTCAGGTATTCGCCCTCGGGATGGTAGATGTTGATGGGGTGATCGGCAGGTTGGGTGAGTTGGTGCAGGATGCGCACCTTGCGGCGTGTCTGGGCTGCCGCGCTGAACACCGCGAGCCTGAATTGTTCCTTGTTCACAGCCTGGGAACAGGAGAAGGTGAACAGGATACCGCCCGGAGCAATTTTCTCTAATGCCTTGGCATTGAGTCGTCGGTAGCCAATCAGCGCATTGCGCAATGCGCTCTTGTGCTTTGCAAATGCAGGCGGGTCAAGGATAATCAGGTCATAGGCATTGGGCTCCATGTTGTCAAGAAACTTGAAGGCATCTTCAGCATACGACTGGTGACGGCTGTCCTCAGGGGCAAAATTGAGAGCCACATTGTCATCGGTCAAGCGCACCGCTTTGGCCGAGCTGTCTACTGAGTGAACCAGTTCAGCGCCACCGCGCAGGGCATAGACCGAAAATCCTCCCGTGTAGCAAAACATGTTCAGCACCCGTCGACCACGGCTGTAATGCTCCAGCAAGCGGCGGTTTTCACGTTGATCCACAAAGAAACCGGTCTTTTGGCCCTTGAGCCAATCCACATGGAAACGCAAGCCGTTCTCCAAGGCTTCGTCGGTCTCCATCCCGCCAACAATGTAGTCATTCACCGGGTCGAGGTGAGCCTTGTAGGGCAGGGTGGTTTCACTCTTATAATACACGTTGCGAACGGGGTTGTCTGGCAACTTGGTGAGTGCCTGGGCAATCATATTGCGGGCAAAGTGCATACCGGGAGAGTGGGCCTGCATAACAGCAGTGGGGCCATAGATGTCTACAACCAGGCCTGGCAGGAAGTCTCCCTCACCATGAACAAGGCGATAGGCATTATTGTCTTCACGTTGCAGTCCCAGGGCTTGACGCATGCGGTAAGCGTCATGGAGGCGTTGCTCATAGAATGCCTCATCGATAGCAGTGTCATCAAAGGTGAGCATTCTCACAGCAATGCTGCCGATTTGGGAATGGCCATTGCCGATGAGTTTCCCGTCGTGGGAATAGACTGTTACCAGGTCGCCCTCTTCGATAGTGTCATCGGCAGTCTCGATGGCGCCCGAGAACACCCAGGGATGAAAGCGATGCAATGACTCTTCCTTGCCACGCTTGAGAGTTACGGTTTTATAGGTCATTTGAAAAAGAATCTATAGATGTCATTTCCGTTAGCAAACAACAGTAGGGCAATCAATATCGCCATGCCCACTAATTGGGCTTTTTCCATGAACTTGATGCTGGGTTTGCGGCGGGTGATGATTTCATACAACAGGAACATCACATGACCGCCGTCTAGAGCAGGAATGGGAAGCACATTCATCACGGCAAGGATGACCGAGATGAAGGCCGTGAGTTCCCAAAATGCCATCCAGTCCCAAGCTGGCGGGAAGATGCTGCCGATGGTGCCGAATCCGCCCAGGCTCTTGGCTCCGGCAGGCGTGAAGATGAGTTTGAGCGACTTGGTGTAAGAGACAAGCTTGTCCCAACCCAACTCAATGCCGCGGGGAATGGATTGCAGCAGATTGTAGTGCTTGACTGTTGTGTTGAAGATATTGATTCCGGGGGCGCGCAAGATGCCCAGCATGCCGTCATTGTCGATGGGAACATTAGTTGCGGTATAGGTTTTGCCGTCTCGCAGGTACTCGATGGTGACGCTTTTACCCTTGTGCTTGATGAGCTCATCGGTGAAATCGTTGAATGTGGTGACACCATTAACACTGATCAGGCGGTCGCCTTCCTTCAGTCCGGCTTTCTCGGCACCCATGCCTGGTTGCAGCTGTGCGATGACCACGGGTACGCGATAGGCCATGAACGACTCTTTATCCTCAGCACTTTTCTGGATCTTGTCGAGGAAGTCAGCAGGCAGTGTGATAGTCACGGTGTCCTTGTGGTCACGCAGCACGGTCACCTGCTTGGCAATGAGCATGGCATTGATCGACTCGTAGTTCAGGTAATCCAGCGGCTGGTCGTCAGCCATTAACGGAATGTCACCATCAACAAATCCAGCCTTGTGTGCCCCGTCACAGTATTCCATGCCCTCGGTGGCATCGGTGAACTTGATGTATTGCTCACCCACGCTGTAAACAATGGCGGCATAGATGACAATGGCCAGCAGGAAGTTGAACAGCACACCGCCAAGCATGATGAGCAGGCGTTGCCATGCGGGCTTGCTACGGAATTCATAGGGTTTGGCAGGCTGCTTCATGGCCTCGGTATTCATCGACTCGTCAATCATACCGGCAATGGAGCAATAGCCGCCCAACGGCAGCCAGCCGATACCATACTCGGTGGCTCGCCACGATTTCTTGTTCTCGTTGGGGTCGTTTTCACCTGTCACGGCCATCTCGTTGCCGTGAGAGAACCACTTGAGATATTTGCCCGGTTTCCATTTAACGATACTTAACCAGGGATTGAAAAACAGATAGAACTTCTCTACCCACACACCGAACAGGCGTGAAAAAGTATAGTGTCCCAGCTCATGGATCATCACCAGTATGCCCAGTGCCAGAATCAACTCAAAAGTTTTAATCAGTGTAGGACTCATTACTTATTCGTGTAAGTCTTTTGCGTTTTTAAAGTGTAATTAATGTCGATGCGATGGAACGTGCCTCGTCATTTGAGGCCACATAGTCTTCATAACCAGGATGATCGATGTGTGTCGACTGTTCCATCGTTTTTTCAATGATTTTATAAATGTCGGTAAACCGGATTTTGTCTTGCAGGAAGGCGGCAACGGCAATTTCGTTGGCGGCATTCATGACACAGGGAGCAGTACCTCCCTTGCGAGCTGCGGCATAGGCAGTGCCCAGCAAGGGGAATTTGTCAAAGTCGGGACGTTCAAACGTCAGTGTCGCAAAGTCCTCGATCGTCATTTTGCGGCAGTCACTTGCCAGGCGACGGTCAGGAAGGCCCAAAGCATAGCGGATTGGCAGATGCATGTCTGGCAGGCCGAGTTGTGCCTTGACCGAACCGTCCTTGAAGGCGACCATCGAGTGGACAATGCTCTGCGGATGCACCAGAATCTCAATGTCGTCGGGCATCACGCCAAACAACCAACGAGCCTCGATCATCTCAAAGCCCTTGTTCATCATGGTGGCCGAGTCGATGGTGATTTTGGCGCCCATCGACCAGTTGGGATGCTTTAGGGCATCGGCTGCGGTTACATTCGTCAGTTGCTCCTTGGGAAGGGTGCGGAATGGTCCGCCCGAGGCCGTGAGCAGCAGTCGCTCAATGTCCTCATGGCGTTCACCAACCAGACATTGATAGAATGCACCATGCTCGCTGTCAACAGGATAGAGCACGCTCTTGCTGTCATGTAGCAAGCGGTCAATCAGTTCACCTGCAACCACCAGTGTCTCTTTGTTGGCTAGAGCAATGCGCTTGCCGGCACCAATGGCGGCGATAGTAGATTCCAGTCCGCTGTAGCCAACCATGGCAGTCACGACAGTGTCAATCTCGGGCATCGTGACAGCCTCGGCTATTGCTGCGCTGCCGGTGGAAACCTGGATGTCAGTGTCAGACAGGGCGTCGCACACATACTCATAGTATTGCTCATCAGCAATGATGACCATGTTGGGACGACAAAGCCTTGCTTGGGCAATCAGCAAGTCGGCACTGCTGCGGGCCACAAGCAACCATGGGTGGAACAGGTTGGGATACTCGGCAATGATGTCAAGCGTCTGCTTGCCGATTGAGCCCGTGCTGCCCAGCACTGCGATGTTGCGTTTCTGTGTCATTGTTTCCATCAAAACTGCGAAATTACAAATAATCGTGCACAGGGCAAAAGGTTTTAATTCTTTTTAATGAAACCAATATGCGTTAAGGTCACATTGATTCATGCCGGCACAATTCTTAATGGGGTGTTATACAAGAACAGTTTTATCGCCCAGGGTGACCTTTTGTTGTTTATAAAGCAAGCCCAAGGCTTTCTTGAAGTCTTTCTTGCTGCAATTGAATGCTTTGTTGATGTCGTCGGGATCGCTCTTGTCGGTAAGGGTCATTTCGCCACCGTGGGTTTTGAGGTACTCCTCAATGCGGTCAGCTAGGTCGTCAACACGCATTTTCTCAATCTTGGCAAGGGTGACATCGACCTTGCCGTCGGGACGCACCTGCTTGACGAACGCTGTCAAGCGGTCACCGATGTTCACATCTTGGTAGGTCTCGTTTTGATAGATCTGTCCCCAATGGGCATTGTTGACGATGACACGATAGCCGAGGTCGCTACGCTGGACTACAAGCACCTCGACTTTTTCGCGGTGGTAGTAATCGGGATCGGTCTGGTTAAGGAACTTGGCGAGTTTGGCACTCGCAACGATGCGCTGGCTGGCCGGATCGAGATAGACGCGAACGATATAGCTGCGACCAGCCTGCATGTCTACACGTTGTTCGCTGAAGGGCACCAGCAAATCCTTGGCTGTCAATCCCCAGTCGAGGAATGCGCCCACCTTGTTCACTGCTTTAACACGCATGAGGGCAAAGTCGCCAACTACGGCCTTGGGTTCCTCGGTGGTTGCCACAGGGCGGTTTTCACTGTCGTTATAGACAAACACGCGAATGATGTCATCCACCTTCATCTCTGGCGTGAGGTAACGCTTGGGAAGTAGCACCTCATGGGTGTCATCGTCGATGAGATAAGCGCCGAAATCCACCATGCGGTTAATGCGCAACTCGTTGTATTCTCCAATTTTCATTTGTCTTCTGTTGTCAGTTGTTATGCGGTTAGTGGGCTTGAAACCATAAACTAAAATGCAAAGTTCGTCAAAAAAATCCATTTCTCGACTTGCTTTTTGCTAAATTTATACTACCTTAGCGAAATTAATAACATCTTGTGAAGTTCAAACGCAATGAAAACGAAGGCATTATCATTACTTATATTGCTGTTAACCACTGTGTTGCTCTTTTCGTGCGATAAGCTGAAATCGGGTAAAGCGGGTAATGGCAAGCCTGCCGTAACACTAAAAACCCAGCGCCTGAGCGACAACTCGGGTTTCACGATGAGCAACGGCGAGCGCTGCACTATCGTGGCCGATGCCACGATAGATTTTCCCGTGGCTACTGCTCAGGGAGCACCGCTCGACACATTGCAACGGCTGTTTGCAGCCTATGTGCTTGAGTCGGGCGACTCGCTCTCGTTGCAGGACGCTATGCATCAAGTGGTGGCCAACAGTATGCACCAGTATGATTTCATGACCGAGCCGTTGAGTGCAGACGAAGCTGCTGAGGCCGATGAAGTGGATGCTCAGACTACGCTCAAGTATGCCACGAGCACGCGTGTCACGACCATCTATAACAAGAACGGCATAGTTACTTTTGAGCGTGTTGACGTGGTGAAAAAGAACGACAAGGTAACCTCGGTCACCCACAGGTATTATAGCTTTGATGTGGAGAGCCAGAGTCTCATTGACTTGAATTGCTTGTTCCGCGACGATGCAATGGCTGATGTGTGCCAGTTGCTCAAGCAGCAACTGCTCAAGCAGAACAACGCTACGGGTAATGAGCAACTGAATGACTTGGGCTTCTTCAACGTCGAGAACATCACAGTAACCCGCAATTTCTACTTCGATGACGAGGGAGTGACCTGGAGCTATTTGCCCAATGAACTTGCTGTTGAGGCAGTGGGCGAGCCAAAAATCACCATACCCTATGGCGATCTCAAGGACGTCCTGTGTGACGACAGCATCATCAACCGCCTCAACTGAACGCCATGCAGCACATTCTCAAGTATTTCCCTGAGTTGACCGAGACGCAGCGCAAACAATTGGAGCAGCTCGAGGTGCTTTATCCCGAGTGGAATGCCAAGATTAACGTCATTTCCCGCAAGGACATTGAAAACCTGGAAGTGAACCACATCCTGCACTCGATGGGACTAGTTAAGTTCGTGAAGTTCACGCCCGGTACACGGGTAATGGATTTGGGAACGGGTGGGGGATTCCCCGGTATCCCATTGGCCATTTATTTTCCTGAGGTGTCGTTCCATTTGGTGGACCGCATCGGCAAAAAACTGCGCGTGGCACAGGACATCGCCGAGCGAATCGGTTTGACCAATGTCACATTTCAGCATGGCGATGTCAAGGAGGTGAAAGGCAAGTTTGACTTCGTGGTGAGCCGTGCCGTGATGGACTTGGGCGATCTGGTGCCGCTGGTCAAGCGGTTCATCGACAGCGAGGACCGCAATGCTGTGCCCAATGGTTTGCTGTGTCTCAAGGGTGGAGACCTGAGCGGCGAGGTTTCAAAATACCGCAACCAGGTGCTCATCGATGACCTGTCAACCTATTTCAAGGAAGAATTTTTCAAAACAAAAATAATCCTGTATTTGCCGTTATGATGCTTCACCTCGTTGTGGCACCTTTATATGGATTGTGAAATGTAGGGCCTCGCCTTGGCGTGGCCGTCTTGGATGTGTGATGCAATGTTGAATCTCATTTGGGGAGATTCAATAATGGAGTGATGACAACTTATATATATTACAATAACCGGCCACGCCAAGGCGAGGCCCTACAACTGAAATAATTATGATCAATGCGACACTGATGACCGTCAACCCGTTTGGCGAGAATATGTATATCCTGTGGGACGAGGCGACACGCGATGCCGTCGTCGTTGATCCCGGTATGATGCGAGAAGCCGAGCGCGAGATGGTGACAAAGTTTATTAAGGGTCAGGAACTGAAGGTGACCCATGTGTTGCTTACCCACCTGCACGTCGACCACATCACCAGCGCACGCTGGCTGGCCGATCAGACCGGTGCCGACGTGTGCGGCAGCCTTCTGGATGCACCGTTGGGCGCGGAATTGCCCGAACAGGTGGCACATTTCCACATTAAGATCGAGAGTGAGCCGCTGATCATCGACCGCAATCTTGCTGATGGTGACACGATTCCTTTGGGCGACGAGATGATCAATGTGTTGCATGTGCCCGGACACAGCCCGGGTGGTTTGGCATTCTATCTGCCACAGAGCGCATTGCTTATCAGCGGCGACACCATCTTCAATGGCAGTGTGGGCCGCACCGACCTGTGGGGCGGCGACATGGCACAACTCATCAATAGCATCCGCGAGAAGATCTTGCCACTCCCCGACGAGACTGTCATCGCCTCGGGCCACGGCCCGACAACCACCATTGCCGACGAAAAACGCTTCAATCCCTTCTTGTAGTTAATAATAAACAGTTAAGAGATAGCCAAAACATTGGTTATCTCTTAATTTTTCCTAATTCCTAACTCCTGACTTAAAAAGCAATGGTTCCGCCCAGGGTCCAGGTATTCTTGATTTCCGGTCCGTATCCCTTCTTGAAAACCTCGTTGGGGCTATAGCGGCAATAAATACCGATGCTTCTTAGTGTCAGTCCTCCCATCACGTCAAATGTGATCTTATTCTGTTTCAGTCCCTTCTCAGTGATGCAATATTCCGTCTTGCCGATATTATAATGGTTATTCACATGTGCCTTATAGTTCCAGTTCATGATGCCTCCGACCCTAATTGCTAAGGATTTGTAAATCTTCTGGCTGAACATCAGCGGGAACTGCAATGCCCACATGTTCAGGTTTGAGGTGCGGTCTTTTTCCTCTACTCCGTTGGGATAAAACGAAGATCCCACAATACCGGTCGCCTCATCGCGCACCAACATGTTAGGCCGTTTCAACGAGAAGGACTTGTGGTGAATGCCCACTCCCAATGTGATGCCCTGGCCGTGGTGGCTGTTATAACTGATTGCTGCGATGTTGAGCAGACCGATTTCAAAGCTATTGTTGATGTTATCCCAGGAATGGCTGATGCCGCCGCCCATGTAGAAGCCATCTGTAACGATTGCCCAATGATGACTGCGGTCATCGTTTTTGGAGAACGGGAAACGCAATTCCCAATCCCTCTCTTGGTTTGTGGACATCCTGTCATTGGCTTGATGCTCAACACTATAGGAATACTTTGCTGAATCATCTTCTTTAGACCCCAGCACGTTGACTTTGACCCCGGAGGGTGTCTCGGTGATAATGACTTGGCTGGGTTGCTCGATAACGGTCACCGTGTCACTGGTGGCGTTGCACACTTGTGCCATGACGAACATGGTTGCGATGAGAAATAACGTCTTTTTCATTGTCGTGTATATTTTAATGAGTGATTATTTACGGATGAGTTTCTTGATTTTCTCGGCACTGGCCTTGCCCTCCATATAGATGAGTGTGACCACCTTTTTGGGCGACTTGCGTGCCAGGTTCTGGTTGAGGTAGAAGATGTATCGCTTGTTGCTCTTGTCGGGCTTCAGGGTGTAAAAGCCATAATAGAGCTGGCCATTGCGGTACTCGACTTCCTTGTCAACGGCCTGGACACCGTCTTTCTTGACATAGCCCTCAACGAGTTCGGCTTGCGACTCGTCTGTCACACTCAGGCTGTGATAGACGTCGAGGCCAATCTCTGCAGCATTGCTGCCCGTAACGATAATCTCGGTAGCTCCAGATGCCTTCTTGAACCGGCCATCAAAAAGCTTATTGATGTTCAGCCCCTTTTGAGCCATGGCCGTTGACGTGGCCAACAAGCAGGTCAAGATAATGATGATGAACTGTTTCATATCGGTAGTTGTTTATTAGTTATCAATTTTGAGGGCTTCACCCAGACTGGAGAGCTGTTCGGTCATTCCGTCGGCAGCATTGTCAATCATACTCATGTCACTGGCGATCATCGCCATTACCTTGTCATCATTCTGGATAACCTTCCCGTTCACATAGGCGACGCAGACGTTATTCGTCGGGCTTAGCTGATGCCACAGTGCAAATCCACCTATCGTGAGAACCAGTGCGATGGTTGCCGCGATACCGATGATGCGCTGGCGTGAGCTTCTGGTGGCGAGGCGTCGCTGCCGGCTGTTGTGAGCGGCAAAGAACCCCATGACCACCCGCGCCTCGTCAATCACCTCGCTGCTCCATGGGCAATCGGCAAGGGTTTCTCGCAGCATCTGCTCCTCTTGAACGGTGGTCTCGCTTTCATAGTAGCGTTCGATGAGCGATTCTAACTCGGCTTGGCTATTGATGTGAAGATTAGTATTCATGAGTTCATCTCCTTTCTTCTTGCTAGGTAAATCTCACGCACGCGTTTGCGGGCGCGGCTCAGTTCAACTCGCACATTGGCGGCAGTCATGTTCATGCGGTTAGCGATTTCGTCAAACTCCATTTCCTGTACCTCACGCATGTCGATGATGAGTCGTTGGTTGGGCGACAAATCGTTGTCGATGATTCGTCGCACTTGACGATAAGCAAGGTCCCGCTCCGCATCGTTCGCCGGTTCGATCTCGTCGGCGGCTTGTTCAATGGAAACATTTGCCTGATGACTGTTGCGCCGTGCCATGTCGATGCTGGTTGTGCGCACGGTCATCATTCCTGCTCCCTGGGCATGACTTGTGGTCTCATAGCGTCCACGTTGCTGCCACAACTTGACGAAGGCGTCCTGGACAGCGTCGGCTGCATCGTCACGGTTGCCCGTGATGCGCTCTGCCAGCGAGAGCATCTGCTCCCGTAGGGTAGTGAATGCATTAGTGATGCGGTCGGGTTGCTTCATCGTCAACAATCGTTTCTATTCAATAAACGCAGCAAGTCGCTTTTTGTAACAAAGATAATGCAAAAAAACGGGAATTCCCCATAAAACAAAGGAATTCCCGTCGTGATGCTTTGTGATACAATTACAAGCCGAACACGAGACCCAATGTCCAAGTGTTCTTGATTTCGGGGCCATAGCCGTCCTTGAAGAACTTGCTAGGGTTGTAACGGCAGTAGACACCGAACTCATTCCAAGTGAGACTACCCATGAAATCGAAGTTGATCTTGTTCTGCTTGAGGCTCTTGAACTTGGTATCATATTCAACCTTATCCAGCTCGTAGTGGTTATCAACGCGTGCATAGGTGTTCCAATTAAGGATACCGGCCACGCTCACTTCCAGCTTCTTGACAATCCTTTGCTTGAACATCAACGGGAACTGAACGGTCCACATGTTCAGGTTAGAGGAGCGGTCCTTGATATTGTTAAGATCTTGTGAGGGATACTCAGTGATTTCAACCTTATTACCTGCGGGCTCACGATAGAGCATGTGCGGGCGCTTAATGCTATAAGAGCGGTGATGGATACCAGCACCAAGCGAGAGCTGCTGGCCATGCAAGCTGTTGTAGTTAATGGCAAAGACATTCAGCATACCTGCCTCAAGGCTGTTGTTGATCAGATCCCAACTGTGGCTCACACCCATACCTAAATATATACCACCGGACATGATGGACCAATGCTTGGTTTCGTCATCGCTCTTGAAGGGATGATCATAAGTCACGTCTTTGTCTTCGCCAGCAGCTGCAGCTACAACGGGAGACTCGGCTGCGGTAGCAGCATCATTAGAAGCCGCATTCATCTGAACCATGGTAAATATGGCTGCAATAATTAAAGTAATTTTTTTCATTTTATTCTATATTAATAACTTGTTTATTCAAAACGGGCGCAAAATTAGTCAGTTTTTTTGAATTGTGCAATTTTTTTGACGATTAGTCGATATCTATCACCTTGGCAAAGCGCACTTGACTCTTGAAAATAGGGAAGTTAAGGGTCAGGATAATGCCGTTCTCAATGGTGGCATAGGCATCTTTTTCTATCGGCTCCATTGTTGCGTCTATCCACCGCAAGTCGTAGCTGCCGCTAAAGACGGTTTTGGTCATGTGGCCTTTCAGCATACCCCACTGCCATTGTGATTTCTTGACTTGGGCACCATCTATGTAGATCAGGTCATATCCATCATCGGCACGCACGATGGCGAGGGTGTAACGTCCTCCCAGTCGCAGCCACTCGTCTTGCATGTCACGGTCCAGGTATTTCCAATAACCTTCTACCGGGTCGGCACTTTGCTCGAAGTACGCATCGAGGTCTTCACGTGTCCAATTGACAGTCTTGACCATCTGCTTCTCATTCTCGATGGTGAGCACAGCACGTTCAATGGCAACACGCGCCCCGGGACCCACTAGATACCCAACGCCGACAGCCCCACTTGGGCGGGTGACGGATGTTTCCAGCACCTGTTGCAGTTCATTCTTGCCGACTGAAACGGTCACGCCATGCTCGTCAACATCCACGCACACAGTGTTCATGTCGTCCTCGAGTGAGACACCTTTGAGCAGTTGGGTTTGATCCATTATTGTGTGCTCATTGTCCTTGCATTGGATGACGCAGATCTGCATCGTGCGTTGGTCGCTGATGTCGTTGAAGGGGGTGCTGTTGTCACAGCTCAGCACAACAGCGCAATAGTTGCCGTTATCGTCTTGGTTAAACACCAGTCCCCATTGCGGGTTGGTAATGGTGGTTTTGCTGCCTGACACAGGGTCCTTGATGGATTTGGTCTTGCCCTGCTTGTTGTTGAGGTTAGCGAGCCGCAATTGATAGCGGTAGGCGATGCTGCCCACTCTCATCGTGTCCAGGCTAATAGCCATGTCCGTAGTTGTGTTTTCCTCAACAAGCTGGTCGCCGACAATGGCTTTGCTGCGTCCTGCCATGCTCATCCCGAGGTGAGCATTGAGTCCACCAAACTGATTGTTCACCGAGTTGTAAAAGGACTTACCAGCCGCCTCAATAGCCCCCAGTAGAACCAGTAATGTTATTATATAAAGTAGTCTTTTCATCTAACCTAATGCCTAAAACCTAATGCCTACTCATGATGATATGGCTCGTGCCGCAGGATGGTGAACGCCCTGTAGAGTTGTTCGACAAAGATGAGCCGCACCAGCTCATGGGGAAACGTCATCTTGCTCAGCGAGATTTTCTCGTTGGCTCGGTCATGTACTTCTTGGGAGAAGCCGTAAGGACCGCCCACTACCAGCACCAATCGCTTGCTGCCACTCGCCATGCGGCGTTGCAGCCATTGACTGAAGTCAACCGACGTGCGTTCGGTGCCGTGCTCGTCGAGCAGAACGACATAGTCGCTGGTCTCTAGCGCAGCAATCAACGCCTTCCCCTCTGCGACCTTTTGCTGCGCTTCGCTCATGTTGCGTGTGTTGCGCACATCCCCGATATACTGGATGTCGAAGGTCACATAGTGCCGCAACCGCTTGACATATTCCTCAATGCCTTGTCGGACAAATCCCACTTCGGTTTTGCCGATGACGGCGAGTGTAATCTTCATTTTGCTTGTTTTTAATGATTTTAGCTACAAAATTAGCAATTCCCCCGAAATATCCCTAATTTTGTAGTCTGAAATCACCTAATAATGTAATTGATATGAAAACTCGTGAAGAACTGATTGATGAATTAATCGATTTGGCGTTTGCCGAGGATATCGGTGACGGAGACGCTACTACCTTGTGTTGCATTCCTGCCGACGAGATGGGGCGCCAACGCCTGATAGTAAAAGAAGAAGGCATCCTGGCTGGTGTGGAGATTGCGCGACGCGTGTTCGAGAAATTTGACCCCGAGTTGCAGATGGATGTCATGATTGAGGATGGCGCTCATGTGAAGCCCGGTGACATCGCCTTTGTGGTGACGGGCAAGGTGCGCTCCCTGTTGCAGACCGAGCGCCTGATGCTCAACATCATGCAGCGCATGAGCGGTGTGGCAACCACTACAGCCCGTTATGCCAAGTGCCTTGAGGGCTTGAAGACCCGCGTGCTCGACACCCGCAAGACCACTCCTGGAATGCGCATTCTGGAGAAAGACGCCGTCAAGATTGGTGGCGGTTGCAACCATCGCATCGGCCTGTTCGACATGATTCTGCTCAAGGACAACCATGTTGACTTTGCTGGTGGCATTGTCCCTGCCATCGAGAATGCCCACAAGTGGTGCAAGGAAAATGGCAAGGACCTCAAGATTGAGATTGAGGTGCGCAACTTCGACGAGTTGCAACAGGTGCTCGACCATGGCGGCGTGGACCGCGTGATGCTCGACAACTTCAGTGTCGAGAACACCCGCAAGGCGGTCGAACTCATCAACGGTAGGGTGGAGACCGAGTCGAGCGGTGGTATCACCATCGACACGTTGCGGGCCTATGGCGAGTGTGGCGTGGACTACATCTCGGTGGGAGCCCTCACTCATTCCATCAAGTCACTTGACATGAGTTTCAAGGCGTGCTGATGAGCGCCTCGTTCACATTACAGGATATCAAGCCGCTCTCTTTCCCCGATTTGGAGAGCGGCTCACCCATTGTTGTCGCTGGTCCTTGCAGTGCCGAGACCGAGCGACAAACCCTTGACACGGCCCATGCCTTGAGTGCAATGGGTGTCAGGATATTCAGGGCAGGACTTTGGAAGCCCCGCACTCGCCCTGGGAGTTTCGAGGGGGTAGGCGACAGCGGCTTGCCCTGGCTCATCAGGGTCAGACAAGAAACAGGAATGGCTGTGGCTACCGAGGTGGCCACAACCGAGCATGTCCGCGCCGCTCTTGAAGCCGGTATCGACATCCTGTGGCTGGGCGCGCGCACGACGGCCAATCCTTTTGCCATGCAGGAGATTGCCGACCAGTTGCGTGGTCACAATGAGGTTACCGTGATGGTGAAGAACCCTGTCAATCCCGACCTGGAACTATGGCTTGGGGCCTTGCAGCGCATTATGGGCGCAGGCATCACCCGGCTGGCTGCGGTGCACCGCGGTTTCAGTTCGGCTGGCGCCCACATCTATCGCAACGACCCGCAGTGGCACATCCCCTTTGAGTTGCGCCGTCATGCACCAGGCATGACCTTGCTGTGTGACCCGTCCCACATCGGTGGCAAGCGGGAGTTTGTCGAGCCTTTGTCCCAGTTGGCGCTCGATGCAGGCTTTGACGGCTTGATGATTGAGTGCCATTGCGACCCCGACCATGCAATGAGCGACAGTGCACAGCAAGTTGCTCCTGATGAACTGAAAGCCATTCTCAACAGGCTGGTCGTGCGTTCGGGAGCGCCCATCGAGGACGAGTTGGGATTGCTGCGCCAGCAGATTGACGACTGTGACCATGAACTGCTGGCTGTGCTGGCAAGGCGCATGAGTGTCTCGCGGGAGATAGGACTATTTAAGAAAGCGCACAACCTGCGTGTGGTGCAGCCTGCCCGTTATCAGGACGTGATGAAGGCTCGTCTTGCCGAGGGTGCGGCATTGGGTCTGCCTGAAGAATTCACTCAGCGTGTCATACAATCCATCCATGAGGAAAGCGTCCGGCAACAGCTTGAAATATTGAAAAAAACTGATTCCTAATGAAAAAAGTTGTCATTATTGGTGCCTCATCGGGAATAGGGCAAGAAGTGGCCAAATTATTTCTTGCACAGGGTTATCGACTGGGTATCGCTGCCCGTCGTGAAGACCGATTGCTGGCCCTCAAGCAGGAGGCTCCCGATAGGGTAGTGACCTGCGTCATTGATGTGACGAACGAGGACGCACCTGGAAAGCTTCGGTCACTTATCGACGAGTTGGGAGGTCTGGACCTGTTTTTCTATGCCTCAGGCATCGGGAAGCAGAACCGCACACTCACTCCCGACATTGAATTGGACACGGTCAATACCAACGGCATGGGCTTCACACGCATGATAGGGGAGGCCTACCGCTACTTTGCCGAGCGTGGTGTTGGGCACATTGCCGCGATCACATCCATCGCCGGCACCAAGGGCCTTGGTCCCGCTCCTTCCTATTCTGCTACTAAGGCGATGCAAAATGTCTATCTCCAGGCTCTGGAGCAGCAAGCCAATGCCCGCCATCTGGACATCCGATTTACCGACATCCGTCCCGGTTTTGTCGATACCGACCTGCTGAAAGGCAATTTCCGTTACCCGATGATGCTCAAACCCGACAAGGTTGCTCGATTGATCGTCAACGCCGTCAACCGCCAACGCCACGTCGTCGTTATCGACTGGCGATATGCGATCCTCACGTCCCTGTGGCGACGACTGCCACGAGTGTTGTGGCGTCACCTCAAGCTTTGATAAAGGGCCAACAGGAAAGAGGAAAGAACGAACTTCAATTCTCCAGAATCCAGTTAATCAACGCATTGATGTCGGCAAGCGTGATTTCGTTGTCGCAGTTGACGTCTGAGCGCCATTGTGTGTCGGCATCGGCATAGCCCCCCAAAATGATGTCAATGAGTGAAGTTACATCGGCAACGGTGATTTCCCTGTCATTGTTCACATCTCCCCGCAACTCGCACTGCTTCCTGAACTCTCCACGGAGGAAAGCAGCACGCCCATGCAGCCAATTGACGGCCTTATCAACTTGGGCAGCGTAATCATAGGTGTCAAGTGACGCAGCCTTGTTGTTCATGAACGAAGGTTTGGCATAATCATAGTAGTCGTGACAATAGTCGCACAACTCCTCAAGACCGTTAGCCATGAACGCTTTCAACAATTGATACATGCGACTGGGCATCTGCGGGTGATTACCGATGCTGCTGGTGAAAGCGGACTGACTCATCCCGCTCATGGTGCGGAAATAGTCGTATTCGATATTACGGCCGAAATAGCTCGAAGAATAGCTGCCGTCAAAGCCGAAAGCCCAATCCAGATCCCACGCGGGTCCGAAGTTGAGAAGACTGCTGTCGTCAAGGACGTTCTCATAGTAGCAATAAGTGCTCTTGGGGTGATACAACTCCAGGTTGCAGATGTAGCAATTGAACAGGAAATAGCGGGCCAGCAGGTCCATGTCGGCAACAGCGGTGAGGTCTTCTTGGTTCTGCAATGCTGCAACAAACGCGTTAAACCGCCGTTTGATATCGTTGAGCGTGAGCAATGTCGTGCCCTCGCTGAATTCGGGTTTCTTGATGTTGACAGGCAGATTGTAGGGAGTGGACCTGAACTTCTGCCCATTGGCCGAGTCGTAATATAAGTCCAACTCCAGCAATGCGGCGGCGCTCTCATCGTCAAGGTCCACACTGTTGCCGGCAAACCCTACCTTCTCAGTAAAATTGTAGCTACCCTTGTAGGTGCCATTGATGTACAAATCAACCGGCACGATGTGGTTGGCTGCCACGGTTCCCAGCAAACTGGCCGCCTTCATGCCGATGGCATTGGTCAGCATGGAGCCCTTAATTCTGTTGGCCAGGAGAATCCAGTTTTTCCCTTTGGAAAGACCGAATGGTTTCACCTTTTCAGCAAACTTCAGGCGGTAGGGGTTCTTGGCATCCGGGTTATTGGTCCAGGAATTGTTACCGCGTCCCCTGATCTGTACCGAGTCAGTCATCGAGGGAAACACCCCAGCACCGTCAATGATGATTTCGGCGTCAACATATTGTGTCTTGCTGGAAATGTTCACGCCGCCCACGGTGTTGATGTCGATGCGGGGCACGGTTGTGCTGTGGTCAGTCAAGAAATCGACAGTCACGGTGTATTGGCGTCCGTAGGGCATGAGCGCGTATCCTCCCGATGGCTCTTGTGCCAAGATGAAGTCACCAGGATAGCCCACAGTATATACTCTGACGTGGTCAAAACGCATCCTACTCTGCTGGCTCACCTGATCCACACCGTCAATCCAGGCACGTGCCGCACCATCAGAAAGGTTGAACGATGCCGTCAGCCATTTGCCGATACCGGCCACCTCGACCGAGATAGCATCGCCATCGATATCACCGGTGGCATCGGTGAAAACCTGATAATTGAATTTGTTGTCAAACTCGTAGGACAGGATGGTGGGCAACTCTTTGGTGAGCTGCTGCTCAACCGATTGGATATCCGTTAGGGGATAGGCATACTCGGTGCCGTCAAGTGCGGTGAATGAAAGATAACCGCCTGTGGTGGAAGTCCCTTGCAGACACGAGTCGGGAAAAACCAACAAATGCCCATCGTTAAAGGTGACATAGCTGGTGGCCAAAGTTGGATTTGATGACAGCAATGCAGCAGCAAGGGTGATGAATATGAGGTGACGATGATATCCGTTTCTCATTGGAGTTTAGGATTAAGTGTTGACAGACTACCTGTTGACGCGGGCTGCTGCATGGAAGTGGGTGGCGTAGTAGTTCTGGCGCAGATCATCGACAGCGACACCGCGGGATGACGAGGCATGAACGAATTTGTTGTCTTTCAAGTAGATGCCCACGTGGGAGACGCGTTCGTCACCATTGGTGCAAAAGAACACCAGGTCACCCTCGCGCAGGTCGTCAAGGTCGATAATGCTGCAATTTTGTTCCAGCATTTTGGCTGAGTTGCGGTGTACCTTGATGCCATACACAGTGAGATATACCTCCATGACCATGCCCGAGCAGTCTGTCCCCTCGCCACATGTGTGTTCGGCGTAGGCATATGGGGTGCCTAACCATCGCTTCAGCTCTTTGTAAAGCTTCTTGTTGTCGTTGCGTCCCAATTTGATATCAAGCCTTGCCCATTCATCACTCACCAGTCCATGACCGCTCTGGGGAATGGGCTGTTGTTTCTCGACATTCTCACTAGGCTTGTCGACAGTATCGTTGCCTCCGCGGTTGCGGCGCTCGTGGTAGGGACGGTAGGTGTGCGTGTTGTTGCTGGTGCTACGGCACGATACCACTGGCAGCGACAATAGAATCGCCGCTGCCAGATACAGTATCTTTTTGCCGTAGTTGGCCATTAGGTTTTATTCTTTGGGCTCTTCGTCAGCCTTGGACTCTCCTTCTTCCTCTTCCTTCTCCTTGGTGGTGAAGTCGGTAATGCCGGCGCCAACCAGAACATTGTACCAGGAGATGATCTTCTTGATGTCGCTATTGTGAACGCGCTCCTCGTCCCAGTTTTCCAACACGCTGCCCATGAACTCGTGCAGCTGGTCAGGTGTGGCATAGGCCTCAAGGTCGATGGGCTTGTTCTCAAACTTCTTGCCCACGTTTTCAAGCACCTGCGACAGAGGCAAATCCTCGGCGGTGGTGAAAATGGAGATGTCGCCCAGTGACATCACGCGCTCGCGTGAATGAACGGGGAAACGCTTCTTATCGGTGAGGCCCTCAACGAGCAACATGTTTTTACCGTACGAAATAAGTTTGTAAAGTCCGGGACGTCCCGAAATGGATAAAATTTTCTTCAGCATACTTTAAATAGAAAATAATGTTGATTATTGTTATTACTGTTAATGTCTAAGTAGTCGTATGACCTGAGGCAGCACTGCGGTGACATCATCATTCACAATGGCGTGTTCGCCAGGGGCAAGGGTCTCCTCAATGCTCTGTGATGCGATGCGTTCGGCAACCTGGCTCTCTGTGAGCCCGCTACGGGCCATGACACGCGGTATGCGTACATCGGCAGGGGCTGTTACATGCCACACTTCATCCACCATGCGGTCAAGTCCGGCAGTGCGCAACAGAGCTGTCTCGACGAATGCCACCTCCTTGCCGTGGCCTGCTTGACATTGTGCCCATTGCTGCATGTCTCTTGCCGTGGCAGGGTGGACAATGCCATTGAGCCTTGTTAACGCCTCGTTGTCGTTAAAAGCCAGAGCGCTCAGGTGTTGGCGATTCAACGAGCCGTCAGCGAGATAGGTTTCTGTGCCAAAGGCATCAATCAGTTGCTGTCGCACTTCTTCGCTTTGTACCATCAGTTCCTTGGCTCGGTTGTCGCAGTCATAGACCTGATGCCCCATGACCTTAACAAGGCGGGCCACCATGCTCTTGCCGCTGCCAATGCCTCCCGTGATAGCGATGAGTCTCATAGCCTCTCCTCAGTTCCACTTAATGCTTCTCGATGATATATTCCACGCTGTCGTGGGATAATTTCACATCTTGATAGGCAGCGGGCATTTCACCAATCATTACCTTTACCTTGTTGTTGGACGAGGTGAAATCCAGTGAGTTATAATCCACAACCACCGTGATGCCCGCGTCATCCTTGATGCGGCTCACAGGTGAACGATAGCTCACCTGCACATCACTGGGGAAAAGCAGCATCTTGACCCCGGCAGGAGCATTGCGCACGACGATTTTCACCAGACGGGTTTGGGATTTCAACTTTTCAATGGGCACCGTGATGTCAATGGAACGTGGCTCTACAACAGCCCCGTTAATGGGGGCTAGGGTGACCTTGCGGCGCAGAGTGTCGGTCAGTTCGCGTTCCTCGACACGGTAAGTGTAAACCTCGTTGATTTCACTCAACGTCTTGGCGTCACTGAACACCAGCACCGAGTCTTGGCTCTGAATGAGCGCCCCGTATTGGGTGTAGTCCTCACGTGGCTCCACGAGAATGTCGGTCTTGACGGGTACCTTCTTGCCCGGCAGGTCAGTGAACTTGATGTTGATGGACTCCGGCAACACGCTCACGATGTTGGCTTGTTTGTTCAACACATGAGCGATGAGTTTTTTCAAGTGACTTTGGTCAATCTTGAAAGAACTGTTGCCGTCGCTGTAGTCCGAGAAACGCAGTGTCACCTTGGGCGTCTTGTGGAATAGGTATGAGAAGAACCTGTAACCGCGGTCACGCACGGTCACGGTAAGCGTGTCGGGCACCTTGGCGAGCATATGCACATTACTGGGCAGACTCATCTCGACAGGCACCTCCAGGTCAAGTTGCACATCGCTGTTGAAGGTCAGGAAACTCCAGAAGATGGCAGAGATGCCAACAAACGACAGATAAAGCAGTATCGACCGCGTGCGAGGCGAGGCGTTAATGCTGTTCCGTATGTTTGTCCAAAGTTTCATTGTGGCTGTTAAAAGCGATGAGTATCAGCAATTTACTTGGTTTGCAACTCAGATGCGTCAGGCATCGAAATGGCGCTCTTGTCAAACTTGATGCGCACTCCGTCGGCTACTTCAAGGATGATGGCGTTGTCCTTGATTTCGCGCACGCGGCCATAGATGCCACCGATAGTAACCACCTTGTCGCCGTTCTTGAGACTGTCGCGGAAGGCGTTAATCTTTTTCTGTTTCTTCTGCTGCGGGGCAATCATGAAGAAATAGAAAATGGCGATGATAGCAATGATCATGATCATGCTGCTCCATCCTGAAGCGGCACCGCCGCCTGCTTGCAATAAAATTGTGTTAAGCATAATGTTGTCTTTTTATTGGTTGTTATTGTTTCTGAAATTAATTATTGAATTCGGTTATCTTTTGAGAATCTTACCCTCCTTGCGCAACTGCTTGACAGCATTATTGAGGATGCCGTTGACAAACTGGCCGCTGCCGGCAGTGCTGAAGTTCTTGGCAAGTTCAATGTACTCGTTGAGCGTCACGGCAGTGGGTATTTTATCAAATGACTGCAACTCGGCAAGTGCAGTACACATGATGATGCGGTCCATCAGCACGATGCGGTCCTTGTCCCAGCGGCTGCCTTCAACCAGCTCGTCGATGAGCTCGTTGCTCTGTGGCATGAGTGTCACAGCAGCTTTGAGCAGTTCCGTGCCGAACTCACTGTCCTCCTCGTCCTTGTACATGGGCATGATAGCGTTCTTATCACCCTCGGCGATGCGCCTGAAGGTCTTGCACACGAACTGTCCGATCAGGTCCAAATCGTCGTCGCTCCAGAACAGCGAGCGCTGTTCCACTGCCTCGGCCAGGTTCTCTTCGGGTAGGATGACCTGTTTCATGAGTTGCTGCCACAACAAGCTGTCGGCCATTAAGCTATCGTCGTCATCGGTCATGTAATCGTTGTACAGATCGCTCTTGAGTACCTTGTCGAGCAACATGCGCTCCAGGATGGGATCATCGTTCCAGGTGATGGCGTGATCTTGAGCGAATTGTTGCAGCTGCTCATCTTTGGCAAGCACCTTAATGAGTTGGTTGTTGACAAACTTCACGTTGGGATTCAACTCTTCCTCAGTAGGCAGGTACTTGTTGCGAGCCTCATCAAGGCGCATTTCCTGGATGTGGGTGAGCTCTACAGGCAGTTTCATCAGATAATGATACAGCTCATAGGTCTTCTCCATACAAGCGTCCAGGTCTTTCAACGCATCGGCAAGCGTCCGTTCGGGACGCGTGAGCATATATGAGTACAGGTTTTGTACGACTTTTGTCCGGATTAATACTCGATTTATCATAATGTGATTGTTTGAAATTGCAAAATTACTGAAAAGCGGTGGCTTGGACAAATGGATGACGGGTTATTCCACATTTTGGTTGTCATTGAGCCGTTGTCTGACGACTTCATAAATCATAATGCCGCCAGCAACCGACACGTTCAGTGAGTTGATGTGCCCGAATTCGGGAATCAGCACCTGGGTGTCGCAGTGTTTCATGATTTCGGGGGATATGCCCTTGTCCTCAGCCCCGAGCACGATGGCAACAGGCCCGGTATAGTCAGCCTTAGTGTAGGGCAGTTGTTGTTTGTCGCTTGTACCGACAATCTTGAAACCGCTGTCACGCAAGAACTTAACGGCATTCACCAGGTTATGCTCGCGACAGACGGGCAGGTAGTTGAGCGCCCCGGCCGAGGTCTTGACGGCATCGGCATTAACACTCACGCTTTCCCTGTCGGGAATGACGATGGCACTCACGCCAGCGCACTCACAGGTGCGTGCCACGGCGCCGAAATTTCGCACGTCGGTCACGCCGTCAAGTACCACTACAAAGGGGTTCTCGCCATCATCAAACAGTTGTGGCACGAGATCCTCCACGCGATAATAGGAGACTGCCGCCATCATGGCAAGCACACCCTGATGGTTGCGACGGGTAATGCGGTCGATTTTTTGTACGGGAACGCGCTGCACAGGCACACGCAGTTGCCTGGCTCGCTCGCTGATATCCCTGGCTGTCTCATCGTTGAGCGTCTTGCTCAGGAATATCTTATCGATGTCTTTACCTGCCTCGAGGGCTTCGAGCACGGCATGAATTCCGTAGACGTATTGAGTTTTGTCAATCATGATTCTTTCTTATTGTGTTTGATGAGTGATTTTGCGTTTTCTATTGCAGCTTGGTCAAGACCCTTGGCGCTAAGCATTCGTGCAATTTCCATCACGTGCTCTTCATCGTCAAGGGTTTCAACGCGTGTGAGCGTCTCAACCTCAGTATCAGTCTTGAACACGCGCAAGTGGTGGTTGCCGTTGGCTGCCACTTGTGGCAGGTGAGTGATGGCGATCACTTGGATGCTGCGGGCGATATCTGCCATCATCTCACCGATCATGTTGGCAACATCACCGCTGACGCCTGTATCCACCTCGTCAAAGATGATGCTGGGCAACTGCATGTGACGAGCGATGATGGTCTTGATGCAGAGCATCACGCGTGATATTTCACCGCCCGATGCGGTGTCCTTGACGGGCATGGGACGCTGATTCTTGTTGAAGGCCATCATAAATTCCACTGCATCGGTGCCGGTGGCACTCAGTTCGATGGTGTGGAAGTCCACGTCAAAGGCGATGTTTTTCATGCCCAATGGCGCCGCCAGCGCAAGTAGTTCCTTGCCGAAATGCTTAGCCGCCTCGTGCCGCTTGGCAGACAAGTGCCCCGCAATATCCAAGGCTGCATCACGGCTGGTGTTGACCTGTCTTTTCAGCTCCTCGATGAGTTCATCGTTATGCTCGATTTCGCCCAGCTGTCGCTCGTAGTCGTGCTGGATGTCGATTAGCTGGTTCACGTCTTGGGCATTATGTTTGCGTTGCAAGGCATAAATATCGTTGAGTCGTTCATCGACACGGGCGAGTTCGGCAGGATCGTCGTTCAGGGTGTCAATGGTGCTGCCTACGCTATGGGCGATGTCTTTGAGTTCTATGAGCGCAGACTGCACTCTCGTAGCCATCCCTTCAACGTCGCTCAGGTTGCGTTCGGCCTCTTCCAGCCGTTGAGCGACAATGTTGAGTCGTTCCAGGATGCTGTTATCTTCGCTATCCAGTTCATTCTCCACCGTCCACAAGGCCTCTTTGAGCTCGGTGATGTTGCTCAGCTTGGACTGCAAAGCTTCCAGCTGGCTGTCCTCGTCGGGCTGCAGTTGCATTCCCTGTAACTGGTCGAGTTGAAAACGGATGTAATCCTCGTTGCGTCTGAGCTCATCCATTTCCCGTTGAGTCTCGTCAAGGCGCTTGACAGCATCTCGATATTGTTGATAGGTCTTGCGGTAGTCGTCAAGCAAGCCGCTGTTGTTGGCTATACTGTCAAGTATAGACAACTGAAATGCGGGTTGTGACAACAGCATGTTACTGTGTTGTGAGTGAATATCGAGTAGGCGGGTACTCAACTCACGCAACACGTTGAGCGCCACGGGTGTATCGTTGATGAATACGCGTGAGCGACCGCTTGGGGACAGCTCGCGCCTGATGATGCATTCATGTTCGTCCCAATCGATGTCGTTGTCATTGAAGAAATGCTCCAGACGGTAGCCGCTGATGTCAAAGATTGCCTCGACCACCGTTTTGGTGGCTGTATCACGGATTGCCTTGCTGTCGGCACGCTCACCCAAAATAAGTGACAGTGCGCCCAAGATGATAGACTTGCCGGCTCCTGTCTCGCCTGTGATAATAGTTAAGCCATCGGCAAACCCGATTTCGAGTTTGTCGATGAGCGCATAGTTAGAGATGTGCAGTTGCTTGATCATTACACACTCTGGCGTTAGTTATTATCGGTCCTCTTGATTTGTTCCAGTCGGTTGTTCTCGCTGGGATAGACTTGGTAGAGCATTTCGTAAACCGTCTCTTTCTCAGTGGTGTTGGCTTTGCTGTAAACGTTGATGAGTTCGTCAAGCTTGGCGTCCTTGAACATCGTCAGGCACACTGACATCGGAGCGACATCGTAGATTTTTGCCAGGTTCTCCAGTGTGTGGGTAATGGCGGAACGGCCTTTATCCACAGTAACCACCATTTGGTCAAGTCCCATGCGGTGGTAGTCGTAGAGCATCTGGCGAATGGGAGAGGTGCCCTTATCGGTAAATGCGCTGAGAACAGCGCTGCGGTTGGTATTGTCTTCAAAGGCCTTCCATCCGCTCTCTCCGCTACTCTGGGCAAGTCTCACCACTTGTGCTGCCCGTTCATAATAGGGCTCACCGCCGTTGAGCTCAAACGAGTCAAAGTCCAAGGCTAGGATCATATAGGCCCAGAAGTTGAGGATAGCGGTGAGGTTGTCTTCCATTTCCATCTCTGAGAAAACAAGCTGCTGACCCATCTCGTAAAAGAAATCCACCTTCGTGTCCCTGAAGTTGATCAGGGCAGTCGTATAGGTGCTGTTGAACACAGGACGCTGTGACTGTATTTGCAGGTCGCCTTTCATCAGGCCGGTGGCATCGTCCCACGAACTGAGAGTGAACATCAACTTGCAATTGATTTTCTCGTTGGTACCAAACGTGGCGTTTGTCCATTTGGTCATGTTCATGTAATCGGTGACAGCCTGTTTGAGCTCATTGAAAATGTCCTTGCTGCCATTAGTGATCTTGTCACTGTTGACTTCAACCTCACAATTGAGCTCGGTTGCCTCGTCATCGGCAACAGCGTTAAGGGCACACATCAGTGCCACAATAATGAACAAAAAAATCTTCTTCATTTATTTGGCCAAATACTTGTGTAAAATATCAACAATGTCGTGTGCGACGTCGCGCTTGGACTTGCACTCGCCCTCAATGGTCTCACCCTTGTCGGTGAAAATGGTCACCTTGTTGGTATCGACTTGGAAACCGGCATTCTTGTCACGCAATGAGTTCATAACGATGAAATTCAGGTTTTTACGTTCCAATTTGCTTTGTGCGTTGACTTGTTCGTTGTCGGTTTCCAGTGCGAATCCCACAGTCACCTGTTTGGGGCGTTTGGCTTGTCCCACGGCTCGGGCGATGTCGGGATTGGGTGCGAGTTGGATAACGGGTGCCGTATCCTTTTCACGCTTGATTTTCTTGTCGGCGACATTCTCCACGCGATAATCGGCGACAGCGGCACACAAGATGACAGCATCGCTTGCGGGCAGGTTCTGCATGACGGCATCATGCATCTCGACAGCGGTCATCACGTCGATGCGCTTGATGTTGGCATTTTCGGTCTTGAGAGATACAGGTCCGGTGACTAACGTCACCAGTGCACCACGGCTGGCGCACTCCTCTGCAAGTGCAAAGCCCATTTTGCCCGACGAGAAGTTGCTGATATAGCGCACGGGGTCGATTTTTTCGACAGTGGGACCGGCGGTGATAAGCACATGCTTTCCCTGAAGGTCTTCACCGACGGCAAAGTATTGGTCAAGCACCTTGACGATGTTCTCGGGCTCCTCCATACGTCCCTTGCCGACAAGGTGGCTTGCCAACTCTCCCTCAGCAGGTTCAATGATGTGGTTGCCATAGCTGCGCAACAACTCGATGTTACGCACCGTGCTGGGATGACGCATCATGTCTAGGTCCATTGCAGGGGCGACAAACACAGGCGCCTTGGCCGACAGGTAAGTGGTCACCAACATGTTGTCGGCGACACCGTTGGCCATCTTGCCTATTGTGGAAGCAGTGGCAGGGGCGATGATGAGTGCATCGGCCCACAACCCTAAATCCACATGGCTGTTCCATTGACCCGTGTTGGCAGTGAAGAATTCGCTGATAACAGGCTTGCCGCTCAATGTCGAGAGTGTCAACGGCTGGATGAACTGTTTGGCGTTTGGGGTCATGATGACCTGCACCTCGGCTCCGGCCTTGATGAGCAGGCGGGTGAGCGTGGCGCATTTGTAGGCAGCGATGCCGCCTGTGATGCCCAAGATGATGTGCTTGCCTTTCAACATGATGTATTTGTCTCTTGTGAATGACGTTATTTTTTCTTGTACTGGATATAGAGTTTGGTGATGACCTGCTTTGTATTCTCAGCAAAGTCGCTCTTCATCATCCAGTCATAGTAGCCAAGGTCGAGCTTGGTAAACACCTCTTCGACAGTTTTGCCCTTGTGTTTGCCGAAATTGAAGACCGGTTGTTTCTGCTCGTTATAGATGATGCGTCCTGCCAAATCAACGTTTCGGTTATGGGTTGAGTATTGTGAGAGGTACTCAACATCATTGAGCAGAGGTTCAGCATCGTTGGCATAGCGGTCAAGTTGCGCCTTTAGCACTTCAAGAGTAGTCTTGGCGTCATCCTCGGCTGAGTGATGGTTCTGCATCGGATGGCCGCAGTAGAAGATGCAGGCCGCCTCCAGGTCGCGTTTCTCGCGTTTGTGGTAGATGGTCTGTACGTCTATGAACTTGTGCTGGGCGGGATCAAAGTTCACACCCGCTTTGCTCATCTCCTGGGCCAACAGGGGAATGTCAAAGTGATTGCTGTTGAAGCCGGCGATGTCGCATCCCTCGAATATTCGCGCGATGTCGTGGGCGCGCTGCTTGAAGGTGGGCTCGTCCTTCAAATCTTCGTTGGTGATTCCGTGCACAGCGATGGCCTGCTGGGGGATGACCTTCTCGGGGTTGAAGCGGAAGGTGCTGCTCTCCTCGCGGCCGTCGGGATAGACCTTGACGTAGGATAACTCGATGATGCGGTCCTCAGTGATGTTAAGACCCGTCGATTCCAGGTCGAAAACCACAAGCGGACGTTTCAGGTTCAATTCCATGTGCTGTTGCTCTTAGATCATCATGGGCATTTGGAGCACGATGAGGTCTTCTCCTGCCTTTTGCTCACTTGGAACAAAAACGCCTGCTCGAGCGGGGTCGAGCAACTTGAGATAAACGCCCTCACTGTCGATATTGTTCACCACGTCAATGACGTCGGCGCTCTTAAAGCCGATGTTCATGGGCTCGCCGTTGTATTCACAGGCGATAGTCTCCTCGGCAGCTGTCGAGTGGTCAACGTCCTGGGCGGTCAGTACCACCTGGGTGGGCTTCAGGTCAAGACGCACCAGACCACCAACGTTGGCAAACACGGCAACACGTCGAACAGCATTGAGCAGTGTCAAGCGGTCAACGGCCATGGTGTAGGGGTTGTCCTCGGGGATGACCGAGTTGTAGTTGGGGTAGCGGCCGTTGATGAAACGGCAAGAGAGCTGGAAGTCGGCGTTCTCAAACGTGGCACTGTTCTCGTCAACGGTGATGTTGATGGGCTCCTCGCTGTTGCGGTCAATGACGCTAGCGAGAATGCTGGCAGGTTTGGCAGGAAGAATGAACGAACGCTCAAACTCCGGCTTTACGTTGGTCTGGCGATAGCGCACCAATTTGTGAGAATCACTGGCTACATACACAATCATGTCGGGCTTGATGTCCCAGTAGATACCCGTGAATTGGGGGTGCATGTCATCGTTACCCACGGCAAACAGGGTGTGGCCGATGCCGCTGGCGATACTCTTGGCGGGCAGGGAGAACTGCTTCATGTCATTGGCATTGGCGGCCTTCTCGGGGAACTCGTCGCCATTCAGTGCCATGGCATCATAGTAACCGTTGACATAGGTAACCTTGACTGCCAGGGTTTCGTCATTGATTTCAAAGGTGAGTGCCGTGTCGGGCAGCTCCTTAAGGGAATTGATGGTGCGTTTCACATCAAGTGCGAACTTGCCGCTTCCCTCCACGTTCTGGATTTCGACATTGGTGGTTAGACGGGTTTCCATGTCGCTGCCTGTGATCACGAGACGGTCGCTTTGCAGTTCAAACAGGAAGTTGTCGAGAATGGCATAGGCGTTCTTGTTGCTCACCACTTTGCTCACAGCGTTCAAGCGCGAGAGCAATAATTTGCTTTGGACGTTGAATTTCATACAGTTATGACTCTTAATATCGTTACTAATTTGTTTGTTCTTTATTTAACCTACAAATTTAGTGATTTTTCTTTAATTAATGTGATGTTGTTAATAAAAAAACGAAAAAAAGCGTCATCGATTGCCTCGCTAACGCTTTTTAAGCATTTTACTTTCCCGTGTCAGGAAAACAGCCGATTGTCAACTGAGCATCAGTCCAGCT